>MTKZ01127260.1_pt1 | contig 10040 bp, 10 predicted proteins | sample 1042781 | NCBI WGS metagenome assembly MTKZ01 (sample SAMN06212207, study PRJNA360539) | anaerobic digester metagenome | biome: Wastewater treatment plant; material: sludge; isolation source: anaerobic digester fed with sludge from wastewater treatment plant | place: Denmark: WWTP Viborg ...
CCGGTCGCGTCCTGCGCGGTCGAACGTCACCCGCAGCCCGACTTGGGCCAGGGCGGGCGCGGCGTGCCGCAGGCGGGCCGACAGGTGTTGCGGCGTCCGCGGCCAGCCGCGCGGCGGTTTCTCAGGCGTCAGGACGGCCAGCAGTTCGGCGGCAGTGCCGCCCCACGTCACCGTGTCGGCCAGCCATTCACGCACCCGCACGGCCAGGCAGTCCGACTCGACAACCGCTTCGGCCAAAGTGCCACGCTGTGACATAAACGTATCAAACGCCGCCGAACCCGTTGCCCGATCTAGGGCCAGCAGCACTTTGCCGAAGCCCGCCAGCCGCGGCAGCCGAACGGACTTCACGCCGGGCAGTTCGGCCAGCACGCGCGATAACAGATCGCAAAGCCCGCCCAGGATCGCGGGTCGTGCGGCTTCGTATGCCTGCGTCACTTCGCCTTCGCCCTTGCGGTCGCCTTCGCTGATCGCTGCTAATTCCAGCAGCAGCAGCCGATCGCTAAAGTCGGAGCGCATGGCGTCCAGCGCGATCGAAGTCAGGACCACGGCCCGCCTGAAATGCAAGACTGTCAAGTCGCTGTCACTGTACAGTTGTCGCTTTAGCAGCGCGTCGCCCGTCACAGCCCTGCACAGTGCGTCCGTCAGCCACGGTGCCAGGTGACTGACATTGTCCAACACGCAAACGCGGCTTGCCGACGCCGTGCAGGCCCAGTCGCCCACGTCGCGCGGTTCGGCGCGGCATGGCGCGGCGGACGGATCGACAATNNCCCGCGATCAGGCGCGCGATCGTGCTTTTGCCGCTGCCCTGCGGCCCAGTCAGCACACCGATCGGGCAGCACACGTCGGGTAACAATGCCGCCAGCAGCCAGCCCAGCAGCAACGGCCAGTGTTCGTCGCCGACATTCAGCAACGCACGCAGCTCGTCCAGCGACCCGCCGCGGATCGGTTCGGGTAGTTCACCCGTCAACGCGCTTCGACGAAACAAAACGGGCGACACGTCCGATAGGTGCCAGCCAGTGGCACGCACGATCGCGACTTTGCCGTCGCCGCGGCCCAAGTCGATCACGACGCTGCCGTCGTGCTGGGCGACCCGCAAGTGGACAGCTTCGGGTGCCGCTTGTTCGGCGATCCCTTGCAACGTCAGAATGGCGTCAGTGACTGCCGAAGCGCTTGCGACTTTGCCCGTCGCCGCGTAGTACGCGCGGGCCAGTTCGCCGCGTAACGATCCCTGCCCGCCGCGCAACACCTTCACGACGTGCTTGCCGTCCGCTACGCCGAAGGCCAGGCCGTCGGACGAAACGCCCAGTCGATAAACCTGCAAGGCCGCCTTCACGATCGCCGCCGCGGTGCCTTCGCGCTTGCGGGTGTCGCCGTCGGTGCCCGTATCTGGCACTTCGGCGTCGGCCAGGGCGTCTAAGGTGCGATCAAGATCACGGTCGTTCATACTCGGCCTTTCGCAACTATGCGCTCGAGGCGCGCAACGCGGTCGGCCAGTGACAGACTGGTGGCACGACGCAGGCGGCGGATCAGCGGGTGCCCGGCCAGGCGTCCGACGCACCCGCCGCACACGTCGACCCGGTGCAGATCGGCCAGGGCCGCAGCGTGATCCGGTTCACGTCGCCCCAGCTCGGCCCAACCGCGATCACGCAACTCGGCGACGGCATTCAGCGCGTCACGTCGCCGCAACGGGCAGCCCGCCGGCAGTTCGCTGATCCGGGTGCCATGCAGCTGACACACGGGCAATTGACTTTGATCGGCTTCGTGGTAGGATCTGTTGTCCACGATCTTCGCGGCCGCGTCGCCTCACCAGCACCGGCCGCGCCTTTTTTCTAGCGAATGCCCAGGGCGTCGCACCGGCGCAGGGCCGCTTGTTTTTCTAGGTGACGGTGATCGTCGACGGTGGCGTCGGGTTCGTCGCCCGTGCTGGGCTGAAAGAATGCGGCCAAGGCCGCTTCCGACGTGTACCACGCGCGCCCGATCCGCCAGGCCTGCAACTTCCGGCCGTGACAGCCCGTGGTGATCCAACGCAGCAAAGTGGACAGGTGAACCTTGCGGCCGGGCCGGGCACTCCGCAGGCGGCGGGCCACGTCCGCGATCGGGATCAGTTCGTCAACAGTGCAGTTCATAGCGAATACTCCAGTCGAACACGTGTTCAACCGAAGTATTGCATTGAATTGCCGCGAAGTATGCGGGACGTTTGTAGGCTCTTTGTAGGATACCTAGCGGACGGCAAAGTAACCGCTTTTGCCGCGGTTCGCGATCAGGCGTTCACGCTTCAGCACGGGTAGGACGCTTTTGCGGACGTGGGCGTCAGTCACACCCAGGCGACGGGCCAGTGTCTTGCCGTCAATGCCCGGGTCGGCCTGGACGATCGCGTAGGCGTCGCGCTGCGTGTCGTTCAACCGGGCCAGGATCGCGTCGACGCCCGAATGCCCGCGGGCGAAGTCGAAGCCGCGCACCGTCACCGTGAAACCGGCCTGCGGCCCCAGGGCTAGGATCGGCACGGGATCGTGCCCGATCGTGCCAAGATATGGCACGGGCAGCCCGTTCGCGTGGTGCGTGTACCAGATCAACAGGCCGTGCGGCAGACAGAATGCGCAGCGATCCGTCGCCGCCTGTCGTTCGTGCTTCTGAATGAAACCACCGGCCAGTAGTGCGTCACGGGCTGCGGCTTCGCGCTTGGGTTTCAATGCCGCGACCGGCCCCAACAGAAACCACGGCACGGGCGTCACACGCTGTCGGATCGTCGCTGCCTTGCCTTCGGTCACGGCCAGGATCGCCGCGACGGCTTGCACCGGGTCGCGTGGTAGGCGGGTTTCGTCGAATGGGATCGCGGGCAAGCCTTCGACGCTTGCCTGATAGATCGCGCCCAGCAGCGCGGTTTCGTGTTCGTTCAGCATGTTGCACCAACCTTTCGTCGGGCCGCCGCCCGGGTGGTGTGCGGTCGGTGCCAGACACACCACGCCGGGCAGCGTTCGGCCGTGATCAGCGGCCTGCCCGTTTCGAGTTTACCATTTCGCCTTCACGCTTGCACTTCGTTGCCCTGGGCCGCCGCTTCGGTGCGGGCCGTGGTTCGGGTGGCATGACGACCCGCAGGCCCAACTGCGCGGCCCGGGCGGCACAAGCCCTGTCGAGTAGTTCTGTCAGAAAGTCGCGCATACGTCACCCGATCCGCAGTGCAATTTCGGCGCACCGCTGCCGGTTCGGTTCGGCGTAGACTTCCGCGACGGCAAGCGAATGGTGGCCCAGAAACAGCTTCGCGGCTTCAAGGCCGTATTCGGCACGCACCCGCGTCCCGGCCGAATGCCTTAGTTGGTGCGGGTGCCACCGGTGGCCCTTGCGCCAGGCCTTCAACTCGGCCAGCAGCTTGCCCGACGTATCTTCCCGCAACCGCCGCCCCCACGCGATCCGCGTTTCCCGGTCCTGCGGTCCCAACGGCGACGGCGGCAGAAACGCCTGATCGCAAAGGTACGCGATCGCCTGCCCGTACGTGTCCACCGTGTACTGTTCGCGCGGCTGTCGCTTGGGCCGCTGGCGTCGGTTTGTCCCGCGACGGTTGCCGCAGGATAACGGCGTTGCACGTCGCTTGCTGCGTTCTTCCCGCCGATCGCGTTCGGACTGGCGCGGGCTGAAAATGAACCGATCGGGATCGGCCCGCAAGAACGGTTGCAGGATCGCTTGTGCCTGCGGTCCCAAGTCAATGATCCGATCGTATGCGTGGTGTTCCGTTTTGTGTTCGCGCGGCACGTACTGCCACACCGGGCCGTCGCGGAGAATGTCGCCCGTCCGCATGGTCACCAGTTCGCCCGATCGCATACCCGTCAAACGCTGAAGCCGGATCATTGCCGCCAGCGTGGGCGACGCCACGGCCACCACGGCGTCGACGTCGGCGTCGGGTACGGGCTGCACCCGTGCCGTTTCCGTCGCTTCCGTTCGTCCGCGCTTCAGCGGTGCCACCGTCCGCAGGGCTTCATACACGGACACGGGCACCAGTTCTTCTTCGCTGGCCCAGCGAAAGCAGCGCCTGATCCGGTGAACGTGTTTGTTGATCGCCGTACGGGCACGGCCGCGGCGGATCATGTCCTGCCGACACAGCTTCAGGCACTTCGGGCCGAAGTCGACGGCAGGCAGTTCACCGAACAACCGGACAACGGACTTCAATGCCGCCTGTATCGAATGCACTTCACTGGTCGCCCGCCCATTCTTAACGTAGTACGCCCGGGCGTGCGTGAAGAATGCCGCCGCGATCTCCGCGACGATCGGCAGATGCGGATCGCGGGCCGCTTGCGTGGGCGTCCTGGGCGCGGTTCGGTTCGCCTGCAACCATTCAGCGATCCGCCGATCGTAGTCTGCCGCGGCTTCGTCGCTGCCGTATCGGCCGCAGTAGAACACCCGGCCGCCCAGGCGGACATAGCCTTGGCCGGTGGGCTTGTGCAGGCACAATTTCGGGACACGTGGTTTTCGCATGATGCGGACTCCGTTTCGCCGCGAAAGTGCGTAGTACTACGCGCTTTTTACGGGCTTCCGGGCCGCACCACCCGACGCAGGCGGGTACGCTAAGTCTAGCGTTCGGCGTGCTTTACCTTTGATCTCCCCGAGTAGGACTCGAACCTACAACCTAGCGGTTAACAGCCGCTCGCTCTACCGATTGAGCTATCGGGGATCAGCGTGGGCCGAGGCCCAAAGCACATGAGTCTATCGGCTGCCGGGGGGGCGTCAAGGCCCGGCTACGGCAGAGGTTCCGGCTCGCTCACGGTTCAAGGAACTGCGGGCGGCCCCATGCGGAAACGCCCTGATCCGCCCCCGCAAACGGGCTTGCGGCCGGGGATCGCTCCGCCCAAAAGGCCACCCCGCCGAGGTGTTCGGCTCAGGCTTCCGACGCTGGCGGGCGGGGGCGTATGCTGAGGTGCTGTTTTCCACAATTGCACCGGCCGCGCTTGCCGTCCGGGGCGTCCCGACCAGTCGCAACCGCGCGCGGATGCGCTGCCGGGTCGGCGGGTCGATGCCCCACATCGAGTTGCCGAGTTCCAGCGGCGTCGGGATTCGAGCCCTGCTCGGGGAGGGCAGGCCGGCATCACGCCTGATGCCGACCCGATTCCTGCGGGCAGCCCGTCCGGATCCCCGTCGCCCATAACGCATTGTTGTAGATAGAGATGGGAGATATCACCGCACCCGGCGGTCCAGCCCGAATATCCCGCCTATTCGCCGCGGCATGTCGGGCACGGCCGGCTTCGGGCCGGGCGCTCGAACGCGCACCGCCGAGAGCGAGTGGCGGTTGGCGACGTCGCCTGGAAAGGGCCGGGCGCCGGCGTTCGCGGAGTTGCAGCGCATTCGTGGGAAGGCGAAACTGATGGCATGAGCGATGCGGACACCCATCCGGAACCACGGGCAATCATCATCGCCGGCCCCAACGGCGCGGGGAAAACCACGTTCGCCCCCGAGTTCCTGCCGGCCGAGGGCGAGTGCCCCACGTTCATCAACGCCGATCCGATCGTGGCGTGCTGAATCTCCGCGAGCGGTACCGCAACGTCGGCAACGCCTGGCAGGTATTTGATGCCGGCCGATGGCCGCCGATCCTGCTCGAAGAAGGGCTGAACTCATGATTCGGCAAAGTGATCGCTACCCGGAACTGGACGGCAGCCGCACCGCCATGATCCGCGCCGCTCGCCGTGCGGCGGATCTGGCGAAACGGCACAATCAGCCGCTGGTTCTATGGCGCGACGGTCGCGTTGTGGAAATCATGCCCGATGAGTTGCCGGAACTGCCGCAGAAAACGCCCGAAAAGCAGCCTTGACCTGGTGGACGCTGATGGAGCACGAAATGACACCCAACCGGCCCCTCCGGCTCTACCGCGACCTGGCGGGCTGGTATCCGCTGCTGACGCCGGTGGGCGACTATGCCGAGGAGGCCGCCTTCTACCGCCGTTTGTTTGAGGCCAACTGCAAGAAGCCGCCTCGAACCCTGCTCGACCTCGGCAGCGGCGGCGGGCACAATGCCGCGCACCTGAAGGCAACGCTGGCCTGCACCCTGGTGGACATTGCGCCCGACATGCTCGCTCTGAGCCGCCGCCTGAATCCCGAATGCGAGCACGTCCTGGGCGACATGCGGTCGATCCGGCTCAACCGTGTCTTTGACTGCGTGCTCATCCATGACGCGATCGGTTACATGGCCTCGCGCGAAGACCTTGCCAAGGCCATCGCCACGGCATTTGCGCACACGGCGCCCGGCGGGGTCGCGATGTTCCAGCCGGATTTCGTCTCGGAAACGTTCCAGCCGGGCACCGAGACCGGCGGCAGCGACGACGGCGGGCGCGGCCTGCGCTACCTCGAATGGCGGTGGATTCCCGACTCCATGACCGACGTGTACGTAACCGACATGGCCTACCTGTTGAGAGACGAAAGCGGGGCCGTTCAGGTCGCCCATGACCGCCACATCATGGGGCTGTTCCCGCGGACCGCCTGGCTGGAGCAGATCGCGGAGGCCGGCTTTGAGCCGCGCGCGGTCCCCTTCAAGCACAGTTCCTGCAGCAACACCGGCCACGAGGCGTTCCTTGGGCTGCGGCCGATCGTCGAAGGAGGCGCATGAAGTGAGCGATTTCCCGCCGCGTTACTGGCCGATCTTCCTCGAGCTTTTTGAGTCGCTCCCCCGGCAGGGTCCGGGCAACCGCGCCTGCGCTGCGAAAGCGTTTGGCTTGTGTCGCGATCTGCCGGCAACGCCGGCGGTGCTCGACCTGGGTTGCGGCGTCGGCGGGCAGACAATCCATCTCGCCGAGCTGACGTCAGGCACCATCGTCGCCCTGGACAGCCATGCTCCAAGCATTGAGCGGCTGCGCGGGACGGTCGCCGCGCGAGGGCTCGACAATCGAATTCGGCCCATGGTCGGCGACATGGCCGACCCGGGGTTGCCGCCCGCCAGCTTTGACCTGGCGTGGTCCGAGGGAGCGTTCTACAACATCGGCATCGAGAACGCCCTTCGCGTCTGCCACGGGCTATTGCGTCCCGGCGGGTACATCGCCTTTACCGAAGCCGTCTGGCGCAAGGAGGACCCGCCGCCCGAGGTGAAGGAGATCTTCGACCTCGACTATCCGACGATGGGCCGTGTTCCGGACGTCCTGGCGGCAATCGAGCGATGCGGCTTCTCACGGATCGGGCACTTCACGTTGCCGGACGAGGCGTGGTGGGATGATTTTTACACGCCGATGGAGATTCGCATTGAGGAATTGCGCCGCAAATATGCTGACGACGGCGCCGCGCTCGCCGTCCTCGACAAGCTCGCCGAGGAGCCCGCAATGCACCGCAGGCATTCAGACTGCTACGCCTATGAGTTCTTCGTGGTGCGCCGAAAGGGCTGAGGGCTTGCCACGCCGCAGCCCTGGGCAATGGCGAACACATCGGCCAGGAACCCGCAACGGAGGAACCGTGCGCCAGCCTGGCTACGGCAACTCGACGGCGTCCTCGCCGGGATACCCAGCCTAGAACTTCCGCCGCTGGCGGGCGGGGGGGATGTTGAGCTGCTGGCGGTACTTGGCCACCGTGCGGCGGGAAATCTCGATGCCCTCGGCCTTGAGCGCCGCGGCGATCTGGTCGTCGTTCAGCGGGTCCGCGCCGTCCTCTTTCTCCACGATCTCCGAGACGCGGACCTTCACGCTGTCCCAGCTTGTGGTCTGCCCGTCGTCCGTCTCGGTGCCGCCGGTGAAGAAGTACCGCATGGGGTAGATGCCGCGCGGCGTCTGCATGTACTTGTCCGCGACCGTCCGGCTGATGGTAGACGGGTCGCAGCTCAGCCGCTCGGCCAGCTCGCTCATCCGCAGCACCTTCAGGCCCTGCGGCCCGACCTCAAAGAAGTCATGCTGCCGCTCAACGATGGCCTCGGCCACCGCCAGCAGCCGGCCGCGCCGGTAGCGAATCGCATCAATCAGGGCGTTGGCCGCCTCCACGTGCTTGCGGACGAAATCGCGGACGTCCTTGCCGTTCTCCTTCGCCTTGAGCATGTCCACGTATTTCCTGGAGACCCGCAGCCGGGGACTGTTCCCGTCGGCCAGCCGCACCTCCAGCTCGCCGTTCCGCTCGGAGTAATCCACCAGCACGTCCGGCTGGATGCGAGGGACCGCGCGCTCCACGACCAGATACCCGGGGTGCAGCACCAGCGTGGAGGTGATCGCCTTGACGGCCTCCTGGATCTCACCGACGGAGTACCCCGTGGCCTTGGCGATGGCCGGGTAACGGTTCTTCTCAATGTCGGCCAGGTGGTTCTGGATCAGCTCGCGTTCGATTCGGTTGTCACCGGGCATCGCCTCCAGTTGCAGCAGAAGGCACTCCTGGTAATCGCGGGCGGCGATGCCGACCGGGTCCAGCCGCTGTACCAGTGCCAGCGCCCGCTCCAGAACATCCAGGCCCAGGGGAGGCCGGACCGAGTCGGCCACCTCCTCCAGCCGGACCTTGAGGTACCCGTCCTCTTCGAGGTGGTAGATGATCGCTTCGCCCGCGCGCCGCGTCTCCTCGTCCAGCTCGAGCACGCGCCATTGCGACAGCAGGTACTCNNGCGGTCGGCTGGCCGTGTTGGCCATGGCCTCCATCTTGGGGTCGCGGTCGCCGTCCGTCGGGGCCCGGCGGGGCGTGTAGGGCGCGTCCACCGCGTCCAGATCGTACTCGCGGGAGAATCCGTCCAGCCGGTTGAAGCTCGCGGCCTCGGACGTGTCCGCCGCGCCGCGATTGTCCGGCTCCTCGCGTCGCTTGGCGGGGGCTTCCTGCTCCAGTTCCTCCCGCTCCAGGGCGATGTTCTTTTCGAGTTCCTCGGCGACCCGGTTCTCCAGGGCCATGATGTTGAGCTGAAGGATGTCCATGGATTCGATCAGTTGCGGAGTGAGCCGTTGCTCCATCCGCATATACTGACCCATCACTTGGGAAAGTGACTGAGACACCCGCCACTCCTGGCCTACCGGTCACGTCGAATCGCGCCGGGCAACCTCTTCGGGGATCACCGCCCGGCGGAAGAATAGGCACGCGGCCCGTCCCCGCCGTACACTATTATACCACATACCCGCGGGACGAGAACGTTCCGGGACACACTTTCAGGTCCGCTCGCGGAACGAACGTCCCACAAATGGCTACGAAGGACCAGGCGACTCGCGAAATGAGGTTCGACCGCGGATCGCAGACTCGAGCATGGCCGCCGTGGCATACTCCAGTTGCGAGCCGACGGCCAGCCCGCGAGCCGGTCGCGTGAGCATTACGCCGGTGTCGGCGAGGACACTCTCAATGTGCAAGGCTGTCCCGTCCCCCTCGAACGTCGGATTGGTGGCCAGAACCACTTCGCGCACGTGGGACGACCTGACGCGCTGGACGAGGGCGTCTATGGTCAGATCACCCGGCCCCACGCCCTCCAGCGCCGCGATGTGGCCCATTAGAACGTGATAAACGCCCCGAATCAACCCCGTGGCCTCCAGAGCCGCCACGTCCCGGGGCTGCTCCACCACCCAGATCTCGCCTGCGTCACGCTGGGGATCTCGGCAGATGGAGCACGGGTCGGTTTCCGTGAGATTGAAGCAGATGCGACAGTGACTTACGTTGCGCTTGACCGCCATGACCGCGTCCGCCAGTGCCGACGCCTCTTCCTTCGTCGCGCGCAGCACGTGGAAGGCCAGCCGTTCCGCGCTGCGCGGGCCGATGCCCGGCAGCTTCTGGAACTCCTGCTTGAGCCGCTCCAAGGATTCGATTCGGCTGGAACTCATCGCACGTGCACCGCCGGTGGCCGCCCCCGACCCGGGGAGTCATCAGCCACCCAGCATATCCGTCAGGCCCGGGATGTTCAGCCCGCCTGTGAGCTGCTGCATCTCCTGCTGCATCGCGCCCTGCGCTTTGGTGACGGCCGCGCAAACAGCCGCTTTCACCAGGTCCTCCAGCAGCTCCACGTCGCCCGTCGCGGTCGGCTCAATCTTCACCCGGATCACCGAGCCTTTGCCGTCCACGGTCACGATCACCGCGCCGCCGCCGGCGTCCGCGGTGTACCGGCGGGATTCCAGCTCCGCACGCACCTGCGTG
>MTKZ01028720.1_pt3 | contig 10038 bp, 7 predicted proteins | sample 1042781 | NCBI WGS metagenome assembly MTKZ01 (sample SAMN06212207, study PRJNA360539) | anaerobic digester metagenome | biome: Wastewater treatment plant; material: sludge; isolation source: anaerobic digester fed with sludge from wastewater treatment plant | place: Denmark: WWTP Viborg ...
CTACTGGCGGGGCCGTTTTGCTGGAGGGCGTAGACACAAAGAAGACAACCGTGGCGAATGCCGCCAGGACGATTGGTTACGTCTTTCAGAGTCCAAGCCAGATGTTGTTCGCACCGACGGTCCGCGAGGAGCTGGCTTTTGGTCCGGAAAACCTTGGAATGAGCAAAGACAAAGTGACCGAGAATGTGGACTGGGCGATTGAAACTGTGCACCTCGAGCAGGAACTGCCCACGCCGCCCCTGGCACTTTCTTTTGGGCAGCAGAAGCGCGTCTCGATCGCTTCGGTGCTTTCGATGAAATCGCGTATTTTGATGATGGACGAACCCACTGCGGGTCAGGATTATTGGAATTATCAGTCTTTCATGGATACCATTCTACAGACCCCCGGATTTGATGCGATTTTGTTCATCACTCACGATCTGGACCTGGCATTAACCTATGCCAACCGGGTGGTAGTTTTGTATGGGGGGCGGGTGGTGGCAGATGGCAGTCCGCACGACGTCTTTGCGGATGATGAGCAATTGCGCGAGTGGCGTTTGTTGCCGACCTCGCTGCTCAAATTGAACCGCGAGATGTACCCACACACAGGTCAATTCCTGCGAGCTGAAACTTTGAGCCAGCTGGCAGGTTAAACAATTATCAACCATTAATTAAAGGAGGCAGTTATGTATTCAAATGAAGTAGCAAAGCAGGAAAAGAAACCTTTGTGGCGCTTTGGCACGAAGGAAGTTGTGTATGCCGCCATCGGTGCCGCGCTCTACGCCGTGGTCACCTGGGCATTCAATATCTGGCAGATCCCTGGCGCGGGTAATGTTGGTGTTCGCCCGGCAGTGGTCATCCCAATGTTCTTCGGTATCGCTTTTGGCCCGATCGTCGGGTTTATCGCCGGGTTTGTGGGCAATATCCTTGCAGATCTACTCAGCGGTTACGGTTTTTGGATCTGGTGGGATCTAGGGAACGGCATCATGGGCTTGATCCCGGGCTTGTTCTCTGTGCTCATTACCAATTACAAAGCTGGTCGATCGATTATCCTGGCAGAAATCTCAGTGGTTTTGGGTGTGCTGTTTGGAATGGGGCTGGCTGCCATCTCGGAAATGTGGGTTTCAGGCGCGGACATGAACACCGTCATCTTCGCGAACTTCCTGCCCGCCTTCCTCACCAATGTGCTCTGGGGTTTGGTGTTGCTGCCGTTGTTGATGGTTGCGTACTCAGCGATCGTCTCACAAAGCGGTCGGTAATCAGGTTTTATGAGTCCAGGCGGTCTGTCTGATCGCCTGGACCGTAATTGACCATGCTTGTCACCTGGAACTACCGCTACAGAAACAGCCTGATTGATCACATCGATCCGCGGGCTCGGTTTATATTCTCGTTTGCTGTGCTGCTGGCTGCTACCGCCACTTGGAATCCGCTGTTGCTGGCGATCATTTTTGTGATCTCCATCGTGTGGTACTCCTCGGCGAAGCTTTCCTGGCAGGATACCAAACGCGGATGGCTGATGATCTCCATTTTGCTGTTCACGATGATCGTGGTGAACACGATTATCACGGGCGGTGGGGCAGGGGGGGTCGTGCCAGAAGGTGGGCAGCTCGTATGGCCAGCAGGGTTTAACCTCTTCGGGCGGCACATGACCTTTGGATTGACTGTGGAGCGGCTGTGGTTCGCGATCGCACAATTAATGAGAATTCTGTCGATCTCGTTGGTGTTCATCATGATCCCATACACCATGGATTCGCGCGCGTACGGCGTCACCTTTCGCAAGTTGGGCTTGCCGGATCGGCTGGCCTACACGATGGAACTCTCCTTTCGTTTCATCCCGACCCTGGCGCGGAATTTCCAAGTGACATTGGACGCGCAACGGGCGCGCGGATTTGAGTTGGACTCGGTTAAGGGTGGCATACTAAGCAAGGTCAGACGCATCGCGCCATTGATCATTCCCGTGACAATGAACGCGATTGTGTCCAGCGAGGATATTGCCAACGCGATGGATCTGCGGGGGTTTGGTCAGCAGAAGCGCACCTGGCTCTATGAGCTCAAGTACCAATGGTGGGATTACGTGGTAATTGGCTTTGCCGTGCTGCTGCTGGGGGTAATAGTTTATTTAGCCTACGGACATGGCATGCGCCTGTTTGCGGTACCGCAATGGTGGTACGGGTTGTTCAATTAAACGAAACGAAATAACAATATAACCCACTTCATTTTTCACCGGTCCTTAATTAACTAAAGAGATTTCCACATTGAAGTCAAACTGACCTACTTGAATTCTCGTAAACTCAAATAAACGAAAATGAAGAAAATTCTCACAATCCTGCGCTTTGTTGTAAAATAAGGTATCGCCGTTTAAAGGAGTAGAGAGGAAGCTATGCCAATAACACTCCAAAAACACACAAAACTCACCCAAACAGGAGAAAAGATGAATAAAAAGTTGTTAATGTTGGTCAGTATTTTCTTGGTATTAAGTATGTTCCTGGCTGCTTGTCAAACAGCTGCCCCAGCGACCGAAGCACCAGTCGCTGTCGACTGCAAAGCAGAGTCTGCTCTTGAAGCTGAAGGTGCCTATCAGGTGCCGGCTCCGATCGAAGGCTGCTTCAATGTGGCTTTCGTCTATGTTGGACCCCACGATGATGGTGGTTGGTCTCAATCTCATGATGTTGGTCGTATGTATGTCCAGGACAATGTGCCCGGCGTCCACACTGCTTATGTCGAGAATGTCGCAGAAGGTGTTGACTCCGAGCAGGTTACCCGCTCTCTGGCGCGTAAAGGTTTTGATATGGTTATCACGACCTCTTTCGGCTTCATGGATGCCACCGAAACCGTTGCTGGCGAATTCCCGGACAAAGATTTTGTCCATGTTTCTGGTTTCAAGTCCAATGGCACTAACTTTGGCAACCTCATGGGCGCCATGGAAGACATCAAATACCTCGCCGGCATGCTGGCTGGCTCCCGCGCCAAACTAGATGGCAACACCAAGGTCGGCTATATGGCCACCTTCCCCATCCCTGAAGAACTGCGCCTTGGTAATGCCTTCGCGCTTGGTATGGCAAAGACCTGCCCCGAATGCACCCTGGATGTTCGTTTTATCTACACCTGGCACGATCCCACCATCGAACAGGAAGCAGCCAAGTCGCTCTTCGATGCTGGTGCTCAGGTCGTCATGACCGGTGCTGACACTCCTGCCCCCGCGATTGCGGCTCCTGCTGGCAAATGGGGCATCACCTATGACTATATCAATAACTGCACACTCGACACCTGCCTCACCACCATGTACTGGAACTGGGGTCCTCTGTATGCTATTGAAGTCAAAAAATCCATGGACGGCACTTTTGCTGGTGAGGCTGTCTACTTCGATGGCGATTCTGGCGGTCTCGGTCTCTACGGCTTCATTGAAGGTCAGGAACTGATGCCCGGCGCCAAGGACCTGCCTGCGGAAGACCTGCAGCTTGTCCGCGACGAACTTGCGATGTTCCTCTCAGGCAAGATGACCCGCTTCGACGTCTTCAAGGGACCGATCACTGACAACCAGGGTAATGTTGTCCTCGCTGAGGGCGAAAGCCTGCGCCAGGTTGACCTGGACTGCTTCGCAAATGCTGAAGGCGCTCCCTGCGCTGATGGTGTGGGCATGTATTGGTGGAACGAGAACGTTATCGCCGAACTGCCTTAGCCTTAGCTTAACCTTTCAGAGAGATGGCTCGAACAGAGCCATCTCTCCTATAAATTAAAAGAAAACCACATGACCTTGCCTGAAGAAACAAACACAGTTCCCGCTGTTGAAATGCAGGATATTGTCCTGCGTTTTCCCGGCGTTTTAGCTAACGATCATGTCAATTTCACCATCTACCCGGGCGAGATCCACGCCCTTTTAGGCGAAAATGGTGCCGGCAAAAGCAGCCTGATGAATGTGCTTACCGGGCTCTATAAACCCCAGTCAGGTGATATTCGCATCCATGGTGAGAAGGTAAATTTCAATTCTCCTAAAGATGCGATTGCAGCCGGGATTGGCATGGTCCACCAACATTTTATGCTGGTCGAAAATCAAACCGTGACCGAAAATGTGCTTATCGGTCTCGACGCACCCCGCTTTGCCCTTAACCTCAAAAAGTACGACCAGGAAATCAGTAACCTGGCGGAGCAGTTTGGTATCCATATTGACCCAACTGCAAAGATCTGGCAACTTTCGGTTGGCGAGCAGCAGCGTGTTGAGATCCTGAAAATTCTTTATCGGGGCGCAAATATCCTGATCATGGACGAGCCTACCGCTGTCCTCGCCCCCCAGGAAGCCGATGAGCTGATTGAGACGCTCAAGGGGATGGCCGCGCAAGGCAAATCCATTGCCTTCATCAGCCACAAACTTACAGAGGTGCAGCACGTTGCCAATAAACTCACTGTTTTGCGGCGCGGGCGTGTTACCGCGGAGCGTATGGACCTGAAGGATTTCACCCGTGAGAGCCTTGCCTCTCTGATGGTCGGTCGCGAAGTGATTTTTAATCTACATAAGTGTGAACAAACAGCTGGTCCTGAGGTCCTGCGCCTGGAGGATGTTTCTGCACTAAATAACAAGAACCTTCCCGCCTTGCGTAACGTCGACCTGGCTTTGCATGAAGGGGAGATACTGGGTATCGCCGGCGTTGCTGGTAATGGGCAGAGCGAGTTGGTGGAGGTCATCACCGGTCTGCGTACTTGCTCGGGCAGGATCTGGCTGGAAGGAAAGGATATTGCCAACAAACCACCCTCCTTCTCCATCAACCAGGGTCTCGCCCACATCCCCGAAGACCGTATTGGGGTTGGCAGTGCTCCCAACCTTTCGCTGACAAGCAACATTATCATGAAGCGCTATGATCAGCAGCCAGTCAGCCAAAAATGGCAGTTGAATTACGTGGCAGCAGATAAACTGGCGGGTGGTCTGAAAACGGAATATGATATCCAGGCTCCCGACGTGCACACGCAGGCACGCAAACTCTCGGGCGGCAATCTGCAAAAACTGATCCTCGCCCGCGAGCTTTCCAGCACCCCACGCCTGGTCGTCGCGATGCAGCCCACGCGCGGGTTGGACGTTGGCGCGATTGAAAGCGTGCAGCAGCTGCTGCTCAACCAGCGTTCACAAGGGTGCGGCATTTTGCTTGTCTCGGAAGATCTCGATGAGCTTCTCTCCCTCTCTGACCGTATTGCCGTCATGTACGAAGGGCATGTGGTCGGGGTAATTTGCAGCGGAGACTTCAATATCAATCACATCGGGCTAATGATGACCGGCACACTCCCGCAAGATCTGCCTGGAAAAGCGAACGCGGAAGAAAGGCCCCCAGAGGGCTCTCCATCGAGCTTTGATGAGGTCCTTGAAAATCTTCGCCAGTACGAAGAAGCCACCCCTGCCGAACCACCAGCCGCGATGGAGCCAACCTCAGAAATTGGGGAGCAGATAAAAGTACCCTCACAGCCGGAACCTCCCGCACCTCCTGAAGAGCTGCCCCTTAACCTTACCGAGAAGGAGCGCGTCTTACGCAAAGTCCTCGGAGAAAAATACAAACAGGGAGATGAAGAATGAAAATTCCCTATCCTGTTTTCATCAAACGCACTGAAGATACGCCTAAGTGGCTGCCGATCGTAACCTCGGTTGGTGCGGTCCTGCTCGCTTTCATCATTTCTGCCATCATTCTCGCTGCTACTGGCGCAGACCCGTTCAAAGTGTATTCCTACCTTTACAAAGCCTCTTTTGGCTCCTGGGGAGCGTTTTCTGACGTGATCGTCAAAGCAACGCCCCTTCTACTGATTGGTCTGGGGTGCAGCCTGGCCTTTCGCATGCGCCTCTGGAATATTGGCGCGGAAGGGCAGTTCTTTGTTGGAGCATTCCTTGCGAGCGCTGTAGTGATGGTCCCCCTTGTCGACCTGGATACGACTCCTCGCTGGGCGATTGTTTCACTTATGGCGGCTCTTGGTATGCTGGGTGGCTCGCTGTATGCCTTTATTGCCGGATTCCTCAAGGCAAAGCTCAACATCAACGAGATCATTATCACCCTCATGCTCAACTACATTGCGGTCCTTTGGAATAACTATTGGATCTTTGGCAAATGGAGTGAAGCTGGCTTCCAAATGACCAAGACTTTTCCAAAGGTGGCCTGGCTGCCGCGCCTTGCGGATTATGCCAAGCAGGTACCTGCTTTCTCGGGCATGACGCTGCATGTTGGCATCCTCTTTGGTCTGATCGCTGCGGTGATCGTCTATCTGATCATATACCGCAGCAAATGGGGTTATAAGATAACCCTCATCGGTGATAACCGTCGGGCTGCTCGTTATGCAGGCATTAACATCACCGCCAATACCATCCTCGTTTTCATGGTTTCTGGTGCCCTGGCGGGACTGGCTGGCATGACCGAGGTCTCCGGTGTCGTCCACCGTTTGCAGGAACGCATTTCGACTTCGTATGGCTTTTCCGGAGTGATTGTAGCCTGGCTCGCCAAGCTTCATCCTTTCGCTGTGATCGTTGTCTCGATCTTGTTTGGCGCGCTGCTGGTTGCAAGCCGTGAAATTCAACCATCGGGTCTTTCATTTCTCATCCAGGGTATCACCCTCTTCCTCGTGATTAGCAGTGATGTCTTGCTCAAATACGAAATCAAGTGGGTTCGCCCTGCAGAGGAGACCGCCCAATGAACTGGACCGAAATCTTCCGCTCCGGAATTTCCACCGGCACTGTTTTGCTTATCGCTGCCATCGGCGAGATCCTGACTGAACGCTCGGGCATCCAGAACCTCGGCGTTGAAGGAATGATGCTCCTGGGCGCTATGGCAGGCTTTAGGGTTGCCTTCAACACCGGCAATGTCTGGCTGGGCTTGCTGGCTGCCATCGCTGCCGGCGGGCTCTTGAGCCTTGCCCACGCAGTTGTGACCATCCATTTCCAAGCCGACCAAACCGTCAGCGGTCTGTCGCTGACGTTCTTGGGCACAGGTCTGGCGTTGGTTCTGGGCGAAGGCCTTACCGGACAGACTGGTCCCGTCATCCCCCGCGCCAGCATCCCCCTGCTTTCACAAATCCCTTACCTGGGACCGGTAGCCTTTGCTGATCACAATCTTTTGGTCTATTTTGGCTATCTGCTCGTGCCAGTAGTTGCGTATTTCATCAACAAAACCCGTCCGGGGCTCCATCTGCGCGCTGTGGGGGAGAATCCTGCCGCCGCTGATACCCTGGGCGTCAACATCTACCGAACTCGGTATCTTTACACCTTTATCGGCGGATGTTTTGCCGGATTGGCGGGGGCTGCCATCAGCGTTGCCATTGCACCAGGCTGGAACTCCAACCTGACGGTCAATGGGCAGGGCTGGATCGCGGTCGCGCTGGTCATTTTTGCCCATTGGAATCCCTGGCGGGCTGCAATGGGAGGTTATCTGTTTGGCATTTTGCGCCGACTGGCGCTTGACATTCAAGGTCCTGCGTTGCTGCTGGGGGTGGCGAACCCCTTCTTCTACAACACCAACCTGGTTTTCTTCCTGCAAATGACCCCTTATATCCTGACGGTTATCGCCCTGATTTGGGGCAGCTCAGCGGCGCGGAAGAAGCGCATTGGCGCTCCCGCCGCCCTTGGCACCCCGTATCAGCGAGGGGAACGCGGGTTGTAGGAGACACCTACATATTAAGGATTACCCATGGTAGAGGCGGCGCATCCCGCAAGGGGAGGCGTCGCCTCTACTCGAATAATATTGCATGTAAGTTCCGTACTGGCACTTTGCGGTGGGTGATAAAATATAGACCAGATGACTCATCGAAACCAAATTATTCTGAGTCAGCTTACACCGCCGGCGCAGAAAAGCTCCATTCTTGACCGACCCAGGGTACTTCATTTGCTGAAGCAGAGCCTCGACTACCCTCTAACCACCTTGATAACCGAGACGGGTTATGGCAAGACAACATCTGCCTTAAGCTTGATCAAATCCGCCAAAATGCCATACTTTTGGTATACCGTGTCGCGCAACGAACGCGATCCCCGCTTGTTTCTGACTTATCTTTGTTCCGCCTTCAACCAGCAAGGTTACAAGATCGGTCTCCCGGCTTTACGCGTGCTGGAGGATAGCGAAATCGATCTGCAGGAATGCCTGGTAACATTGTTGAATTCACTTGCTTCCTTATTAGATGGGGAAGCGCTGTTCGTGATGGATGATTTCCAGAGCTTGAATGGGTCGGATGAAATACTGGGCTTGATGAACTGGTTTGTTGAGCATCTGCCAGCTAACCTGCACCTGGTGATCCTCAGCCGCACACAACCTGAGTTTCGTTCCCTCAACAAGTGGCGCGTAAAAGGCAGACTGCTGGAGATTGACAAGGATGCGCTCAGTTTTTCTGCGGACGAAACCGACCAACTCTACCGTTCTGCTTATCAGCTGAATCTGCCAAAGGATGACCTTGCTAGGCTGCATCAGCGCACGGAAGGCTGGGCGATTGGATTACAGGTGGTTTGGCAGTCGATCAAAGCCCTGCCGAACACCCCGATCGAGAACTTGCTGGAGGAAGAGAGCGGTAGTTCTCTAGGGAATCTATTTGAATATCTCGCAGATGAAGTGCTGGACACACAATCGGCGGAACGGCAGGATTTCCTGGTCAGGACCTCTGTTTTGCAATTTTTGGATAGTGACACCTGCGATTTTTTGCTCGATCGTCAAAGCAGTGCTGAAACGCTGGGCGATCTTTTTCGCTCAGGACTCTTCATCGAACAACTCAAACCGGATGTTTTTCGCTATCATCACATCTTTCGTGAGTTTCTCCTCAGCCGGCTTTCGAAGGATGAGGATCTCAAAAAAGGGCTGCACCGCAAATTGGCAAGTTACTTCAGTGCACACCACTACTGGGAGCAGGCTATTTCGCATCTGATCTCCGCTGGGGATTTCTCCCGGTTGCGTCAAATTCTGGACGAGGTTGGGGAGCGTCTGCTGCAGTCCGGGCTTAAACAAAGCATCCGTTACTGGCTGGGGAAGTTACCGGAAGAAGAAATTCGCCAATATGCCTATGGTAATTACTTGCTGGGGGAGGTTGAACGCACGGAAGCAAGCTTCGACATGGCGCTGGAGTATTACCGCACGGCACAACGACTCTACCAAAACATGCGAAACCCCTGGGGCACCAGCCTGGCGCTACGCGGACAGGCCCAGGTTTACCTGGACACCTTGCGTCCGGTGAATGCCGTGCAGCTGCTCGACCGGGCACTGGAGCTGCTGGATCCGGTTGAGTATCCTTTGGAGGTCTCAGGCTTGTTGACTCAGATCGCTGAGAACCAGGTCAACCAGGGAGCGATGCTGGAAGCGGAAAAAAGTTTGCAGAAAGCCCGGCATCTTTCCTCCAATTTTTCGGAGGAACAGGCGTATATCGAAGCGCGTTTGCTTTTACGTACCGGGCGATTGGAAGAAGGGCTGCAATTACTTGAAAAACTTGAGGCTGGTATCTCCGAACAAAGGATGACCAGACCACAACGATTTCATCGCGAAGCGACTCTGCTATTGTCGCTTTATCATTCTTTGCGGGGAGATTACATCAGTGCGCAGCAGTATGCCAAAAAAGGACTGCAGGTATCACGACAGTTGCAAGCAAATTACGTGGAGGCAGTCGCGAAGATGCGTTTGGGGCATGCCTTGCAACTGGATCTATCCCAGGGGCTGGACGCCCAGGGTGTGCAGGAAATTCGTGGTTTGTACGAGTTCGCAATTGAGAATGTGGACATTGTTAGGATCCATGTGGAGCCGCTGTGGGGATTATGCCGCCTGGTTGGGTATGCTGGAAACCTGGAAGATGCAAAACGCATTGGGGATCAAGCATTGTTGATAGCTGGTAACGCTGGAGATGAGTGGATTGGGCTGCTGGTGAGGATCTCGCTGGGTGCCGCTCTGGCGATGGGAGGGGAATTGGAAGCAGCAAGTAACCTGCTTTCGGTAGCAGATTCGCTGGCAAAAAAACTAAATGATACCCTTTCATGCGCGGCAGCCTACCTTTGGGAAGCTTACACGGCTGATAAACAGGGATATAAGAGCTCCGCGCTGCTATTCCTTGAGCAAGGACTGGAATTGGTGC
>MTKZ01022588.1_pt1 | contig 10033 bp, 6 predicted proteins | sample 1042781 | NCBI WGS metagenome assembly MTKZ01 (sample SAMN06212207, study PRJNA360539) | anaerobic digester metagenome | biome: Wastewater treatment plant; material: sludge; isolation source: anaerobic digester fed with sludge from wastewater treatment plant | place: Denmark: WWTP Viborg ...
TATCAGGCGGCCAGTCACTTAATAGTGAATTAGTAATTAATAGAAATGTTTCGGGTGTTATCCTGACTACTGTTCAAAAAGCTGATGCCCTTGTAGCTACCGGTATTGATAGCATCCTAACAAAGTATAATTATAATACTGCAACTTCCAGGTATACATCTTCGATTTTCGACTTACCTATTCCTGGATTTGCGGTTACAGATAGTACTGTTTACACATATGATGCAGCCGGAAAAATAATCACTGATGCACATTATTTAAAAATAACAGGATTGCCAATTCCATTGCCACCAGTATTAAGTTTGAAAAATAATTATACCTATTCAGCTTCGGGATCAAACCTGGAAATGCAACAACAGGATGCTGCTACGACACCCGGAGGACCACTTTCACCCTTTTCTACGCAGACTTATACATTTGATTTGAAAGTGAATCCACTCAAAAACCCCACTGAAGCAGTACTGTTAATACGGTCAAGCTTGTATAATGCAAATAATATAGCAAAGACAGTAGTTACTAATACTGCTTCCCCTGCCAACGATTACACGATGGATTATACCTACAAGTATAATACTGCCGGTAAGCCTGACTCTTCTTATGGTACCCGAACACCGGGTGGGGCCATAACAGGAACAAAATATTTTTATCAATAAGCCGGGATTATTAATTCGTTTTTTCAGGAGGTTTTCCTTGTATTATATTGCAGGGTGAGCCGTTGGCATTCATATCTTAATTCTGCAAAGGAAATTCTCTCATTGTATAATGGAGAAGAGCCTTTTGCATCTTTTCTGAAAAAACATTTTTCTGGGCATAAAAAATTCGGATCAACTGACAGAAAACAGGTGAGCCATTTATGTTATTGTTATTTCAGGTTAGGAAAGGCTTTGCCCAACTTGCCGACTGAAGATAGAATACTTACAGCATTGTTTTTTTGTACTACTACATCAAACCAATTACTCGGGCAAATAAGACCGGGGTGGAATGACAACGTCACATTGTCTGTGGATGAGAAATATAAACTGGTTAGCAATACGTTTTCAAATGCTGATATATTTCCATGGGAGAAGGAACTAGCTGGCGGTATCAACTTTGAACAATTTTGCAATTCTTTTTTTATTCAACCAGATTTATTTCTTCGGATGAGACCCGGGAAAGAAGTGTTAGTAAAAGAAAAATTGCTGAAAGCTGATATTGCATTCAGGAGTATGCTTCCATCAGCTATATCAATTGCCACTACAGTGAAATTGGATGAAATAATTGAACCAGACAAAGAAGCTGTGGTGCAAGATTATAGTTCGCAGCGGGTGGCAGAGTTTATAGAAGTTGTCAACGCTGAACTCGGAAGACGGAGACAATCAGACGGGGTTCGGGTATGGGATTGTTGTGCAGCCAGTGGTGGCAAATCTATCATGGCAAAAGATATATTGGGGAACATTGAGTTGACGGTTTCTGATATACGAGAATCTATTCTTAGCAACCTGAAAAAACGTTTTGCAGTAGCAGGGATTAAGCATTATAAAAGTTTTATTGCAGATTTGACAGAACCTGTTTCAATTTTAAGTAATAATCAATTCGACCTTATAGTTGCTGATGTACCTTGTACCGGCAGCGGTACCTGGAGCCGCACACCAGAGCAGTTATATTATTTTGATGAGAATAGAATTGAGGAATATTGCCAATTGCAAAAGAAAATCATAACAACTATTATCTCTCATCTTATCCCCGGCGGCCACCTGCTTTACATTACCTGTTCAGTATTTAAAAAAGAGAATGAAGATGTTATTGATTTTATCAAAGAAAAATTCCATCTTGAACTAATCAAAATGGAAATACTTAAAGGTTATGATAAAAAAGCTGATACAATGTTTGCAGCTTTGTTAAAGAAGCCCCTATAAACGTAATAAACCGGCAGTGCCAATCGTTTTTTGCCCATTCAGGACTTTAATATAATAATTCCCTTTTGCGAGCCTGCTGATGTTCAGGTCAATTGTTTTTTTGCCGGTTCCTTTCGATTCTTTCAACTGCATCATCAGCCTTCCTTTTGCATCGTACACCGCAATGGGCATATTGGTTACGGCGTACGGCGTTTCAATTACCAGTGTTACCATTCCACCTGTAACAGGGTTTGGCTGCACCATTACCAATTCACCGTTGGGGTTTGGGTTGGTAGTGCCGGTTACAATACAGGCTGATGTAATATTGATATTGGTAGTGTCTATATAAGCAGCATAAAAAGAAGCAACGGCTGTATCTAATATCTGGCGGATACGATAAGAATAGTTTCCAAGCGATCCGCTGGTAAGGTCATTATTGAATTGATAACTCCTGTTAGCTAATAACAAACCTGCCTGCGGAATCGTTTCCCCCACTTTTGTATATACCGATTCACCCGGAGCTTTTCTTTCTATTTCATATTTCATTGACTGAACATCTTTGCTGTTCCAGCTAATGGTAACCCGGCACCCGGTTACTGCAGAAGAAGATGTGGCATACTCAGTAACGAGGTTGGCAAAGGCAAGTTTCATGTTGGGAATGCCATAACCAACCCTGTCATCTGGTGTAGTGAATTTGCTACCAGCCTGGCGCAAGGCCTGAATAATTTTCATGTTATTATATTCCGGGAATCCTTGCCACAAAATGGTTCCGAGTCCAGCCATATTAGGACAGGCAAATGAAGTTCCATTAGAAAAGCCAATGGTATTGGATGTCGTTTGTACCATAGCGGCGACACCAACAGATGCCATGTCAGGTTTTATCTGACCATCGGATGAGGGGCCATAACTTGAAAAACTACCTACAACACCGTTGGTATTAACGGCACCTACTGCTACCACACTATCGCCATCAGCAGGAGTGATTAAAAAATACCAGGCATTACTACCTTCATTGCCCGCTGCATTAAAAACAATTATCCCTTTTTTTGCAGCAAGGTCGGCACCAATAGCAGCTATGGTAGTATTGCCATTCATATTGCTATAGGTATAATTCAGTGTTGCGTTATCAAAATCATAATAGCCGAGAGAGGAAGACATAACATCTGCTCCGGAACTATCTGCTCTTTCGGCTCCGCAAACCCAATTAAATTCTTCAACGGGGTATTCGCTGGCATTATCTTCTGTTTGATATAACCAGAAGCTGGCTTTAGGAGCTTTACCGATAAATTGTCCGGGTATGTTAGCTGCAATAGTAGAAAGGCAATTCATACCGTGGCTTCCATCGTTGGCAACATTTTGCTCCCTGGCCACAAAATCCCAGGTGCCCAAAACCTGGCCATTGGTATTGATACTGTCAAATGCTTTGAGTCCTGTATAATTATTAAATCCATTATCAAGTACGGCAATCTGCATCCCCTGTCCTCTTAAACCAATGTTATGAAGAAACTCACCGTTATGAAGGTGTATCTCATTGTATGAATTTGTACCGTAATTAAAATAATCAGCCGTTATTCTTCCTGTCTGTTGTGGTGGCAGGTCTGTAATGATTTCTTCCAGTTCAAATTTATTCCGGGAAGGTCTTCCATTGTCAGTAATCCTGGCTGCAATGCCGTTTACACTTTGTACAAATGGCAGTGCATTGATGGCGGTAATGGAAGCGGGGCTGCTGGTTTGAATAGTAACAGCATTCATCCATCGGGAAACATTCAATACTGTAACGTTGGAAATGTTTTTTATCTGGGTGATATAGGAGGGTGTTACCGGCAAATCGGTACTATCAATGGCGATACTATATTTTGTTCTTCTGTCAATAGCCCGTTGTGATAAATATGTCTGGGGTGAAGAAAATGTATAAGGCGTACCCCCTTTATTTTTTAATCGGATTATGTATCGGGTAAACTGAGCCTGTGATTCACTTACTATCAGCAATAATAAAAGGGGTAATAACTTTTTCATGTACACAAAGGCTTTTTTTGCCAGCAAACAAATTTACGTCAGTCGCATGGAATTAGTTGTGGTCGATCATCCACTTCTTTATGCCGAAACCNNACCTGCATAATATGGGCCACCCGGGCCACCAGTATTTGGCTGGTATTCCCATAGTTCATATTCCCGGTAAACCAGGCCAATCGTTTTAGAATATTTTTCAACAGACCTTAACCGGTAAGCATAGGAGCCGGCGCTGGTGATTGGTACATTAAAAGATTCATCAATTTCTTCAATACTCCAGACGTTTGAATAGTTGATACCCCGATAGGAGAATGTGGGGGAGAAGTTGTCATAATAAAAGTCCCAATCGTCAATATTGTTATCAATGGTAAAATTATATTTTGGTTGATACGGGCCAGTTGGCAAATACCTGTTGCCTTTCCAGCTAAATCCTTCTTTTAGCGGCATGTGCATTTTAATAAAACGTAGATTATCCTCTATCATCTCTACCTGGTCTGATAAGGGTGTAATAAAATAAGTGCCTGCCGATTGCCAGGGCAACGTTCCTAATGAATCTCTCAGGTATCTGTAGATACGAAAGCTGGGCCGTCCGAGGTTATCGGTAATTTGTGCATCCACCTGTTCTTTTACCTGGTAGCGGCGAGTTTCAATGGTGCGTCCAAAGTTGGTGAACACTAATGAGTCAATGCGGTAAGTAATATACTTGCCGACTTGCAGCGGGATGTATTCATTTAATTGCTCTGTGACAAACTCTTCTTTCTCATTGCAGGAAAAAAGTGTGGATACGGTAATACATAAAAGGCTAAAGCGAAGAATAGACTGGAATCTCATAAGTGGTTTTCTTGTATTCACGGATAATTTGTTCGGTTTATTAACTTGTTTACCAGGGTGTTCGGATTTTTAAAGCTACAAACAAAAAGCGGGGAAACATAACTTCACCGCTTAAAAACGAATTTCTCAATACTTTATTGCCTGATAATCAGTTGATAGCCTCCGTACTGCGCCAATTAATTAAGCCATCTTTTTTCAGCATCTTCTGATTAAATAATCAAGGATCCCGACTGTATTATTCCCCCACCAATCACATCATCTTCCTCATAAAATACGGCACTTTGTCCTGGTGCTATACCTTTGGCATTTTCGTAGAACCTTACTTTCATAGTGCCTTCCTCCGGGTAAATATTAGACAAGCTGCCCTTGTCTTTATAACGAATCTTGGTAGTAGCTTCCATGCCGGGAGTGATAGTATCGTATTTAATCAGGTTCAGCTTACCTACTAACATTTCATTTTGCTCCAGGTCTTCTTCGTCTCCCAATACCACCGTATTATTTTCAGGATTAATTTTTGTAACAAATACCGGTTTCCCGAATGCTATATCTAAACCCTTACGCTGGCCAATGGTATAAAAGGGATAGCCTTTATGTTTACCAAGGATGTTGCCGTACTTATCAACAAAATTACCCCCTGCAACTCTTTCTTCCAATCCTTCTACCCGGCGCTTTAAAAAACCACGGTAATCATTATCCGGGACAAAACAAATTTCATAGCTCTCACTTTTCTTAGCCAGTTCCGGATAACCATAATCCAATGCCATTTGCCGTATCTCCGTTTTGCGAAAAGGAGCAAGAGGTAATAATGTTCTGCTCAATAAATCTTGCTGTAATCCCCACAATACATAACTCTGGTCTTTGGTATCATCAATCGCTTTGCTAACCACAAATCGTCCGTTGTCATGCTGACGGATTTTTGCATAGTGCCCGGTGGCAATAAAATCGCAACCCAGTGCATCAGCCCTTTTTAATAAAGCCCGCCATTTAATATGTGTATTGCAAAGCACACAGGGATTCGGTGTTCTCCCGGCAATATATTCATCCACAAAATTCTCAATAACAAAATCGCCAAATTCTTCCCGTATATCTAAAATATAATGTGCAAAACCATGTTCTACGGCTGCCTGCCTGGCATCGTTAAACGAATCAATATTGCAGCACCCTGTTTCTTTTTTGCTGCCACCACTTGCGGCATAGTCCCATGTTTTCATGGTAATGCCCACCACTTCGTAGCCTTCATCATTCAGCATTAATGCAGCCACGGTACTATCAATACCACCGCTCATTGCCACTAATACTTTTCCTTTTCTGCTCATAATTGAGAAATTTGCAAGCAGCAAATATACGACGATAACTCCGGCCGGTTATTGTCCTTTTGAGGTTACTGGTTTATAGCTTAATTGCTTAATTTCCATATTTAAACACAACTACTGATATATGAAGAAATTGTCTTTCCTTTTTGCCCAATTATTTTTTGTCGGATTAATTTTTAGCCAGGATTTAAAATATTACCTGCCTGACTCTGTATCTTATGATCCGTCTATTCCAAAGCCTAAAGATATTATCTATCATGAAGTAGGTGAATGGCATGTAACCCACGACAGGCTGGTGAATTATATGAAAGTCATCGCCACTGCTGCACCGCAACGGGTAAAACTCGAAACAATGGGTCTTACCTACGAAAGTCGCCCCCAGGTATTACTAATTATTACTTCACCTAAAAACCACCAGCGGTTAGAAGAAATACGACAACACAATATAAAACTGGTTGACCCTTCTCAATCGGCTTCGGTAAATATTGAAAATATGCCGGTAGTGGTGTATATCGGTCATTCTATTCATGGTAATGAGTCAAGCGGTACTAATGCAGCATTGGTAAGTGCTTACTACCTGGCCGCCGCACAGGGAAAACAAATTGATGAGTTGTTAGAAAATGTAGTGATATTATTCGATCCATCTTTTAATCCCGATGGATTACAACGTTTCTCTACCTGGGCAAACCAGCACAAGAGTAAAAATTTAGTCAGTGATCCTAATTCAAGAGAGTTTAATGAAGTATGGCCGGGTGGTAGGTTTAATCATTACTGGTTTGATTTAAACAGGGATTGGTTACCGGCTGTGCATATAGAAAGTCAGAACCGCTTGACGTGGTATCATAAATGGAAACCCAATATTCTGACTGACCATCATGAGCAGGGAAGTAATGCCACTTTCTTTTTTCAACCTGGTGTGCCATCGAGGGTAAATCCTTTAACACCTGATAAAAACCAGGACCTGACGGGTAAGCTGGGAAAATTCCATGCAAAGTTTTTAGACCGTATCGGCTCTTTATATTTTACCAAAGAAAACTATGATGATTTTTATTATGGCAAGGGCTCTACTTATCCTGATGTTAATGGTGCCATCGGAATTCTTTTTGAACAGGCAAGTTCAAGAGGGCATTTGCAACTAACAGCTAATGGGTTACTGAGTTTTCCTGCCACTATCAAAAATCAATTTGTAACGACGTTGTCTACCCTGGAAGGGGCAAAAGTTTTACGCAAAGAATTTTTAGAATACCAACGGGATTTTTATAAGCTTGCTGCTAACAGGGCGGCAGCTTACACTGTAAAGGGCTATGTGTTTGGCGATAAAAATGATCTGGCGAAAACATTTCATTTTGCAGAAATGCTGAAGCGGCATCAAATTGAAATCAATGAATTACCGGACAATTGGAGTGATGCTGGATTTGAAAAAGAATCGGCCTATATGGTGTCTCTTAACCAACCCCAGCATAGTTTGATACGGGCCATTTTCGAAAAAACTTATGACTATAAGGACAGCCTGTTTTATGATATAACAGCCTGGACCATGCCATTGGCTTTTGGCATTCCTTATGCCGAATTAACAGGTGCCATTGCATTGGGGAATAAAGTTGAATCATTAAAAACACCTAAGGCTGGTATAATTGGTGGCCGCAGCAACTATGGTTACTTGATAAAATGGGATGAACTGTATGCTCCTGCTGCATTAAATGAATTATTAAATGCGGGACTAGTAGCTAAAGTGGCCACCAATAGTTTTGAAACAGGTGTGAGCGGAGGCAATAAAAAATTTAGTTAAGGCACCATCCTTATACCTGTTACCATGCAGGATAATGATACTGAAACTGTTTTTGCAAAGGTTAGCGGTGTTACGGAGAAGTACAGGTTGAAAACCTATGCAGTTGCCTCCGGTAATGTAAATAGTGGCAGTGATTTAGGAAGCAATAGGTTTGTAACCATTGCCAAACCCTCTATTGCCATGATTACAGGTCCGGGTGTTAATGCCACCGATGCAGGAGAGGTTTGGCATTTGCTGGACCAGCGAATGAATATGACAGCCACACATCTTGAACCAACTATTTTTAACCGGGCGGAATTGAATAAGTATAACACTTTAATATTGGTAGGTGGTAACTATCCCGATATAAATAAAGAAAAACTGAAAGCATGGGTGCAGGCAGGAGGCACTTTAATAGTAACAGAAGAAGCCGTTAGCTGGGCTTCGCAAAATGGTATCAGCGAAGTAAAGTTTAAAAAAGCAAAGACAGCTGTTGATAGTACAAAGAATCTTTCTTATGTAGACAGGTCACAAATTGAAGGGTCACAACAAATACAGGGTGCCATTTTTGGGGCCGATGTAGATCTTGCTCATCCACTGGCTTATGGCTATAACCAAAAAACGGTGAGTCTTTTTAAAGCCAACAAAGTATTTATGGAGAAAAGTAAGAATCCTTTTGCCACTCCCTTTTATTATGGCAGTAAGCCTTTACAAAGCGGATGGGTAAGTAAAGAGAATAGCGAAGCAATAAAAAATTCTGCAGCAGTGATTGTAAATACAGTCGGCAATGGCCGGGTTATCAATATAGCTGATAACCCCAACTTCCGGGCTTTTTGGCTGGGTGGCAGCAAGCTTTTTATGAATGCCATTTTTTTCGGAAGGCTCATTGATGCAGCGAGTGGAAGAACGGAAGAGTAAGTTCTTATTTATTCACATTTTATTGTTGTCAGATACTTGCACAGGTTCGTTTTAATAATAATCTTATCTTGCCTGTCCAAAATAATAATTACGTCACTTTAAAAATTGAGTACTATGATTAAAATGCAAGTTATCGGACGCCTCGGCAAAGACTGTGTGGTCAACACAGTAAACGGAAAAAATGTAATGAACTTTACTGTTGCACATTCGGAAAAGTACAAAGACAGCCAGGGTACATTACAGGAAAAAACTATTTGGGTGGATTGTGCTTACTGGTCAGACCGTACAGCATTGGCCCAGTATCTTACCAAAGGCACACAGGTCTTTGCAGAAGGCCAGCCTGAAGCAAGATCATTTCAACGGAATGATGGTACACCCGGTTCATCACTTTCACTTCGTGTAAGAGAAGTACAGTTACTGGGCAGTAAGAATGAAAATAGCGGTGGCAGTTCTTACCAGCAGCCTTCCAATGCTTCTTCTGCATTATCCGGTAATACCAGCCATGTTCCATCGCCCAGCGAAATAACAGAGCCGGTGGATGACCTCCCGTTCTAGGTCGCAATTAAAAACTAACACATAGCCTTTCCGTTTGGAAAGGCTTTTTTATTGGTTAAAAATGTATATTGAAATATGAAACGATTGTTATCGTTTGCCTTTTTAGCACTGCCATTTTTATTACCTGCTCAGCGGATGGTAAAAAGTTTGGAGACCGATGTATTGGTAATTGGTGGCGGTGTTGGTGGTACTGCTGCCGCCATTCAAAGTGCAAGACTGGGAGTAAAAACAATTTTGATAGAACCTACACTTATGCTTGGCGGTATGCTGACGGCTGCCGGTGTAAGTTGTACCGATGGAAATGACCAATTACCCAGTGGTATGTGGGAAGAATTCCGACAGGCATTGTATAAGCATTATAAAAGAAACCGTTTGAATACGGGTTGGGTAAGCAATACCAATTTTGAACCCCGGGTTGCTGACAGCATCTTCAAAGCATGGGCGGCAAAGGAAAAAAACCTGACCGTCTTTTTGGAGTACGAATTTGAAACGATTCAAAAGAAAGATAATATCGTTACGGGTGCATCATTTCGAAATAAAGAAAATACGGAAGCCATAAAAGTAAAAGCTGGTGTTACTATTGATGCAACTGAACTTGGAGATGTGTTAGCTGCAGCAGGTGCGGCATACGATTTAGGAATGGATGACCCGGCCATTAGCGGCGAAAAAGAAGCCAGGCAAAAAAACGATATTATACAAGACCTTACCTGGGCTGCTATACTGAAAGATTATGGCAAGGATGCGGATAAAACAATTGCCAAACC
>MTKZ01000945.1_pt1 | contig 10030 bp, 6 predicted proteins | sample 1042781 | NCBI WGS metagenome assembly MTKZ01 (sample SAMN06212207, study PRJNA360539) | anaerobic digester metagenome | biome: Wastewater treatment plant; material: sludge; isolation source: anaerobic digester fed with sludge from wastewater treatment plant | place: Denmark: WWTP Viborg ...
CGATAATCTATTCATCAATAGTGGTAAATCCTCAAGATTTGCTAAAGCCTTCCTAAAAGGAAAGAGATTAATTGTTTCTAGTGAATCTGAATTAGGAGCAAGGCTTAATGATGGTATGGTTAAGCAGCTATGCTCCACGGATAGAATTAAAGGTGAAAAGAAGTTCAAAGATGAATTTGATTTTGTACCATCTCACACCTTAGTTCTTTACACGAATCACTTACCAAAAGTATCCGCTGGAGATGATGGCTTATGGCGAAGAGTGGTTATCATTCCTTTCAACAATAAGTTCACTGGTAAAAACGACACCAAGAACTTCTCGGATGTCTTATTCGAGCAGTGTAGGGAATATATCCTTTATTGGGTCATGGAAGGCGCGAAAATTGTCTATGACAATAAATTCCACATCGATGAGCCAAAAGTCGTCTCAGAAGCCAAAAAACAATATAAAAATGACAACGACTGGCTTCAACAGTTCATCAGTGAATGCTGTAAGAGAGAACCAACTGCTAAAGTAGGTGCTGGAGAACTTTATGAAAAGTATCGAACCTATGCATGGAAGAGAAATGAATATGCTCGACCAAGCACTGATTTTAAGAAAGCAATGGAAGCTGCTGGATTCATAAGCACTCATCCACACAACAAAACTTTCTATCATGGCATTAGACTACTCACTAGTGCAGAGAACGACTTTGCTGTTCCTGAGGATGACTTTCTAAATTAATAGGGTTAGGGGCTGTTAGGTTTCTATCCACTAATCGTATAAGGAAATAAGTTTTTTAATTATCCTTATTACAACAGTGGTAGTCTGGGACCTAACGTGACCTAACCTTTTAATGTCTATCCCCCCCGGTCTTGAAAGTCGACTATCTTTGATAGTACCGTCGGCCCCACCTCAGAAATATGCGAGGCTGAATTTTCCAAAAATTAGAAAAGATTTTATACAAGTATAAGATAAAACTAATCTAAGCAAAGATTAATTTTTTATTGACGTGGTATTATTGGCGGGATATCATGGTATTGTCAAAAGTAATCTGGGCTAAGATTAAAGGAGGATTTCAATCGTGGAATTAGAAAATAAAATTTGGAAATTTACTAACAACTTAAAGATGTATATGCCTGCTTCGTTGGTGGAGTATACCGCAAAAGCATTAGCGTTTACCTACTATCTTTATTTAGAAAAGTTTAACGACTACCCAACAGGCGACGTAGATGATGCAGCTTGTAAATTGGTCGAAGCTTTAACAGAAGAAGATACTAGCTACACGTATAAAAGCGTGAAAGAGTTGGCTGAAGCTGCGAAAGTCGGGCCTCAAGAGGTTTATGCCAATCAAGGTTTGGGATATCGCTTCGATCCTTTAGCAATTAGTTTAGAATTATCAAATTTCACTAAAGACGAATTGTTAGCTATGCTCAATTATTCATTTAGTAACTCAATTCATGATGAATCTACACCTGATAGTCTTAGCGATTTAGTTTTATTATTAGCTAACAAATTCTTAAAGCAAAAAATAAATGTCACTGACATGACTTGTGGGGAAGGCTCCTTCTTATTAAAGGCTGCAAAAGAGTACCCACACATCGAAGGTGTTGAAATCAATATTAGTAACTCAATTATTGCGAATATGCGCCTTCACGCTAATGAAATTGAAGGTCGTGTTAGAAACATCAATTGCTTTGAGGATAGCTGGCATCATCAAACTGCACGAGTTGGTTCAAGTCTCGTCTTTTCTGAATTCCCATGGAAGCTCATTGTTAAAGACTCAAGACAGAGAGAAATAATGTTTAACTGCAACGGCAACAGATTCTTACTCAATCAAGGCGATACATCCGACTATTTCTTCTTATCAGCAATGATGAATTATTTAGACAGAGACGATGGCGTAGCAATTTCTGTTGTACCTCTATCCATTCTTTCCAATTTGGCCGACAAAAGAGTAAGAGATCACATGCTCCGTCGCGGTTTTGTTAAAGCTGTCATTACCTTGCCAACAAACATCTTTACTAGAACAAACATTGGTACAGCAATGGTGGTGTTGTCTGACACAAAAAATGAACGTGTTGCTTTGTTTGATGGTTCGGCTTATTTCAAAAAAGAAAATAGAAAAATCAATAGTGTAAATGCACACGAATTATTTATGGAATTTAGCAAGTCTTTCGATAGTGGAGAATGCTTATTTACACCTGAAGAAATTGCTAAGCATGATTATTCATTATCACCAGCGATTTACTTTAAAAAGATTGAAAAAACAATGCCAAATGCTACTGAATTAGTAGAATTAGCGGATATCTTTACTGGCTGGCAAGTGCCATCCGCAAAGCTTGAATCTATTCACAAAACAGATGGAACGGGTACTCGTTTGCTTCAAATGAGCAATGTTGAAAATGGCTCTATCGTTTCAAAACTTGAAAGATATGATATCCCAGAAAACACAATCGAGAAGTTTAAAGTTCAAAAAGGTGATGTTGTTATCTCTGCAAAGTCATTAAGAGTTAAATCTGCGGTTGTTGATTTAAATACTGATGAGCCAATTGTTGCGGCCGGAAGCATCATGGTAATTAGGCCAAAAGACAAGAAACTGGATCCATATTACCTGGTTGCTTATTTTGAGTCAGATTTAGGCAGACAAGTATTGGAAATGTATCAGACCGGCAATATTATTCCTAACTTATCAATCAATAACGTCAAAAAGATTCCGGTTCCAGGTTTACTCTATGATCGCCAAGTTAGAATTGGTGCAGAGTATATGGATTTAAGAGATTTAATTAGATCAGAAAAAGAAAGGCTTAAAGCCTTAGAGTCTAAGGCGAACAAAATGCTCGATAACCTTTGGGATACGGAAGAAGGTGAATAGTGTGACTTTAGGACCTGAAGCATTACAAGACTTTCTAAATACAGCCCTAAACAAGATTCAGTTAGCTATCATGCGTGGAAACGCAGCAGGCGAATTAGAAAAAGTTGCTGAGCAGTATGGAATTATTGATTTGTTACAAGAATCAGAACCATATTGTGACTTCTATCTAAACAACGCTAGAAAAGCCAACATTCTTGTCTTAGCTATCGAGCTTCCAAATGTTAATGATTGGAAACTAAGAGCTAAGAAGAAATATGGCATACCTCCAGATAGAATAGAATTTCAGGCAGTAAAACCGAATTTTGATTACAGCCGCCTAGCCAACACTAGCTTATATAGTGACATTATAGTTGGACCTGTCCATCATAAAGGCGTTGGTATCGGAGATAATTCAAGCTTTCTTGCTGCAGTTGATAATAATCCTAGTGATTATCCAAAAGTCCATAGAATGACAGATTCCAATGGAGTCTTAACGTTATCGCAGTCTGCATTTGAAAGATGCTTGGAAAAGACCAATTTTATCAAAGAATGTTCGTTTTAGTTGTAGTGCTTATTACTAACACTACAAAAGTGATATAATTTTTAGAAATAGAGGAAAATATCGTGGAAGAAAAAGAAATCGAAAGACGATTAATTAACCGTTTAGTCGAGAAAAATGGCTACTCTTTAATTAATATTAAAAGTCTCAAAGATATAAGAGATAATTTTTTAAAACATGTTGCAAGTTTAGAAGCAAACAAGAAAGAGATTTATAAACTCACAAAAGGACAACGTGATCATCTTTTACCAGCTGAAGAAGAAGATTTAATCTTAAAATTAGAATCTCTTTCATCATATAAAGCAGCCAAACTTTTTCACGATGGACAAGTTGAATTAAAACGTAATCATGAGGAATTACCTTTTGTTTTAACAATTTTTGATAAAAAGAACTATTCAAACAACAAATTTGAAGTCTCGAACCAGGTCAAAGATGCAGATATTGATAATGACGGACTTAGATATGATGTGACTTTATTTGTTAACGGGCTTCCTGTTGTTCAAATTGAATTAAAGAATCTTGATGTCGACCGCCAAGAAGAGGTCGCTTTCGATCAAATTGTTCGTTACAAAGAAAGTGGCGGATACCGTGGTTTATTTAACTTCTTAGAGCTTTTTGTCGTATCTACAGGTTTGTTCACCAAATACTTCGCCAACAATGACTCATTATCTTATAAATTCGCTTTTAGATTTACAGACGAAGAGAATAATTGGATTAACGGACTTCTTCCTGAATTCACGTCTTTAACTGACGATTATAAGCCTTGCTTTGCAGACACCTTTTTGAATTCAAACTTTGTTTTTGAAATGCTAACAAAGTACATTGTGATTAAAGAAGAAAAAGAAAGCTGCATCTTAGCAATGAGACCATATCAAATTTTTGCTTCAAAAGCGCTCTTTAATGATGCGATGGGCGAAAAGAAAGGTGGATTCATTTTCCACTCTATGGCTTCTGGCAAAACACTCACTTCGTTTAATTTTTCAAAACTATTAGCAAAAGAAGATTCTGTTAAAAAAGTATTTTTCGTTGTTGATAGAGATGATTTAAATGCAAAATCTATTGATGATTTTATGAGTTATAGCGGTGAAACCAGTTCAGAATTGGTGGATTCTGCAAATACTCGCATGCTTAGTAAAAACATCAAAGAGCCATCTAAAAAAATCATTGTTACTACAATTCAAAAATTGCATGTCTTACTGAAAAACAAAACCAATAAAGCCCAATACAACGAAGCTATTGAGGTGCTTGGTGATGGAACTGGATGCTTCTTTATCTTTGACGAATGTCATAGAACTACAAATGGTGATATGGCTTTAAATTTAAGAAGAATGTGTCCAAAAATAACAAGATACGGATTTACTGGCACACCAATTTTTCCTGGTGAAGGAAACATGGTTGAAGATGTTACTGAAAATGTCTTTGGCAAACCGCTCCATTCATATAGAATGGATGAAGCTCAAAGAGACGAGAACGTATTACAAATTAAGCCAATTTATAGTCCAACCATCGAAATGAATGACGAAGAAGATGATGAAACGGCTCAAGCAATTAATACTAGAGGTGCAATCCAGGAACCAGAGAGAATCCTTGCCGTTGATCGTGATATCGCAAATAGTTTTAATAGATTAACTATGAATGGCAGATTCAATGCCATTGTAGCTACGTCTTATGTTGCTGATGCAGTTAGACACTATGACAACATAAGAAAGTTAAGACCAGATTTAAAAGTGGCTTGTATTTTTAGTCCTACCGAAAATGAACCAAACCCGAATGTTAAAGACTTTGTTTATAACATCAAAGAACTTAAACGTATCGTTAAAGAGTTTAATGAGCAATTTGGATATAACGAGCAAATCGATGATGAAGCTGAAGATAGATTTGCTTTATCAAAAAGCTATAAGTCCTATGATGATAAAGTTGCAACGGTCTTTGAACATCCAGATCAATGCAATGTTTTGGTCGTGGTCGATAAGTATTTGACAGGAAGCGATTATCCTTTCTGCAACACTATCTATTTAGATAAAAAATTTGGAAAAACACATCAAATATTACAAGCAATTAATAGAACGACTAGAGTTTGCAAAGATGATAATAAAACTGAAGGCAACTGCGTTTTATATTTGAATACTAAGGCTTTCCTTGAAAAAGCAATTCGCGATTACTGCAATCCAAAGAATAAAAACTTTGATTTGTTTGCTCCTGCTTACGAAGAACTATTAAAAGACTTCAAAGAGGATGTTAAACAATTGCTGACTTTAAACATTTTAGACAACTTAACTAATGATGAAATAAACATACAATTTATTAATACTTTCTCACACGCTTTGCGTTCTTTAAACAGAATGGAAAAAAGAGTTGAACACGATTTTGAAAAGTGTGGAATTGATCCTGAAAAATGGCAAATGTTATATGGCATTTACAAAAATCTTTATAACAAATATAAACACAAACTTATCAAGAAAAACATTCTGGATTGTGTCCACTTTGTAGTTCCTTCAGTCAAAGGGGAAACATTTGATTACAACCACATAGTTGATTTAATTAAAAATGCTGAAAAAAGAGAAGCGCATGAAAGAAAAGCCATTCAGTTAAAGCTTCTTGATGATATTCCTGAAATCAATAAAAAGATTTTAGTAAAGAAGTGGCTAACTAGATGGGGGTTCATTGAAAGCGAGGATTCTGAACCTGAATCAATTACCTACTATGATGAAGATTTGGGATCTTATCAAACTATTCTCATGTCTGAGGTATATGAGCAAGTAGAAATGATGACAAAAAAATTCGATTTCAAAGAGTTTGAAAGATTGTTGCAAATTTATGTTGATTATATCAACGGTGAAAACCAAGATAGTGATATGGTCAATCTTCGTGTTGAAATAACAGACTATGTTGGTGATGAATCTGAAAATATGCCTCTTGAAAAGAGATTAGAGTTAGGAAATCCTGACAATTACATTTCAACCGAATTAATTAACAAAGCTGTTGAATTATATGCTTTGAGATAAGGAGAAGAATCGTGACTTTAGGAACAACACTTGAAGAAACCCAAAGACTTCAAAAAGAAGAATTACATAAAAAAATAGATGCCATGGCTGAAACCATGTATGGCATTACTGATGCAAAAAACTACAAAGATTATATTTTAGGCTTAATGTTCTATAGATATCTTTGCGAAAGAGAAGAAACGGTTGTTTATGAAAGATATAAAGCATCTGTAGATGACTGTTATGCTGTTAATCCTGCAGATTTAGAGGCTTATTGTATCAGGGGTTCTAATTTAGGCTTTTTCATTAAACCTAAATATTTATTTAGTAAAATGGTCGAAGCTGCAAACAGACCTGCTGGATCAGAGAAATGTTTTAATTACACTGATTTGCGTGATGCGATTATTGATTACAACGAAATGGTTTCTAGAAGTGAAGCAAAAGAAGCATACGAGAATCTTTTAGATGGAATTAAACTAGATATCGTTGAATTAGGAGAAACCCCATCTGAAAAAAGTGAAAACGTTGGAAGCATAATTAAGCAGGTAGCTAGCATTGATATCGATTTTAAAACGAGCAAAATTGATCTGATTGGTGAAACTTATGAATACATTATTGGAACGTATTCTGACATTAGTGTTTCATCAAAAACGGGCTCATTTTATACACCAAAAGCTATTGCTGAGATTTTAGCAAAGATCACATGTTTTCAAAGAAAAGAAGTGGCTTCTGCTTATGATCCAACAAGCGGATCCTGTTCGCTTCTTATGTCAATTAAAGAGCACCTTGAAAAAGACAATGGTGGGAAAGTAAAAATGTTCTATTCTCAAGAATTGGTTCCTGAGACATTTAATCTTGGCAGAATGAACATGATTCTTCATGGCGTTAAATATAACGAATTCAAAGCATACAGAGGAAACACGTTGTCTAATCCACAGCCAAATCTCGCTGATTTGAAAGGTAAGTTTGACATTATAGTTGCAAATTTCCCATATTCGACAAGTTTTGGTGCCACTAGAGACAAGCCAGCAGTTTTGTCTGACGAGGATATGGCAAAAGACGAGCGTTTCAATAAAGCTGGAGCATATCCAACAGATGCAAAGAAAGGTGATTATGCTTTTATTGAGCATATTGTATATTGTTTGAAAGACGATGGCGTTGCTGCGATAGTATGTCCACACGGAGTTTTATTTAGAGGTTCAAAGGAAGAAACTATCAGAAACTATCTTGTTAACAACATTAATTGCATTGATGCTGTTATTGGATTGCCGGCAAACACATTTCAAAATACAGGTATTGCAGTATGTGTCTTGGTTATTAAAAAGAACAGGACACGAGATGATATCTTGTTTGTCGATGCTCAAGAATGTTATGAACACAACAGAGCTATTAACAATGTCCGTGAATCTGATATAGCTAAAATTGCTAATGCTTATCATTCTTACTGTGTAGATTCAAATTATAAAGGCGAAGAAAGGTTTAGTTTTGTTGCAAACAAGGCTACTCTAACCAAGAATGCAAATAACTTATCTATTAGCAGATATGTTGATACATTTGTTGAAAAAGAATATCCAAGCATATCGGACAGCCTAAAATTGATTAAAACACTAGATGGAAAAATCGATGGTTTAGAAGGCGAAATTATCGCTGAATTGCAAAAAATGAATGGTGTTAAATAATATGGCTGAAATTCGTTATAAGCAATTTAATAAAGATTCAAAAGACTGTTCATTGGGGCAAATTTGTTCTGAGCCTCTTTCTTATGGTATGGGAGCTGCCGCAATTCAATTTAACGGTGATTACAAATACATTAGAATTACCGATATTGATGACGAGACAAGGTCTTTCATTGATGATGATCCTACTTCACCAGATGAGGTTCCAGATGAGCGCTATTATTTGAAGGAAAGCGACATAGTTTTCGCAAGAACAGGAGCGAGCGTTGGCAAATCCTATAGATATAAAAACAGCGACGGTAAACTAGTTTATGCGGGCTTTTTAATCAGGGCTAGAATTGATTTAACTAAGGCAAATCAAAACTATGTTTTCGGCCAAACATTAACAAACAAATATAACAAGTGGGTCAAGGTAATGAGCACTAGGTCCGGTCAGCCTGGAATCAATGCAGACGAATATTCTTCTATGCCAATAAAACTAGTTGATAAAGAGGAACAAGATTTAATTGGTTCTTTTTTAGAAAAGCTTGAGAAGCAAATAGAATTAGCGAACCAAGAAATAGAAGCATGGAAAACAATCAAGGACAATCTCGTCGAGCAATTGATATATAAGAGTGGATTTAAAAGAGCAATATTAAGCTCCTTGGTTGAGAAAAAACACAAGGTCGAAAAAGAGTGTACTGGGTATATTGAAATCAGTGATGTTATACCAAACGAAAATAGATATTTGTTTGATGAAGCAAAAGAACTTGCTGCTGGTGCAAAAAAGGCAGAAGAAGGATGCATTCTTGTTTCTACAGTAAGGCCAACCAGAGGTGCAATATGTACTTTGAATCAGAATAGTTATGTGAGTGGGGCTTTCTTACAACTATATCCTAAAATTGGAATAAATAGAGATTATTTGCTCTTTGCAATAAGCAGCTATAGATTCCTACATAAAATGGGCTCTTTTTCAACTGGCTCAACTTATCCAACAATTGATAAAGACGACATTCTTTCGTTTGAAATTCCTGTTCCTGAGACATCTGTTCAAAATGATATTGCTGAGAGAATAAATCAAATAGCCAGATTGATTACTATGAAAGTAGAAAAAAGAAATCACTTGGTTAATCGTAGACTAGCATTGTTGAATAAGTTGTATTAACAATGATTAAATACTTATGAATCACAGCGAAAAGCTTAATTATATTAACTATATTTTGATGAATAGAGATGCGTCTTACAAAGGGCCTGCGATGGCTGAAAATTTCGGTGCAAAAGGTTCATTTACAACCGCAGTTAAACTTCTTCACGAAATTAAAGGGCTTGATGACACATCGATTACTAATGCTTGTAAATTAACAACATTTGATGTTTGGTTTAGAAACGCACCAGCCGCAATGATGGCTAAAAATTATAAAGAAACAAACCCCGACAAGGAAACTGTTGAAAACATTAGAATAATGGTAAACAGAAGTCTCGCATTCTTTAAGAAATATGGACCTGTTACCAAAGATGGTTTTACCTTTGAACCAGTTGATGGCAGAGAATCAGATTATCAAAGAATGTGTGAGATTAAGAAAGGCTCATGGGGTGGCTACACCGGCACTGTAGAAACAGGTGATGGTGATTTCTTAACAAGAGACACTTTATGGGATTTTAAAGTTACTGTTTCAGAGCCAACCAACAAACACACACTCCAATTACTCATGTATTGGATTATGGGCCAACATTCTAGGCAAGAAGTTTTTAAAACAATCACCAAGATTGGTATCTTTAATCCAAGATTAAACAAAGTCTATTTATTTGCTGTAAATAATTTGCCAAAAGAAATTATCGAAGTCGTGGAAACGGAAATTATTTGTTATTAGTCATTAGACATACCCAAAATATATGCCACAACGTTGAAAAAGGTCGGCCCGAAAACTTCTCAATGCATGTTGAGACTGTCGTGAGTCTGATGCTCAAAATTGCTTTTTAAATTGATGCTTACGGCAT
>MTKZ01007930.1_pt1 | contig 10024 bp, 9 predicted proteins | sample 1042781 | NCBI WGS metagenome assembly MTKZ01 (sample SAMN06212207, study PRJNA360539) | anaerobic digester metagenome | biome: Wastewater treatment plant; material: sludge; isolation source: anaerobic digester fed with sludge from wastewater treatment plant | place: Denmark: WWTP Viborg ...
CCGTTTCACCTACAATGTTGCAATATCGTTATGTCTGGTAATGTGTTTCCTTACAATTGAAAAGTTCAACACACGCTTCAGCCACGCGAGGTATGAACACCGGCTGGAAGCGATTGCTCGGCCAGGCGGTCATTATGTTACACAAAACTCGGTCTGCCCTAATAACCTTACGAGATCGCCGAAATAAAGGCAAAAAAGTTCATGGCTTTCACCCAGATAGATCTTTTCAAGCTCATGTTTTGGGAGACCTTCAAATTCCTCCACCGATATCAATGGTGGCAAAACAATAGCCACATTATCTGTTATCTTGAGCATACTCCTTAAAACTAAATCCGCTGGTGGTTGGGTATTAGATTGTTGAAATCGATATATGTGATCAGGCCCCGTGACTGCCCAGTCAGGATCAATAAAAACTGCATCAACCTTTGGTATTTTCTTTATGGTCTCCTTTTCAAGAATGCTACCGAGTAAAAAGGATACCTTTGCTGAAAGTCCCGCTTTTTTGATATTACTGATTGCCTTTTTCTGGATAGAGCCGTCAATCTCAACGGTGATTACATGCTTAGCCGTTCTTGCCAGCGATATCGTTGTGAATCCCGCACCAGTGCAAGTTTCTAAAGTATTAAGACCGGTAAATCGTTCTGCGAAATGCTTAGTCAAACGTTGATCGATGCCCATGATAAAGGTACGCTCATCGGCAATGTAGTAATCGCCAAATTTTTCTCGGATTGCATTTGGATTAAGATTCATCTTAGTCACATACCGAACAATTCATATACTTGGTTGGTTTTCCAGAATTTGGTTCGGGATATTACTCTTTTCTAAATAGAATGCAAAGAAGAAATTGCTTAAATATTAACCAATATGATCTCATGATGCTTGGTATTTATGGTAATATGCCGCTTAAGCCAAGTTGGCATATTATGGAAAATTTGCCAGATGCAAAAAAACTGACATTAATGAATGCCAATTGAAAGAGCGCATGACGTTGTAAGCTAACGAATACTTTGTTACAGCATCACTGAGCATTGAAGTCACCTGCCAAAAAAAGCTAAAGAGTTTAATTTTTAAATATTAACGATAGAAACAAATGATTATTGCCAACACAAGTCGCAATTTATTTTCAAATATCCCTACTTAAGTGATTTGTCCATGAAGCGGGTAATAGCCATCATGACAAGATGATAAATCGGGAAGCAGCACCTCTTGACAAAATAGAATAACCAGATGTCGAATGAAGTTATAACCATGAATTTACGGTTACGAATAGCCTTGATAATTAAATCTGCAACCTTATCCGGTGTGATTGCTATTCGGGGGGCAGATGCACGTAATTTGTCCGATGCTTCAGGTGTGGCATGAATTTCCACGCTCTGCACCATACCGGTATTGACCAGTCCCGGGCATACCACACTGACCGCGATATTATGTTTCCTTAAATCATAACGCAAAGACTCGGACATGCCGACCACTGCATGTTTTGCCCCGGCGTATACAGTATGCCAGGGAAGACCGATAATACCTGCAGTGGATGAAACAGAAACAATATGTCCGCCATTGCCTGATCGAATCATCTCCGGCACAAAACTTTCCAGGCCGTGTATAACTCCCCAGAGATTTACATTGATCACCTTTTTCCAATCACTGTGCTGCATGTCTTCTATCTGGGAAAACAGGGCTACTCCCGCCACATTCACCAGAATATCTATAGGTCCATATCCGTCATGCACATCTTTAGCAAAAGACATCATGGCCTGATAATCGCCCACATCAAAGGCGCGCACCTCACATACCTTGCCGCCGGAACCGGAAATCACATCAACTGTCTTTTTAAGGCCGTTACCGTCAATATCGGTTAAAAACAGACGGCAACCCAACTTGCCCATGGCCATGGCGGTAGAACGGCCGATTCCACTTGCCGCTCCGGTTATAAAAACTTTCTTTCCCGATAATATTTTCATTTTATTGACCAACCTCCATGCATCTGGCACATGATCAGACAGAATTCAGCTGTTTTGATTATTTCCGCTTGTACTGTTATGCAAATTGAGAAAACAAAAAAATTTAGTGTTTTTCAAGATCGCTAAACCAGCGGAAATGCGGACTTCAGCCTGCTATACATCGTGATCTGTGATCGTCTTTACACGTGCTGTCAAGAAAACTCCACCTGATGATACACTTATGACCGTATGATCCCTTTTTATGTTCGGACATGCACATCAGGCTGAAAAATTTTCCTCATCCAGCATCTGTACCTGATTTCTGCCCAGATCTTTGGCCCGGTAAAGCGCCCTGTCGCCCAGTTCGACCAACCGTTGCGGAGTTAACGTTTTTTGTGGTTTCATGGTGGCAACCCCAACGCTGACTGTTATGCAGGGGCCAACACTGGAATACGCATGAGGAATATTTTCCAGTTCAATGTTTTTTCGAAGTTTTTCTGCCATCTGGAGAGCGCTTTGCTCATCCGTATTGGGAAGGAGAACAACAAATTCTTCACCTCCGTATCGGGCACAAAGATCACGGGAACGGTGGATGCATTTATTCAACGCCTCTGCAATCTTCTGCAGACAGACATCGCCTGCCTGATGGCCATAGTGATCATTGTATGATTTGAAGTTGTCCACATCTAAAAAGAGAAGGGACAGCGGAGTGCGGTACTGGGCACCCATTTGCCATTCCGTATCGAGGAAAGTGTCAAAGTTCCGCCGGTTGGCCAGTCCCGTCAGACCATCCAGCGAAGAAATGAGTTCCAGTTCCGTTTTGGCTTTTTCAAGGCGAATCGTTTCAATCTCTTTTGAAAGATGGCGAAGGTAGTTCCACCGAAGGGCGCTTTCGATCTGGTAATTGGCGATCAGACTGATGATGAGGGCGGAAAACAAAACGACGCTGCTGTTGATCATGACAGGCGGCGCCATGGATGTGATTCCGGGTACCGTCACGACGTAAAGCAGGAAGATGAGCGAGGAAACAGTCAACGCGTGCCAGAATCGGAGACGAACGACAATATTACCAAACATGATGATCAGGATAATACCGGTGTGGTAATGAACAACATTGGGATGATGACTGAATTGTAAAATCATAATAATGCTCGCAGCGCTCAGAACAATGAGAAAGTCGGCCATGAAATCAATATAACGGATCCATACTCGATAATAGAGCAGTGCGAGGATGATGACCATGCAGGGAGTAACGATGCCCAGCCTGATTTGCCAGGCGGCTTTGTACATGTCCGGAAACATCTCCCGGTCTGTAATGAGAAACAGGTTGTACATGAATAAGGCAATGATCGTCATGACGAAAAAAAATTTCCTGCGGGCATCCAGGTTATAGGTAAGAAAATGACTTTCGAGATTGTGGTTAAACTTCAAAAAGGGAAATCCGTTTTCCATGGATTTCCTGATGTCTGCTTCAAGAGAGAGGATAAGATCCCGATGGTTGTCGTCTGATGCCTGATCGGTCATGGTCATCCTGATGGTAAATCCTTTTTTGTTTCATAACTATAGAAACAGAGGATTGTCCAAGTCAAGGGGTTTTTCGAAAATACAATATTCTCCGTTCATGATTCTCCGGGCCATTTGTATCTGCCTTCACAGGCCGTAGGGCAGAGAAATGTCAAGACTCGTTTCAGGAGCGGGGAAGTGACTTGGAAAAGCCTGCGGCGCTTTCGCCAGCGACGTATCCCGTCGAGAATGCGGCCTGCAGGTTGTAGCCGCCGGTATCGGCGTCAAGGTCCATGACCTCGCCGCAAAAATAAAGGCCCGTGACTTTTTTTGATGACAGGGTGCGCGGGTCGATTTCATCCAATGCGACGCCTCCCGCTGTCACGATTGCCCTGGCCAGTGGCAAAGGCTCTTTGATATTGAAACGCAAAGCTTTGAACAAATCAATGATTCTATCCCGCTCGGCGGCGCCAACCTGGTGAGCCGGTTTTTCCACGTCCAGGCCGGCGATGTCGATGATGGGGCGGATCATCTTTGACGGCAGGTATTCTTTCAGAATGCCCGCAATTTTTCTTTTACTGAATTTATTTAAATCCGATTGCAGTCGTTTCCGGAGTTGCTCCCCGCTCAGGGCGGGTTTCAAATCAATGAGGATCGAGACGGGTCTCTTTTCCATGGCTTCAACCACAGTCAGGCTCATTAGCAGGATGATCGGTCCGCCCAGGCCGAAATGGGTAAAGAGCATTTCGCCAAACCGACTTTCCAGGACAGGTGGCCGGGGAGTTTTCTTTTCGCCGCGTCCATAGTCGCACTCCGGTGTACGGGAGGCATCCACGTCTGCCGCAAACCCCTGAAATGCCGTGGCGCGGACGTTGCGCAAAGATACGCCCTGCATGGAGCGGGCAAGGTTTTGCTCGCGGACAGCCAGGGGAACCAGGGCCGGTTTGGGTGTGATGATCTTGTGGCCAAGCGACGCGCTGATATTGTAACCGTCGCCGGTTGAACCGGTTGCCGGCCAGGATGCGCCGCCGGTGGCGATAATGACGGCCGGGGAGAAGTAGTAACCTGACTCTGTTCGAACGATAAAGCGGCGATGCTCATCAACCCTCACCGAACTCACCCGCTGGTTGAAAATGATTCGCACTTTCTGGTCGGCCAGGTATTTTTGAAAAACCCTCACCACGTCGCGCGCGTCGTCCGATACGGGAAACACTCTGCCTCCCCGCTCTGCCTTGGTTTCCAGGCCATGTTTTTCCAGAAAGGAAAGCAGCTCCGGACGGAAAAAGCGGGCAAAGACACCGTGCAAAAAGCGGCCGTTGGGTCCATACATGGCAATGAAATTTTTGATGTCGGCGGTGTTGGTCAGGTTGCACCGCGTTTTGCCGCTGATCAGGATCTTTTTCCCGCAGCCGTCTGTTTTTTCCAGAAGCAGCACACGCGCGCCCAGCTCCGCGGCGCGACCCGCAGCCATCATTCCCGCTGCGCCGCCGCCGATCACAATGACATCAGCTTCAATCATTGGTCTGTTCATCGTGTCACCATGGATTGGACAGCTATCACAAATCGGACAGGCCGGTCAATGGATCAATTTACGCGGCCTTGTGATGGAGGCCGGCCTGTGCTAAAGGTTTGCGCATTTACGGGTGAACAGCAGGGAGCCGGATTTGAAGGTACCGACCAGTTTCATATCACTTACGACAAAAATGGTTCTGAAAGTGCAGCCGATTACTCATTTTTATTTGCGCGAGTGGAAAGAAAGGGCCGGGCGGATTCCCGATCTGGAACTGCGCAAACAGGCGCTCGCCAGCATTGCAGCAAAAAAATTTCACTGTGAAGGCGGCGCTCTTTACGGCCTGCTGGCCGGCCTTCATTATAAAGATGCGATTGCTTTTATCGTTGCTTACCAGACCATCAGCGATTATCTGGACAACCTGTGCGACCGCAGCACATCGCAGGATCCCGAAGATTTCCGCGCGCTGCACGAATCCATGCTGCAGGCCCTGTCACCGGATATGCCACTCAGTGATCATTACCGTTTCAGGCGGGAACAAGACGACGGCGGATACTTAATCGCTCTGATTCAGACCTGCAGACAGGTCGTGAGAGGTCTTCCCAGCTATCATCTTGGCTCAGCCGCTCTCGAGGAGCTTGCCCTGTTTTATGTTGATTTGCAGGTGTACAAGCATGTTCGGAAAGAAGAACGACTGCCGCGCCTGCAGATGTGGTTTGAAGGCCACGCAAAAGACCTGCCTCCCATGGCATGGTATGAATTTGCCGCCTGCACCGGCTCAACCCTGGGGATTTTTTGCATGGTTTCGCAATTGTTCAATCCGTCAACTTCTGCCATGCTGATTGCCCAAATGAAAAACGTTTACTTTCCCTGGGTTCAGGGATTGCACATCCTTCTGGATTATCTGATTGATCAGGAGGAGGACCGCAGCGGCCAGGATCTGAATTTTTGTTCATNNCGTAGCGTGTCTGCCTGACGCGAAATTTCACCGGTTAATCATCCGCGGCCTTTTGAGCATCTATCTGGCCGATCATAAAGTTACCCGCCAGAAAGATGTCCGGGATATTTCCGGGAAACTTTTGAGCATGGGCGGCAAAGAAGCTTTTTTCTTTTATCTGCACTGCTGGGCTTACCGCCGTCTGACGGGTTAACCAGTCCTTCATTTATTATTCACAAGATGATTGATGCATTATTCTCCACCGGATGAGGAGTTATTCCCCTTTTCTCCGGGATCGCAAAATTCCCCGGAAAAGCTCGTTTGAGATTGTAGCGTAATATCAAGTATTTATCAGGTCTATGCATTGCTTTTGCAGTTGGCATAGTCAATGCTAGGTGACGGCAGGGAGTAATCGGGAGAAATCTGCTCATGAAAAAAATTCTGGTTTGCATTAGCAGCGTCCTTTATTTTGTAGCAGCCCTTGCTTTTGCCGCCGACAGGCCTGCTGCGGAGCCAAACCAGAGGGCGATATTGAAAGCGACTATGCAGAAAGCAGCCAAAATGAACGCCAGCGGCAAGGTCGTGGAAATCTCTGACACATCCATTAAGATCGAGCGGCGCATAAAAGGGAATACAGAAGTTATGGAGTTCGCATTGGAGAGTCCGGCGCGGGATATCGTGGTAAACGATTCCGTTAAAATTGACTACATCATGAAAGACGGGAGGTTAACAGCATCCAGGGTTTCCAAACCAAAGGCGGGAAAAGGTTCAGGCAACCATGGAACGAAGCAGATAAAAGAGAAACCGGCACCTGCTGTGAAGTAATCTGCAGATTGCCTTTCTATAGGTGGAGTCCTTTAAATAGATATTTAAGGGTAAACAAAAAACCATTAACAAGGAGGATTTAAGATGAAGCGTGTAGTATTGTTAGTTGTAGCATTTGTTTTTGCACTGACCATGAACGTCGTCGCGGCTGACAAGGTTGTAGACAAAGTCGTTGACAAGGCAACCGACAAGGCAGTGGAAAAAGTAGTCGAAAAAGCAGATCAGGCCGTATCCGCTGACAAAGCAGCTCCGGCAGATGACAAGGCAGTTGCGAAGAAAGCTAAAAAAGCAAAGAAAGTCAAGAAGGCAAAGAAAGCCAAAAAAGCAAAGAAGGCTGAAGAAGCAGCTCCGGCTGCAGCTCCCGCTGAAGCTCCTGCCGCAAAATAAGCTCCAGAAGAATATGAAAAAAAAAGGGATGAGTTTTTACTCATCCCTTTTTTTCACGCCCGATCATCAATGAATCCGTGGTGCGAAACAAACTCATCGTGGTTTAATTTATTTCTTTCTGTTATAAACTTTTCGTTATGCTGAAAAATTTGCTGACAAGAATTATTGCATACAACAAGAATTTGACTGTGCGTATAAGGCTTGTCATACTCACCGTAACAGGCCTTGCCTTTGCAATGGCCTTATGGGGCATCATTCAGCTGACCGCCCTGGACAGGCTACTGGTCGATCAGCAGGTGAAGCGGCTGGAGGGTGTAGCGGAGACGGTCAGCACTTTCTATCAGCACTTTCCTACGAAACGGGGCATTGCTGCGCTGGATTCAGCCCTGCAGGATCATATCCAGACGGATGCACGCCTCGCCAGGATCGACATTTTTGACACCCGTCGCCATCACGTTGATTATGTTGCCGGCGCCAGCCGTGTTCAGTATGAATGGCCGGACAAAATGGTGGCCGAGGTCAGCTCTAAAGGAAAAACCCGTTATGTCAAACTAGCAACGGAAGAAGGACCATTTCTCGGGCTGCTCTATCCCGTATCCGGAGACACCAAAGACGCCCGCATTATCATCGGCATAATCGCCTTTTCTCGTGCAAATACTGAAATCATGAACAGTGCCCGTTTCCTGCTTCTTTTTACAAGCGCAGGGCTGTTGCTGGCGATCCTTTTGCTTTTGGGTGCGAGCTATGGCTGGATCATCGACCGGCCCCTGAAACGAATTATTGAAACCATTGATGAATTTCGGCAGGGAAGATATGTGGAGCGTATCCCCGTCACCCGCGAGGACGAATGGGGCCATCTGGCCAATCACTTCAATCAGATGGCTGACGAAATTCAGAATGTTATGGCCAGGAATCTTGAACTGACCCGACATCTGTCTGATCGGGTGCGCGAAGAGACGCTCAAGGTGGTTCATCTCCAGAAACAGGTTGATGATTTGCTGCAATTGACGGCCCTGGGTCATCTAACGGCGAATCTGGCCCATGATCTCGGAACGCCGCTGCATTCCATTGCGGGACTTGCCCAGCTGATGCTGGAGCGGGAAGGCTGGCCACCGGATGTTGCACACAAGTTAAATCTGATTGTGGAACAAACCCGAAGACTCGACAGTGTGATTCAAAATATCCGTAAAGCAACGCGTCTTCCCGAACCGCATTTCGAGTTGATGACGGTCCAGGCAATATTGAACGATACGCTGCCACTGGTGGAGCCATTGATCCAGATGAACCATATTTCCATTGACACGCATATCGAAGGATCATCGGCAGCTTTATATGTCGACCGCTACAGGATCCAGACAGCTCTTTTGAATATTATTCAGAATTCCATTGACGCTATGCCGGATGGAGGAAAAATCAGCATTCTTGCCGAAGATGACTGCGCCGCCGGAAACATTAGAATATCTATTACCGATAACGGACAAGGCATCGCGGCTGATCTTTTACAGAAGGTGAGCGAGCCGTTCTTCAGCTCCCACAAGGATGAAGGCATGCGCGGCCTCGGGCTTGCGATTGTTCGTGATATCATGAAGGCGCATGGCGGTCAGTGGGATATTCAAAGCATGCCCGCTTCCGGGACGACAGTCACTCTTTATCTGCGAATGGCCGATCAGGCCTCTGTTTAGATCTGGAATAGTTCACTTTTCTTCCTGAAGACCCCATCGACGGATTTTCATTCGCAGGGTTTTACGGTCGATCCCCAGAATTTCGGCGGCCCTGGATTGGTTCCAGGAGGTTTCGCGGAGGGTTTGGGCAATCTGCTCTTTTTGCGCTTCCTCAAGGGGTGTCATTTCCGTCACAGCGCCGTTTATTCCATTTGCCTTCTTCTGCCGGAAACGGGCAGGAAGATTTTCCGGCAGAATCACCACGAAGGGTGAAAGCAGAAGGGTCTGCTGCAGGACATTTTCCAGTTCGCGCACATTGCCTGGCCAGTTGTAGGCCATGAGTAATTCCACCGTCTCGTTTGAAATCCGTACGCCGGGATAGCCCAATTTTTTTAGCATCGCTTCGATCAGCAGGGGGATATCTTCCCTTCTTTCCCGCAAAGAAGGGACACGCAGCCGCACAATGAATCGGTACAGGAGATCCAGTCGGAAGCGACCTGCGTGAACTTCTTCATCCATGTTTTTATTGGCGGCCGCGACCACGCGAACCGCAACATGCTGAACTTCATGTCCGCCAATTCTGCGCACTTCTCCATTCTGCATGAACCGCAGAAACTTGCTTTGCAGCGATGTGGACATTTCCGTGATTTCATCAAGAAAAACGGTGCCGCCTTGAGCCGATTCGAGCAGGCCCTTATGCTGATGGTCCGCGCCGGTAAAAGCTCCTTTTTCATAGCCGAAAAGTTCCGATTCGAGCAGGTTGTCGGGAATCGCCCCGCAGTGCACCACTACAAAAGGCTTATGGCGTCGCGATGACATGAAATGCAAAGATCGTGCGGTTAATTCCTTTCCCGTTCCGCTTTCACCTTCGATAAGCACACTCGCCGGGGAATCCGCGACCCGTGCGATCTGCTTGTAAAACTCAACCATTGTGGCGGAAGATCCGATCAGTTTCGCCTCTTCATGAGCTTCCGGAGGGCTGTCTTGCCGCCGCTGTCGCAGTTCCCGCACTTCCAGAACTTTTTTGACCATTGCACGGCAGTCTTCGGGGGAAAAAGGCTTACTGATGTAATCCCATGCACCCAGTCGAATTCCTTCCATGGTGGTTTCCAGAGAGCCATAAGCCGTCATGAGGATGACAGGCAGATTCGGCCAGGTATTCTGGACTTCACTTAAGAATTGCAGACCATCCATGCCAGGCATGCGAATATCGGACATCAACAAATCGTATGGGGAAAGGTCGTGCTTCAGAGCGTCGAGG
>MTKZ01024640.1_pt1 | contig 10024 bp, 10 predicted proteins | sample 1042781 | NCBI WGS metagenome assembly MTKZ01 (sample SAMN06212207, study PRJNA360539) | anaerobic digester metagenome | biome: Wastewater treatment plant; material: sludge; isolation source: anaerobic digester fed with sludge from wastewater treatment plant | place: Denmark: WWTP Viborg ...
CTTGTGGCTGGGCTGCACGGTCAGACGGTCGGCCGCCTGGTTTACGGCCGCTTCCAACTGCGGCAGCAACGTCGCCAGGTCGCGCGCCGCGGCCGTGTCGCTGACCACATGGACGATGCAGCAGTTGATCTCCGTCGTCTGCCAGGTGGCGGCCACGTCCAGCGCGGCCTGCCCGGAGGCCACCTCAACGGTTGTTGTCATCGTCACGCGGTTGTTGGTCGCGTCCTCGTCGCCCGTCTGGATGGCGTCGCTGGGGTCGAGGGCGATCTCGATGGTATGCTCGCCGGCCAGCCCCGTCGTGTCCCAGGCCCACTCATAGACGCCTTCGGCCTGGCCGTTCCAGTTGCGCCGATCGAGCGGCCCGCCGGCCACCTGCTGCCCATCGACGAAGATAGCCGCGTTGACATCGTTGACGTTGAGCGTTTCGGGCACATGGGGCAACAGCTGGAAGGTGACCTTATCGCCGGCATAGACGATGGGCACGGGGTAGAGGACGATGTCGGCGGCGTCGAGGGCCAGGTCAGTGGCGACGGTGTGGGCCGGGCCGCCGGTGGGCGAAGGCACCAGCATGGCCGTGGGAGTGACCGCCGGGGGCAACGTTGGCTCGGCCGTGGGATTGACGAGTTGGCTTGCCTGCGCGGCGGGGGTCTGGGTGGAGGTAGCGGCGGCCAGCGTATCGGCCGCCGTCGGGCGACCACAAGATGCCAGAGCCAGCCCGCTGATAGCCAATAGGAAGAATACGCTGCGCTGCATGAATAACAACTGTAGGCGACGTTTCCGGATACGACTAGACGCCACGGCGATTTTTACTCTACTACTAGTATTCTATCGGCCGACGTAGGGCCTTTCGGTCGTGGGGCGGTGACGTTCACCGAGCCTTAACCTGTAGGCGCAGGAACGCTCGCTTCGCCCCCAGGCCGCCAAATGGTGTATAATTTCACGCTTGTCATTTTTAACGCATCCAGGCGCGCGGCTGAATTGGCTCAGGAGCCGGGGCGAACGCTTGTCCGCCGTCGCCGCGCCGTGAACGCGCAGGAGTTGAACCATGCCCTTCCAAAAGATCGCCGTGCCCGCCGGCGAGAAGATCACCTACCAGAACAACCGTCTGTCTGTGCCCGATAACCCCATCGTCGCCTTCATCGAGGGCGACGGCATCGGCGTCGAAATCACGCCCGCTTCCATGATCGTATGGGACGCGGCTGTCGAGAAAGCTTACGGCGGCCGGCGCAAGATCGCCTGGATGGAGATCTATGCCGGCGAGAAGGCCGCGGCCAAATACGACGGCAACTACATGCCCGAAGAGACCTTTGATGCCATGCGCGAGTACATTGTCGGCATCAAGGGGCCGCTGACCACGCCCGTCGGCGGCGGCTTCCGCAGCCTCAATGTGACGCTGCGCCAGGTGCTTGACCTCTATGCCTGCGTCCGCCCGGTGCGCTACATCCAAGGCACGCCCAGCCCGATGAAGCACCCGGAGAAGATGAACATCGTCATCTACCGCGAGAACACCGAGGATGTCTACTCCGGTGTCGAGTGGGAGGCGAACAGCGAAGGCGCGCGGGCCATCATCCGCTTCATGAACGAACAGCTGGGTAAGAACGTGCGCGAGGACTCGGCCATCGGCATCAAACCGGTCAGCGAGTTTGGCAGCAAGCGGCTGGTTCGCCAGGCCATCCAGTACGCCATCGACCACAAGCGGCCGTCGGTAACGCTCGTCCACAAGGGCAACATCATGAAGTTCACCGAAGGCGCGTTCAAGAACTGGGGCTATGAGGTGGCGACGCAGGAGTTCGGCGACACCATCGTGACCGAAGATGACCTGTGGAACAAGTATGACGGCCGCGTCCCGGAGGGCAAGATCCTCATCAACGACCGCATCGCCGACAATATGCTCCAGCAGATGATCACGCGCACGGACGAGTACAGCGTCCTGGCCACGCTCAACCTGAACGGCGACTACATCAGCGACGCCGCCGCGGCGCAGGTGGGCGGCCTGGGCATGGCTCCCGGCGGCAACATCGGCGACGGACTGGCCCTCTTTGAGGCCACCCACGGCACGGCCCCCAAGTACGCCGGCAAGGACATGGTCAACCCCGGCAGCCTCATCCTCAGTGGGGCGATGATGCTGGAGTACATGGGCTGGAACGAGGCCGCCGACCTGGTCGCCGAGGCGATGGGCAAGGCCATCCAGGACAAGGTCGTGACCTACGACCTGCACCGGCAGATCGAGGGCGCGACGAAGGTCAGTTCGTCGGGGTTTGCGCGGGCGATTGTGGAGCGGATGTAACCCGCCAGGGCGCAGAGGCTTGCCACAAGCCTCTGCGCCCTGTTGACATGCCCCCACCTCTCTCCCTCCTGACCATCGCCGGTTCCGACTCCGGCGGCGCGGCCGGCGCGCAGGCCGATCTGAAGACCTGGGCCGCGCTCGGCGTCTATGGCATGAGCGCCCTCACCGCCGTCACGGCGCAGAACAGCGTGCTTGTGCAACAAGTCCACTTCCTGTCGCCGGAGCTGATCGCCGCGCAGATCGACACTGTGCTGTCCGACTACGGCGCGGCGGCCATCAAGACGGGCTTCATCGGCCGCGTCGAGATCATCGAAGTGGTGGCTGACCGCCTGGCGTATTGGGGTAGGGGCGGGTCTCAGACCCGCCCCAACATCGTTGTCGATCCGGTGTTGGTCAACCACCGCGGCGAGGCGATGTTCCCGCCGGACGTGGCCGACGCCTATCGCCGCTGGCTCTTTCCCCTGGCCGATCTGGTGACGCCGAACGCGGCTGAGGCGCGGTTGCTGGGGATAGGGGAGGGAGAGCGCGGCGGCGGGGGAGCGGGGACGCTGGGGAGCAAGCGCGCGGCGGCGCGCGTGTTGATCAAAGGGGCCAGACGGTCGGACAGCGAGATCGTTGACGTCTATTGGGACGGCGAGAGGCGCATGGAACTGCCACAGGCGCTCATCGACACGACCAACACCCACGGCAGCGGCGACACGCTTTCGGCCGCCGTGTGCGCCTTCCTGGCCCTGGGCCACGCCCTGCTGGACGCTATCCGGCTGGCGCAGGCCTTCACCCACACGGCCATCCAGCGCGGCGCGGGCTGGCGGTTGGGCGCGGGTCATGGGCCGCTCGGCCACGGTCTGTTCAGCCCTAAGACCGGCAACAAATCTTGACGCTCACCCTCCGCTCTGGTATGCTCCCCGCATTCAAAACATTTTGAACGCAGGGTATACTACAATGCACCAGACACTTGATGCCGTCAACGAGAGTACAGCCAATGGGCTGGCCCGGTTGGCCCGCTTCTTTGGTTTCAGCGACGTCATGGGTCGGCTCTACGGCACGTTGCTGCTCAGCCCCACTCCGCTTTCGCTCGACGATCTGGGTAGCACACTCCAGATCAGTAAGGGATCGGTCAGCGTGAACGTGCGCGATCTGGAGCGCTGGGGCATGGCCAAAGAGGTCTGGGTGCGCGGCGAGCGGCGCAAGTACTACAAGGCCGAGTCAGACATGTGGCAGGTCATTCGCAACGTGCTCAGCGGTCGGGAGCAACGCGAGGTGCAGTTGGCGCTGCAAGTGTTGGGCGAGAGCATCGAGAAGTTGCAGATGGCCGAGTTTCAGCTTTCGCCGGAGGAGCAGCAACTGGCCCGCTACTACCTCGACCGTATTGCCGACCTGCAAGCGTTCTTCCAGTTCGCCCAGTTGGCGCTTCACAGCGTGCTCGGCAGCGAGAAGACGCTCGATTTTGACGCCATTACGCGCATCGATATCGAGTGACATGCCCTGCGAGGACAATCCCTGGCCGGCAGGACTCGTATCGAACCATCACAACTGCTGCAAGACGCCTTTCGCCGCCCGCATGTTCTCTGCGCTGGCGACTCGTCGATAGCCCACCACACACAGCCCGCACAACCCCATATAGCCAATGACCACCGTCCAGATGTGGAAGGCGAAGCGCCACTCGGCCGCCGGCAATAGCCACTGGCCCAGAAGCGCCGCCGTCGTGTAGGCCGCGGCATAGGCGAGGATGGCGCGTTTCAGCCGGTAGTATGGCGGGGCGGGATCGATGAAGATGAGCGGCACGACGACCATGCCGGCCCAATAGGCGGCCATGCCGATCTGCACGGCCGTGGGGTTGCCCCAGGGCGAATTGCCGATGAGGAACCACTCGACCCCCAGGCCGGCAACGGCCGCCAGAACAACGCAGACAAGAAAGGCGGTTCGCCGTGGCAGAAGCCGGAAGAAGGCCCGCGTCATCACAAACGCCCCCACCAGATAGACGGCGTTAAAGACCATCGAGCCGAACAGATTGGCCCAGTCGCCGCGGATGAAGACCGAGTATTGCAACTCGCCAACGGCAGTGGTCAGGACGCCGATGAGGACGAACAGAAGAAGGCGGACAAAGGTGCGCATCGAATTTGCTCTGGCCGGTCGCTGTTGTTCATCCAGTACGCACGACGGGCAAAATCGATGTACGCCGATCAGAACAGCTCGCGGTTGGCCGACACCCACGCGTACAGCCGCCGCACACCCTCTTCCGGAGAGATGCGCGGCCGCCAGCCGAGCAGCGCTTCGGCCCGGCGAATGTCGGCCACGAAGACGCGCTGGTCGCCCGGCCGCCATGCGCCGTAGTGGGCCGTCACCGGCCGCCCCGCCAACTCCGACAGCACCGGCCCGAACTCCGTCCAGATCGACAGCGTGTTGTCCGGCCCACCGCCCAGGTTCAGCACCTCGCCGCGCAGATCGTCAATGTGGTCGATGCCGCGCTGGTAGGCGTCGATCAGGTCGTCGATGAAAAGCACGTCGCGCACCTGCCGGCCGTCGCCGTAGATGGCAATCGGCCGGTCGAGGACGGTGGCGATGACGAAGTGGGCCACCCAGCCCTGGTCCTCCACGCCGAACTGCCGTCGGCCGTAGATGCACGACTGGCGCAGCACCAGCGTCCGCAGGCCGTAGATGCGGGCATAGTCGCGCATGTACTGGTCGCCCGCGCCCTTGGAGCAGCCATAGGGCGAGTGAAAGTCCAGCGGGAAAGTCTCGGGGATGCCATAGGGGTAGTCGGCATAGGCGTAGCGCTCGCCGGCCTGCTCGATGCCGACGTGCTCCATGCCGCCATAGACCTTGTTGGTGCTGGCATAGAGCAGGGCCGCGCCCGGCGCGCCGTGGCGCACCGCCTCCAAGACGTTGAACGTGCCCAGGGCGTTGCTCTCGAAGTCCTCGCGCGGGTCCGTCACCGACTGAGTGACGGCCACCTGCCCGGCCAGGTGCAGCACCACGTCGGGCGGCCTCTCAGCCACGGCCGCCGCCAGCCGATCGTAGTCGCGGATGTCGGCCTCTAGCACGCATAGACGCTCGCTGCCGTGCGTGGCGTGGAGCCAGTCGAGGTTAGCCCGGCCGCCGCGCCGCGACAGATTGTCGTAGATGGTCACGGCGTCGCCGCGCGCCAGGAAGTGGTCGGCGGCATTGCAGCCGATGAAGCCCGCCCCGCCGGTGATGAAGACGTGTTGTCCGCTCAAATGGTTTACTCTCGGATCGCCCGTGCCGGCCCGCGCCGGGCCGGGACATCAGACCGTGTAATTATACAGCCCTTGCCCCCTACACCCTCAATAGAGCCGGATAAGCGCTCGCCTAGCTGCGTCATCCGTGTTCTATTGCGCCCCACCGCTCGGCCAACCAGGCGCAATAGTCCGGCTGGTCAGCCAGATCGACGGTCATGAGCAGCGCGTCCTCTTTCGTGTCGCGGTAGTAGCGGCGGCGCACACCGACCTCGACGAAACGGTACTTGGCATAGAGGGCCTGGGCGACCGTGTTGCTGCGGCGCACTTCCAGAGTGACGAGCAGCGGTTGCAGGGCGCAGGCCAGCAACAGCAGATTGAGCCGCAGCCACTCCCCCCGGCCGCGGCCGCGCTCGGCCGGTTCTACGGCGATGGTGCTGATGTGAATCTCGCCGGCGATGAGCCAGAAGCCGGCGAAGCCGACGATCGTCTCGCCGTCGTCGTCGCGCACCAGTACCTGGTAGTGGGCCAGCTGGTTGTCGGTCAGCTCGTTGATGAATAGCTGCTCCGTCGTCGGGGTGGGGAACGAGACGCGGTCGACGGCCAGGACGGCGGGAATGTCGGCGACGGCCATTGGTCGCAGCCGGTAGGGTGCGGGTAGGACCAGCATTGCCCTAGCCCGGCTCGCGCAGGTAGAGCGGCGCCAGGCTATCGGCCGCGTCCGTCTGCTTGCGCTTCCAACGCTGCCAGCCGATCGTCGCCAGCATCGCCGCGCGCCGCACCGACTCGGCCGGTGGGGCAATGATCGCGGCGCGGTTGGCCCGGCGGAGCAGCTTGGCAGCGGCGGCGTCGATCTCGCCGGCGAAGGCAACCGGTAGCGCCAGCCGCTCCGCCAGCGCTTCCCAGGTGGACAACATCGGTTCGCCAATGCGCTCCCAGCCGCGCTTGGCCACCCATTGGTATTGCCCCGCCCAGACGCGCGTGCGGCCCGCTTGGGCGACGACGACCAGATCGGTCTCCAGCCGGCAGACGGCCGCGGCGACGATATCGAGTGTCGGCACACCGACGAGCGGCAAATTGTGGGCCAGCGCCAGCCCTTTGGCCAGCGCCAGGCCGACGCGCAACCCGGTGTAGGAGCCGGGGCCGATGGCTACGGCCACCGCGCTCAGGTCGGTCGCAGCAACACCCGTCCGGCTCCATAGCTGGGCCACGGCCGGGGCCAGTTCAATGGTCTGTGTACGCCGGCTACGCCAGCCGAACTCGGCCAGGATGCTCGCGCCGTCGTGGAGAGCCAGGCCGATCCAGTCCGTTGCCGTGTCGATTGCCAGGATCATGGTCATTCAGACGCCGAAGGCGTTTTTGCGAAAGTCTGCCAGTAAGTTGGTGGTTCGCGGCCCGCCCGCGTTCAGGCGCAGCCGGCGACGGGTGAGATTGTCGTAGCTCAGGGCGATCCACAGACGGTCGTCCGGCAGCAGCGCCAGAATGTGCTCCGGCCACTCGATCATCACTGTCGCGTCGCTGTCGAACAGGTCTTCCAGACCGAGGGTATCAATGTCGGCGGCCCGCTCCAGCCGGTAGCAGTCGATATGGTAGAGTGTGGCCCCGTCGCGCGGGCGAGGGTATTCGTTGACCAGGACGTACGTTGGACTGGTGACGCGCAGGGGTGTGCCCCAGCCGCGGCCGATGCCCCGCGCCAGTGTTGTCTTGCCCGCGCCTAGCTCGCCCGACAGGCAAATGATGTCGCGCGGCTCCAGCAGCTCGCCCAGGCGAATGCCCAGGCGCTCCGTCTGGGCGGGGCTGGTGCTGACGAAGTCGAGGGTGCGGTTGTCCAGGATGGCCATGAGAAGTGGTCGTTGGTCAATGGTCAGTCAGTACTTACGGGACAGTATAGCCTAAATCGGCCAAATGCTGAAAATGTCCGGCCGTTGCCCAATCGCGCCGCCTTCTGCCCCAGGGCTATTCCAAAGTCGTCTAGCGACCATTGACCTGACAGGTGAGCGTCCAGTCGTTCTCTGGTGCAAGTACTATTCGTGGTCGCTCACCTGTCAGGTCGGTGCGCTTGGGGTGACTTTGGGAAAGCCCCGCCTTCTGCCCTCTGCGCGCTAACCACTGTCCAGGATTCCTGTATACTTCATTCTCATGCGCGTTCTTCTGCTGTCCGACATTCACGCCAACCTGACTGCTTTCGAAGCTGTGCTCGCCGACGCCGAGGGTCAATGGGATCGCCTGTGGTTCCTGGGCGATCTGGTTGGCTATGGGCCACAGCCGAACGAGTGTATCGAACGCCTGCGGGCGCTGGAGCCGCTGGCCCTGTCGGGCAACCATGACTGGGCCGTGCTGGGTAAGCTGGACGATGAGGAATTCAACCCCGATGCGCGCGCCGCGGCCCGCTGGACGCGCCGTGTGCTGACGGCCGATAACCGCGCCTATCTGGCCACGCTGCCGCCTCTGCGCGTCGAATCCCCCTTCACATTGGCCCACGCCAGCCCGCGCCACCCTGTTTGGGAATACATCCTCGATCTGCCGACGGCGTTGGAGAACTTAGCCTACTTCGATACATCCTGGTGCCTGGTCGGCCACACCCACGTGCCCGCTGTCTTCGCCTTCGACGAGGAGAGCGGTGGGGTGGACTTCGCCCTCATCGAGCACGACGACGTGCTCGACCTGGGCCGCCCCCGGTTGATCGTCAACCCCGGTGGGGTAGGCCAGCCGCGCGACGGCGACCCCCGCGCGGCCTACGCCCTGTTCAACGACGCGACCATGACGATGACGTTCCACCGCGTGGCCTATGACATCGCCGCGACGCAGGCGCTGATGCGCGCGCTGAAGCTGCCGCGCCGGCTGATCAACCGCCTGGAACAGGGCTTGTAGGCCACAGGCGGAACTTTTGGCGGCCCGCTGTCGTCCTCTCAACAGAGCGAACTAGCCGCATGAGAATGCAGATCAAACAGGAGAGAATGAAGATGAAACGCCTAGTTGGATATCTGGTGGGGTTACTGTTGCTGGGGCTGCTGGCTGTGGCCTGCGGCGGCGCAGCGAATGAGAGTATCGCAGTGACGCGGACAGTCGCCGAAGAGGCACCGCAAGAGGCCCCGGCCGCCTATGACGCCGGGGACGACTTCAGCATGGCAGGCAACACTTCCGCGACCGCGCCGCCGGCGCAGCCCGCGCCCGACCAGGAGCGCCTCATCATCCGCAACGCCGACATGTCCATCGTGGCCACCGACACCGAGGCCGCCCTGGCCCAGATCGCGGCGATGGCCACCAACGGCGGCGGTTGGGTCGTCAGCAGCAACGTCTACCAGTCCAGCGAGACGAGCAAGACGGGCTACATCCAGATTCGCGTGCCGTCCGAGGGCTTCCAGAGTGTCCTCGACGCCATTGCCGGGCTGGCTGTCAGCGTCGAAAGCCTAAGCACGTCGGGGCAAGACGTGACCGAGGAGTACGTTGACCTCTCTTCGCAACTGGCCAATCTGGAGGCGACGGCGGCGCGGGTGCGCGGTTTTCTCGATGACGCCACGCGGGTTGAGGATGCTCTAGATGTCAACGCCGAACTGAGCCGGCTGGAAGGTGAAATCGCCGTCATCAAGGGGCGGATGCAGTACCTGTCAAAATCGGCCGCGTTCTCGTCCATCACCGTCAACGTCACGCCGGACGAGCTGGCCCAGCCCATCCAGGTCGCTGGCTGGCAGCCGCAGGGCGTGGCCAAAAAGGCGCTTGAGGCTCTGGTCAACGCGCTGCAAGCGCTGGCTAACCTGATCATCTGGCTGGCCATCTTCGTCCTGCCGATTGTGCTGGTCATCGCCATTCCGCTGCTCATCCTCGTCTGGCTCGTCCGGCGAGCGCGCCGGCGGCGGGCCACCCCGGCCGCGCCGGCACCGGTGACGCGGCAAGACAAGTAGTCCTTTCAGGGGCGGGGCGCAGAACCCCGCCTTTTTGTTGGGCGGGGCGATGGGGACAATGGCGCATGTAGCGCGATTCGGGAGAGTCGCGCTACATGCGGATGGCGGCGCGGATGGCGGCGGCGGTGGCCTGGAACGCGGCCGTGGCTGTCAGCTCCGGCGCGCGCGGCCGGGGCAGGTCGATGGCGAAGCGGTCGGTGATCGTCGCCGGGCGGCCGTTCAGCACCAGCACTTCGTCGGCCAGCAGCACCGCCTCGCCGATGCTGTGGGTCACCATCAGCACCGTCACCGGCCGCGCCTGCCAGATGCGCAATAACTCCTGGGCCATGCGCTCGCGCGTCAGCGCGTCCAGCGCGCCGAATGGCTCATCAAGCAACAACAGGGCGGGGTGGTGGACGAGGGCGCGGGCCAGGGCGACGCGCTGCGCCATGCCGCCGGAGAGCTGCGCCGGGTAACTGTCGGCCTGCGCCTCCAGCCCGACAAGGGCCAGCGCGTCCAGCACCTGGGCCGACGTGTCCAGCGTCGCCAGGCCGTCGGCCGTCGCCGGCGCGCCCACCCGCCCCAGCGATTGCCCCGGACGGTCGTGTATCTCCAGCGGCAGGCGCACGTTCTCGGCCACTGTGCGCCAGGGCATCAGG
>MTKZ01126118.1_pt1 | contig 10024 bp, 9 predicted proteins | sample 1042781 | NCBI WGS metagenome assembly MTKZ01 (sample SAMN06212207, study PRJNA360539) | anaerobic digester metagenome | biome: Wastewater treatment plant; material: sludge; isolation source: anaerobic digester fed with sludge from wastewater treatment plant | place: Denmark: WWTP Viborg ...
GTCACGATGAAATCGACGGATTTTCCCGGGTCGAACGGGGTCAACGCGTAATCGCCGTAACGGCCGTCCACCCGGAGCCCGGCGGCGGCCAGCCACGATTCCATCTGCTCGGGTGAGACAGGGTAGATTCGCCCACCCCCCGCGTGATGCCGCCACTGGCCATCGTTCCAGAGGGTCAGGCTGGTCACCCTGGCCTCGTCCGCACCGACATGGAACAGGCGGAACGACACGTACTCCACTCCCTCCACGCGGGTGATCCGCGGGCCGCGCAGGCACGGGTGCTCGTCTCGCATCGGCGCGAAGTTGAGCACCTGGACGAACAGCCGCCCACCCGGGCGCAGCACGGCCCCGAAGTTGTCCAGGGCCGATCGGACGGCCGCCTCGCTGCCCGCCGCGGCCAGCGAATTGCCGATGCAATACAACCCGTCATACAGGTGCGTCACCGAGTCGTTCAACGCGTCGAACGGGCAACCGACCCAGGCGACGTGTACGCCGGCGTCCGCGGCTCGTTGCGAGGCCACGCGCAGCATCGCCTCACTGAGGTCCAGGCCGGTCATGCGGTAGCCGGCCTGGGCCAGCGCAACCGCCTGGTGCCCGGTGCCGCAGCCGGCGTCGAGGATGCCCAGCGCTCCCGGCGGCCCCAGGACCTGCTGCAGAACAGGAATCTCCCGCTTCAACCGGGCGTTCCAGTCCACCGACACGTCGTACCACTGCGGGGAATCGAAAAACAGTGACGTGTCAGACGCCTTCGCTGGGTTGCTCATGGTCCGGCCCTTCTCGCGTTGCCGCGTCCTCAAAACAGTCGCCGAGAGTCGAGCAGCACGCAGATCGGCCCGTCATTGACCGATTCCACGTGCATGTGCTCGCGAAACACGCCCTTCTCCACCCGCACGCCAGTCTGCCCCAGCAACCGGCAGAACAGCTCGTACAGCTCGTTCGCCAGCTCCGGACCTGCCGCGGTGTCAAATGACGGACGACGGCCCTTGCGCGCGTCGCACTGCACGGTGAACGCGCTGACCACCAGCACCGCTCCGCCCGCCTGCGACACATCGAGGTTCATCAGTCCCTTCTCGTCGATGAACACATGAAGGTGCCGGACTTTGTCGGCCAGGTAGCGCGCATCCGTCTCCCCGTCGTCCGGAGCCACACCCACGTACACCAGCAGGCCCGACCCGATGGAAGACACCGTCTGCCCGTCCACCGCCACTGACGCCTGCGCGACTCGCTGCACCACCGCCCGCATCTCAGATGCCCTCCCCCGGCGGCGGAAACGTCTCGGTATCCTCTGACGCGCGCACGCCCGTCTGCCCCGCACGCAGCAGGTCCGCCACCTCGACCGCAAACCAGACGAACACGAAAGCCCCCGTCAGCGCCAGGGGGATCCGACCCTTCAAGCCGAACAGGCTGGCGTGTTGCCACGCAAAGACGGCAGCCAGCGTCAAACCGGCGATCCGATGGCACACCCGATCGGCGTACTCCTCGGAGCGTACGTACCAGATGATGGCCGGTATCAGCAGAAGCAGCCCGTCATAGAAATACGCGTACGGATTGGCGGCGATCAGGAACAGCACGGTGATGCCCAGCAGCCGCGGCAGGCGCCGGGGCCGCCACGCCCGCCACCATGCCCACGCCAGCCCGACGACCATGGGCGCTACGCTGATCGCCCAGACAGCGCGTACGGCCGAATGGCTCAGCCGATCGCCCAGCAGCGTCCACCAGAAAGCCAGCACCGTCTGATGCTTCCACAGGTCCATCGTGGCTCCGCTCACGAGGCTCGCCATCCGCGTGGACGCCGCGTACCAGTCGTGCCAGGCGCTCCAACCCAACGGCCACGTGGCCAGCAGCAGGATCCCTGTGCCCACCGCAAGCCCGAGCGCCATTCGCCGCCCGCCCCGAACCGCGGCCACGCCCGCCACGATCAATCCCAGGTTCGGCTTGACCATGAGCAGTGACAGGCACAACCCCGCCGCCAGCTTCTTTCCGCCGGCCCAACAGGCAAATCCAGCCACCAGCGACAACACCAGCAGCGGCGTAACCTGCCCGACGACCATCGCGCCGTTCCAGGGCGCCGAGGCCAGCACAACCAGCGTGGCCGTCGCATACTCCCCTCGCCGTCCGGGTACCCAGCGATGAAGCAGCCGCAGGCTCAGCGCCAGGGCCACGATGTCGACGGCAAGGATCAGCCCGTACGCGGCCGGGGGCGGCAGCAGCCCGACCGGAACGCACGCGTAGAGCACGTACGGCGGATAGAGGAACGGATACTGCGTACTGAAAGACCCCGGATAGATGTCGCGCATGTCCCCGTCCAGCAGCATCCGGCCCGCGCGATGAAAGGCCGTCCAGTCGCGCTGCAGCACGTTGGGGTCCGTCCCGGCCCGGCGCAGCTCGCTCAGCCATCCCGTCACCAGAATCGCGATGACCAGCGCGGCCGCCAGCCGCGTGATCGCGACGCCCAACCGGGCTCCACGGACGGAAGGTTCTGCCATCATGCGGTTTGCGGCGGTGTGCGTTTGTCGGCCGACTGGTCGTCACGCGGCCCGCGCCGCCGACGCAGCCGGGCGATCGCAAGGAACAGCACGAAACACGCACCGAGTCCGATCAGAGGAATGTTGCGGCTGAGCCAGGATTCGGGCATGGGGCACAACACGCCGGCTATCTGCGATTCGGTGCCGTCCGCGAAACGCACGCGCATCACCGCGGCCCTCTCCACCGCCCCCGCCGGCGCCACCCGCAGGCCGAACGTCTCCGAGCGGCCCGGCATGAGCCCCCGGTACGGGGCCTTGGCCGTGTACATCAACTTCCCCACGCGCCCGCCGCCGCCGGCGCCGACCTGCTCCGTCATCTCCAGCGTCCAGCCGGGAACGTCCGTGGGCAGGTCGCCGTTGTAGTGCGGGAACTCGATGTACATGACGGCCTGCGCCGTGCTGTTGTACACCGTCCAGGTGTACGAATGGCCGTCCTCGCTCGATCCGCCTTCGACGGACACCGCGGGCCCCGCGCCGAGACAGGCGCACACAGCGCCTACGAATGCGAAAGGGAACGACATGATCCGCCTCGCAAAACGCCCGCAGTCCGGCGGTAATCCGCCGACCGCCTCGCGTCACGCGGCATTATGGTTCCTCAGAGAGTCTCTGTACAGGGGAACGAAGTGGTCATCGCAGGGCTCAGCAACCCGCCAAACCCGCGGGTCGCGTTCGCATCCGGATTTCACAGATGGTCTGGCGGATTCCCTCCATGCGTGGGTGAATCCGCAGGGCCCGGTGATAACAGTCCAGCGCATCCCCGAACCGGCCAAGCTGGGCGAAGCAGTGCCCCATGCCCGCCATGGCCCCGAAGTGATACGGATTCAGCAGTAGCGCACGCCTGCAATCGCAGATCGAGCGGCAATAGTCGCCCAGAAAGTAGTGCGCGATGGCCCGTTGGTTCCAGGCTTCCGCGTATGCAGGTTCCACCGCGAGCACCGCATCCAGTTCTGCCAGCGCTTCCGGCCAGCGCTCCGCCTGCAGATGCAGCATCGCCCGATACAGATCCGACCGCACCGCTGTCGGGCCGGAGGCGAACCACAGGCGCCACAAGGCGTGCTCTGCCGCGTCCACGACCCGCGGATCGTCGTGGTGCAGCAGACTCGCCAGCAATTCGCATTGGCCGTCGGCGCCCGTGCCCTCCGCGTCGTCGGCATGGAGCTGCACATCCCGTTCCGACGTCAGCCACCCCGCCTCGGACGAATCACCCGGCTCCGCGCCGATGGTGAACGGACCAGATGAACCGGGTAATCCTGGAACATACGTATGGCACGTTTGGGCGGGCATGACAGTCGCGTTGAATACCGGAGGCCAAAGGGACAGAAGCAGTCCCGCAAACATGCAGACACTCGAATAACACTAGGACCGCATGCACCCGCAAGTCAACGCGTCACACACAAACGTGCACGCAGACCGACCTCACCACGCCGGGGCCGCGCAGCAGCGTCCGTGGGGCCACGCCCAATCGCAACCATAGCACATTCCGATAGTTACGTTGTCATCGTGGCGGGCCCAAACCCCGTGGTTCCACCCATTGGCCGGGCTCGCTCCGTCAAGACACCACCGGCACTTCTCACGCCTGCTCCGTTTCGCGTCCCGCTGCAAAGGCCGGCCAATCACGAGATTGGGCGGACGACTCCGCGCCGGGCGAGTGGAATCCCCGGCCGGCCCAACAGCGTGCAACGGCGCGATGCCCGCCCGCAAGACGAGCCGCGTCCCCGCTTGAGTCTCTCCGTCACCGCTTCCGGGCAGCATAGTGCAGACGAGTCGCACCGCGTGCCGGCTTGATGTGGCGCGTCGGGTCATCCGGCGCCCTCGTCGCCTGCAGGCGAGCCGATCGTGCGCGAAATTGGAGTCGATTCGTTTTGCGTCCGCGCGAACGCCGGGCACGTTGCGCGGGCCGCTCTTTCGATGATTTGATTCTTCATGACGCGTGTTGCGGCCCTCGGCTGACGGCGACTCACGATCGTGGAGTGTCCCGACGCGCCGGAAGATCGCGACCGAGACGGGTGCTTCGTGAACGACACACACGGGATTGACGACAGAGATTCAAGGAAGGCAGACTCGGNNGGTGCTTCGTGTTTCTGACGAACGTGCGTGTTGTTGCAGCCGCCGTGCGTCACGCGGCTTGACTTCGCGGACTCCGGGTCTACGATTGATCCCAGAGGCTGGTTTCGGGCCGGCTTCAATCGAAAACCAGGCGCTGTCGACGAATGAAGGGATGCGGACCGCGCGTCCGTTTCTCCGTGCGCCGCCGGCAGGCCCATGCACAAAGGGAATTCCCAATGACCAGGAAGATCGCGCTGACAACATGGTGCATCGTAAGTGGCATTGCAGTCGCGGGCGTAACGCACGCGGCCGTGCCGGGAACGGTGGCGAGCTTCGACGTGGACGAGGATGGCTTCGTGGGCAGCACAATTGCGACCGTGCAGATTTACGTGCCCAACGGGGGCAACCCCGACGGACACGTGCAGATTCGCAAGGATCTCACGACGGGCTTCGACATCGGTACGCGGAACAGCGTGTGGCCGGAGTTCCTGGGGGATTATGCGGCGGCGGGCGTGACCGGCGGCGGGTTTGACCTGAACGTGTTCAACACGACGCTCGACTCGGCGCAGCTCCGCCTCCGTCGCAACGTGGTGGAGAACGGCTGGCACTACGACTTCGGGCCGGTCGCGCCGAACGCAAACGTCTGGGAATCCTATGACGTGACATTCGACCCGACCTGGACCGACGCCCTGGCAGCCGGGAACGGCTGGACGCAGGAGACCGGCGCCCCAAGCTTCGCGGACCTGATGCAATCCGTGGGCTGGCTGGAAGTGCGCGTGATCAACGAAGGCAGCTCGATCGTCGGCGTCGACAACGTGCGAATCGTGCCTGAGCCCGCCACGCTGGGCCTGCTCATGGCGGGTGTCCTGGCCGTCAGCCGACGGCGGTGGTTCTGATCGGTGGGCGTCTCGCCCGTCACTTTGGGTCAAGTCGTTCTTTAACCGGCAGGCGGCGTGCGGCGGCGCTGCGCCGAATCTGCCTTGGAGGAGGCCGGAAGAATGAAGATGAGTGAGGTTGTTGCCGCGTGTGTCGCTGCTCTCGGCGTGTTTGCCCTGGTGTCACCCGCACCCGCTTCGCTGCAGGTCTCGCTGGGTATCCGCGAGACCGGGGCGGGAGGCGGTGCCGAAGGGTCCGTTGGGGGAGACGCCGGCACCGCGGGCGGCATCGAGTTTGTCAACCTGGACGGCCAGACGGTGCCGTTCGATGGCCAATGGCACCGGTACGCGTGGGACCTGGATGCCGATCCGCTCACGGCTTTTGCCGGTACCACGGCGAACTCCATCCTCGAAGGCGCGTATGGCGCGCTGGAGCACCTGCGGTTCCGCAATCACGCCGGTGTCGTCGATCCCATCACGGTCTGGGTTGACCTTGTCGTCAACACCGTCAGCTCCGGACCACTCGTCGTCCAGGATTTCGAGGGGTTTGCGGACGGTGCGGAGGTCACGTTCCAGGAGCCAAGCCTGTCGGGCTCGACCAGCGGCAACCTGCTGCCTGGAAGCACGGCGGCCGTGGACAGTTCGACCGCCTTCAGCGGCGTCGCGTCGTACAGGCTCGACTGGACGTTTGTCGACAGTGACCCGACCCGGTGGCTGCGGCTTACCACGTTCAGCGCGCCGATCGGACCGAACCCCCTGATTCGCTTCGACCAGGAGAGCGAAGTGAGCGTGTACATGAAGGCTGTTCCCGAGCCGGCCACGGTCATGCTGTTGAGCGTCGGGCTGTTCCTGGCCGTCCCGCGGCGTCGGCCGGTCTGAGCCGGGCGAGCGGGAGACTCCGGTCGCGAACGGCGCCCGGCCGGCGTACACGGGCCGGGTTCGAACCGGGATCGAAACGGGGACGAGTTTCGAGACGGGGCTTTTGAAAAACGGACGCAGCTCGTTTGCGAGCGAGTCGACGGTGCAGCGGTTTGCCGTCGGGGCGTTGGATTCGGCGGGAGGGTCGAAACGCAAACGCCGTGCGTCTGGGGCGGTTTGAAACGGAGAATCACGATGCAGTCGACGAACACCAGTATGATTTTGAACGGTCTGGACACCGGTGCACTCCGCCAGTGCATCTCCCGCGTGGGCGAGGCACCGGCCACGGGGATGACCCGTTGGCAGGTCACCTCGCGATGGATGGGCGGAGCCCGCTCCGACACGCATGTGAACGGCTACGAAATCGGCGGGCGGCGAGTGGAGAAGGATTTCACGATCCGCATCGATGAGCCGCTTGAGATCGGTGGCACCAACCAGTTCGCCAACCCGCAGGAGTACCTGCTGGCCGCGATGAACGCGTGCATCATCGTCACCTACGCGGCGATCTGCGCCCTGGAGGGCATCGAATTGGAGGACCTCCGGATCGAGACTGACGGGAACATCGACCTCCGCGGGCTGTATGCCCTGGATCCAGACGTGAGGCCAGGCTACGACGAGATCCGCTACACTGTGCACATCAAGGGCAGCGCGACGCCGGAGCAGTTCCAAAAGGTCCACCAGATGGTGATGTCGACCTCCCCCAACTACGACAACCTCGCCCGCGCCATCCCGCTGCGCGCGAAGCTCGTGGTTCACTGACTGGCACACCCCCGTTCCTGAAACGGGGATGCANNCTTCATCGGGCAGGCGGTGGTGAACGACTCGCTGGGGAAGAACGAGTTGGAGCAGTTGCGAATCAGCGCGAACCGCGGTCGTCCGCTGGGCGAGGAGTCGCAGGTGTGGTCGACCGCGCGGCGCTTGGGGCTGAAGTTCACCCTGCGCGGCCCCGGCCAGCCGCGAAAAAAACGGCGAACCGAGTGATGTCGCGTTTTTCAGGCCCTCTGCGTGAGGGAACGGGCAGCGCGATGCCCAGAGACCGGCTGGAATCCCCGCGCGCCGGGACGGTCCCACACAGGAAGCCGGGCCCACAGAAGGTCGTATGGCGGATGGGAGGGCCGGCCGGTATGCTCCGTCGGCGTGAGTTGCCAGTGGAGGCGACGACGCCCGACNNGACGACTGTCCTGGGCATTGAGACTTCCTGCGATGAGACCGCCGCGGCGGTGGTCGTGGACGGGACCGACGTGCGCAGCAACGTCGTCGCGTCGCAGGTGGACCTGCACCGGAAATACGGCGGCGTGGTGCCGGAGATCGCGTCGCGGGCGCATATCGAGTGTCTCGACGGCGTCATTCGCGAGGCCATGGAGACGGCCGGGGCGGGGGCGGAGGACATCGACGTCATCGCCGTCACGCAGCGACCCGGGCTGGTCGGGTCGTTGCTGATCGGGATGACGGCGGCCAAGACGCTGAGCTGGGTGTGGGGCAAGCCGCTGGTGTACGTTGATCACGTGCTGGCTCACGCGTGCAGCCCCGCGATCGGGCTGGAGGCGCCGCCCTGGCCGGCCGTCGCGCTGATCGTTTCCGGCGGGCACTCGTCGCTGTACGAGATTCGGGGTTTCGACGCCATCGAGCGGCTGGGGGTTACGACGGACGACGCGGCCGGCGAGGCGTTTGACAAGGTGGCCACCATTCTGGGGCTGGGCTACCCCGGCGGGCCGGAGATTGAGCGGGCGGCCCGCCAAGGAAACCCCAAGGCCATCGCGTTCCCGCGCAGCCTGCTGGGGCCCGACTCGCTGGACTTTTCGTTCTCCGGCGTAAAGACAGCCGTGCTGTACCACGTTCATGGGCCGGGCCGGACGGAAGGTGGGCTGGAGCGGCTGACGCCGCAGGATATCGCGAACATTGCGGCCAGTTTCCAGGCGGCGGTGGTGGATGTGCTGGTTCGCAAGACCATGCGTGCCGTGGACCAACGGAACGTGGATGCGGTGGTGCTGGGCGGCGGGGTGGCGGCCAACAAGGCTCTGCGTCAGGCGCTGGCAGACGCCTGCGAAGAGCGTCGCCTGACCTTCCATGCCGCTCCCATGGCATACTGCGGGGATAACGGTGCGATGATCGCGGCGCTGGGTTACCACCTGTACCTGCGCGGCGAACGGGCGGACCTTGCGGCCGATGCGCAGGCGAACTGAGAACAGGCGCCTCGTCTTGCCCGAATTTCATCGCACGCATACACTTGTCCAGTACCAATGAACGAGAACACCCTGCGAGATTTGCTCGGATCGTTCGGACGCGGCGAGGTGGGCCTGGATGATGTGGTCACGCGCCTGCGAGCCCTGCCGTTTGAGGATCTGGGGTTCGCGAAGGTGGACCATCACCGGGCAATCCGCTGCGGCTTCCCCGAAGTGATCTACTGTCAAGGGAAGACCATCGAGCAGGTCAGGGCCATCGTCTCGAAGCGGCTTGAAGCGGGCGGCAACCTTTTAGGAACACGGGCAACCCTGGAGATGTACGAAGCGGTTGCGGCCCGGTTCCCGTCTGCCAAATATCACGAGACCGCCAGGGCTATCACCGTTCGCCAGCAGGAGCCGCGGTGGTCGGCGGGAATCGTTGCCATCATCGCAGCCGGCACCAGCGACCTGCCCGTGGCGGAGGAAGCCCAGGTTACGGCCGAGATCATGGACCAGCGTACGCGGATGATCGTGGACGTGGGGGTGGCCGGTCTTCACAGGCTGCTCGCTCATGCCGAAGATCTGCAGTCGGCTAACGTGGCGGTGGTGGTTGCCGGCATGGAAGGGGCGTTGCCCAGTGTCGTGGGCGGGCTGGTGGATTGCCCGGTGATTGCGGTGCCCACCAGCATCGGATACGGAGCGAGTTTCCACGGTCTGGCCGCCCTTCTGGGCATGCTGAACAGCTGTGCCTCCGGGGTTTCCGTGGTGAACATCGACAACGGGTTTGCCGGCGGGTATATCGCGGCCCTGATCAACCGCCGCGCGGGCATTCGGTCGGACGGGCCTTGAGAGGGCGGAAGACGAACCATCGCCATGCCCGAAGACATTCAGTACATCACGAGCATACCGGCCCTGCCGACTCGCCCCGATGACGCTCACAAGGGGGACGTGGGACGACTGATTATCGTCGGCGGCCGGCTCGACAAGGTGGGCATGGTCGGGGCGCCGGCACTCGCCGCGAACGCGGCCCTTCGGGCGGGCAGCGGACTGGTTCAGATCGTCACGGCTCCGGCTGCCCAGCCCATCATCGGCCTGCTGGCCCCCTGCGCGACGACGCGAGCTCTTCCGGTTGACGCTTCAGAGTCCCTGGCTGCAGTGGCAATCCAGTTTGGGGCCGACGTGGTGGCGATCGGCCCCGGGCTGGACCCGACGGTTCAGCCGGAGCAACTGGACAACCTGGTGGCCGAGTTCTCTGGTGGCATCGTCATTGATGCGGACGGCCTGAACCTGCTTGCACGCATGGGTCAGTGGAATGCAGTATGGCCCCATCAGGTCGTACTGACACCGCACCCGGGGGAAATGCGCCGTCTGCTGGAGGGTTGGGGGGTGGAGGCTGCCCCGCAGGACCGCCAGGACATGGCCGTTCGGATGGCCCGGGCCTGTGGAGCGGTGGTCGTGCTGAAAGGGGCCGGCACGGTGGTGACGGACGGCCACCGGG
>MTKZ01002620.1_pt2 | contig 10023 bp, 8 predicted proteins | sample 1042781 | NCBI WGS metagenome assembly MTKZ01 (sample SAMN06212207, study PRJNA360539) | anaerobic digester metagenome | biome: Wastewater treatment plant; material: sludge; isolation source: anaerobic digester fed with sludge from wastewater treatment plant | place: Denmark: WWTP Viborg ...
TCTGGGTGGGGAAGGTCGACCCGGAAAACAACTTCGCCGAAGTCAAAACGGAGGACGGCAGAATCAATCTACAGATTCCGGAACTGCTCGACGAGCTTCAGAGCGTCGAGGCGCGGAATGAAGAGGCGGCGCTCCGGATGGACCCGGAGTTTCCGCTGATCCTCATGGCGGGACGGCACATATCCATGAACGCCAATACGCTGATGCGAAACCCCGCCTGGAATGAAGGCAAGCGGGCTTGTACGCTCGCGATGCACCCCGCCGACGCTGAAGCGCTCAGTTTGAAAGATGGTCAGCAGGTCAGGGTCGCCACGGAAGCCGGTTCGGAAGAAATCGAGCTGGAAGTGACGAATGCGGCCCGCAGGGGTCATGTGGTGATCCCGCACGGCTTCGGCCTCGTTTACGATGGCAGGAAATACGGGGCAAATGTCAACCGCCTGACAAAGAATACACACCGGGACCGGTTCGGGACACCCATGCATCGGTTCGTGCCCTGTCGGGTCGAGGCCTTGTAAGGGAGATGGCCGTCCCGTCGGCCTCTTTTCTTTTTCTGTTCGTCGATGCGCCGCCACCCGCGGCCAGAACCTCACAGGGTGTGACCGCACGGGTTCCGACCATAGAGCTGACTCTCCTTTTCCTCTCAGCTCCGGTTCAAAGCAACAAGGCCGAACTGACATCAGGGCAAGGTCCCATCTCAACGTAAATATCACGGCCTGGATCAACATTTTTCTTGCTTCCTGAGACAGGCTATTATAAAATAGCATATAAGATCAAATAGTTATATGGAAATTGCAATCATGCGTTGGGTGATGTACGATCAAGCCGGCACATAGTGCCAAGGTTCAGAGTATCGGTGGACGAGGTCTTTTCAAATAACAGTGCCTGCTGTGAAAGGAAAGAACCATATGCAATCCGCTAAGCCGACTGCACCCGATCTGAAGCTGGAGTTTGAAAAGTTCCTGACCGATCTCTCCGCGAGGCTCGTTGCCCTTCCCACCGAGCAGGTGGATGATGAGATCCGGGGCGCCCTGAAAAAGGTGTTGCGGTTCTTTGAGATCGATCGGTGTTCCCTGCTGCGTCTGCTGCCGTGCAGGACTCAATGGCAGATTACGCACAATGCCGATGCCGCGGGGGATTCTCCCTTTCCCGTCGCGACCTCTCTCCCCGTATCGCTCGTCCCCTGGGCTGCCGGGAAGCTTATGGATTCTCGCGAAACCTTTTCCTTTGCAACGCTCGACGATCTTCCGGCGGAGGCTGCAGTCGACAAGCAGACGATGGAAACGTGGAAAGTCAGGTCCGGCCTGTATATTCCCATTGCCGCGTTGAGGTCTTCCGAGTACAGCCTCGGCATCAGCTCGGCTGCGACGGATCGTGTCTGTCCGAAGGAATACGTCCCGCGCCTGCGCTTGCTGGGAGAATTGTTTGTGAATGCGCTGGAGCGCAGCAGAGGTGAAAAGCTTCTCCGGGAGCGCCTCGTGTTTGAAAAGTTCCTCGCCGATCTCTCCGCGAGGTTCATCGCCCTTCCCCCGGATCGGGTCGATAACGAAATCCAAAGCGCCTTGAAAGAGGTTCTGCAATTTTTCCGGATCGACCGATGTAATTTGCTCCGACTTCTGCCGGGCGAGAATTTATTTCAGGTTATGCACAGCGCCGATGTCAGCGGTGTTTCACCGTATCCCGTGGGACCGCCTCGACCCGCGTCGCTCTACCCTTGGTTGGTCAAAAAGCTCTCCGGGCAGCACGAAATCGTTTCATTTGCAAGACTGGAGGATCTGCCGGAAGAGGCTGCGACCGACAAAATGAATTTAGAAAAGGTTGGAATTCGATCCGGTCTGTATATCCCCATCGCGGCCATGAAATCCAAGGAGTATACCCTCGGAATCACTTCGGCCGGCAACGATCGAACCTGCCCCGAGGAGTACATCCCGCGGCTGCGCCTGCTGGGGGAGCTGTTTGTCAACGCGCTGGAACGGAGCATGGGGGAGCAGTTTCTCCGGGAGCGCCTCGAGGAGATCAAGCGGCTGAAGTCTCAATTGGAAAAGGAAAACGTCTACCTCCGCGAGGAGATCAGAGCAGAGCAGGGTTTCCGGAATATCGTGGGGAGCAGCGACGTACTCCAGTACGTCTCATTCCGCGTCCGGCAGGTGGCCCCTACTGATGCCACCGTTCTCATTCTCGGGGAGACCGGCACGGGCAAGGGGATGGCGGCCCACGCCATCCACGAACTGAGCGCCCGGCGGGACAGGCCCATGATCACGGTGAACTGCGCAGCGTTGCCGGCCAACCTCATCGAGAGCGAGCTCTTCGGGCGGGAGAAGGGCGCCTTCACGGGCGCCCACGCGAGGCAGGTCGGTCGATTCGAGCTCGCAAATGGAGGGACGATTTTCCTCGACGAGATCGGCGAGATGCCGCTGGAGCTCCAGGCAAAGCTCCTGAGGGTGCTTCAGGAGGGGGAGTTCGAGAGGCTGGGAAGCCCCCGCACCATCAAGGTGGATGTACGCGTGATCGCCTCGACGGCCCGCGACCTGAAGGTGGAGATCCGCAACAACCGGTTCCGGGAGGATCTCTTTTACCGGCTCAACGTCTTCCCCATCTCGATGCCGGCACTGAGGATGCGGCGCGAGGACATCCCGCAGCTGGTCCGCCACTTCATCGACAAGTATGCGAGGAAAATCGGCAGGCAGATAAAGACCATTCCGAAGGCCGTCATGCAATCCCTTCAGGACTACTCCTGGCCCGGCAATGTGCGGGAACTGGAGCATGTCATCGAGAGGGCCGTCATCACCAGCACGGGACCGACACTGCAGCTTGCGGACCGGCTCGAGGGCGAGGCGGTTCACGCAAAAGAAGAACCGCCGATAGACCTCGCCGCGATAGAGCGAGAGCACATCCTAAAGGTCCTGAAGCAGACACGTTGGAAGGTCAACGGGCCCGGCGGAGCCGCCGCCCTTCTCAACATCCACCCCAGCACGCTTCGATTCCGGCTCAAGAAGCTGGGCATCGAGCGTCCCTGAAAAAGCAGGATCTCAATACGAAATCTCAACATGTTGACGCTTCTCAATATATTGAGGGGCCTTCTTAAGTCCCGCCCAAAATCCATCCGGTAATTCATCAATAAGGTCAATACATTTTTGCTTCCAGCCAGGTCTTCCCTTCCGGCATGGTTTTTGAGTAATGTAAAAATAAATTCCCGGGAGAGTTTCCGAAATGGGTGGAGCGGCATCAAAAAGAGGGTCTTTGGAACTCGTGATCGAGATGCGAGCCAAACCGGGCAAACCCCAGGAGCTTTACCAGGCGCTGCAGGCGCTTCTGCCGACGATCCGTGCAGAGAAAGGATGCCGCGATTGTCGGGTCTGCCGGGACATTGAAGACTGGGAGGTTTTCTTTCTCTCTGTCGAATGGGAGTCGATGGCAAGCCTTGAAAATTATTCTCATACTGAAAGTTGCAGCGCGTTTCTCGGGGCAGTCGGATTGCTGGCCGAAACGGCACGGCTGCGGATTGGCGAGGATGGAACCTGGGAGGGGATCGGTAGCCTGAAGAAGCTGAGAAAGAAAACGTAGCGCCTCGTGGATGGCGCGACGTTCCGGGACGCCTTCAGGAGCTTTCATTCGACCAAGGGAACATCATTTATGAACAGTAAAGGAGTGGGATCATGAAAAGTAAAGTCGTAAAAGCAACCTTCCGTCTCGCGTTGGGCGCAGCGACAGCCGCGACTCCCTTCTGCGGCAGCGCTGCCGCCCAGGAGGTCCTTCCAATCCCTCCACCCCCGTTCAAGGGGCAGATCGGGCTCTCTGTGAAGGACTCGAAATCTGATTTCCCCAAGCCGGTGCAGGCGCCCAAGGGAGCGCCCAACGTCGTACTGATCATTCTCGATGATGTCGGATACGGTGCGTCGAGCACCTTCGGCGGCGCTATCAGTACCCCGACCCTTGACCGGCTGGCTCAAAACGGACTGCGCTACACGCAGTTCCACACGACTTCGATCTCGTCGCCCACACGCGCCGCGCTGCTCACAGGCCGCAATCACCACACGGTGCACACCGCAAACATCATGGAACTGGCCACCGGTTACCCCGGCTATGACAGTCTGATGGGCAGGGACACCGCTACAATTGCCGAAGTCCTCAGACAGAAGGGCTGGAACACCGCCTGGTTCGGCAAGAACCACAACGTGCCCGATTGGCAGAACAGCCAGGCCGGCCCGTTCGATCTCTGGCCGACTGGCTTGGGCTTCGAAAAATTCTACGGCTTCATCGGGGCCGAAACCAGCCAGTGGCGGCCCGCCGTCTTCGACGGGACGAAGCCCGTGGAGCCCTACCTGGGCAATCCGGATTACAACTTCGATTACGATATCGCGGACCAGGCGATCGAGTGGGTCCGCAGCCAGAAGGCCGTGGCGCCCGACAGGCCCTTCTTCCTATACTACGCGCCGGGCGCGACGCACTCCCCGCATCAACCGAAACAGGAATGGATTGCGAAGTACAAGGGGAAGTTCGACCAGGGCTGGGACAAGCTTCGCGTGGAAACGCTTGCCAGGCAGAAGAAACTCGGCATCGTGCCCGCAAACACGAAGCTCACCGAGCGCAGCCGGGGGATTCCGGCCTGGGATTCGTTCAATGCCGAGCAGAAGCAGCTCTTTGCCTACATGATGGAGATCTACGCCGGGTATCTCTCCCAGACCGACTACAATGCCGGCCGGATTCTCGAGGCGCTCGAGAAGATGGGCCAAATGGAAAATACGCTCGTCATCTACATCTGCGGCGACAACGGCGCCAGCGGCGAGGGTATGATCCAGGGTTCCTATAACGAACTGGCCATGATGAACATGATCATGGAAGACTACCGGGAGGTCCTGAAGCAGAAAGACAATCTGGGTACGTGGAAAACGCACAACCACTATCCCGTCGGCTGGGCACACGCCATGAATGCCCCTTTCCAATGGGTCAAGACAATCGCTTCACATTACGGGGGCACAGCCAACGGGACGGCCATCTCATGGCCGGCGCGCATCAAGGACAAGGGGGGCATCCGGCCGCAGTGGCACCACGTCATCGACATCGTGCCGACGCTCTATGAAGCAACCGGCATCGAGCAGCCTTCCATTGTGAACGGGGTTGCGCAGAAGCCGATCGAGGGCGTGAGCATGGTCTACTCCTTTAACCATCCGAAGGCATCGTCCACCCACCATACCCAGTATTTCGAAGTCTTCGGCCATCGCGCCATCTATCACGACGGCTGGCTGGCCTGCACCACGCCTCCTTACGGGGGGACCTGGGAGGACCAGACCCAGTTCAAGCGGGTCGATGTGATCAACGGTTACAACTGGGAGCTCTATCACGTTGCCGAGGACTTCAGCGAGGCCATCAACGTTGCCGACAAGTATCCCGACAGGCTTCGCGATATGCAACTGCTGTTCTATGCCGAAGCCGCCAAGTACAACGTGCTGCCTATCGACGACAGCGGTACAGAGCGGTTAGACCCGTCTATCCGCCCCAGCCTCACGCGCGGACGGACCGAATTCACCTATTTCGGGCCGGTGAAGCGCATCCATGAGGGCTCGGCGCCTGACATCAAGAACAAATCGTTCCGCATCACCGCCGATATGGTCCTCCCCAAGAACAGCGAGCAGGGCATGATCGTGACGCAGGGAGGACTTTCCGGCGGCTACGCCCTGATGCTCGAGAAGAGCAAGCCGGTTTTCCAATACAACATGTCCAATGTCGCTCACTACAAGATTGCGGCTAAAGGTGCACTGAAGCCCGGCAAGCATACGGTTGTCCTCGACTTCCAGTATGATGGCGGCGGGATCGGCAAAGGCGGCACCGGCACAATCAGCGTGGACGGCATGCAGGTCGCCAAGGGGCGGATCGAACGGACTGTGCCCCTCCGCTTCTCCCTTGATGAGACCTTCGACGTGGGCGAAGACACCGGAACACCCGTGAGCCTCAACTACGACGTGCCGTTCAAGTTCACGGGCACAATCGAGAAAGTTGTCATTAATCTGGACCAGACGAAACTGGGCGCCGCCGATCAGCAGAAACTGAAAAGCATGGAGATAAAACTCGCGGCGGACTGAGGAGGAGTGAACGTGCAGGGAGAAAGGGATGATCTCTTTTCTCCCTGCCCATGAGATCCAGAGGCTTTAAAAATGAAACCAGGCGCAGCATCTTCTTCAATGTGCCCGCACAGCGTGCCCGGCATTCATGTGGTTGCAAAGCCGATCGGGCCTGCCTGCAATCTCCGATGCGAGTACTGTTTCTATCTCGAAAAGCAGGCACTCTTCAGCCCGGGTGAAACTTGGCGGATGCCGGACCGGGTCCTCAGCGCCTTCATCACAGGTTACATCGCCTCGCAGCCCACTCCAGTCGTCGAATTCGTCTGGCAGGGTGGGGAGCCGACGCTCCTCGGGATCGATTTCTTCAGGCGGGTCGTCGAATTGCAGAAGCCGTTCGCAAAGGACAAGACGATTACCAATTCCCTTCAGACAAACGGAACCTTGATTACCGACGAATGGTGTCGGTTCCTGAAGCTACACAACTTCATGGTAGGCATCAGCCTCGACGGCCCGAAGGAGATCCACGACCGGTACAGAAAGGACAGCAAGGGGCGGGGCGCCTTCGAAAAGGTGATACGCGGGCTGAGGCTTCTGCAAGCGCACCATGTCGAATACAACGTGCTGGCCTGCGTCGCCCGGGACACGTCTGTCCGGCCACTTGAGGTGTACCGTTTTTTGAGAAACCAAGGCGTCGAATTTATCCAGTTTACCCCAATTGTTGAGCGCATGCCCGATGCGTATTCCAGTCAGATTGGACTTTGTCTTGCCGGCACCGCTTCTCTCGATAAAGAAGAATCCAACACGGAAATCACCCCCTGGACGGTTATCCCCGAGGAGTATGGCGATTTTCTGATCGCTGTCTTCGAGGAGTGGGTACGCAACGATGTGGGAAAGGTTTTCGTCATGAACTTCGAGTGGATCCTCAATGCCTGGATCGGCAACCCCTCGCCCGTCTGCGTCCACGCGAAGCAGTGCGGTCGGGCGCTGGTCATCGAGCACAACGGCGATGTCTATGCCTGTGATCACTGCCTCTACCCCGAATACCGGCTTGGCAACATCCTATCGGGTGACCTGGCGGGAATGGTCCGGAAGTCCCTGGAATCGGGTTTCGGGGTGAGCAAGGAAACGGCGTTGCCGGGCCAGTGCAGGGATTGCGAAGTGCTGGCCGCATGCCGTGGAGGGTGCCCCAAGCACCGCTTCGCGGCGGCGTATAACGATGAACCCGGCCTGCATTACCTCTGCACGGGGTACCGGAAATTCTTCCTGTACATCCGGAAGTACCTGCGTGTGATGGCGCAGCTCCTTGAAGAGGGGCTTCCCGTGTCGAGGGTCATGGACGCGGTAAAGGGGCCGCTCGTCATCACGCGAGGCGGGATGGACGGCGCGCCGCCATCTCATGGGAGGGTGATTCGGTGATGAAGAGGATGAAAAGGATAAAAAAAGCAAAGGGATCCTTGCTTCGGCCCTGCTCTTTTCCGTTCTCCTCATGATGACTGGCGCGGCGTTTATTGCCGCTGGGGCTGCAGAGCCAGCGAAGCCGGTTCTCAGCGATTTCCAGCACATTGAAGGGCGCTGGGTCCGTCCGGACGGGGGGTATGTCCTCGAACTTAAGGACATCAAAAAGGACGGAAGTCTGACGGCTGCGTACTTCAACCCACGGCCGATCCGAATCTTCCGGGCGGAAGCATCAAAGAAAAACGGCGTAATTACCCTGTTCGTGGAACCGCGCGACGTGAACTACCCCGGATCAACCTACAAGCTGCGCTACGACACGGCAACCGACCGGTTGAAGGGAACCTACTTTCAGGCGGTGGAGCGGCAAACCTTCAATATCGAATTTATTCGGGCATGGAGATGGCGTGTTTGACTCCAGAAGGGCGTCTCTCGTTCGTTCTCTGCGATAGCCGGATTTCGTTCGAGCAGCGAGGTTGAGGTGAATCGCGCATTGTCTATCCGGATGCCTGTATCGTTGCCGGTTTCCGGTTGAGCGTGGATTCCATGTGGGTGGGAGCCGGAGAGGAAATGAGGGGCATGTCCGGTCTGTTTTGGGAAGGGTTCCTGTCCTGTCCGGCGACCTTTTGCTGCCCCGCGTGCAAGATCTGACGTTTACATTCGGCAGCACTGACTTGAGGAGGAAACCATGAAGAGAGCAAAACGTCTGGCAATAGGCATGTGGATCGTGTTGATGATAGTTTTTCCGATGTCCTCCTTCGCCGAGGAGGGTGGCGGTGGTCATTACATGCCCGGTGCGACGGCCTCATTCATCGATGCGCTTCCCGGAAAACCAGGCCCGGCGGTCGCCAATTTTTTTGCTTTTTATGATGGCAGTGCCGATGTCGGTAAGCGAATGCCCTTCGGAGGAGTGGTGACCGCGGGTTTGGATGCCAGAGCCTATGCGGACACGGTGGTGGCGCTTTATCGAACGCCCCTGACCATACTGGGCGGTTGTTATGTAGTCGGCGTGGCCGTTCCATATGTCTGGATGGATGTCAAGGGAGAAGTCCAGATCGCCGGTTCCAAGGGAAACACCATCACGAAAAACGTGAAAGACACGGCCAATGGTTTTGGCGACATCACGGTTTATCCCTTCCTGCTGGGTTGGACGTCTCTCGGCGGTGACCTGAAATACGACGTCCGCCTGGGGATCTACGTTCCCACCGGTGAATACAATAAAGGCGATCTGGCAAACGTGGGCAAGAATTACTGGACGTTTGAGCCAGCGGTGTCCTTCAGCTACATCAGCAGCAAGGTGGGCCTTGAACTGAGCGCTTACGCCGGTGTTGACTTCAACACCAAGAATGAGGATACTGAATACCGGAGCGGGGACCAGTTTCACCTGGACGTAACGGTTGCGGAGCATCTGCCGCTCTTTGGAGGACTCATCGGCGTGGGTGTCAGTGGTTTTTACTATCAGCAGATCAGCGGTGACAGCGGCTCCGGGGCGGTCCTCGGAGATTTCAAGGGCCGTACGGCCGGCATTGGCCCGGTGCTGTCTTATGTGACCAAGGTCTGGAAGAAAGACCTGGTGGCGGAACTCAAATGGCTCCCGGAGATCGACGTGAACCATCGTACGGAGGGAGACTACATCTGGTTCAAGCTGGCCATGCAGTTTTAGCGGATCAATGGGAGATCGGGTTCCGATCTGAAGATTCGATGCGGGCGCCGTTTCGGAAATCATTTTTTGTCTTTTACAAATCAGAAAGGATGGGATCAGGATGAAGAAGGTGCTGCTTTTGCTTGTCGGATGTCTGTTTCTTGTCGGCTGTGCCACGACGGCGCCGCAGAAGGCGAATTTTCTGGGGGAGTATGCGAGAAATCTTCAGCCCGGGCCGGAGGGCGGGGCCAAGCTGCGGTGGCTGAAGCCGGGCGTGGATTTTCAGAAGTACAAAAGATTCATGGTTGACTACGTGTCTTTTGCCTTTGCCGACGACTCGGAATCCAGAGTGATCAACGGGGACGAGATGAAAAAGCTGGGCGATGCCTGCACCCTGGCCGTCATCAATGCCCTTGCGGACCGGTATCCGATCGTGTCCGAGCCCGGCCCGGACGTGGCGCGCTTTCGATTTGCGATCGTGGACCTCAAGCAGAGCCGTCCCGCCGTGAGCGCCATCACGTCCGCAATCCCGATCGGATTGGGCGTCAGTCTTGTCCGGAAAGGGGCCACGGATTCCTGGAGCGGTTCCGGGTCGACAACCAGCCAGTGGATGGTCTTCGATTCCCTGAGCAATGAGGTGATCGCAGTTGCGGAGGATCAGTATCAGGCCGGATTCACGGAGCGGTTCACGAAGTGGGGTTCGGCCGAAGATGCCTTTAAATACTGGGGGAAGAGACTGAGGAAGTTGCTCGACGAGGAACTGGCGAAAAAGTGACATTGATGAGGTTTCCTTCGCTCGATTCGACAGCCTTTTCCATACGGCACCTGTTCGAGCATAGGACCGTGTTGCAGTCATACCAACAATCCAAAGAA
>MTKZ01011486.1_pt1 | contig 10021 bp, 9 predicted proteins | sample 1042781 | NCBI WGS metagenome assembly MTKZ01 (sample SAMN06212207, study PRJNA360539) | anaerobic digester metagenome | biome: Wastewater treatment plant; material: sludge; isolation source: anaerobic digester fed with sludge from wastewater treatment plant | place: Denmark: WWTP Viborg ...
CCGGGCGTCTCAAAGGTCTTGTTGCGCAGCTCGAATTTGCTGGCGCCGGTGAGCGAGGGGCCGACGGCCAGCGGCACGCCTTCCCTGGCCAGTTCCTCCGCGATCAGATGACCTTCCGTGACGTGTTCCAGCGTGATCTTCACGCTGAATTCCCTGGCGATGCGCAGGGCGGTGAAGATGTCTTCTGCGGCGTGCGCATGGGCTTTCAGCGGCATTTCCCCGCGGATGACCGGCAGGAGGGCTTCCAGCTTCATGTCAAAGGGAGGAAACTTGCTTTTGTCGCTCCCAGCCGCCTTTTTCTTTTCTTCATACTCAAACGCCTTGAACAGCATCTCCCGCAGTTTGGCGGCAGTGGTCATCCGGCTGGAATCGCCCTTGTCACGGTAGACCCGCTTCGGGTTCTCGCCAAAGGCGCACTTCATCGCGGTTTCCATTTTCACCAGCATGTCATCTGCGCGTTTTCCGGCGGTCTTTACGGCCAGAAAGGTCCCTCCCAGCACGTTCGCGCTGCCGGGGCCGGTATTCACCGTGGTGACGCCTGCCAGCGCGGCATGCAGAAAGTCCGGCTGGCCGGGCTTGAAACCGTCGATGCCGCGCAGCTGCGGGCTGACGATGTCGTTCATCTCGTTGTAATCTGCGCCTTCATAGCCAATGCCGTAGCCGTCCAGGCCCAGGTGGCTGTGGGCGTCTACAAACCCCGGATAGACCCGCAGACCTGAAGCATTGATGATTTCCGCGTCCCCGGCTTTGATGGACTTTCCGATCCTGCTGATCTTCCCGTCCTTCACCAGAATGTCCGCGATGTAGCCTTCCTGATGGATCCCGTCGTGGATCTCGCCCCCCTTGATGAGCAGCATGCCGTTTCTCTCCAATCGTTATGAGTTGCGTGAAATGCCTCAAGCCTTCCTTTTCCCTGTCTTCTCTTTCCTGATGATCATGAACCAGACCAGCGCCGCCAGATAGATGAGGCACAGGAAGATGGTGAACAGCAGCATGCCCATGCTGTTGGGGGCCAGGCTGATCATGATCAGGATCGGCGCGCCGAACAGGATGCCGGTGCCGCTTCCGATCACCAGCTGGTCAGCCGCCGGCGTTTTAAACTCCGGGTCGATCTGCCTCAGCGGCAGGATGCCCGAGCTGATGGTTCCGGTGAGCATCCCGTACATCGCGACAAAGCTCTCGTCGGCAAAATCCGGCGTCATGCGCGGGATCACGTACTTGAGGTAAACGTAGGTGACAATGGCGCCCGCGAAGGCCATCAGCAGGAAGGGGAGCAAGAGGCCCTGAAGGTCGGAGATGTCGATGGAGGCGATGCCCGCCACGATCATCAGGTCAAACGCCAGTCCGGAGATGCGGTTGAGCAGGTAATTGTTCTGATACTGCCGGGTCATCAAGCCGGATTTGCGCAATTGGCCCAGCACCCCGCGCGCGCCCATTCCCACCAGGGAACCGGTGATGAAATTGAACCCCCAGAACAGCGGGGAAAGGGTCTTCGAAGCGCCGGGGACCAGCGCGGTGATGCCGGCGGTGAGCCCCAGGGTGATCAGGTAAGTGATCAGGTAGGAAACGGAGATCAGCGCGATCTGAATGGACAGCCTGTCCAATGATTCGCTCAGGGGCACCTCATTGGCCTCCTGGAACGCTTCGGTCATCACCGAGCCGGGGACATACTGCGGTTCAGTACGTCTGACGCCCCTGCGTCTGAGGATCCTGTGGGTGGACCAGATGCCCACCAGGCAGGCGGTCAGATAACCGGCCGCGGCAAGGGAGAGCCCGAAGGACCGCCCGCCTGCAAAACCCAGGCTCTCATAAGTGCTTCCAACGTTGTTCGCCTGCCCCGGGCCCTGTCCGTAGGCCATCGGCAGCAGGATGCCGGATGCTGGGAAAAGCCGGGGCATGATGGTGTAATACAGCAGCACTGAGATCGTAAGTCCGATGATCGCCTGCACCAAATAGGTGGAGACGATCAGCGCCCCGGACTTGAAGGCGAACAGGCCGCCTGTTTCCCCCTTGGTCGTTCTCAGCGACAGCGCGATAAAGCCGATGGCGATGCCGTGATAAGTGACCATCTCCAGAAGCCCCTGCGGGATCCTCAGTATGCCGGCCGCCCTTAGGGCCAGAAGGATAAAGCCCGCAAGCGCGGCGACCGGCATCAGGCTTTTCCGGATGACGGCGATCTTTCGCGTCATGATGTTGGCAGAAAGGAGCAGCAGGGCGATGATGCCTCCCCAGACAAAAACGTCCCACAGCCCGCGGTTCAGGTTTGAAAAATCCATTCGGTTACCTCTTTTTATTCTATGATGCGGTACAGGTCACGGTATTTCAGCGCGCAGAAACCCCTGGAGGGTTCTGTCTGAAACCGATGGCCGTCCCTGAGTGTAAACTGGAGGATGTTTTTACGGAAGATCTCAAGCCCGGCGATGTTGCTGAGCTTTGTCTCAAACGCTCCGATCCTCAGAAAGTCCCTTCCCATCCCCATTTCACCGGACGCATGCCTGCGAAGCCTGCCGTCATCGTCCTGAAGCAGGAGGCGCTGCGGGCCGTCTGTCACAACGGCTCCCTCTCCTCCGTTTGCCAGCATGTCCCTTATCCGCCCGCGCTGCCAGTCCGTCCATTCGCGGATGCCCGGGAAGGGCGTATCTCCCTCAAAAGAGCCGTAGGGGGTATAGCGTGTCCGCATCCCGCAGGCGCTGCACCTCACCTGGTCTTTGATGCCTTTGACCGTCCCCTGCTTTAAGCAGGAAGGGCAGAGGTACAGCGCGTGCTCGATCCCCTCCGCAAGGTGCTTTCCATGATAGGCAATCGGATCTATCCTCTGTTCCTGATAGGCGTCTGCATGCAGATCCCTGACCAGCAGCCGGTTGATCTCCTCCGCGTCCATTGACCGAAGGGATTCCTTATCGTACAAATTGACCACCCGGCAGGACGTCTGCCCCCGCCTGATGCCTCTGCCCCAGCGCGGCAGCGAAAAATAGCCGCCCTGGATCCGGCAGGTGATGAGGCCGGCTCCCACGGCGCGGATGAGGCTTCCTGTCGCTTCGGGAATATCGTCGGTTCTGCCGTCAAAGGTGGTGTTGCCCTCCGCGAACAGGCAGACGTTCCGGCCCTCTTTCAGTCTGCGCATCATGCCCATGGTGGTCCGGACGTCCGCCGTTCCCTTTTGCTTGGCGATGGAGCCATACAGCCAGACGAGCAGAAACCTCAGCAGTCTGCTGCGCAGAAGCCCCTGGCCGACGACGAAGCCCATCGGCTTTCTGAACATGACAGCAAGCAGCAGAAAATCCAGTTCCGTCACATGGTTGGAAACGACGATATAGGGCGCCGGAAAATCAGGCTGGGGATCGGCTTTGAGGTTGAACCGCCAACTGAAATAAGGACCCAGCACTGCCCTGGTCACGCGGTAGGCGATTTCCTGCCGCCTGCGGCCCGGGCTGCTGCTTCCTGCCAATTCGACTCCTTTCACATCCCGGTGCGGGCCTTCGCCTGCGGGGGGGACAGCGAGGTGATAACAGGAAATGATTATACAACTATCCGACACATTTTTCCATATTGTCAGGTTTTTGTCATGATCCAGCCATGGCCTGTCCCGCCGCTGCCATGGCGCAGCGCAGCCCGTCGACCGCCGCGGACATGATCCCGCCCGCGCGCCCTGCCCCTTCCCCCGCCGGGTAGACCCCCGGCAGGCTCGATCGGAACTGCCTGTCCCTCAAGGTCTGGATCGGGCAGGATGAGCGGGACTCCACACCCGTCATCACGGCGTCGTCCAGTGCGAAACCCGCCAATTTCCTCTCAAAGGCGCTGATCGCTTCCCTGATACCTTCAACCACGAAACCCGGCAGCGCGCCGGACAGGTCCGTGAAGTGAACCCCTGGGCGATAGCTGGACATGACGCTGCCCGGCGCGGCGGACGGGGTACCCTTCAGGAAATCGGAAACCAGTTGCCCGGGTGCCACGAATCCCCCGCCGCCCAATGCGTAGGCCAGGCGTTCATAATGCTGCCTGTATCGAAAACCGCTCAGCGGATCGTCATCCTTCAGATAATCCTCCGGCCTGACTTCCACAAGCAGAGCGGCATTGGCATTCCTGCCGTCCCTTCGGGAGTTGCTCATCCCGTTGACGCACACGCCGTCCTGTTCGCTGGCGGAGGGCATGACCCATCCGCCAGGGCACATGCAGAAGGTATAGGCGCCGCGGCCGTCTTTCAGCCTGTGCGACAGACGGTACTCCGCCGGCGGCAGCAGTCCGGTCTCCGCCGCTTTTCCATACTGCGCGCGGTCGATCAGGGACTGGGGGTGTTCGATGCGCACCCCGACGGAGAAGGCTTTGGGCGACATGGCAAGGTTTTGCCGATACAGGGACGCGATGGTGTCCTGCGCGGAGTGGCCGACGGCCAGGATGACCGTTTCACATTCCGCTTCATGCACAATCCCGTCCTTCTCATACAGCAGGCCGCACAGCCTGCCCTTGTCAAAGACGAGGCGGTCCATCCTTGCGCCGAAGAGTACCCGGCCGCCCAGGGACTCGATCTCGCGGCGCATGGAGGAGATGACCTTCGGCAGTTTGTCCGTACCGATGTGGGGGCGCTGAAGGCAAAGGATCTCCTCCGGTGCGCCGTGCCGCACAAAGAGTTCCAGCACGTCCCGGCAAAGCGGGTCCTTGATGCCGGTGGTCAGTTTGCCGNNCCCCTTCGCCGAACAGCAGGTTGCTTTCCGTGTCCAGGATCCCCCGATACATCAGCGCGTTGAGACTGCGCCCCCTGACGGACACAGGCTGGCCCCTTTCAAGGACGAGGGGCTCAAGCCCGGCCGCGGCAAGGTAATGGGCCGCGAACAGGCCGCAGGGGCCCAGCCCGACGACGGCCGCCTTCAAGGTCTTCTTCCCTTTGGGGATGGAAAGCCGCGCTCGCTCGGGCGTCAGCGTGACGTCTTTTTCCTGATGGCGCGCGATGAGCCTGGCTTCATCCCCTTTGACCGCCAGGTCGATCGTGAAAACAAATTCGATGCGGGATTTGTCGCGCGCATCGAGGCTCTTTCTGCTGATGCGCCAGGAGATCACCTGATCCGGACTGAGTGAGAGCCGCTTGATCGCCGCCTTCAGCGGCGCGTCCGGTTCCGCCCCGGGCGGGAGATGAATGCTGCTGATCCGTATCACGAAAGTTCCCTGTTCTTCATCTTAATGGCCATGTCAGTTGCCAAGCTCAATGCTGATCTCCGTAAACACACTCAGCACGTCCTCAAGACGGGTGTCCCTCTTCTCTTCCCCCTGCTTGTCCATCACCACGCTGCCCTGGTGCATCATCATCAGCCGGTCGCCGTAGGTCACCGCGTAGCGCAGGTTGTGCGTGACCATCAGCGCCGTCAGGCCCCTTTCGCGCACGACCCGATCCGTGAGCGCCATGATGGTGTCGCTTGTTTTGGGGTCCAGCGCGGCGGTATGCTCGTCCAGGATCAGGAAGTCGATCGGCGTCATGACACTCATGGTCATCGCCAGCGCCTGCCGCTGCCCGCCGGAGAGGCTGCCCGCTTTCGCTGACAGCATGTTTTCAAGGCCGAGCCCAAGCTGACTGAGAATATCACGGTAGCGTTGAAGCTGCCTTTTGTCCGTTCCGGGGAGCAGATTCATCTTTTTCTGCTTGTTGTCCGCCAGGGAAAGGTTCTCCAGGATCGTCATGCCGGCGCAGGTGCCCAGCGCTGGATTCTGGTGGATGCGGCCGATCCGGGAAAGCCGCCTGTGTTCGGGCATCCTGGTGATGTCCCGGCCTGATATCAGGATCTGGCCGGCATCGGGCATGATGGAACCGCAGAGCAGGTTGAGCAGCGAGGTCTTGCCTGAGCCGTTGGAACCGACGATGGATACAAACTGCCCTTTGGGGACGTTCATCGAGAAACCCTCAAACAGGCACAGTTCCCTGACCGTTCCAGGATTATACACTTTTCTGATGTTCCTGAGTTCAAGCATCCAGCACCGCCCCCTTCCGTCTGAGCAGGCCAGAGGAAAGGATCGCCAGGAACAGCATGGCCGTGACAAGTTTCATGTCCCCCGGGCGCAGGCCGATGGAAATCGCCAGGCTGTAGCAGGCTTTGTACAGGATAGCCCCGACGATGACCTTGGACGTGGAACGGACGCGCTCCAGCCGCTTGAACAGGTTGACGCCGATGATGACCGATGCCAGCGAGAGCACCATCGCGCCCGTCCCCATGGAGATCTCAAACAGACGCTGCTGCTGGCAGAGGATGCCCCCGGACAGCGCGACCAGCGCGTTGGCGATCATCAGGCCGACGATCTTGACGTTGCCCTTGTCCCTGGCCAGCAAGGTGACCACCTTGTCGTTGTCCCCCGCCGCGCGCAGCAGCAGGCCAAGGCGGGTCTTCAGAAACAGGTCCAGCAGGACCTTGACCGCAAGCACCAGCGCCAGTGCGATGAGGATGGTGCCGACGCCCTCGGGCAGGGATTGTACCAGCCCGTTGTTCCGGAACAGGGTCGCCTTGTCCCGCGGGATGGAGATGAGGGAACTGCCTCCGGTGATCCTCAGGTTCACCGAGTACAGCGCCGTCATGACGATGATGCCTGAAAAGAGCGCGCGGATCCTGAGTTTTACGTGGATCAGGCCGGTGATGAGCCCCGCGGCGGCGCCGCAGGCAGCGGACACGCACAGGGCGAGGATCGGGGAAACGCCTGAAATGACCAGGGTGGAGCAGACGGCTCCCCCCAGGGGGAAGGAGCCGTCCACCGTCAAATCAGGGAAGTCGAGGATCAGATAGGTGACCATGACCCCCAGCGCCATCATGGCATAGATGAGGCCTTGCTCCAGCGTGGAGGGCAGGGTGTTGAAGAAGTTTTGGAAGACGGACGCCATGGGGACTCCCTTCAGGTCAAATCGGATCCGGGGTGACTTTCAATCAATTTGCGACGTCCGTGATGGAGCCGGACAGGCCGGCAGGCAGGGCCATTCCGAGGCGCTGCAGGGACTGGCTGTTGTAGAAGAGCGCGAAGTCCCTGAGCACTTCAAAGGGGATCGTGTTTGCCTTATCGCCATTCAGGATCCTGGCGGCGATCAGCCCTGTCTGACGGCCAAGCGCGATGTAGTCGATCCCCACGGTCGCCACGCAGCCGCGTTTCACCTGCTCGATCTCGCTTCCGTACACCGGCAGGCCCGCGCTGTCCGCCTGGTCAAGCACCAGGTCCAGGTACTGCACGACGGTGTTGTCAGTCAGCATGCTCAGGCAGTCGACCTGCGGGATCAGGGAGGGAAGCGCGAGCGCGATGTCAGCGCCTGTGGTGACGGTGCTCTCAATGATCTCAAACCCGAACTCCGCCGCCATTTCCTTGTACTGGGCGGACTGCACCTGGCTGTTGATCTCCCCGACGGTGTAGAGCAGCCCGATCTTTTTCGCTTCCGGCTGGAAGGCGCGGATGAGCGCAAGCTGGTCCCTGACAGGGATCTGATCGCTGGTGCCGGTGGCGTTCCCGTCAAACAGGCCGTTTTCAAAGGCGAGGCCCGCTTCAATCGGCGCGGATACGGCGGAGTAGACCACCGGGATCCTGCCGTCGGCCGTGTTGACCGCTGTCATGGCCATCGGAGTCGCGATCGCCAGGATCAGGTCATAATTGTTGTCGACAAAGGATGAGGCGATGCCGGCGGCCAGCCCCATGTCCGCCTGTGCGTTCTGATAGTCGATCTTGATGTTCTGGCCGTCCGTGAAACCGGACTCCGCGAGCCCTGTGAGAAAACCTTCCCGACAATTGTCAAGCGATGGATGGTCGGCGAACTGCGCGATGCCAATCCGGATAGGGCCGCGCAGCTCAGCCAGCACAGGGACGGACGCCGCCAGCAGCGCAGCGGTCAGAAGAAGCGCGAACAGCAGGAGGACATTCTTCTTTTTCATGTGGGGTCTCCTTTCCTTTTTCCGTGTTCCTGTAGTCTGCCGGCTTGGGTACCTTACAGAAAAACCGCCTCAAACATCACTGCTTGAGGCGGATGATTCCGCGGTACCACTCAATTTGGCTGTAAAGCCCACTCTCTCCATGCGCCGACACGCATGACGCCTTGATAACGGGTGCGTTTCCCGTCCGCTCCTACTCAGTTTTCCTTTTCGGGCGGCCCTTGGAAGCCCATTCGCCGGATGCCTTCATGCCGCATTCACACCCCTGTCGGCTCTCTTTGTTTCAGGCGGGTCCGGGTACTCTTCTTCCTCATCGGTCTGTCCGCATCTTACCGCCGGGGATCCGCGCTGTCAAGAGGCCGGTTCCTTGACTTGATCCCTCAATTTTGATAGAATCCACCCATGTTTTTGAGTGGTTTGAAGGGTTTTCGGGACAGGCTGGCAGTGCTGGCCCTTGTTTTTTCAATGTTTGCCTTCGTTGGCGCCGGGGCTGAAAATGGGAAAAGCATCCTGCTGACCTTCACAGGCGACTGCACCCTGGGCAGCGAAGACCGACTGCAGGAGAAAAGCTATTCCTTCCACACCTATATCAGCCAGTATGGATATGGCTATCCTTTTGCGAAGACAAAGCAGCTCTTCGAGCAGGATGACCTCACCATCGTCAACCTGGAGAACGTCTTTTATGACGCCGAAACGGGCAAGGCCAAAAAGACCTATAACTTCAGGGGGCCTTCTGACTATGTGCGCATCCTGACTGAAGGAAGCGTTGAGGTGGCTTTCCTGGGCAACAATCACATCCTGGATTACGGGAAAGCAGGCGCGGACAGCACCATCCAGGCGCTGGAAACCCATGGTATCGCCTGGTTTGGCACCAATGAAGGGCTGAACAGCGTCCATATCTATGAGAAGGACGGGATCAGGATCGGCTTTATCGGCGGCTATGCCAGCCACTGGATCATCAACCGGGAAGACCTGACGGCGTCCATGGAAGAACTGAATAGAGCAGGATGCAATGCCATCGTGGCCGTCATGCATGGCGGCGCGGAGTATTCCGTGATGAGGGACAAATACCAGCAGCGAATGGCGTCCTGGCTGGCCCGCAACGGCGCCGACGTGATCATCGGGCATCATCCCCACGTTGTGCAGGGAATGGACATCATTGAAGACGTGTCGGTCATCTATTCGCTGGGCAACTTTTCCTTTGGCGGCAACCGTGAACTGCGCGCCCAATACGCTTTAGTCGCCCGCGTGGAGCTTCGGTTTGATGAACACCTCGTCTACCAGGGGCACCAGATCAACCTGATCCCCGTGAGCCCTTCGGGCACGCCGGAGATAAACAACTACCAGCCGGTGATCCTTTCGGGGCAGGCAGCCCTGAAAACCATGGCGCTCGCGCAGCGGGACACCGCCTTTAGGCTTGCGCCGTATCTGGAGGGCATCGGTGCGCTTCAGCCTTTTATCCCGGCAGTTCAAACGGAGCAGAGCGTTGAAACCGACCCTGAAACCAGATATGGAGCCGGGTTTCAGACCTTCCGGCACAGTGGGCATATAACCAAATAATACAGGACGCTAGGTCCTTTGGAAAATGAAGAAAATTCTTATATATTTCGAGTCAGGACTCCGGGTTTCCCAGGGGTTCAAACCTTTCATTTTCTACCAGATTATGCTATAATGAAAGGCGTTCATGGCAGGGGCAGAAAACTGCCCTGCGGACTTAGAAAAAGAGGTATCGCATGTCTTTTGACAATCATCAGGACGTCAGCGCGATGGCCACGCACGTGGATGCCGCGTACGATGAAAAACAGATACAGGTTCTGGAAGGGCTGGAGGCGGTCCGGAAAAGGCCCGGGATGTACATCGGATCGACCGACCAGAACGGACTTCACCACCTGGTCTATGAGATCGTGGACAACTCCATCGACGAAGCCCTTGCCGGCTACTGCACCCACATCCGGGTCACGCTGCACCCGGACGGTTCCCTGAGCGTCTCCGACGACGGCCGAGGCTTTCCGGTCGGCCTGCATCCCAAGCTGAAGCGCCCTGCGGTGGAGGTCTGCCTGACCGTGCTGCACGCGGGCGGCAAGTTTGGCGGGGAGGGCTACAAGGTGTCCGGCGGCCTGCACGGCGTCGGCGCTTCG
>MTKZ01057641.1_pt1 | contig 10021 bp, 7 predicted proteins | sample 1042781 | NCBI WGS metagenome assembly MTKZ01 (sample SAMN06212207, study PRJNA360539) | anaerobic digester metagenome | biome: Wastewater treatment plant; material: sludge; isolation source: anaerobic digester fed with sludge from wastewater treatment plant | place: Denmark: WWTP Viborg ...
AGCTGTAGCCGTACCGCTCGCACAGGTCCTCGATGAGCCACGCGTCTATGAGGTTCCCCGCCACCGGCGCTCCCGCCTTGGCTATGACCGTGCAGTGCCCCCGGTCCCGGGCTCGCTCCTCTCCGCGGATGAGCGCAAAGTCCAGCGTCCCTGCGCCGAAGTCTACTACCAGGTAGTTCTTCGGCTCGTCGAGGCTCAGTCCGTAGCCGAGCGCCGCGGCCACCGGCTCGTCGATGGTGCGCACGTCGCTCACTCCCAGGCGCGAGGCCATGCGCTGGAGTTTCGCCCGGTAGAATTCGTAGAAGTCGACCGGCGCGCAGAAGGTGATGTGTTCCGGCTTTTCCCCGGTCGCCTTTTTGATCTCATGGAGGAGGAGCCGCAGGTAGATCAGGGTGATATCATCGGCAGTGTACTTCCACCTGCCGAGCTTCCCTATCAGCTGGAAACTGTTCTTTCCCAGGTACGACTTGAAGTTGTTCACGAAATGCGGCGCGCAGGCGCCCCCGTCCTTCTCCATGGCGTGCTTTCCGATGAAGCCGCCGGTCTTCCCGCGGAATCTCTTGTAAAGCAGGTTGAAGGGGAAGCGGTAGAACTGCGACGGACGCACCAGGTAGACGCATGAAGGAATGGTAAAGGAGTCATCTATATCGCGGTTGCGCCCTCCGCCGCGCGAGACTCCTTCCAGGCTCAGAATTTCCGGCGCGTCCATCTGGTAGTTCCACCGCGCGACGACGGTGTTGGTGGTGCCCAGGTCTATGGCTATGCGTGATTTCTTCATTGTTTCAATAAAATTAGATTCCCACACCTGCGCTGAACACCTCGGCTACGCTCGGCATAAACTCCGGCGAAGCGTGCGCGGGAATGACAAGAGGCTAACAACAGCCCGGATGATAGATACCGGTACCGGCGGAGGCAAGCATTAATTGCGGCTCTTCCCCTCCCCGCTGAGGGCGCCCTCACCCGCCAGGTCATTTCGGCTGAGCGCGCCCTCCATGGGCGCGGTCTCCGGCTCCGAGAGCCAGCCGCCGCTGGTCTTCCCGAGGCGCGCGGCTATCCTGTCGGCGATATCGTCATAGATGGAGCGTATCACCCTGCCCCTTACGACCGTGGACATGGCGCGCAGTTTCTTCACGGTTTCGGTTGTGCCGCACGCGGCTAGGGCGTCCCGTATATGGGGCTGAACTTCTGGATCCGTTCGGGGCAGCTTTTTCAACAGAAAATCACTGCAAGACGCATCACCCAGATCTTTCAGGACATTCAGTATCTCGATCTCCTCCTCATTCGATGTCCCATAGAGCAGATCGAGAAGAACCGGTATGCCGGCGCAATAGCCGTGCTTCCCGAAGGCCCGTATGATCTCGATTCTGTTCTCGGATTTCAGGTCCTTCCCCCCGGCAAGCATTTTGGCGAGATGCGCCATCCCTTCTTCGCCAAGTGCCACGGCGGCCCCGAACGCGATTGAGAAATTCTTATCATCGAGACACTCGCGGAAGAGCACGACCGACTTCGCGTCGGAAGGATACCGTGCCGCGAGGGCCCCGAGCGCGGCGAGCCTCACACCGGGAACGGTATCGTACCTGACCAGGAGGATGTACCTTTCATTCAGCCCCTTCTCGCTGAAAAAATCATCCAGGATTCGATGGATAGTCTCCATGGTCCGTTCGACCCGCCGGTTCACGGTGCCCTCTCCACCGCGAAACGACAGGACGAGCTCGTTCCAGGTGAACCAGAAATCGATGGAACTGCTGTCCAGTTTCAGGATCGCCGATCTCACATCCTGGTTGAGGAAAGCCAGCAGTTTCCGCGGTTCTGCACCCTGGACCAGCATGCGCTCGTCAAATTCAGGGTCGCCTGTCTTCACGTCCTCGATCCCGACTTTCTTCTTCAGCCTGCTCACCGCGCCTTCATGACAGATGCTGAACTCTCCGGCATTCGCCATCCGGTATTTCAAATTGATTTCTGTGATGTCCTTCTTGCCGGCTTGATAATAGTTGACGTTCATCCGCATGCCCGGGTACTTCATCAGCCTGCTCTTTATGCTGTCCGCGATCGGATATTCCTTTGGGACCGGTAATTCCTCATTTCCAGATCTGCTCCCCCAGCGCGAGAACACTCCCACCATCAATGCGAGAAGCGCAAGTGCGCCGACTCCGAATATCGTGCCGAAAAGTTCCATCAGCGATCCTTCCTTGTATTCTTTTCCGATGCCCGATCAACCTCATTATTGCTCAACGCCCCCTCCTTGCCGGCCGGCATGCTGAGTCCCCCTTCCGCGCCTGGAGATTCGTGGACCGAGAGCCAGCCCGCGTCGGCGCCGCCGAGGCGCGACTGGANNTACCAGCCAGTAGCGGATGTCTCCGGAGCTTCCCCCCAGACGCTCCAGGAGAAATCCGTTCAGTCCTGTATCGCCCATGGAAATGAAGGCCTTCAGTATTTCCAGGAGCACTGTTTCGTTGTTCGCCCGCGCAAATACCTTTTTGAGTACGGGAATCCCGCCCGCGAACCGATGTTCCCCGAAATGCCTGATGATACGCAGCGTATCGTATTCGTCACGATCGGACTCCTTATTCAACAACTGCGCCAGGAACTCCAGGCCCTCGTAGCCGAGATTCAGCGCGGCCTCGATTCGCACAAACCTGCTGTCGTCCTTCAGGGCTCGTTTCAGGAGCGCGGTCATGTCGCCATTCACAGGAAAATGCGACGCGAGGTGGCGGATGCACGCGGCGCGGACCCCGGGAACGCTGTCGCGGCGGACATTCTCCAGGAGACGGAAGCGCGCATCGTCCCCGCGGGCCATGTCGCGTGCCACCTCCAGCGCGTCGCGCGCGATCGAGACGATATCAACCTTCGATTTCCTTTCGTAATCCAGCACGATCTCGAACCAGTTGCTCGTCAGGTTCAGGCCATAAGTCCTTCCGGCAATCCCCTGCAGCAACGCCCGCACCCGCTCGTTCATCAGCGCCGCGACATGGTGGGGCGATGCGCCCTTGATCAGCATCCTGGAGTCGAACGCGCTGTCGCCAATCTGGATGTCATCGCCCTTCAACAGCTTTTCCACGGTGGAGAAAAGCGCGTCGCTTTCAAGGGTGATCTTGAGGATGCCGCCCGCGTTTATTGAATTCGCGATGTAAATGCGGAGGAGTGATCGACCGCCGCGGTTTTCCGGATCGCTGAACTGCCTGATGGTAACCTTGAGCCCGTCGATGTTCCCCGAGGCCACCGGCATGGCCAGCGAAAAACCAGGCCTGTATTTAAGGCCCAGATCCTCCCCGACGCGGCGAATCACTTCACCCAGTATCTTCCGGCGATTGTGCACGCTGTTTCCGACCACGGCTACAACTATGCCAACCGCGGCCAGGAATGCTCCCACGACAAATTCCATTGGATGCTCTCCGAAGTTATTCAGCCTTTATCTTTTTCCCGATCGGTTGCATAATCCGTTTCTCTCTTCATGCTCAAGCTCCCGTCACCGGGGTTGCTGCCCAGGCTCAGCGCGCCTTCTANNGCTTCCGTGACCGAGAGCCAGCCTGCATCCGCGCCTCCGAGGCGCGACTGGATGCCGGCGATGGCCTGCTGGACGGCGGCATTGAGCATGATGTTGATCGGCGACTTTGAAAGCTTCATCAGGGGCTCCACGGCCTCGGCGGTGCCGCAGCTTCCGAGCGCGCCCACGACCGAGCGGAGGACCTCGCCGGAGCGCCGGTCCAGGTATGAGAGAAGAAACCCGCAGAGCGAGGTATCGCCCATATTCCTGAACGCTTCGAGCATTTCAAGCTCCAGCCCTTTCCCGGTCCTGGACGCGAAAAGACTTTTCAGCGCAGGTATGCCTTCCGTCCAGCGGTGTTTACCTATGCCACGGACGATATCCATCACCACCGCGTCATCAAGATCTTTCTCCTTTTCGAGAAGGCCCGTGAGATACGCCATGCCGTCGCGCCCCAGGCCCTTCGCCGCGGCGACGCGTACGCGGAGATCGACGTCATCCATGGTTTTTTTCAGCAGGGTTGATATTTCATCATCCACAGGGAGATGCGATGTCAGATGGTGTATCGCCGAGGCGCGGACACCGGGTTCCGGGTCCTCGTGTATGATAGACATGAGTCGTCCGCGGGTGTCACCAGCCAGCGCCAAGTCCGCCGAGACGGCCGCGGCGTCGCGGACGGCGGCGACGATATCATCGGTCTGGATCCTGTCGCCCTCCAGGTAGATCTCGAACCAGGTACTGGTGAGGTTGATATCCATGTCACGGGTGGCCAGGGAGAGGACCCGTGCGCGGATGTCCGCGGTGAAGAGGGACGCGATCTGCCAGGGATTGGTGCCGATGATATGCATGGCGTCGTCGAAGGACTTGTCGCCGATGAGGATATCCTCCCCTTCCATCGACTTCATGGAGAGGCTGTACACGGACTCCCGGTTGACCCCCATCAGACCGCCTATCGGAAGCCGGTGGTTCACGAAGATCCTTACGGGACAGGTGAACCTGTTATCGCCCGGAATACTGTAGCAGCGGACCGTAACCGCACAACCGTTGATGGAACCGTTAAGCACGGGCCAGTTGAAGGAATTGCCCTTCGTGAGCTTTAATCCGAGGGACCCGCCGGCCGCGGAGAAAAGCTTGTCCATTCTCGCGTGTTTTTTCCGCGACTCGTTCATCAGCACCGCGGCGAGGATAAGCACGGCGGCGGGGAATATTGAGATGATAATGGCGCTCATCTGATATCTCCGTGATATTTCCCCGCGCTACTGCCTGCCGCGTTCATTCCCGCCAGCACGAGTACACCTATCAATATCGCCCATTCCATGACGGCGATGATTGCCGAACGGGCACGGTCCTGTCAAGCGAAGTGTATCAGAATTGAACACCCGGCACCCGGAAAATCTCCTTTACAAATCCGCGTTCCCGCGCCAGTTCATTTCCCATGGAAACACCGAACGCTCCATCCCGGCCCGCGCTGGCCCAGCTCCTGAAGCAGATGCTCCCGGGACTCCTGCCGCTCTTCGTCTTCGTCGTCGCCGACGAGATCTGGGGCACGGTGGTGGGGCTCTACGTCGCCGTGGGATTCGGCATCATTGAGCTCGTCTTCACGTGGGTAAAGGAACACAGGCTGGACGGCTTCATCCTGGGCGACACGGCGCTCCTGGTGGCGATGGGTGCGGTGTCCATCCTCCTGGAGAACGACATCTTCTTCAAGCTGAAGCCCGCCATCCTGGAGCTCATCCTCTGCGTCATACTGGGCGTGAGCGCCTTCTCTTCAAAAAATATCGTGATGTTGATGTCGCGCCGCTACGTGAAGGGACTGCCCGCGGAGATCGGCGACGCGCAGATGGAGATCCTGCGCCGGCCTCTGAGTATTCTTTTCTGGCTGCTCGCGGCGCACACGGCACTGGTGGTCTACGCGGCGTACTTCATGTCGCGCGAGGCGTGGGCCTTCGTGAGCGGAGGGCTCTTTTACATCCTGGTGGGAGTCTACTTCATCGGGCAGATCGCGTATCAGAGATGGATGATACGAAAGCGCCGCAGAAGCGTCACTTCCGCTGCGGAGTGGGAGCGGGACTATCACACGGGACGGTATCCCTGAAAGCGCGGATACGTATCCGCGCCTTCGATATCCGCGCCTTCACCACACGAACGGCACAAGCCGCGCGCGCGTCTTCGAGAAGTCGGCGTATCCTTCCAGCTTCATGAGCGTCTTCTCCTCCTCGAGGATGCGCCCCACGACGCCGGGGACGAGGGCCAGGACAAGCGCCGCCAGCGTCACCATGTTGAAGAACCAGAGCGCCACACCGGCGTGGGCCAGTATCATCCCCGCGTAGGCAGGGTGGCGAAGGACGCGGTAGGGGCCGGTATCTATCACCCGATGATCGTCGCCCAGCGATACCAGGTGGGAATAGTGCGCGCCCAGCGTCCGTATCGCCCAGGCGCGGAGCGCGATTCCCAGGGCGAACATCGCGCCGCCGGCAATGTGCCACGGGCCCGGCGCCTCCCAGAGCGGCCCGAACCAGAGCGCGGTGAGTATCACCAGCGCCTGTCCCGCGCCGTAGAGCACCGCCGTCCAGACATCGGACACTTCCTTCTTCCTGGCGGTATCGGCCCGCCCCACGCCGGTTTCGTAGCTCAGCCAGAGCGCGTACACCACCGTGAAGAGCATGTCGAAATTGTAACCGTCGCCCCACGGGTTGCCGCGCGCGTCGAAGCGAAAGTAGAAAACCAGGAGCACGAGAATGATGAGCAGCGCGGGCTGTATGACCTGGATGAATTTTTTCACGCGCGCCTCACTTTGCCGTGAATGTATTGAAACTCTGGCGCGGCAGGAAATCGAAACGCTCCTTCCGCGCGTAGCCGGCGCGCTCCATCAGGGCCACCACCTCCTCCTCCGGCGTCTGGTGGCCGAAGAGTCCCGTGAAGGTGAAGCCCTGCTTTTTCTGATACTCCACTATCGCGACACGCCCGCCGGGCTTCAGGACCGCGCGCACATTGGCAAAATATTTTCCCCTTTCGGGGAGATGATGATAGACGTTCCTCACGAAGACCAGGTCCACGCTCGCCTTCTCCAGGCCGGAACCGTCCTCCTTGGCGGCGACGGTCTCGATGTTCGACAGTCCGTTCTCCTTCGCGAGTGCCGCCACGCGCTCCAGCATGCCCCGGTCCACATCCACCGCGTACACTGTTCCCCGCGGCCCCGTCTTCGCCGCGATCTTCACGGTGAAGTAGCCGCCGCCGGAGCCGAGGTCCGCCACGGCGTCGCCTTCCCGTATGTTCAGAGCCGCCACCACGCGGTCCGCCATGCTCTCTTCAGACGCGGCCTCGCTGTTGAAGAGCCAGGCCGGGCATCCGGCCGAGCAGCCCGCCGATCCAAGGATGGCGCACGCCAGGACGAACCCCGTTGCTATCCATAATACATTTTTCATTCCTGATCTCCTCATTGTCGTTACCGGCGATATCCATCCGCCAAAACATGAAGAATTGTGGCCGGCATGCGTCGTTGAGAATCATAGTACTGCACGCGCATAAACAAATCAAGGAAAAGTGCGCTGATGGATAATCCGTCCGCACGATATTTTCTTGCCTTTTATCCATTTGGTTGATGTATGTACCTTCATCATGAAGGAAAAATCCCCCATCATTGGGAAAAGACCTCTTTACGCAATATTTNNTGGACGTATCGACGCGGGCTGAGACACAGAGCTACGACCAGGCCTTCGACCTGGGCATGACCACCGGCGCGGAGTTCATCACCCTCTCGCTCACCTGGGACCTCGTTGAGCCGACAAAAAATGCGTACGATTTCACCTGGCTGGACATCGCAAACGCGTACTATCCCGCGAAGGGAACGAAAGTCGCGCTCGGCATCAATCCCATCGACACCGTGTACAAGGGGCTTCCCGCCGGGATGACGAGCACCGATTTCGACAGCGCCGAAGTCATCGCCCAGTACAAACTGCTGCTCGACATAGTATTCGATCACATAAAGGACCTTGACCTGGCGTGCCTCTCCATCGGCAACGAGGTCGATATCTACCTCGCCGCCCATCCCGCGGAGCTGGCGAAGTATCATGCCTTCTACGAGGCCGCTGCCGACTACGCCCGCTCGAAGCGCTCCGGCCTGACGGTTGGCTTCAAGGCCACCCACGGCGGCCTCACCGGCGCGTCGAAAACGGACATGAAGACGATGAACCAGCACAGCGACGCGGTGCTCGCCACCTACTACCCGCTGAACGCGGACTTCACCGTGAAGGCCACCACCGCGGTCGATGCCGATTTCGACGCTATCGTCGCGGAGTACCCGGGAAAGACGATATACTTCCTGGAGGCGGGCTATCCGGGTAGCGCCACGTGCGGAAGCTCCGACGACGCGCAGGCCGATTTTATAGTGAAAGTCTTCAGCGCGTGGGACCGGCATGCCGGGAGCATCGGGGCTGTCACCTTCGCCTGGCTCACCGACCTCTCTGAAACGAAGGCTCAGGAATACGTAACGTACTACGGCATGTCGGGCGATCCGAACGAGACGCGTTTCAAGGAGTACCTGCGCTCGCTGGGACTCCGCACGTACCCGGGTGCGGGTGCGGACAAGAAGGCCTTCACCACGCTGAAATCGGAAGCCGCGGCCCGCGGCTGGTAACGCATACCCGGGCAAATCCTGTTTGACTTTCGCGATCATTTCCCACCGAATGATCGCGTACCATGTTTCGACGAACGACCCCTCTCCTGGCGGTTATCGCCCTCGTTCTTTCCGANNATCGCCCTCGCTCTTTCCTCGACGATCCTCCATGCGGAGACGGGTTCCCGCGCCCTGGGCGTTGCCGGTGACCGCCTGGAGTACCGCTGGGGCGATTCCCCCGCGGACGGCCGCGGCTCCTTTTCCTGGATGACGGGCGATTCCGCGGCCTGGCAACAGTTCACCCTTCCCGGAGAACCGCCCGGCCGCGATGCGCGCACCAACCTCTGGGTCCGCGTGAAGATTCCCGACTGCGTCTACCCCACCCCGGCGCTGATGACATCGGGCGTCCACCAGGCGTTCGAGGTCTACCTCGACGGCAGGGCGATATACAGGTTCGGCGAGCTCGATTCCTCCGGCAAGGCAGCGTTTCCCGGCTACCGGTGGCACCATATCATCCCCCTTCCCGGCGACTGCGGCGGCAAATTCGTATACTTCCGCGTATACTCAAAATTTCTGAACATCGGCTTTTCATCGCTCGCCCTCGGCAACAGGACCGATCTCGTTGTTTCCATCGTCCAGCGTGACATCCACAAGTTCAGCCTGGGCGTCATCATCGCGATCACCGGCATCGTGGCGCTGGTGTTCTTCCTTTCCCGGAGGAAAAAGTTCATCGGCCAGGTGCCGGTCAACGAACAGATATACCTGTACTTTTCCATTTTCACCGTGGCCATCGGCGTCGCCATCGCCGCAGACACGGCGCTGAAGGAGCTCATCTGGGACGCTCCCATGGCGTGGATCCACGTGCGCATGGCGTGCATGTGCCTTTTCGGCGTGGGCCTCGCGGGATTCATCATCCAGATAGACGAGATCCGCTACCGATTCCTCCTGCGCGGCCTGTTCTTCCTGTACGTCGCGTATACGTTCGCGGCGTTCCTCCTCGTCGCCGCCGGCCTCATCGGGGTGATGTCGCTCATCCTGCCGTACAATCTGCTGATACTGGTCTCCATCCCGATAATGCTCTTCTGCATCGCGGCGACTTCCTTCCGGGGCAACAGGGACGCGACCATATTCACGACCGGGTTCGTCATCCTGATCGCCGTCGGCGTGAGGGACGCCCTGATGGACATGGGCATGCTGCCCCGGGGCGAGTTCATCCACCACTGGGGAATACTGGTATTCATCGTGTCGCTGGGCATCATCCTTGCCCGGCGCTTTTCCGACACCTACACGCGATTCTACGAGTACCAGCAGAACCTGGAGCTGGCGCGCAACATCCAGCGGTCCAATCTTCCGCGGCAGGTGCCCGGCGTGGAGCGCCTGCGCATCTCGGCGAAGTACATCCCCATGCAGAGGGTGGGCGGCGACTTCTACGGTTTCCACGCCGTCGATTCGAAGCGCATGGGCGTGCTCCTCACCGACGTATCCGGGCACGGGATTCCCTCGGCCATGATATCGTCGATGATAAAGCTGAGCTTCGATATGTCCGCGTCGCACGCCCACGAACCATCGGAGCTCCTGGGCGCCCTCAACACTATGCTCATCGACAAAATCGAGAAGAACTTCATCACCGCATGCTACTGCATCTTCGACCAGCAGCGGATGCTTATGTACAACGGCAACGCCGGTCATCCTCCGCTCTATCACTGGAGCCGAGAAACGGGCGAACTGGCGGCCGTGAAGCCCAGGGGGAGGCTCCTGGGGCGCTTCCAGGAGATCCGCTGCGACACCGCGCGGACGGAGATCCGCTCCGGCGACAAGATCGTGATCTACACTGACGGCATCACCGAGGCGATAAACAGGCGCGGCAACCTGTTCGGAGAGAAGGCGCTGGAAGACTTCATTCGCGACTGGCACGAACTCCC
>MTKZ01001428.1_pt1 | contig 10020 bp, 8 predicted proteins | sample 1042781 | NCBI WGS metagenome assembly MTKZ01 (sample SAMN06212207, study PRJNA360539) | anaerobic digester metagenome | biome: Wastewater treatment plant; material: sludge; isolation source: anaerobic digester fed with sludge from wastewater treatment plant | place: Denmark: WWTP Viborg ...
TCCAGATCCAGTGGTGAGGAGATCACCACCACCACCCGGGATCTCTATTACTCTATAATGCAGCACCTTGATGGTATGAAGACCATTAAAAGCTTTGGAATGCAGAATGAAAACATAAAACTCTTTTCACAGCAAGCTAATCAGGTCGCCAGGAATTATCTGGAAGCCATCCGGAGCTATGCCGATGTGAAAATATTATTTGATGTAGGAACAGTGATCGTACTGGCCATCATGGTTTACTTCCTAATTGAAATAATAAAAATACCCACCGCAAGTCTGTTTTTATTAATATACCTTTTTGTAAGGATGATTCCTCAGTTTTCAACAATCCAAAGGGCCTACCAGTACTTTACCAATATGTTACCGGCCTTTAGTAATGTAATGGGATTAGAGGAGGAGTGCCTGGAAAATAGTGAAACGGCGAGTTCAGTTGATGAACAGATGGAACTGAAGAAGGAAATAAAACTTGAAAATATTAAGTTTTCGTATCGGGGAGGAGAACACTTCAATATAAAAGACCTTAACCTGAAGATACTAACAGGTAAAACCACAGCCATTGCTGGACCATCGGGAGCAGGTAAAACCACAGTAGCCGACTTGGTGATGGGACTCATAAAGCCAGAAGAAGGAAAAGTGTGTGTGGATGGTGTTGCAATCACTGAAAAAACCCTTGCTTCCTGGAGGGATAAAATAGGATATGTAGCTCAGGAAACCTTCTTTTTCAATGAAACCATCCGATTCAACTTACAACTTTCCAGACCAGATGCAAGTGAAGAAGAACTCCAAGAAGTTCTAAAACTGGCAGCTGCCAATGAATTTGTTAGTAAACTTCCTGAAGGTATTGAAACAGTAATTGGTGATCGTGGTGTTAGATTATCTGGGGGTGAAAGGCAGCGTCTGGCACTGGCCAGAGCCCTCCTCAGAAAACCCTCACTACTAATAATGGATGAGGCTACAAGCAACCTTGATTCCGAGAATGAAAAGAAAATATTAAAGGCTATTGATGACCTTCACGGTGAAATAACCATTTTAATGATAGCTCACAGACTTTCAACAATTAAGAATTCCGATTGTATTTATCTGGTTAATAGTGGGAAGATAATTGAGTCCGGTATTTGGGATGAATTATTGGAGAATAAAAAAGGTTTCTTTTGGGATATATATGAAGCCCAATGATCAAATGAGGTATTATTCCCTAAAATTCTCCTTTGGCTGATAAGATTTTGACTTCATACTTAGTTATGTTCTTATCTGGATCTAAAAACCTGGCATAAAAATAGGATGCGCCATTGGCAGGAATAATTTTTGGCCTAATAAATGGCTTATTATTAACTGCAAACACACTACCATTAGATGTGTATGTGGTAACCCTTAACTTAAGCTCTAAAGCTTCGTAAGGGTTGTCATTAATTACATATCCACTTACATAATATATTGATTCATTTGTTTCGCTGCGGTTCCCTGTTGTGTTGTTTGCAATTTTAATAGCGTCCATAGAGATTTTTTTCTCTCCCCATGTATTGTTGGCTTTGGTGTTTTCGATACATCCTGAACCAAGAACAATGCCTATGAACAGAAATAAAATTATAGTTTCCATTAGTCTATGCATGTTGACACCTTCCTTTATGTCAATTAATTTTAATAAACATAAGAGAATTATTTTTACATCATTTTTATTGTTTGATAATTTAGGATTTGAAAGTTTTTAGTTTTTTTGTTTGATTTTAATCTTTTTAGGGCGCATGTTTGCTTTTTCCTATTTTTTTCTGTTTTTGGTTTTAGCGTTCGCTAGGCGGTGTGTTTTTTTGGAGGGTGTTGAGTTGTTGTAAGTTGTAACAGAAACACTTGAACAGGTTTTGGGTATAAGGAGTGTGGTGTTACTAATTGGTGGCCGGACTTGAATATGCTTTTAATCGCGGCATAGGGACTTTAAAAGGCTGATATTTGTGAGATATTCGCTTTTTGTGCATTTTATTTTGAATTCCCAATGAATGGTCATACCTAAAGTTTAATTGTGGCGTTATAACATTCAAGAGTTCCGAAGTATTCTTGGCCTCTTTAAACTACTTAACCTAGTTTAGTGAGGTTAATTTGCCTGTCATGAAATCTCATAACTTGCAGTTTCAAGTTTACGTATCAAAATATGATCCATATCAGCTATGGTTTGCAGTTTATGGCCTTAACGGATTTTTCACGATTTTTGGTTCATTTACCATCTTTATTCTGTTTGGTTTTTAGCTTCCGTCCACGAGGTTCGTCTCTCTTTGGTGGCCAAGATCAGCTGTAATGAAGGTCATATCTTGAATAATGCCTTCTTTGACCTTTAGTCCCTTAAAATCATTTTGTCTCTTCAATTCTTCCCATATTCTCTCATCTTTACCTGTGTCGTTTAACTGTTCTCTGAAGGCCCAGACCGTGGAACGTTTTGGGATTCTTTTGGGGAATCCTAAAAACTTCTGTAGATATTCGTTCATTGCTTTTCTTTCAAGCTCAGGATCCGATAAACCATACCACGATTGCAACTAACATCTTAATCATAACTATTTCATCAGTATTGGGCATACCACCACTTTCAGAGCAATTATTATGCATTCGGTCGACAATTGGCCATAAAACTCTTAATCAATAAGAGGATCAATCTCAGCTAGCTTATCACCAAGCTTCTTCACGCGAGAATACTGCTTATTTGTGAAATAATTCTTAAAGACATAATAATACTCTTTTGCACATAATACCGTATAAAATACTTGCATACCTCAATTTAAAGCAAGTAAATAACAATTCAATCTTCAAAAATTTAAATAACCCAAAGATCAAAAGTTAATCGAAATTCTCATAAAAAATAAATTTTCTATATAAGAATTTGTGAGGTTACAAATTATATGGATTTAAATTTTAATCTAAAACAAGAGGACAAATTACTTTTGTATATTACTCGTTTAAATATCAATCGAAAAACAGAGGAAAATATCAGAGATATTGCCGAAAAAAATCTCGATTGGCCTTATCTGATGAAAATTGCATCTAAAAACCGTTTAAAATCTTCTTTATATTCTCAGATTAAGGATATGAATATTGAAGAGGTTCCTCAAAATATTTTAGAAGATTTGGAAAAAAATTATCTTTTCAATGCACAAAAAAATCTCTTATTTTTGGGAGAACTGGTGAAGATTCTTAATATTTTAGAAAAAAATGGTTATAAAATAATTCCATACAAAGGACCAGTATTGACTTTGATGATATATGAAAATTTGGCTTTGAGAGAATTCGATGATTTAGATCTCTACATAGATTTTGAAGATTTTTGTTCTGTCAAATGTATTCTAGAAAAAAATGGTTATGAATCTACTTTGAAATTAAATGATTCACAAAAAACTGCTTATTTTAAGTTTCAACGTGAATTTATGTTTGTGAATAAATTAAATGGAGTTCCATTAGAGATAAAGTGGAAGTTACCAACAATGTCTTTAACACTCAATGATGATCCGAAATTTTTATTTAGTTTAGAAGAATCAATTGATATTCAATTAGGTCATTTTAGTTTTAAGACCATTTCGCCATCTAATTTGTTCTTAATACTCGTTATTCATAACGCAGGTCATTTTTGGCAGCGTTTATCTTGGTTATATGACATAGCTGAGTTAATCAGAAATCATAGAATTAATTGGGTTAAAATTATTAAAAATTCTGAAAAACTTGGGATTAACCGCATACTTTATATTAATCTCTATCTACTAAAAGAATTGTTTGAAGTTGATTTACCTCCTAAATTATTGAAATTAATAGAATCAGATAAAACAGTCCCCAAGATATGTGCAAAAATAATAAGCCATAGAGATATTGTAATTGTTGAAGGAAATGAGAAACTTCCCAACTGAAATTGGATGTTTTTTGTTAAATTTTCAATTTTTGAGTGAGACTAAATATGAGTGGAATAACAGGAATTTTCAGAAGAGATGGTCGTGATGTAGATTTAGATGACATTAATAAGATGACAAAAATTTTAGACCATAGAGGTCCTGATGGATCTAAAACATGGTGCGAAGGACCTGTTGCATTTGGCCATCAAATGTTACACACAACTCCTGAATCTCTATACGAAACACTTCCATTTGAATATGAGCAATCAGGGCTGATTATAACAGCTGATGCACGAATAGACAATCGAAAAGAACTTTCGCATAAGTTAAACATTAAAGATGCTGAATTTGTTCCGGATAGTTTTTTTTTGCTTAAATCCTATGATAAGTGGGGTGAAAAGTGTACTAAGGAGTTATTGGGTGATTTTGCTTTTGCTATTTATGATAAGAATAAGGAAACATTGTTTTGTGCACGAGATCATATGGGTGTGAAACCTTTCTATTACTATTTTTCTGACGATTCTTTTTTCTTTGCAACTGAAATTAAATCTCTTTTCACCATTCCAGAAGTTCCTTACAAATTAGATGAATTAAAAATAGCTTTCCATTTAATGAGATCGCCAATTGATAAATTACATACATTTTATAAAGATATATTTAGTTTATCAGCTGCACATTCACTAGTAATAGATTCGTTTGATAATAAAATTACACAGTATTGGAAACTCAATCCTAATTTGAAAACCATTTTTGATTCTGAAAGTGATTATGTCTCTGTTTTTCAAGAAATTTTTACTGAAGCTGTTAGTTGTAGATTGAGAAGTGCATTTCCATTAGGATTTGAGCTAAGTGGAGGCCTAGATTCATCTTCAGTTGTTTGTGTTGCAAAAAAAATTCTATCTGAAAATAGTTCAGAGAGTATTAAAACTTTTTCTTTAGTTTTTAATGAGTTTCCACAAGTTGATGAGAGTTATTATATTAAAAAGGTAATTGATATTGGTGGAATTGAACCAAATTTTCTTTTTGGAGATAGAGTAAGTCCTTTAGAAGAAATTGAAACTATTTCATGGTACCTAGAACAACCTTTCTATATTCCAAACACAACACTCCTTTGGAATAATTATAAAAATATGCGTAAAAATCATATTCGCATTCTTTTAGGTGGAGATGGGGGTGATCAAGTTTTATCTCATGGTAATCATTATATTCACGATCTTGTTGCTTCAAGACAGTGGAAAAAATTTATAAAAGAATTAAGGGGGGTTTCAAAACGAAAAAATCAAAATTTTTATCATAATCTTATTAAAGAACTCATTTTTCCAGTGATTCCATTACATTTCAAAAAGTTGCTTAAAAAAATTTCTCTGTTTAATGGGATTAATAAGTCTTATAACCGTGAATATTTAATAAATAGTAATTTTGCAGATAATTTAGGCGGTGAAGAGAATTTAAGAGAACTTGCAGGAATTTCCATGATAATAAGCAATGTTTCTGATACTGCTAGAAATCATCATTATTATTTAATGGATAAGACTTCCCATCAATATCCATTAGAAGTGCAAGACAGAATTGCTTCTCCTTTTTCCCTTGAACTTAGGCATCCATTTTATGATAAGAGATTAATTGAGTTTTGTTATTCAATTCCGGATGATATTAAATTCAAATTTGGTTGGGATAGGTATATGCTGCGGGTAGGAATGGAAAATATTTTACCAAAAGAAATTCAATGGCGTTCATCTAAGAAATCTTTTACGCCTGTACTCGAAAGAAATCTTTTATTATTAGAAAAGAAAAATCTTGAAAATTATGTTCTAACTGAAAACAAAAAAATTAGTGAATACGTCGATTTAAGTAATGTAAATCATATCTATAAAAAATATAAATCAAAGACACAGGGTAATTATTCTAGTTACCTATGGCAATTGATTACACTTTCTATTTGGTTAAATGATCATTTTCCTCTAGGATTTGATGATGTAACTTAACCTGATCAGCTGTAAAAGTCTTTGGCGTCAGTTTCTGAACTGCTACCTCCGTTTTTAGTGATTTTTTTTAAGTCTCCGTGAACTTTAAAAGTTGGTTTTTTATATTTCCTTTTTGTTTTCATGATTTCACCTTATTTATAATCTTAATATCTTCTTTTTAAGTTTTTTTTAACAAAAAATAGATCCATTTAATTAGGATTCTCTTTCTCGCAAGATAAGATTGGTTGTTTGTGCGTTGTTGTATCCTTTGTAGTCGAATGTTTCTGTTGTTTGTATTTGTGCTGTGTTTAGTATTGTTCCGGTTGTTTGTGTGATTTCTGCTGTTATGTTTAGTAGTATTGGTTTGTTTCCGTAGTTGAAGTTTGTTATTGTCCAATATCCGGTGTTGCTGTTGTAGGTGGTTGTGTTGTTTGTCCAGGTTTCGCCTCCATCTGTGGATATGGCGTTTCCGGTGTAGGTGAGTCCCGTAGGTAGTAAGTCTTTTATTGTTAGTTGGTTGTTGTTGTAGGGGCCTTTGTTGGTTACTTTTATGGTGTAGGTTACGTAGTTTTTGTTGTTTTGGGTGAATGTTTGGAGTGTTTGTTCTACTTGCATGTCTGTGTAGTTGGGAGTGGTTACTGAGCAGGTTGCTTTGTTGTTTGCTGTGTTTATGTCTTTTTGGTCGGCGGATTTGAATTGTCCTGTTAGGGTTAGGTTTTGTGTTTTGGTGCCTGATTGTATTACTCTTAGGAAGATGTGTGTTGCTGCGCTGGTTCCTTTTGGCATTTGTGGTATGTGCCAGGTTAGTATTCCTACTTTGTTGATATCGTCGTAGGTGTATGTGGTGTAGCCGTTTTCTCTTGTGGTGCTTGCAATGTATTCGAATCCGGCGGGTATGATGTATTCTATTGTTACATTTGTTGCGTCATCGGGGCCGAGATTGTTCACTACTAACATGAATACGGGGGTGTTGGATGCGTAGTAATCGTATTTGTAATCTCCTATGTCTGCATCGTAGTACCATGCATTGGTCCTAACTCTTATATCAATTGCAGTAACATAAACTGTTGCTATAGTTGTTAGAGGCATGTTATTATATTGATCTTGTGTAGTCCTGGTGGCAGAGTTGTTAGTGGTTAAACCTGCCATGGCTTCGGTAACAGTTCCAGTTATGGTTAAAGTGGCATTGGTTCCGTTAGCCAGTGAGGGTATGGTCCAAACACCATTGTAGTAAGTTCCCACAGAAGTTGTAACAGTAACTCCACTTAATCCTGCAGGTACTACATCAGATATCACTATTCCAGTTGCATTACTAGGGCCATTGTTTTTTGCAGTGATAATGTAAGTTACGGTATTACCAACATTTACAGTAGCGCTGGATCCACCATTTACAGTTTGGCTTAGGGCCACATTAGCTGTTGCGGCGGTGTTTACTATAGATATGTCGGATATGGTTAAGGGGAAAACGTTACGTGCTACCAGGTTCTGTTTTCGGACAGATGCGTACTGGTCATCATATAATAAGTTACCGTAGTTTCCACTGACATATGCGGTCACCACTGCGTTTTGGTTATTGGTTAGGGTTAAAGTTCTTGAAACTTGACCATTAGCATCAGTTGTGCCTGTAGCAGTTATGGATCCACTTGTGGTTTGAAAGTTAACAGTAACTCCCTGCACAGGGTTCCCATCAACATCTTTTACTGTTGCAGTTACAGTTACTGTTTGTCCGTTAGCAACAGTGATGGTTTCCGGGGTTAAAGTTAAACTGTTAGGGTATGGGGGGATAGTTGCTGCGTTAACTTCATTAATAATATTCCAAGCTCTATTTCGGATGGTTTCGTCATATGTATAATATCCACCCCAAGAATGCCATGTCCTTATAGTCCCATCATGTGGAGCGGTCATGTACTGGTAGTAAGTACCGACGGGGGCGGATGGATTGTATGTTCCATAGTGTACTGAGGTGAAGTACCAGATTGCGCACTGTATTGCAGCTGCTTCATTATTAGAGGAAGGGCTGTAATGATTTAAGATGTAACTAACTTTATCCCATTCCACCTCGCTGGGTAAATCTCCGGCAGTTCCAGGCAAAGGTCCATTAACTAGCAACTTATCATTAACACTAATAGGGGTAAATAAGTCAATACAATAAGCGTCATAGGTTGTGGTTGCGCCGTCAACTCTGACGATGATTACTCCAGCGAACCCATTTTTATTTTGTCCTTGGATGTAAACATTTTGACCGTTACCAGTACCTGTTAAAGTTGCATTTTTGGGGGTTAAAATGAAGTTTAAAGTACCGTATTTGTTAGGGTCAGTGGGATAGTTAGGGCCGTTAGCTACGGTTATGCTTTTGGTTATGGGGTTGCATCCCACGTAGCTAGCTATGATGCTGAAGGTTGTTTCAGCACTGTAGAAGTTAACAGAGTAGTATCCGTTGGCGTCTGTGGTTGTGCTGGCTAAGGTTTTGCCACTGTTTGAGTTCACAATGACAGTTGCGCCGGGTAATGGCCTTGTGTGGCCGTATTCGTTTACAATGATGGTTCCGTTGATTATTGGGTCGGATCCAACACATTCATCTGTTATTTCAGATGTGGTTACATTTTCTGTTTCGTTCACGGCAGCTGCAGATGTGCCTGCTATTGCCAGCACGAATGCGAATGCTATGATGAACATCAGAGCTTTTTTGTTTATTTTTATAGTATATTCCCCCATTTTGAAATTTTAAATCTTGTAATGCACACCATCTTTATAGATAAAAAAAGTCAATGTTGTTGATGGTGAGCAATATGATCTTTAGTTATTCATGCAGTTTGTATCAATTCACATATAAAGGTTTTGTTTATATATATTATTGTGAATATCTCCACAAACGCTTTATAAGTATGTGAAAATATTCACAAAAAAATTGGATTTTTGGTGAACAATATATTCTTTCAAAAGAAAAATTCAAAGAAATAAATGAAGGTCATTTCATAAATGATTTTTTATCCACTATAAGAACATCACCAGAAATAATGTTAATTGATGTCACAATTTTTTGTGGATTATTGTTAATCACTCCTATAGATTACTTATAAGAAAAATACAGAATTTTATAATGGAGACGAGTGAGGCAGAAAATGGGAATTTTTTTAGATTTCATTAAACTATCTTACCAAGAGAAAATACTGGCATTAGAATCATTATTCTGGGTTATCTTAATCAGAGTTATGATCTGGGTGTTTCCATTTTCTTTTGTACAAAAAAGAGTTCAGATAATTGCTAATTACTTATCTCCAGACGAATTGGACAAAATTCCTACAGTTAAGATGAAAAGAATTAGGATGATGATTGTAATCATCAGTCGATACATCCCCTGGGCAACCTGCCTGGTGCAGGCAATGGCTGGCCATATATTATTTTCACGATATGGATACAACACCATCATAAAAATTGGAGTTTTAAACGAAGATGGAGTTTTTGAAGCCCACGCATGGTTGGAAAAAAATGGCGATGTGGTTCTGGGAGAGTCAGAAAAGAATTATAAGACAATACTAGGTATACGTAGAGATTCATCATAAAGGACCATTATCATGTTTAATTTAAAATTTTACGAAAATAGTCTCCTGCGCAAGTATACAACGAACTTAACACAATTAATGCCTAGAAAGGTTGCTTTAGCCATAACTTTAATGGTTCTTTTAAGTTTCACCGAAGCAGTGGGTCTGGTCTTACTCATCCCTCTTCTTGGATTGGTGGGTCTGGATGTGGGTCAGGGATCCTTGGGTCAGATTGGAGAATTAGTATCAGGGTTTTTCAGTTTTTTCGGTTTGGAGCCAACACTGGTTTTGGTGCTTTTAATTTATGTGCTGGTTGTGAGTTTCAGTGCATTTTTAACCAGGTATCAAACCCTAAAAACATCCCAGATACAGTACGAATTCGCAGCTCACCTCAGAAAACGATTATATAATGCTATCACGAATTCTTCATGGCTATTCTTTTCCAGAATGAAAGCATCAAACTTTGCCCACGCCCTAACCAATGAAATAGACCGTATAAGCATGGGGACTGGTCAGTTTTTAACCTTCATATCTGGGATTATGATTCTGGCAGTTTACATTATCTTCGCCCTGGAACTTGCTGGTTTATTCACAGGTGTGATATTCGCAGTGGGAGTAGCTATCCTATTACTCCTCAGGAGGAAGGCATCCAGA
>MTKZ01127268.1_pt1 | contig 10019 bp, 9 predicted proteins | sample 1042781 | NCBI WGS metagenome assembly MTKZ01 (sample SAMN06212207, study PRJNA360539) | anaerobic digester metagenome | biome: Wastewater treatment plant; material: sludge; isolation source: anaerobic digester fed with sludge from wastewater treatment plant | place: Denmark: WWTP Viborg ...
GGATAAAAGGTCTTTTCCGTGCATTTTCGCCTCCTTAGGCTATTTCTCTTTTCTTTTCATGATAGATGACCGTTCCCGCTCTTCCCGCGGCCGATTCTCCGAGGCTCGGGGCGTCGGTGAGAAGGACCGTGCCGCCCTTCTTCGCAAGGAACTGGCTCGCCGCCTCGATCTTGGGGCCCATCGACCCCGGGGGGAACTGCCCTTCTTTGTGCAATTTAAGGATCTCTTCCAGGCTCACTTCCTTGAGAGCCTTCTGGTTCGGTTTTCCGAAATTGATAAAAATGTTCGGGACGGAGGTGAGGAATATCAGCTCGTCCACGTCCAGCTCGATCGCCATGAGAACGGAGGTCCTGTCCTTGTCGATGACAGCTTCAACCCCGACATAGCGGTTGTCGGTCGCGTCCCTGACGACCGGGATCCCTCCGCCGCCGCCAGCTATGACGATGAATCCCTTGTCGTAGACGTCGCGGAGGGCGTCCACGCCGAGGATCTTCACGGGCTTCGGCGAGGCGACAACTTTGCGGTAGCCTCTTCCGCTGTCCTCCACCATCGGCCATTTCTCCACTTCCATGAGCTGCTTCGCCCTGTAGGATGTGTAGAAGGGCCCGATCGGCTTGGTCGGGTTTCGGAAGGCCGCGTCGAGAGGGTCCACCTCGACCTGGCTGAGAAGGGTGATGACGTCCCTGTCCATGCTTCTTCTGTTGAGCTCGTTGCGGATCGCCTTCTCGATGATGTAGCCCATGCTGCCCTGTGTCTCGGCGACGCAGGCGTCAAGGGGCAGAGGGGGGACCTTCGTCACCCCCTCTTCCACTCTTATGAGGTTCTGGCCGACCTGCGGGCCGTTGCCGTGGACGATGACCACGTTCTTGAACTCCAGGAACATCGGGGCCAGTTCTTCAGCCGCTTCCCTGGCATTCGCGATTTGTTCGTGTATCGTCCCTTTCTCGCTGGCCTTGATAAGCGCGTTGCCGCCGAAGGCGACCAGTGCTCTCTTCTCGATCATGCGGGCCTCAGATGAATTTCTCCAGGACATCCTCGAGGTTCGGGCGTCCGATCTCGGAGAGGGAGTATTCGACCCTGACGGTCGGCTTGTTTATCTTGATGATGCGGGAGAGGTCGATCGGCGTGGCTATCACGACCAGGTCGCACTTGGTCTTGTTGATTGTGGTCTCGAGGTCCTTGACCTGCTTGTCGCCGTATCCCATAGCGGGGAGGAGGATCCCGATGTCGGGATACTTCCTGTAGGTCTCCTGGATCGAAGCGACGGCGTATGGACGCGGGTCGACGAGTTCGGCGGCGCCGTATTTCCTCGCCGCCATGACGCCGGCCCCGTAAGCCATCTCGCCGTGGGTGAGGGTCGGGCCGTCTTCGACGACCAAAACCTTCTTGCCCCTGATCGCCATCGGCTTGCTGACCGAGAGCGGTGAGGCGGCTTCGATGACGGTCGCCCTGGGATTGACCGCGTTCACGTTGTAGCGGACCTCGTCGATGTTGTCGATGTCGGCGGTGTCCACCTTGTTGATGACAATGACGTCGGCCCTTCTGGTGTTGGTCTCGCCGGGGTGGTATCCCACTTCGTGTCCCGGCCTGTGCGGGTCGACCACTACGATCTCGAGGTCGGACTTGTAGAACGGCGTGTCGTTGTTCCCGCCGTCCCAGAGGACGACGTCGGCTTCCTTCTCGGCCTCCCTGAGGATGGCTTCGTAGTCGACGCCCGCGTAGACGATGACGCCGTTCATGATGTGCGGCTCGTACTCTTCCCTCTCCTCGATGGTGCACTTGTGCTTGTCGAGGTCCTTGAGCGTCGCGAACCTCTGCACCTTCTGCTTGGCGAGGTCGCCGTAAGGCATCGGGTGCCTGATCGCGACGACCTTCTTGCCCGCGGCCCTGAGGATCTCGCTGACCCGTCTGGTGGTCTGGCTCTTGCCGCAGCCGGTCCTGACCGCGCAGATCGAGATGACTGGCTTCTTCGACTTGACCATCGTCTCCTTCGGTCCGAGGAACATGAACGAAACGCCTTCGGCGAGGACCAGGGAAGCCTTGTGCATGATGTCCTCGTGGGCGATGTCCGAGTAGGAGAAGACGACCAGGTCGATCCCCTTGTCCTTCATGATCTTGGGGAGCTCCTTCTCGTCGAAGATCGGGATCCCCTTGGGATATAGTTTGCCCGCGAGCTCGGCGGGATATTTCCTTCCGGCTATGTCCGGGATCTGCGTTGCGGTGAACGCCACAACTTCGTAATCTTTGTTGTCCCTGAAAAAGAGGTTGAAATTGTGAAAATCTCTTCCAGCGGCACCCATAATGACGACTTTCTTCAATGACATCGCGTACCTCCTTCTGGTAGTATTGCTTGGCCCATTAAGGCCTTGAAACCGAACGCAAATTCTACCATTTTAAGTTTTTTTGTCAAACCTGGGCGGAGGTACGGCAAAAAACGGGCCTCCCTCCGCCCGGAGGCGGCGGGAAGCCCCGAAGACCGGTTCTGCCCCCGTGAAGGCCGGCTAGAAGTTGAACGCTATCATCCTCCGGTAGTATACGGCCACCTTCTGACCCGAGCGGTCGACGGGAGGCGTGAAACGCCACGCCCTGACGGCCTTGAGGACCGGCTCGTCGAACATCCTGTTGGACGAAGAAACGATCCTGGCGCTTTCGACCAGGCCCTTCTCGTCAACGACCATCTCGACTTCCACCTTTCCCCTGATCCCGAGCCTGAGGGCCATCGGAGGATACTCGGGGGGAGGAGAGAAGACAAGCCTCATCGCCACTACTTCCCCGGCCTGGACGATCTGCCTTTCCGTCACGGGCTTGTTCTCGAAAGGGTCCTCCTCCGTCGTTCCTCCCCAGTCCTCCTCGATCCCTCCCGGTACGCCCGGCCTTCCGTCGGCGTAGGATTCACCAGCCGCTCCGGCCTCGGCGGTCTTGACGGTTTCAGTGTCCGGCTCGACCAGCTCCTTTTTCTCGATCTTGACGGCAACGGCAGGCTTTTCGGCCTGTCTGGGCTTTGATACCGCATCAGGATTGCCGGCCGGAGGAGGCGGAGCGACCCTGACAGGAGCCGTGAATATCGGTATCGATGACGGAGCCTCGATGTCCACGACCGTAAAGACGCCCCAAAGCACTGCGGCGGCGACGACCATCAACTGGATGAACACCGCGAGAGGGAAGGTCAGGAGCCCTCTCTTGAATTCTGCCTGTTTTCTTGTAACTACGAGTCCCTCGAACATGGCAACCTCCTTTCTTACACACCTGCACCATCGGGCCCGACATCGTCTTGAACCCGCCCCTCGGCTGAGATCCAGTGTGCGCCACCTGTTGCTACTACACTAATGGTGCCGGAGCGAGCGTTTGTCAAGGCTGCGGGGCATTTTCCCGGGTTTTGTGCTATTTTTATACTTATGAAGAATTATATCGCCGCCATACTATTGCTTCTGCTGACCACATCCTGCGCCAGGCAGGTGGTCACGCCTCCCGAGCCCCTTCCGGTCCTGCCTCCTGCGGCTCCCGCTCCGGAAAAGCCCGCGGCGGATAGCGACAGGCTCGGGCCGCTCCTGGGATCGTGCGACTGGAAGGGTTTTTTCGAAGCGGTCGACACTGTACTCCCTGCGCTCGAAAAGGATCCGGGAAGGATCTTCGCCGCCGGGGGATCGGGTTATTCCGCGGAATCGCTCGCCTCCGCTCTAAGGAAGATCCGCACACTCTACTCCGACGGGAAGACTCCCGCGGAGCTCTCGGAAGCCCTTTTCTCCTTATTTGAGTTCGTCGACCTCTCTTCGGCAGACCGGAAGGCTTTCTTTACCGCCTACTATGTCCCGGAGTTCGAGGCCCGATTAGAGCCCGGGGGCCCATTCCGCTTCCCCCTCTATTCTCCGCCGCCGGACCTCCTGCAGGTAAAGCTTTTCCCACTGGGCCCGGAATACAGGACGGCCGTTCTGAGGGGAAGGATCGACGAGAAGAACCGCTTCGTCCCCTATTTCGACCGGGAGGAAATCGACGGGAAAAAGATCCTTTCGGGCAGAGAGCTGGAGATAGCCTACCTGAAGGATCCGCTCGAAGTCCTGATACTACAGATACAGGGTTCGGGAAGGCTCCTTTTCGTGGATGGAACCGTGAAGCTGGCGGCCTACGCCGGGAAGAACGGCCGCCCCTACCTGAGCGTGGGGAAGTACATGGCGGAAAAGGGGATGCTGCCGCCCGAAGAGGTCTCCTGGGCGAACATCAGGTCTTTCCTGGACAGCAACCCTGAAAAGCTGCAAGAAGTGCTGTTTTCCAACCCCTCCTATGTTTTCTTCAGGATCAAGGATGCCGGACAGGTCGTGGGAAGCCGCGGGCTTCCGCTGACTCCCCTGCACTCCATCGCCGTGGACGAGATCCACATACCGCCTCTCTCCCTATGCCTCGTCGACCTCAAAAAGCCCGTGATAGGGGAGGACGGCCTTGTAAAATCGTTCGTCCCCCTCGTGGAGCCCGCGTTCGCTATGGACGAAGGCTCTGCGATAAAGGGCCCCGCGAGGGTCGACATTTTTCTCGGTTCCGGAACGGGACCGGAGAGGCTGGCGGGAGCGCTCAGGAGCGAAGGCTCCCTCTACCTGCTCGTTCCCGGGCACTTCGATTGAAAAAGCCTTGAAACGACGACCGAAAAGTCTTAATCTACCTCTTGCTGAATAGGGGGTAACATTGAAACGGTCGATAATGCTTCTATTAGTCCTGCTTCTCGCCTCGTGTCACCCGAGGAAAGAAGCCGTCAAACCGGTGATCCCGGAGGTCCCTCCGATCCCCGTCGAGAAGAAAATTGGCATCGCACTCGGCGGCGGCGGCGCAAGAGGGTTCTCCCAGATAGGCGTCCTGAGAGTCCTCGAACAGGAGAAGATACCCGTCTCTTTCGTGGCGGGCACCTCCGTCGGAAGCCTTATCGGCGCGCTTTACTGCGATACGGGAAAGATAGTCGACCTTGAATTCCATGCCGTGACCATAGGGCAGGACGACATCTTCGACTACAGCCTTTTTTCGATCCTCTCTGGCGGGGTCGTAAAGGGGGAGAAGCTCGAGGACTTTCTGAGGAGGAACTTGCGCCACACTGTGCTCGAGGACCTCGACATCCCGCTAACGGTAGTTGCTACGGACCTCCGCACGGGAGAAAGCGTCGGGTTCCGATCAGGCAGCGTCCCCGTGGCGGTCCACGCTTCCTGCGCCATACCGGGCATTTTCCAGCCCGTGCAGATAAGCGACAGGGTCTTCGTTGACGGAGGGGTTTCGGACCCCGTCCCCGTCGATTTCGTCAAGAAGATGGGCGCCGACATCGTTATCGCTGTCGCCATCCCGCCGGAGATCCCGACCGATCCTCCCAACAGGACTACGGAGATATTCCGCCACAGCGCGGCGATCATGTTCTCCGAGATCGCAAACTGCAAGATAGGTGAAGCCGACGTGGTGATCAGGCCCAAATGCGGGATAGTAAGGTTCAACGACTTCACCAAGCGGCGCGAGCTCATCCTGGCGGGCGAGGACGCCGCGAGGGAGATGCTCCCGAAGCTCCGCGAACTGATGGAAGGGGGCGCGGAATGAGGAAACTCCTTCCCCTTCTCGTCCTGATTTTCGCCGGATGCTCCCCCCTGAGGGTACACGAGATCTCCCCCGGACTGAGAGACGGACTTAAACAGCCCTTCACCTTGTCGGTATCTTCCGATCCGCAGTACCTTGAGGGACAGCTTTCGGCCGCGGTGGCTGCACAGGCGGCCGATCTCGCTTCGATAATTCCTTCGGAAGAAGGGGGCACCGTCAAGGTCGGGTTCAGGTCGAACCCTTCGCTCACCACCGACACCGACGGCCAGCAGCCTTTCATGACCGATCCCGGCTCCTCCCCCAGGAAGAGACACATATTCCAGTCGGCGGAGATCGAGATGACGATCATGAACGGGAAAAAGGAAGTCCTCTGGCGGGTGAAATACAAGTACGAAGGAAGGAACGATTTCAAGGCCTCCTATACCCAGAAGCCGGAAGAAGCGATGGAGGAGTGCGTGAAACGCATATTCGACATCCTCTGGAAAGACATTTCCCTTCAGCCGAAAGGAGGCGCCCGGTGAAAACGATCAATCCCTACGACCTGTCGCTTAATCCTCTACACATCCTCGAAAAAAGATGGGCCGTCCTGGTTGCGGGAGACAAGAAGCCGAACCCGATGACCGTGGCATGGGGAGGTTTCGGGACGCTCTGGCAGAGACCCGTGGTCACTGTTTACGTGAGACCCACCCGCTTTACGCACAAACTTCTGGTGTCAAGGGACGAGTTCACCCTGAACTTCCTTCCCGCGAAATTCCGAAAAGCTCTCAACATCTGCGGCACCCTCAGCGGAAGGGATTGCGACAAGTGGGAGAGATCGGGCCTCAGCCCGAAGAGGTCAACGAAGGTCGCGGTCCCGGGGGTCTTTGAGGCGGAGCTGACCTTCGAATGCAGGACCATCGCCCGCTTCCCGATGAAGCCGAAGGATTTTCTCGACACGGCTATCGAGGAGTTCTATCCGGAAAAAGACTATCACACCGTCTTTATAGGGGAGGTCCTCAGGGTCTTCGGCGACGAGAAGGCCTATCAGATGAAACCGTAAACGGGAAGAAGCACCCTCAGCAGGACGAATATCAATACGATCATCACAAGATCTACGCACACGCCGGCCCTGACCATCTCCCTCATCGGGACAAGCCCGGAGCCGTATACAATAGCGTTCGGCGGCGTGGAGACGGGCAGCATGAACCCCATGCTGCAGGCAATGGTCGCCCCGACGGCGGGAGGCACCGGGGATATCCCGGCCGACTGGGCTACTGAAATAATCACGGGAATGAGTATGTTCGCGGAGGCGGTGTTCGATGAGAACTCGGAGAGAAGCACCGCCATCACGATGGAGACCAGCGTGAATTCCCAGAGGCCGGGCGTTCCGAACATAGACAGCCAGCTCTCCCCCAGGCTCTGGGCAAGCTTCGTGTCGAAGATCATGCTTCCGAGGGAGATCCCTCCCCCGAACAACAGGATAGTTCCCCAGTCTATTTTGACCGCGTTCCCCCAGGTCAGGAGTTTTTCGCTCTTTCCTCCCGAAGCCGGCACGAAAAATAGCAGGATGGCCCCGGTCATCGCAGCGGCGGCCTCAGGCATCGATGTAGCCATCAAACTCTTTATGATCGAACCCTCTTCCGGGAATATCGCCGCGAATCCGGGCAGGAGCCACAACGCGACCGTGACGCCGAAAACCGCGAGGCATCTTTTCTGAGCTGAAGTGAACGGGACTTTTTCGTAAGAGCCCTCCCCCGTCTTTTGAGGGCCTAGCTTCAGGGGGTAGAAGAATTTCAAAAGAACAAGGACGGCAAGATACCCCGCTGCGAACACCGGTATCCCGATGGACATCCACTGCAGGAACGAGATCTTCACGGAGGCGAAACGCTCCAGCATGGCCATGCCTATGAGGTTGGGAGGCGTACCGACAGGCGTACCCAGGCCGCCGAGGGACGCGCTGTAGGCGATGAGCAGGAGGACGGCGGGGCCCAGCTTTTTCTCCATGCCCGGCCCCAGGGACCCCAAGATCCCGAGGGCGATAGGATAGAACATCGCCGCGCACGCCGAGTTGGACAGCCACATGGAAAGAGCGGCGCACAGCGCGCCCAGGAAAGCCAGGAGGAGAAGCGGGCTCCGCCTCAGATGCCTGTTCGAAAGGAAGGCCGCGGCTATCTGCTTGTCAAGCCCGTGGACATGCATCGCCCTGGCGAGAAAGAAGCTGCCCATGAAAAGGAATATGATCGGGTCGGAAAAAGGCGCCAGCACCTTCTTGATGTCGGCAATCTGAAGCACGACGGCGGAAACCGCCGCGAAAAGGGCCGTCACAGCCAGGGGGATCGGCTCCGTCACCCACCAGGCAACGACGCAAACGAAGACGGCGAGCAAGCGCCGCGCCTCGCCGCTCGGAAGGTCGAGCGGCAAGAGGTAAACGACTATTCCGAGAAGGGGGCCGAGAAACAGTCCGATCCTTTTTCTGAAGCTATCGAACCGGCCTTCAATATGGGGACCTTCCTCCTCCATCATTCTTCCGCTCTTTTCAGTTCTTTATTCGACGGTTTGACGCCGACGGCTAGCTGGTCAAGTTCGTTATTTTCAAAAAGCTTGAGAGCGCGCTCGAATTCGGCCGCCCGCTTGTCGTCTCCCTTGCTTTTCAGGATCGCGATCGCCTCCTTTTCTTTCTGGATGGCCTTTTCCTTCATCCCGAGGGACATCAGCACATGCGCCAGAGTGTCCATGCAGTTGGGGTCGTTGCCGAGTTCGACCGCTTTTTCCGCGAACTTCGCCGATTCCTCGAGCTTCCTCTGCACCGAGTAGTTGTGCCACGCTATCTCGTTCAGGCTCGTCGCGTCCCTGGCGAAGCATGCAGCGATGTCGAAGTATATGTTCGAGATCTCTCTCGTGTCGGGGTTTTCCGCTCCGGTTATGTATGTGTCCTCCAGGTTCATGATATTTTCGATGTTGACGGCGGCGCCCTTGAGCTTCTCTGCCCGCGCAAGGACGGCCTTCATCTTCGGCTCGGCTATCTCGCCGAAACGCCTGGATGCCCCGCTGCTCATCAATTTGATGGCGGATTCGATGTCAGCGAACTTCATCGGCTCTTCATCCCACATAAGCGTAATCTCGTTTCCCAGGTGCCTTCTTACGCTGTCGATGGAACGCAACCGTCTTTCGATCGCATCCAGTTCTTCCAGACCTATCGCCAACCTGTCCACCAGCGCCTGAGCGCCGACCCCTTTGCCGTTGTCCGGGTCCCCTTTGAAGATCTTCTCTAGCATAGCTTTCGCTTCGTCGACCGACTCCCTCGTTCCCGCGGCCTGCAGCTTTTTCGCGAGGCCCGCCGCCAGTACAAGGTCTCCCGGGTTCTTCTCGTGTTCCGCCTTCATGCTTTCAATGGTCCTGGGATCGGCACAGTTCTTCCTTATGTTCTCGATCACGTCGTTCTTGTCCCTGAAGCCGGCCATGCGGGCTATCTCTTTGCCTTCCCCGTCGATGAAGAGGATCGTCGGGTAGGACCTGACGGAATACTTCCTGGCGGCGTCGAGCCCTTCCTTTTCCGCGTCCATTTTCAGGGGGATCACTTTCATGGCCTTTATCTGCCTTGCCGAATCCGGGTCCTGCCACACCATCTTGTCAAGCATTTTACACGGATAGCACCAGTCGGCGTAGAAATCTATAAATATGATCTTTTCTTCTTTTTTCGCGGCCTCCACGGCCTTGTCCACACCCCCCTTGAACCACTTGACACCAGGTTCCTGAGCCAAAGCCGCAACCGTAACGACCAGAGCAAACAATGCGGTCCCGATCTTTTTAACCATTTCTTCCTCCCCTGAAACGACATTCTACTCCAAACCGGATGATTAATTAATCGGGTTTGTATTGTAGAATGGTTGAGGGAGGCTTCAGCCATGCTGTACACGTTGAGAAGGTTCTCTCATTCAAGGGAGTTCAAGATATTCGAGGACTACTTCGAGCTGACCCTCGGCGCTCTCATCGTCTCGCTGGGCGTCGCCATGTTCCTCCTTCCCAACAAGGTCATCTCGGCCGGCGTGACAGGTATCGCGATGATCTTCGAGATCCTTTTCAAATGGCCAACGGGGACGGTCAATTTGGTCCTGAACATACCCCTTCTTCTTGCCGGGATAAAGTGGGGAGGCGGCATCAGAGTCCTTTTCCGGACCATTTACGCCGTCATCGTGATGTCCCTCGGGATAGACCTGTTCCTCGCCATAATCCCGCCCGTCACGGGCGACCCCTTCGTGTACTGCCTCTTTGGAGGGCTTCTGGACGGCATAGGAATAGGCCTCGTGCTGAGAGCCCAGGGAACAACCGGGGGCACGGACATAATAGCCCAGTTGCTTTACAAGTATAAGAGGATCTCTTTCGCTTCGGTCTTCCTTTTCAGCAACACCGCCATACTTCTGCTGGCGATCCCGGTCGTCGGACTGGTTCCCGTCCTTTACGCCCTCGTCGTCAACTACATC
>MTKZ01012303.1_pt1 | contig 10018 bp, 3 predicted proteins | sample 1042781 | NCBI WGS metagenome assembly MTKZ01 (sample SAMN06212207, study PRJNA360539) | anaerobic digester metagenome | biome: Wastewater treatment plant; material: sludge; isolation source: anaerobic digester fed with sludge from wastewater treatment plant | place: Denmark: WWTP Viborg ...
GGGGTGGCGGGGTTTTGTTTGTGCAAGTCGAGCATGCGGTCGACTAAGGAGACTAATTGATTGTATTTAAATAGGTCATCGGTGTTATTAAAATCAATCTCTCGAATTGGAAGCTGGCGTATATTTTCAGGTACTACATGCAACTCATCACTAAGCCATATTTTAAAATACCAATTTATGAGTTTGGCACACAAAAGACCTAGTAGGTATTTGATATTGTGACGCTTTGATAATTCAATTTGTTCAAATGTTGCCTCTGTATCTTTTTTTCCCGTGTGGGCTAATATGTGTTTAGGAACACATAAAGATAATGTTTGTTCAGCGTAAAGCCAATCTTCGTCTAAAGTAGCAATTATGCCTTCTCTACCTACTACAACCTGAACTAAAATCTTTGAAGTCTCAAACATTTCGGGGTATTTTGGTCTATGCATTTTATTTGGTACATAATCTATGTATCTACTCCATCTAGGATTACCGTATCGCGAAATCTCTTTTCCTTCTACGTAAGGTTTACTTCTTTGGTCATTTTTTTCTGTTAACAATCTTGCCGATTTATTTAAGCCAGTTCTACTATCATGTACATCCATTCCAATTCCGATGTAACAGTAATCTGAGAAAGGTTTGCTTTTTTTCAACATTTTTACTAAAATTTTTTCAATCTCAAAATTTAAACTTAGTCTGAACATATTCTCTAGGGTGTTCTCAAAAACTCTTTGCTCAATAGTCCAGGTTTTCCCATTCAAAAAGGAACTTTCTGAATGGGAAATGGTTATCGTATTCGATGAACGACAACTGTGTTCATTTTCTCTCTGTAGTACAAGAATACATGTGGACACCTTAGCTGAAAAGACACTCAATTTAGACAAATCAACAATATTGTGAACTGCACATTTGTTTAGGATTAACCTTCTAACTAAGCTTGCATAGGATTGGCTAAGTATGGGGTACGGAACAATGTAACTTAAAAAACCCATTGGTTTTAATGTAGCAATAGCATTCTCGATGAATAGAAGGTAAATATCAAATTTTCCTGTCACTGTAGAAAATCTTTGGGTTTTCTTCCAGTAATCCTTTTCCTTTTCATCCATATTATTGGACCTAACATACGGCGGATTGCCGATGACGGCATCAAACCCCCCTTGAGCGAAGACTTCCGGGAAAGCCTCGCGCCACTCGAAGGGGTTGACCCTCCTGCGCTCGGCGGGGTCGACTGCTAATTGCCCGGCGAAGTAGTCCTGCCCGATGAGGGAGTTGCCGCACTGGATGTTGCGTCCCAGATCCGGTAGGGCGCGCTCCAACCCCAATGAGAGCTGACCGCTCTCCTCCTCCAGCACCTTGAGGAGCAAGCTGAGCTTGGTGACCTCCACTGCCTGCGGGTCGATATCCACTCCGTGCAGGTTGTTGAGTAAAATCTCCTTCTTTTTAAGCGTAGTCAGGCGGTAGCCATTGGTCACCTCGTTCAGCGCGGGGGCTTTGCCGCGGGTCCACTTCTGGGGGTCATTGGCGAGGTACCACTGCTCGTGCCAGTCAATGAGGTACTGAAAGGCGCCGAGCAGGAAGGAACCGGAACCGCAGGCCGGGTCGACGATCTTCAATGAAGCAGCCTGTTCGGGGGTTTTGCCCTCCAGCAGTTTGCCGACGGTGTTGGCGACGATGTAATCCACAATGTAGCGCGGGGTGTAATACACGCCGCCCGCTTTACGTACCTCGGGTTTCTCCTCCACCTTCGCCTGGTGACCGGCGGTGAGTCGGATGACCTGCCCCAAAAATTGCTCGTAGACCTGCCCGAGGATCTCAACCGGTATCTCTTTAAAGATATAAGGGCAGGGGTAATAAATGCTGTGGATGATCTCTTTGAGCACCCTGTCATCGATCTTGAGCGTGGGAGTGAAGGTATCGGGGTGATTGGTATTGCCTTTTTCCGCGTTGAAGTGGAAGAGCCCGGAGTTGTAACGCAGGTCGGCGCGTTTGAAGAGCTCGAGCAGGCTGGCGTAGATATTGGGCGAGGCGGCGATGGTTTTAAGCTGTTCCTCGGGCTCGATGCCGCGGTCTTCGCAGATGCGCAGAAAGATGACGCGGTCGATGGTCATCTGCACGGCGTAGTTAAGCTGGTGCTCGTCGGCGACCTGCGGATTGCGCAGGGCGATGTTGCGGGCGAGCGTGACGCGCCACTCGTTCATGTCCTTGAGGAACTCGTCATCCACCTCGGTGGTGCCCTTCTTGCCCTTGGAGGTCTCGGCGTAGCGGTCGAGCGCGCCCTTCCACACGGCATCACGCGAGAAGATGGCGGCGATCTCATCCCAGCGCGCGACGTAATCCGGGTAGTGGATGAGCATTTCCCGGCTGGTGGCGGAGGAATCGGTGGGGTTGGGTTTGGCCTTGCAGTTGTACACCGCGAAATCCTCAAAATCAGTGAGGATGGAGAGCGGCAGGTGGGCGTTCCAGGCGTAACGGCGCAGCTGGTAGGCGGGGTGAATGTCGTACTGGATATCGACGGCGGGTTTCTTGGCCTCGACGTAGAACTTGCGCTCGCGCCCGATCTTGAACGCGTAATCAGGCGCCCTGGAGGAGCCTTCGAAAGAGAGGGAGTCCTCGATGATCACGTCGGCGTACTCCGGAGCGACGCCTTTCTCGTTGTACACGTCCCATCCGAGGGCGGCGAAGAAGGGATCGAGGAACTCCTGGCGCAGGCGCGCTTCGTTGTACTTTCCGGAGCGGTAAGCGGCACGGTTCTCTTCGAATTTGGCGACGAGCTGGTGGATGATGGCTGGCGCGGGCATGGGCAACTCCCCTGTGTGAATGGACGGCGACGGTTAATATTGTATAACGGATTAAGAATCTTAACATCCCACTCGCATAGAAAATTCGCTCGGGGACACAAAATTCGTGCCAACCACACGAAATAATCGAAAACCACGAAAATTTTCTGATTAATTATTGTGGATAAAGGCTGAAGACAATACGGGGCAAATTCTCCGGACACCCACCGGAGCGTAAAAACGCGATAATACGGGGCGTATTTCAATACGCCCCTACATAATTCAATTCGTGTATTTCGTGTTAAGCCATTAGCACCCGCAACGCCCGCAAGGTCACCCACTTGTTGGGCTGGCGCTTCTCCCCGTAGCGCCCCCAGGTCTTATCGGCGTAGTTATACTCCAGCGCCCAGCGCCCCTCCCCGTCCCGCTTCGACGCGATGTACGCCAGCAGCGGCTGCACGCGCGGGTCATCCGCGCAGCCCAGCCCCGTCAGCGCCTCCGCCACCTGCAGCAGGTCAGTGTTGTAGAACACAGGGAAGCCGAACTTCCACCAGTTGCCGCTGGGTTTGTAAGCGGGGTCGCCGGGCACCAGGTTGCCGTAAGTCTTCAGCGGCGTCTTCTCAGGGTTGATGTAACGGTGACCGGGCCAGGCCGCCGTGGTGAGCTCCACGCTGAAGAAGAAGTCCAGCCCGCGCTCGATCGCCCGCTGGATGAGCGGGGTGCGGCGGTGGGCGGGCAGCGCCGCGAAGGCCAGCATCACCTTGGTGCCGCCCCAGGCGCAGGGGTAGCCGTAGTTCGCCCCGCACGCGAAGTCCGGCCCGCACTTGAAGGCGTAGTAGCGCAGCGGCTCGCCCTTCTGCTCTTTGGGCGCCATCCCCTCGCCGGTCACGCTGCGCGCCATCCACTCGAAGGCGGTGCCGATGCGCGAGTCTTCATAACCCATGTCCAGCAGCGCGCGCAGCAGGTTGCCCTGCAGGCAGTCAATGGCCGAGCCTGGCGCTGCCGTGGAGGTCGAAGAGAACTGCCCGCCGGGGTTGAAAGAGGCATCCAGCAGGTAACGGCAGCCTCGCGCCACGCGTTCATCCTGCGTTACGCTGGCCCCCAGCTGCCCCAGCAGGATCAGCGCCCACACCGTGGAACGGTACTTGGGGCTGTAACCGGGGCCTGGTTTCGCCCACCAGCCCTCCGGGTGCATGTGATCGAGAATATGCGCGATGTGTCCGCGGGTGTGCGCCTCAGCGCGGGCGGCGAGTAGTTCGGGCGAATCCTTTGGCAATTTCACAAGGTCGCGCAGCGCCAGGTAGCGCACCCCGGGGTCAGCCGGATCCAGCAGCCAGTTCAGCACCTTAACATCCTCAGACATGTGCACCTCCGCGAGAACAATAACATTATTGCATAAAAGCATGCAAACGCTCTTCCGGTTTTTGTGTATCATTAACACATCACAATTCACACATGGAGCACCCGTATGTTCAAGAGCCTGCTCAACCTGTTCAAACGCCCGGCGGAAGCGAAGACCGCTGAGGACAGAGGCGCCTCGGCTGACAACATCCGCAAATACGCCAAGGTCACCTTCATCACCCCGGCGCGCCAGCGCAACGAGAAACGCGTCACCTTCAGTGCCATGGACATCCACCGCGGATTGAACCCGCCTACCGCTTACCCGCTCATTTGCAACGCCATCGACGCCAAAAAGTTCGCNNGTACCGCCCGTCACGGGTATAATAAGCCAATCCAAACCCCGAAAGGCACAAGTATGCCCGGATTGACCCCCGGCCGCCGCTGGCAGGCCGCTTACCGACCCTTCAAGAACACCTCCCCCGCCGAAAAGCTCGAGGCAGGCATCGAGCGCGCGCTCAAAGGCGCCATCTGGGGCTGCCGCATGTGCGGCAACTGCCTGCTGCAGGAGACCGCCTTCATCTGCCCGATGGAGTGCCCCAAGGGGCTGCGCAACGGACCCTGCGGCGGCTCCACCCCCGAGCACTGCTACGTGGATGCCACCCGTCCGTGCATCTGGTTCAAGATCTACGAGCGCGCCGAAAAGATGGAACGCCTCGACCGGTTGATGGAGGTGCTGCCCCCGCTGGATTGGGACAAGACCGGCACCTCGGCCTTCGCCGACCTGCGCCACAACCTGAAAGCGCACGGCGGTTTGCCCGCCGTGTGGCGCCTGATCACCGCCCGACCCGAAGAACGCCAGCGCAAATGGGAGCGCTTCTTCTACGAGGTGCGCCAGCCCGCTTGGTGGCAGGGCGACGCTTTGCCGCACCCCGCGCCGCCGCACGAACCCGTCTCAAGGCTGGAGCGCGTGCTCAGCCAGGGCGGTTTCGCCATCACCGCCGAGATCTCGCCGCCGGTCACCGCTGATCCGGTCGAAGCGGTGAAGAAGATCCTCATGCTGAAGGAGTACGTGGACGCGGTAAACTTCACCGACAGCCCCTCCGCCACCCCGCGCATGTCCTCGCTGGCGTGCGCGCTGATCGCGCTGCAGAACGGCGTGGAGCCGGTGCTGCAGGTGGCGGCCCGAGACCGTACGCGCATGGGGCTGCAGGGAGAGGTGCTGGGCGCCGCCGCGCTGGGCATCCGCAACATCCTGTGCCTCACCGGCGATCACCCGCGCACGGGGCCGCCGCCTAACGGCCGCATGGACATCTGGGACCTGGACGCGATCCAAATGCTGTGGATCATGCGCCAGATGCGCGACGAGGGGCGTTTCCTCGACTGCCGCGAGATCAAGTGCGTACCGCAGGTCCACCTCGGCGCGGCCGGCTCACCCAATTCATCCACCCCGCTCATCCAGGCGATCCGCGAGGAGAAGAAGGTCAACGCCGGCGCGCAGTTCCTGCAGACCAACCTGATCTTCGACTACGAGCATTTTGTCGATTACCTGGAAGCCCTGGAACGCCGCGAAGTCACCACCCGCGCACCGCTGCTGGCGGGGATTTCTCCGATCCGCAGCGTGAAAGCCGCGCGCTTCATGAACAACATCCCCGGCGTGCGCGTGCCCGAAGCCTACATCAAGCGCATGGAGGGCTCGGCCGACCCGAAAGAGGAATCGGTGCAGATGACGCTGGAGCTGATCGACAAGATCAAGCGCCTGCCCGGTGTGCGCGGTATGCACTTCATGTCGGTCACCTGGGAGTCCATCGTGCCGCGGCTGATCAGGGAAAGCGGGTTGGGGAGATCAGTGAGTAGTGAGTAGAGAATAGAGAGTGGTCAATGGTCATCAGTAAAGGATGACCATTTTTATAGTTTAGCGAGCTGTTCAAGGGTAAGGTGGGTCAGGTCCGGCACGATGAGATCGGCCAGTCGCAGCGCTTCAGGCGGGTTGGTGGTGAGCACGGCAACGCAGCGCATACCACCCTGTTTGGCCGCCGCCACGCCGGGCACAGCGTCCTCAATAACCAGGCAGTCAGCCGGCTCAATGCCCAACTGGCGCGCCGCCAGCAGGAACACCGCCGGGTCGGGCTTGCCTGGCAGGTCTGCCCCCGAGGCCACCGCGGCAAAGAAACGCCGGATACTCAGCTCGTCCAGATGCACATCAATGTTCTCCCGCGGCGCTGAGGAAGCCACCGCCTGCGGAAGACCCAGCGCACTGAAGCGCTCCAGCCAATCAGCAGCGCCGGGCAGCAGGCGCGAGTTACCCCGCACGCTTTCCCTGAAGTAGACTTCCTTGCGGTCTGAAACGGGGCGGAACTCCTCTTCAGGCAGGTCAACCCCCAGCAGCGTCTGCAGGATGGAACGGTTGTTCATGCCGAAGGTGCGGCGGAAATCAGCCAGCGTGAAGGGATGCGCCAGTTCCGCGAAGATACGCGACCAGGCGTGGAAATGCGCGTCAAAGGAATCGACGAGCACGCCGTCCATGTCCCACAGGACCGCTTTGAAAGGGAGTGAGTGTGTCATGCGGGCAATTATACCCGCGCCTGCCGCCCCGCTGCGGATGGAATGCACTGTAGAGATTGGCAGTCAGTTTAAATTGCGTATTATAACGACCACACCTAAAATTAAATCTGATGTGGACTTTATGTTCGCAATTGACCAGGTTTATGGTTCATAACAGGCAAGTAAAATCCAAAAGGAGATCCTGATGAAACAAACAATGTTCAAGCTTTTTTCGCTAGCGGTAATTTTTGCCTTGATCTTCGGCTTTGTTCCGATGCAGGCGCAGGCGGCTGTACCTATCTCGTCTGACATTGTGATCAGCCAGGTGTATGGAGGTGGCGGTAACAGCGGCGCGCCGTACACGCACGATTTTGTGGAACTGTTCAACCGCGGCACCACCGCCGTGTCACTGGCCGGCTGGTCGATCCAGTATGCCAGCGCGACTGGTACTGGCAACTTTGGTTCGTCCGCAACCCAACTGACCGAACTACCCAGTGTCACCCTGCAGCCGGGACAATATTACCTGGTGCAGGAAGCTGGAGGCACCATCGGTGTAGCACTGCCTACTGCGGACCTTGTTGATGCCACACCAATCTCAATAGCCGGGGCAGCAGGAAAAGTTGCACTCGTGAATGAGGCAACAGGCTTGGGATGTAATGGAAGCTCCACCCTGTGCACCCCTGAACAACTGGCCAAGATATTGGATTTGGTGGGGTTCGGAACGGCGAACTTCTATGAAGGCAGCGCAGCGGCTCCGGCCACAAGCAATACGACCTCGGTCTCGCGCAATAGCAACGGCTGTACGGATACCGACCAGAACAGCGCGGATTTCACCGCGGGTGCGCCCGCTCCGCGCAACACCGCCACCACCCTCAGCCCCTGCACCGTGATCGTTGAGACCGCGCCAAGCGTCTCTTCCACAACCCCGGCGCATGATGATGTTGACGTCGGGCTGACCAGCAACATCGTGATCAACTTTAGCGAGCCGGTGGATGTGACAGGAAACTGGTTCGAGATCTCCTGCGGCTTGACCTTAACCCATACTGCCGCGGTATCAGGCGGCCCGACCTCCTTTACCCTCGACCCGGATGAGGACTTCGCGTTCAATGAATCCTGCATGGTCACGGTTTACGCCGCCAATGTCAGTGACCAGGACACGGACGATGGGCCTGACCTTATGGAGGCTAATTACACCTTCGGTTTTCTAACCGTGGCAGATCAATGCCAGGCTGCCTCCACCCCCATCCACAATGTGCAGGGCAACGGTATGACCAGCCCGCTGACGGGGAATATTGTGGATGTCCAGGGCATCGTGGTGGGTGATTTCCAGAACAATGCCTCGCCTGATGACGGAAACCTGAACGGTTTTCACCTGCAGGCAGAGGACAGCGACCATGACGCCGACCCGGCTACCTCGGAAGGTGTGTTCGTCTTCTACTCCGGTGGGGCGGTCGATGTAGCGGCCGGTGATGAAGTGCGGGTACGCGGAACTGTATCGGAATACAATGGGCTGACCGAGATCAACGCGTCACAGGTATTGGTCTGTGACAGCGGAAAAACTGTGACCCCCACCGCGGTAACCCTGCCGGTCGATTCTTTGACCGCGTTCGAAGCCTACGAGGGCATGCTGGTCACCTTCCCGCAGGAACTGATCATCTCGGAATACTTCAACTTTGACCAGTTCGGGGAGATCGTGCTCACCTCCGAGCGTCACATGACCCCGACAGCGGTATATGAACCCGGTTCGACAGAGTACCAGGCCGCTGCCCTTGCTTATCAGTTGGACAAGATCACGCTGGATGATGGACGCAGCGCATCCAACCCGGATCCTGCCCTGCACCCGAATGGCGCGGTCTTCAACATGGACAACCTCTTCCGCGGCGGCGATAAGCTCGCCAACGTGACCGGTGTGATCGATTACAGCTTCAACCTGTACCGCATCCAGCCTACTGAAGGCGCGGATTACATTTCCGCCAACCCACGCCCGGCCGAACCGGAAGAGGTGGGCGGAACCCTCAAAGTGGTTTCGATGAACACCCTCAACTACTTCACCACCCTGGATGACGGTGTGAATGATATCTGCGGACCTGATCAGTTGCAGGAGTGCCGCGGAGCGGACACGCTGGAGGAGTTCAACCGCCAGCACGCCAAGCTCGTGGCGGCCATTGTGGAGATGGACCCCGATGTGATCGGTTTGATCGAGGTGGAGAATAATCTCACCGATGAACCGATGGAGATCCTGGTGGAAGGGTTGAATGACGCAGCTGGTGCCGGAACTTATGCATACGTTCCCACCGGCGCGATCGGCACTGACGCCATCCGCGCGGCGTTGATCTACAAACCGGCCACCGTATCCATGCTTGGCGATTACGCCATTCTGGATTCGAGCGTTGATGCGCGCTTCCTGGATGATTTCAACCGGCCAGTGCTCGCGCAGACCTTCAAGGAAAATCAAAGCGGCGCTGTGTTTACCGTGGCTGTCAATCACCTCAAGAGCAAGGGATCAGCCTGCGCGGGCGACCCTGACCTGGGCGACGGCGCTGGCAACTGCAACCTCACCCGCCTGGCCGCCGCGCAAGCCGAGGTGGACTGGCTGGCGACCGACCCGACCGGCAGCGGCGACCCGGACTTCCTCATCATCGGCGACCTGAACTCATATGACAAGGAAGACCCGATCGATGCCATCAAGGCCGGACCGGATGACGTTATGGGCACGGCAGATGATTACTTCGATCTCGTCTTCGAGTTCCAGGGTGAAGACGCTTACTCGTACGTGTTTGACGGACAGATGGGCTACCTGGATTTCGCCATCAGCGGACCGATGGTGAGCCAGGTTACCGATACGACCGTGTGGCATGTCAACGCGGATGAACCCGACCTGATCGATTACGACATGAGTTACAAGAAACCCGCGCAGGACGCGCTTTACGCGCCGGACGCCTACCGCTATTCCGATCATGACCCGGTCATCATCGGGCTCGACCTGGTTTACTTTAACCCCGGTGGACCGGTCTCAGTGGTGGAGAACGGAACGGTGGCGCTCACGGTTCCTCCCAGGAAGATGGACTTGAACGAAGGACCGCTAACCTACGCCTGGGACCTGAACGGTGATGGAATCTTCGAAACCCCGGGGCGCACGGTTACCTTCAGCGCGGCCGGCCTTGCAGCCCCGCAATCACTGGTGGTAAAAGTGAAGGCGACCAACATGTGGGGATACTCGACCACCAGCGCGGTGATCGTGAACGTGATCTACGACTTCCGCGGATTTATGGGTCAGGTGGATAACCAGCCCGTGCTGAACATCGCGATAGCCGGCAAAGTGATCCCGATCAAGTTCAGCCTCGTGGGCAACAAGGGACTGGATATCTTCGCGTCGG
>MTKZ01016442.1_pt1 | contig 10017 bp, 8 predicted proteins | sample 1042781 | NCBI WGS metagenome assembly MTKZ01 (sample SAMN06212207, study PRJNA360539) | anaerobic digester metagenome | biome: Wastewater treatment plant; material: sludge; isolation source: anaerobic digester fed with sludge from wastewater treatment plant | place: Denmark: WWTP Viborg ...
CCAGATCCAGAACCGCGTCGAGGAGGAGGTGGTGTTGGACAAACCGACCCATCCCATCTCGGAAACGCTTGCGAACCTGGCGCCCGCCCTGATCGTCGCCACAGTCGCCGGGATGCTGGCGTTCCTGGCGCTGTTGATCTCCCAGGTGCCCATGATCCGCGACTTTGGCGTGATGCTGGCGGTCGGCGTGATGGTGCTGGTGGCGGTCGGCATCGTGTTGCCCACCGCCGTGTTGGGTATCAGGGAGTGGAAGCAGCGCACCGTTCAACGGGGCACCTCCATCCCCGAGCGGATCGTCGTGTGGCTCGGTGGGCTCCCCGCCAAGTCAGCTGTGCCGCTGTTGTTGGCGTCGGTGCTGTTGTTCATCGCAGGCGTGGCTTTCGAGGGCAGCATCCGGATCGAATCGGATCCCGTGCGTTGGATCAACCAGTCGAGCCAGACCGTCAAGGACGTCGACACCCTCGAGGAGGCCACCGGCTTCTCGTCCAACCTGGGGGTGCTGGTGAGCGCCAACAACGTGCTCGCCCAGCCTGTGGCCGATGTGGTGTTCGACTTCACCGAGGATGCCGAAGCGACCGACGACGTCGTGGCTTCTTCGAGCGTCGAGAACACGATCGCCAAGATCATCAACGTTCCAGGCGCTACTCCGCTGGCCCCCACATCCGAGGATCTGGTCGCCGCGACGGAGGTGATGCCACCTGATGTCGAGGCGCTGCTGCTCAACGCCGACCGGACCGCCACACAGGTCAACCTCCGCCTCGCTCCCGCCAGCCTCGAGGAGCGTGCTGTGGTGGTGGAACGCCTCGAAGCCGACCTGACCGAGCGCATCGCGGAGCTCGACCTGCCGGAGGACTCGGTCCTTCTCGCCGACCTCGAGGACGGTGACCCCCCTATCCGGGCAACCCCCTCGGGCTTGGCCGTGGTCGGTGTTGGCCTGCTGCAGAACCTGTCCGCCAACCGCGCCATCCTCACCTATCTGGGCCTGGCACTGGTTGCGCTGTGGTTGCTGGTACGCCACCGCAGTCCGGCGCGAGCGCTGCTGACGATGATCCCCATCGGCCTCGCCGTCGGTGTGTCCACTGCGATCGTCGGGGCGGTCGGGCTCACCCTTTCACCGCTCACGACCGTGTCGGGTCCGCTGGTGATAGCGACCTGCACCGAGTTCTCGGTGCTGATCATGGCCCGATTCCTCGAAGAGCGACAGCGAGGTCTCCAACCGGCCGAAGCCTCGGAGCAAGCCGCCCGACGCACTGGGCGCGCGTTCTTCACCTCTGCGATGACCACCATCGGAGGTTTCGCCGTCTTGATCGGCTCCGCCCTGCCGCTGCTGCGCGACTTCGGAATCATCGTGACGCTCAACGTGGCCATCGCCCTGCTGGCTGCGCTGGTCGCCATGCCCCCGATCCTGCAATGGGCTGACGCCAAGGGCTACCTCGACACCGGCGAGTACGCCCCGGAGGCGGCGGTGGTGCTCGCCTCGAAACCGACGGGTGCGCGCCTGGCCGTGTGGATCGTCAGCGTCCTGATCGTCGCTGCAACAGCGGTGGGTCTGTTCCTCGCAGCCGACACGGCGAGCGGGGACACCACGGAGATCAACTACGTGCCCCAGGAACTGCCGGCCACGCCCGCTGCGGGACCAGAGGGTGAGCCGCCTGGCTAAGTGACGATCGACGCCGCCGACCGCCCCGGCGATGTGGCCGCCGGCCTGTGAGTCTTGTCATCAACGTTGCCGACCCGGACACCGCCTGCCCGCCAATAAGGGCAGCGTGCACTCCTCTAGACTTGTCGATTGGCGAAGTATTCTGACGCCACCCTGGCAGCCGAGAATGAGGTCCAGTGAAACTCACGAACGAGACCACACATCAGTCCGCTGAGAGACCTGCGTCCGTCATGTTGAGACAGAGCTACAAGCGCAGGTTCAACGTGGCCGAGATGTACGACGCGCTCGTGTTCGTACCGCGAGCGGCGCTGTCGCTGATCAACAACCGCAAAAACTCCATCGTCGACATACACCTCGTAGAACGGCTGCAGCTTGCAGTGACCGAGGTCAACGGTTGTGCAGCCTGCTCCTAGGCACACACGAAGATGGCCCTACGCGAAGGGATGAGCGGCGAGGAGATTGCCTCCTTCCTGAGTGGGAGCACCGATTTCATACGACCCGAAGAGGCGAAGGCCATCATTTTCGCCCAGCACTTTGCGGATACGGGGGGTCATCCCAAGAGTTACGCCTACGACTCGCTGGTTGATGAATACGGGAGCGAGTCGGCCCAGATCATGCTTTCGGCTGCTCAGGTTATGCTCGCCGGCAACGTGTATGGAATTCCGTTGAGCGCGTTCCAGTCCCGCCTCCGGAATATGCCTTTCCCGGACAGTTCCCTGCCGTACGAGCTGGGGATGCTCGCTGTTGGCCCCGCTATCTTGCCGATCGCATCGATCCACGGTGCGCTGAGAGGTCTGATCGGTCGGCCGAACGAACGATTCGACCGCGAACCCGAGACGATGAGTTGACCACGGGCGGGTGACCGCCTGGCACTCGACAATCACGCTCCGGTAAGCCACTCAGGTTTGGTGCCACGGATTTAAGCGGCGCGCACCACGGTTTTCGATTGGTGGCGGGGGCAGGATCTGAACCGGCGATCTTCGGGTTATGGGCCCGACGAGCTACAGAGACAAGGCTGCGCCCTAAGCGTTCAGGCAACCCGTACGGCGTCGATCATCTGATCCGGGATCTCGGCGGGGAAGGACAGCACCAAGTGCCGATCGAGGGCAGTCGCAACGCGAGCGAGAGTGTCGATCCGATTTTTTGCACCGCCGCCCTCTTCAAGCCGGGAGATAACCGACTGGGTCGTGCCCATCCGATCAGCCAACTCACGCTGGCTCAACCCAGCCTCGGTACGCAGGTCATACATGAGTTGGCCAAGGTCAAGGTCCTGCTCGACCTCCGCACGCACCTCAGCTGAGGGCTTGCCCTTTGCTTTCTTGATGTCTTCCCATCGGGAGTTGTTCGCCATCATGGTCTCCTTCTACGGATTCTTCTCGGCGTAGTTCCGAGCGGTGTCCGGTGCCATTCGGACTGGTTGAGGCCATCGAGCCACTCGACGACTTCGTCATGTGCCTCTACCTCAGCCACGAGAAGCACCATCGCACATTTGCGATGATCGCACAAGCGCTATGTTTCGGGCCTCCAGGCCGGGAATGGCCTGCCTGCTACTCCAATTCACTATGCAGGGGCAGAGTCCAGCGCCCAGAGACTGCGACTCTCCCAGCGTGACAAGAACCACGAAGGCCCGGAATCCCTCTGGATCCCGGGCCTTCGTTAGCCGTTCTCGTTGGTGGCGGGGGCAGGATTTGAACCTGCGACCTTCGGGTTAGGCTCACCTTCACCCGGGCAGCGCTCAAGCGTCGCCTGACGAAAGTCGCTCGATCCGGATAAGCATGGAAGCGGGTGGCGTGGCTGAACCTGTTGCGTAGGTGCTGAGCCGGGAAGCGCTCGGGCCCACCTCGTTGGCGAACTGGGCGCTGGTGAGTTCGGAACGGGTGATGGCTGAGCGGACGCGGTCTGCGACCTCGGCCTTTTCGGCGGCGTCGGCGGCCACCATGGTGGCGCTCCCGCCGGTGCTTCACTCCACCTCGGTAGAGCGGGAACCTGGCGGCTGGACAGCTCGGCCGCTTGAGTGGCAAGAACGCAGATGGAAGGCTCAAGCATGCGCTTGAGCACCAGAAATCAGTTGAACGCAAAGGTCACCGAGGTGAACCTCGGCGAGGTGATGGCCACGGTGAAGGTCGAGCTGCCCGACGGGCAGACGATCACCTCAAGCATCAGGAGGAGGCGGCTCTCGATCTGGAGCTAGCTGTTGGTGATCCGGTGGTGGCGCTGGTGAAGTCGACCGAGGTCATGCTCGGTAAGGAGTGACGACCGGTTCAGCCCGATGGGCTATCCGTCGTTGACACGCTCCATCTGCTGGCCACAGCAGATCTCCGAGTGCACCATCTCCGGTGGACATGGGCAGGGCTTCTCGTAGACGAGTTGGGCGCCGCACTTCTCGCAGGCGTAACGCTCTCCGGCTTCACGGGACATGGAGGCTCCTTCGTCGTCGGACCGGCGTGCCGCGACCCTTGGGCCCGGTGCCGCCGTCCAAGTATGCCCCGGCTGTTCAGCGGAGTCTATGGTTCATTTGACTGGATAAGTGATGAAATAACGACATCTCTCAAGGTGTATCATTTCGACCGTGGAGCATCTCAACGTCATCGTCGTCGGGGCGGGTCTGTCGGGCATCGCCGCCGGGCACTACCTGAGCAACGACTGCCCGTGGGCGGACTACGCCATTCTCGAGGGCAGGGAGGCGATGGGCGGCACGTGGGACCTGTTCCGCTACCCGGGCCTCCGCTCGGACTCGGACATGTTCACCCTGGGGTACTCGTTCCGGCCGTGGGACGGCGCCAAGTCGATCGCCGACGGCGACTCAATCCTCCGCTACGTCCGGGAGACTGCCGCAGAGGAGGGCATCGACGGAAAGATTCGCTACGGGCACCGCATAGTCGCCGCCAACTGGTCGACCGAGAATGCCCGTTGGACCGTGCAGGTTGAACGAAGCGGGAGCGACGATCCGACCACCCTCACGTGTGACTTTCTGTTCTCCTGCACCGGCTACTACCGCTACGACCACGGCTACACGCCGGACTTTCCTGGCATGGACACCTTTGGCGGCACGGTGGTGCACCCCCAGCACTGGCCCGACGACCTGGACGTCACCGGCAAGCGCGTGGTGGTGATCGGCAGCGGTGCTACCGCGATCACCCTCATCCCGTCGCTCGCCCACGACGCTGAGCACGTCACCATGTTGCAGCGCACGCCCAGTTACGTCGCCTCGCTGCCGGCGATCAACCCGCTGGCCGACGGGGCGCGTCGTTGGCTGCCCGCCAAGGTGTCGGGCCCGCTGGTCCGATGGGCGTTCGCTCTGGGCACGCTCGGCTCGTACAAGCTGTCCCGCTGGCGCCCGGCCTTGGTGAAGAAGGCGCTGCGGCGCGACGCTGCGCGCCAACTGCCCGACGGCTACGACCTCGACACCCACTTCAACCCCCCGTACGACCCCTGGGACCAGCGCCTGTGCGTCGTGCCCGACGGTGACCTGTTCGCCGCGATCAGCGACGGCTCGGCATCGGTGGTGACCGATCACGTCGAGACGTTCACCCAATCGGGGATCACGCTGACATCCGGTGCCGAGCTGGAGACCGACATCGTCGTCACCGCCACCGGACTGGAGTTGCTCTTTGCCGGTGGCATGGAGTTGAGCGTCGACGGCGAACCGCTCGATCTGCCCAGCAAGCTGACGTACAAGGGCATGATGCTCGAGGACGTGCCCAACCTGGCCCTGGCCATCGGATACACCAACGCCTCGTGGACGCTCAAGGCCGAGCTGACGTGTCAGTACGTGTGTCGCATCCTCAACCACTTGCGCGACACCGGGCTGCGCCAGGCCACGCCGCGCAACCGGGATGCCTCGATCACCGTCGCGCCGTTGCTGGGCCTCACCTCCGGCTACATCACCCGTGCGGCCGACCGGTTTCCCCAGCAGGGCAGCCGCTTCCCGTGGCAGGTGCACCAGAGCTACCTGCGCGACTACCGGGCGCTGCGGATGAGCGACGTGGTCGACGAGGCGATGGAGTTCTCCAACCGTCGGTCGCCGTCGCGGCCGCTCAGCGGCCGTTTAGACACAGCGCGTGCGGCGCCAGCGGGTCGTTCCGGCTCGGATAGTGTGCCCGTCGACGCATGAGATTGAGCGTGCCGTAACCCGAGACACAACGAGACGACGTGACCAGCAACGAGCAGTCGGTTTCACCATCTGAGGCCGTTGCCAACCGAAGTCCGGTCGAGTCCGCTGAGTCGGAAGGGCACCCCAAGGCCCCGATGAGCCACATGCTCGGCTTGGTCGCCGTCGTGCTCGCGTCGCTCATCGTGCTGCTCGTGTCGCCATGGCGAGGCGGCTTCGGCTTCGCCTACATGGGGGTCGTGCCCGGAATTGCCGCGGTCATCGCGTCGACGCGGGTCGCTTTTCTTAGCGCCGTGGTGACTGCGGGTGCCGTACTCGTCGGCGTGACGGTCAGCGGCTCGCTGCCGCTCTCGGTGCTGTGGATGACCGTGTTGGCGGTCGGCATCGTGTACGCCTCGCGGTACGGCGCCTCCAGCGTTGGGTGCATGATCACGGCGCAGGCGGCGATCGTGATCGTCTACGGCAGGGTGTATGCCGGCGCCCCCGAGCCGTTCAACCAGCCTCACACCTTCACCGGTGGGCTGCCGGTGGCCGCCTTTGCCCTAGGCGGCGGCCTGGTCGTAGCGCTGGCGGGCCAGATCTTCCTGCGTCGCTTTCCCGGACGGTTGGGCGACGACCTCTCGGTGCCGGACTCATGGTGGTACGGCGCATCGGTGATACCGCTGACCATCGTCGGCACGTTGGTGTGCCGCGCCTTCTTCCCGGGCACGCACTCGTGGTGGTTTCTGCTGACGGTCTACGTGGTGCTGTTGCCGGTCAGCGTGGCGGCAATCGAGCGCATGCGCGGCCGGGTGATCGGAACGGTTGCGGGCGCCGCCGTCGTTGCGGTCGTCACCTTCGTGGTCGCCGAGGCGGAACTGAGCGTCAACATCATCTACGGCCTGGCGCTGATCGCAGCAGTCGGCACCATCGTCTTCGCCCACGGCTCCTACACCCTGGACGCCGCCTTCCTGACCGCAACCGTGCTCCTCGGCGGCTTTGGCTCTGCGAACAACCCGACGCTGCTGCACGGCGAGCGGGTGGGGCTGACCATTCTTGGGGCGACCGCCGCTTTCGGGGCGCTGCGATTCAACGACTGGCTGCGGGCGCGTGTCGACCAGCGGCCCGAACTCACGACATGACGATCTACCACCACGAGGATGCGCAGTGAAGCAGTTTGAAGGACGAGTAGCGGCGATCACGGGTGCCGGTTCGGGCATCGGGCGGGCGCTGGCAGAGAACCTGGGGGCCCAGGGCGCGCATCTGGCCCTCTCCGACGTGAATGAGTCCGGCTTGGCCGACACGGTCGCCCGTTGTGAGGGGAAGGGCGTGAGGGTCACCTCCCAAAGGGTCGACGTGGCCGACCGCCCAGCTGTCGAGGCGTGGGCCGACTCGGTCGTCGAGGATCACGACAAGGTCAACCTGATCGTCAACAACGCCGGCGTCGCCCTGGGTGCGACGGTCGAGTCGATGTCCTATGAAGACTTCGAGTGGTTGATGAGCATCAACTTTTGGGGGGTCGTCTACGGCACCAAGGCATTCCTGCCCCATCTGAAAGCGTCGGGAGAGGGGCACGTCGTCAACGTGTCCAGCGTGTTTGGGCTGGTGTCGATCCCGACGCAGTCCGCCTACAACGCCGCCAAGTTTGCGGTTCGAGGCTTCACCGACGCACTGCGCATCGAGCTGGAGATCGACCCCTGCGGGGTGTCGGCCACCACGGTGCATCCCGGGGGGATCGCCACCAACATCGCCAAGGACGCCCGCATGGACGAGAGCGTCGCCGACGTGACCGGCTCGGCCGAGGAGGCCAAATTGGAGTTCGACAAGTTTCTGCGCACCGACCCCGACAAGGCGGCCCGCCAGATCCTCAAGGCGGTGCAACGCAACCGGCGACGGACGCTGATCGGCCCCGACGCCGTCGTGTTCGATGCCGTGTCACGCCTACCGGCCGGCTTGTACCAGCGGGTGCTCGCCGGTGGAGCCCGCCGCCAGCGAGGCTGAGCCGGGCTCCAGTGGGCAACGCAACCAGCGGCGGCGCCCTCAGCGTCCAAGGCGCAACCCACTCACTCCACCCCGACGGCGCCTACCGAAAATTGGCGCCCAGGACTACCATTTGACGGTTCGTGCCCCGCCTCGCCCCCTCTGCTCCTGACGCCCAGCCGGACGACATCCCGGCGAACGACGACGCCTTCAGCGCCCCCGAACCCACCGGCGAGGTGTCCGACGCCTACCCCGAAAACGGGCTGACCGACGGCGAGGTGACCGAGCGGGTTGCCGACGGGCGGGTCAATCGTCGGCCAGGCGTGCAGGGAATGCGTACGAGCCGGATCGTCCTCACCAATGTGTTGAGCCCGGTCAACGGCATCATGCTGGCACTGTTCGTCCTGATCGGGATCTCGGGATACTGGAAGGACGCCCTCTTCGTCGGGGTGGTCGTGACCAACACGGTGGTGGGCATCACCCAGGAACTGCGGGCCCGGCGTGAGCTCGACCAGCTGAAGGTGCTGACCGAGCCGGCGGCCACGGTCGTCCGAGGCGGCCACACTTCGGAGGTGCAGGCCGACGACCTGGTCGAGGATGACCTCGTCGAGGTGAGTGCCGGGTTTCAGGTGGTTGCCGACGGCGAGGTGACCGACGCCGTCGGGCTGAGCGTCGACGAGTCGCTCTTGACCGGCGAATCCAAGGCGGTGGCCAAGGAGGTCGGCGATTCCATCCTGTCCGGTAGCTTCATCGTCGCCGGCCGGGGGCGTTTCCGGGCGACCGGGGTTGGCGCACACAGCTATGCGGGTTCGCTGACCACCGAGGCCCGACGATTCTCGATGGCCGGGTCCTGGCTGCAGGGCGAGATCAACCGCATCATCCACTGGCTGCTGTTCATCGTGCCGCCTGCGGCATTGGGGATGTGGCTGACGCGACGAGGCAGCGGGGACACCTGGCAAGAGGCGCTGCAAGGAACGGTGGCGGCCGCGGTGTCGATGGTGCCCGACGGCCTGGTGCTGCTGACCAGCGTGGCCTTCGTTGCCGGCGTGGTCACGCTGTCGCGCCACAAGGCGCTGGCCAAGCAACTGGCCACGGTGGAAAGCCTGGCCCGGGTGGACGTGTTGTGCATGGACAAGACCGGCACGATCACCACCGGCGAGCTGGAGTTTGTCGAGGCGGTCCCGCTCGAGGACATCGAGGTGGACGAGGTGAAGCAGGTGCTGGCGGCGATCGCTGCTGCGGACCCGTCGCCCAACGCCACCAGTACGGCGATCGCCGAGGGTACCGGCACCCCGCCGGATTGGACGGTGGCCGCCCTCGAACCCTTCCAGAGCCAATACAAGTGGGCGGGCGTCACCTTCGCCGGTCGGGGGATGTTCATCCTGGGAGCACCCGACGTGATGGTCGACGCCGACGACCCGGTGCTGGAGCGGGTGGGTGCCCTCAGCACGGGCGGGTCGCGGGTGTTGTTGCTGTCGAGGGCAGCGGAGAGCTCGTCGTTCCATCCGTTGCCCGACGATATGACCCCGATGGCCATCGTGGAGCTGTCCGACGAGGTGCGCGACGACGCCGCCGACGTGATCGAGTTCTTCGCCCGCCAGGGCGTCGACCTCAAGGTGATCTCCGGCGACAACATCGGCACGGTTTCAGCGGTGGCCGAGCGCGCCAACATCACACAGATCGGCGAGCCGATCGACGCCCGTCGGCTGCCGTTGGACAGCGAACCCAGCGACGAGATGGCCGATGCGATGGAGTCGACCACCGTGTTCGGGCGGGTGACCCCCCACCAGAAGGAGGCGATGGTCTCCTCGCTTCAGGCCAGGGGTCACGTGGTGGCGATGACCGGCGACGGCGTCAACGACGTCATGGCGCTCAAGCAGGCCGACCTGGGCATCGCGATGGGGGAGGGCAGTGCCGCCGCCCGGTCGATCGCCGACCTGGTGCTGACCGACAACGCCTTCGCCACGCTGCCGGTCGTCGTCTCTGAGGGCCGCAAGGTGATCAACAACGTCGAGCGGGTGTCCAACCTGTTCCTCACCAAGTCGGCGTATGCCATCGTGCTCACCGTTGCTGTCGCCGTGGCCAGCATGCCCTTTCCGCTGTTGCCCCGTCAGCTCACCCTGATCGGCACGTTCAGTATCGGGCTGCCCGGGTTCTTCCTGGCCCTCTCTCCCGAGGTCGATCGGCTGCGCCCCGGGTTTCTGCGCAGGGTGTTGTCCTTCGCCCTGCCCGCCGGGGTGATCGCCGCAGCGATGGCGATGGTGGCGTTCGTCTATACCCGCAACCA
>MTKZ01000725.1_pt1 | contig 10014 bp, 10 predicted proteins | sample 1042781 | NCBI WGS metagenome assembly MTKZ01 (sample SAMN06212207, study PRJNA360539) | anaerobic digester metagenome | biome: Wastewater treatment plant; material: sludge; isolation source: anaerobic digester fed with sludge from wastewater treatment plant | place: Denmark: WWTP Viborg ...
AATTCGATCTGTGCATATAGTGTCATCGCTTCATCATTTTGCGTGTCTTCTGAAAACCATAATTCCGTATAAGCCATTAAGCGGGATTCCAATGTGATCAGTTCTTCATATTTGTTCAAGATTTCAATAAATTGAATACTCGAAATCTCCGCTGTCAGCAAGGGACGATACTCTTCAAAAGCTGCAGAGAGGGTTTCAACCAGCGCCATTTCTTTAATAAAACGATCGTCTTTATGACTGGCATAGAGTGCGGACAAATCCCATTTTTTTTGTTTCACTGTCAATTTTTCCATAATTTTTCCTTATTTTTTTTCTTTGAATTTCCATGCGTTGCGATAATCAAGCAATTCGATTGAAATCCCTTATTTGGAATAGGATTTTCCAGAATTAATATTACTGTTCAATGTAAAAGTTCCATCCTCCTGTTGGGGAAAAGGTAATACGCGCAGGACTTTTTCAATCCGCAGGATACCGTAATAATGCGGGAAGAGATCTCCTGGATTCTCCGGTGGATTCTCAAACCGGACGAGAGGATCTTCCTGATCCTCTACTTCTAACAAGACCAGATCCTTATTGTTTTTATAAAATCGATTAGCGGTATCACAAACTTGTTCTGGCTTGGAAAAATGAATAAAACCGTCTTTTTCATAGTTTTCAGGTTTATAAAACCCTTTTTGCAGAGCGTTTTCCCAATCATTTTTGTTGCATATATGATAAATCATCCTTCATCCTTTCGGTCAAGTTGCGATTTCCATTGGTTATGAGTATGAGAAATATGAATATCTTGCATTCCGTTAATACTTTTTTGACCATTCATCTATCATAATACGAATCTTTTAAATCTCTAAGTAACTGCGATTCAGCAGTAGTTTGAAATATGAAAAACATTCTTTGATTTTCCTGATTGATTCGAAAAGTCAGTCCATATTTCGAATTGTTGATCAGAAAGAAGTTACAATAGAACCTATATTATCTTCATTCAACAAGGATTCATCATGGATTATCAAGCCATTCAATCGATTTGTAATCAATTATCTGATTGTGAATACGTTTTTTATTATTCGGATTCGAAAATTTCTCCAATCTTATTAACAAATCAACCCCGGGAGCATCGTTTTCTGACTGCTTCAGTAATTAAGGTTCCGATCCTTTATGCGTGGACATTACTTGAAAGAAAAGGGTTGGTTTCCAGCGATGCGATTTGTGATTTTGCGGATGAACCGGTTGTCAAGGGTGCCGGCTTTTCGTATTTGTTTCGGACGCGAAAGCTGGCTTATAACGATGTTCTGACGATGATGATTGCGACTTCAGATAATTTTTGTACCAATCTGATCATTCAAAAACTGGGGATGGAGTCAATTAACCGAATTTTTAAAGAGGATTTGCAGCTTAAAGATACACATCTTGGTAGAAAAATGATGAATGCACCGGATCGGCTGCACGATAGAGATAATTGGACGACGGCTGAAGATATGATCCATTGTTTTGATCTGTTTGAAACTTTTTCGAAAGATGAGAAAGAATTTATTTCCCAGAAATTGCTGGTTTGTGAATCATCAAAATTATTTTTACGTAACATTCCTGGCGATTCGCTTGATTTCTTTCACAAATCAGGCGGTCTATCCAACGTCATCAACGAATGGGGGTTTACGGATGACAGGAAAATCTTTTTACTGACCAATGAAATGAAGGATCACAAAAAAGTTTTTGAATGTTTTGGAAAGTTAGGGGAAGGGCTGCTGATTTAAAGAAAGAACCGGATTATTATATTCGGCTCTTTCTTTTTCGATTATTTGAAAACAAGACAATTTGCTTTCGCTGTTGAAATCAAGGTGCAGATAATCAGGGAATGTAGCGGATAGCGGCAGCAAAAGAGTCTCTCAGATGTTCCACTTCTTGTACATTGTCAATATAAACACCGTTTCTTGACCGGGAAGAGTGGATAACTACCCACCCTCCCAGACTGATGGATGCATGCGTGGNNGATGCATGCGTGATGGACAACTTCTCCGGCGTTTTATTCCCATACAAAACCACATCCCCCGGAAGAAATGGAGGCTCAACAATTTGTTCTGCAATATACTGCATATGAGCATCTCGTTTGATTGAAATACCGGCAAGCCGGTAGGACCATTGTGCAAGTCCGGAGCAATCGATTCCGTTTGCAGAACTGCCGCCCCATAAATAAGGAACGCCAATCAGACTCTTGGCATTTTGGCAGACCAACTCTCTCAGCAGATCAGGTTCATCCGGAATTGATGCAAAGGATCTAAGGGCTTCCCGCCGGATCCAACCATCCACACTGGCTCGGATTTTTACCATTTCATGATCTTCATCCAGAATACCAGTCTTTGTTCCTCCAAACACACGGGAAAGAATTTTCTCTCTTTTTGGTGAATCATACACTCGGACCACCGGATCTTTAACGATGTGGGTTAATTGCGGCAATTCCAATTTTGAAAGATAGTTTTTATACGTATGGCTGATATAGCCATCGGTAACATTTCTGCCAAGTACCCAATCCCCTTCATCGGCTAAAATTTCAACCGGATCACCAAATAACATCTGCGTTGTCAATTCAGATTGAAAAGAAAGATCACTGTGCATACTGGTCAGATTTTTATTGACATTCCATATGGGAGTATCCGGATTTCTCAATACGGCTATTTGTCCTGTATCGATGGAAAAATTCGGGAACATATCTAAGATTGCGCCACATAAATTTACCAGGTTTTCTTTTTCGAGGACGGTTCCTTGCAGTTTGATTTTTTCACCTTCAATCCGATCGACATGTACATCAAAAATATCCAGTTTTGGTTCATTGTATTGCTTCTTTTTGAGATCATCAATGATCTGTGCGATTTTTTCGATCATAATTAACCTTTCTTTTTCATCACATTCAACAAAAATTCTCTTTACTGATTGAATTTCAGAAATATTATCTGTTGATTTTTTTTAAAGAATTTATTAACGATCCGATTTCAGTTCGAGACCAATTCCAAAACCTGTCGGAGGGATAAGTTCTGCCTGATCCGTATAATGCAATCCACGAAATGGATCATTTGAAATCAGCATGGGTGTATCCAAATCAATCCAGTCTGCCAGCCCCATCAAATGCGTCATAGCTCCTACACCAACGGAGGTCTCCACCATACAGCCAAGCATTACTTTCATCCCATAGGATTTTGCTCTCTTGAGCATTAAGAGACCGTTGGTTAATCCACCGCATTTCATTAATTTGAGATTGATTCCCTGTACACCGGCTGCGTGAAGACGATCGATGTCTTCAATCGTCTGAACCGATTCATCTGCTACAATGGGAATAGCTGTCTCCGATTGGACACGTCCCATCCCCTGAAAATCTTTTTTCGCAGTTGGTTGTTCGATCAGCTCTAAATTGAACTTCTCCAGTCTTTTAACCAGCCGAATAGCATCATCTGCTTTCCATCCGGCGTTTGCATCGATACGCAGACGGGCATCAGGACGGACCGCACGGATGGCTTTCAATCGTTTTTCATCCAAATCCTCTTCGCCGGGAGCACCCAATTTGATCTTGATATACGGATAATTCTGGATACTGTCTGCCATTGCTGCCATTGCTTCCGGAGTATCAATGCTGATGGTATAAGAAGTGATCATCGGTTGCGGTTTTGGTACACCAAGAAGCTCATAGATCGGTTTGTGCTGCTGTTTCCCGATCCGATCATAAAATGCGATGTCCAGAGCCGTTTGTGCCGGTGATGGAGCTGTTTTGTCAATCCATTGTGGGATTTCTTCGATCGACTCCGGAAAAGGTTCTTGTTTCTGAGCAGCACGGTCCCAATAATCCGTCATCGTCTTAAAATCAATTCCGTAATAGAAAGGGATCGTTCCTTCTCCCCATCCTTCATCGTTGTCGAGACGGATCCAATATGCTGTACGTGTTGTAGAACTGCCATAGGAAACGGTGAAGGGATTTTTCAAATTTAAGGTAAGTTCAGTCCAGGTGAGGCGTTTATTCATAAAGAAATCCTTATTGGATTAAATTTTGTTATTTCTTGGTTGTTGAAAAAACAGCCAGAAATTTGAGGAACGGTTCTGGCTGTTTGTTTAGCTGTTTTTTATTTTACTCGCTCTGTGGCGGGATTATCAAAAAGATATACAAAATGATAGGGAGGTGATGATCGATTTTTCAATTAGAAAAAATTTATGCAGGATCATCCTCTCCATATCGGATCCGCAGAAAAGATTCAAGCCTTTCTTTGCTCACTTCACCGGTTTCAACCGCTTTTTGAACGGCGCATCCGATTTCTTCAGGTCTGTGCGTGCAATCGCTGTAAAGACAATGGGATACTAATGGTCGAATTTCCGGAAAATATCCATCCAGTTCTTCTGGTTCAATATCCCATAATGCAAGTGTTTTCAGTCCAGGCAAATCAGCAACAAATCCCCCGCCTTTTAAANNCTTTGTCCGTTGCTTCGCTGATCTCATTCACTTTTAAATCCAGTTCTGGATCAATCAAATTGATCAAACTGGACTTACCTACACCCGAAGGACCGACTAATCCGGTTACTTTGCCGGTCAGCAGAGATTGCATTGTTTCGATACCTATGTGTTCAACCACAGAGGTATACAATACGTGATAACCAATTTTTTCATAGATCTGAAAGATTTTTCGGGCTTTTTCCATACCGATCAGATCTGTTTTATTGATCAGAATGATCGGATGAATTGCCTGCTTTTCACAAATGACCAGAAAGCGATCGAGCATTCGCAGTCTTGGTTCCGGCTTGGCACAGGAAAAAACCAGCAGAATCTGATCAAGATTACTGATCAGAACCTGCCGATATTCAATTTTTGTACCGGACATCATCCGAATCAATTCATTGCTGCGTGGCAGGATCTTTTCAATAACTCCCGTTCCATCCTCAAAGCGGATATACTCAACACTGTCTCCGATGGCTACCAGATCTACATTGTGCGTTTGTTTCTTGATTTTGCCGCGCAGCTTGCATATTGTGATCACTCCATCTGAAAAAACTGAATAGAATCCTGAGTGATATTTTAAAACGCGGCCTTGTAACATTTATTCTCCTGTTTCATCTGTTTCAGGAGTAATCTGCCATGGCGCTTTGGTTGGAACCGGCGTCGGTGTTATCGTCGGCGTCGGTGTAGGCGTCTTGGTGATGTACACGCCGGCTTCCCAGTTATATAGCATCGATGCCTGACCGTTGTAATACAGTTCGAGTACCCGTCGGAATATTGGCGCTGCAAAATCGGATCCTTCTCCAATATTCTCAACCAGGACAGCGATCGCGATATTCGGCTTTTCGGGATCTTCTTCATCGGTGAAACCAGCGAACCATGCATTGGGAAGCGCTCCCGGCGATGTTTGTGCAGTTCCAGTTTTTCCCCATATTTTTTGTTTGACAAACTTAAAGGTATTATAGGCGGTGCCCCGAACATTGCTGGTTACAGACAACATGGCATCTTTGATATAACCCAGATTTTTTTCTGAGACAGGCAATTTTCCCTGTTCTTCCGGTTGAAAGGCATAGACCACATTCCCTGCTGGATCTACGATCTGTTCAACGACCTGAGGACGGTAAAGCGTCCCGCCGTTGCCGACAGCTGCGACAAATCGCGCCACTTGCAGTGGTGTGACCAGCAAAGTACTTTGTCCGATGCCTAATTGAACAGAGGAATATTCATCCTTCGGCGTTTCCACATTCCCCGGCTCCTCTTCGATCTCGCCAATGCCGGTTAAAGATCCCAATCCGAATCCCCTTGCCATACTGGAGAGTGCATCTGGACCAACACGCCGATATAGTTCAAGGCCGATTTTATAGAACCATGGATTGCAGGAGCGCATGAGGCCTTCACCGAGTGTCAATGTACCACTGGGCGGTATGTCGTGCTCCAGCGTCCAGTCTGTTAAAGTGACTCCATCCAACTCGTTAAACTCATATCCGCATTCATACGTGTCATTGATATTGTAAATTCCGGTTTCCAGAGCTGCTGCCATGGAAATGATCTTAAATACCGATCCCAGCGGATACTGTCCCTGCGTTGCACGGTTATACATCGGACGATTGTTTCCATACAGCAAGTCCCCGCTGTAAAAAGAGTTGTAATTATTGAAATCGAGCAAATTCGGGTCAAAGGTTGGGGATGAAGCCAACCCCAGCACTCTGCCGGTATCTCTTTCCAGGACGACAACAGCTGCATTGAATCCGGCGATGGCACGTTGCAGGTCATATTGAAAATCCTCATCAAAGGTTGTGTAAATTGTGTTCGCTGCAAGTGGATCGGTTTTCGATAATCGGGTTATAGCATTTCCGTTCGGATCCACAACATACAGCGCTGCCCCGCGTTCCCCATCAAGCTGATCCTGTCCCCATTTTTCGATACCGAGTCGGCCAATGCGTTCATCAATCCGATAGCCATTCCGTTTCATTTGATCAGCTTCATCAGCCCCGATTGGCTGCACATATCCGACCAGATGCGGCGCAACTCCTCCATCAAAATAATATCGGCTGGCAGTGTAACGATTCAGGTAAACTCCTTCGTATCCGGATATTACGGAATAACGCTCTTCCAACGTCGCTGCAGGTACTTCTCCGACAATAACATAATCGTATTGATTCGCTTCCTCAAGAATCTGTGTGATCACAAAAGTCGTCTTGCCTGTCAGTCGAGACAATTCGTTAATCAACGATGTCCAACGGTTGGATGGGATGGATGCCGGAACGACACCGATGGCATACGCTTCTGCTTCAGAGGCTAATGGAATCCCGTTAATGTCATAAATCGTGCCGCGTGACGGAACAGTTATTTCCATTGCCAGTTTATTCCCGCCGCGCAGTTCGGGCATGATCATGCCGTCATCCCACAGAATTTTCCAGTCTTTTGCTTCGAACGTCAAATTCATCACCATATCTCTGGAAATGACACCGGCTGCATGGGTTATGAAATCGATTTTATATCCGACCTGGGCGCTCCCTGGATTGGTCAGTACGGAGGTGATGGCATAATTCAATTCATCAAGTGTCATATTGATTGCGGTGTCTTTGTAGCGCAAGGCAAAATCATCATAACTGATCGTATCCCGAGTGACTTGGGACAGCATATTGTACATCGTAACGTAGTCCTCTGCTTTCCAGGCGGAAAGGAAGGCTTCAGCTGAAATACGCGATTCCGGTACGGCTGTTGTCATCGTTTTTGGGTCTGGCAGCGGAGTATCCGAGGGAATCGGAGTAGGTGGCAGGGGTGTATCTTTTGGTTTCAGAGACGGGAAAATACCGCAGGAAGATATCAGAAAAGAAAAAATCAGAATTAAAGGAATAATTCGTTTCATGCAGATAACTCACTCTCTATGCGCTTTACAACAGCGTTTCTTTGGATCTCTTCTTTTTTCAGATTGCATGGATAGGTAATATTGGCTTTGCAGCAACTTGAAAAATCTTTGTCAAATTGAATGCCCAATTGGGAAAAGAGAAGTTCCGTATGGCATAGTGGCAGCCCCATCACGCAGGCATAGCATCCCTGGATGGAGGACACCGGTTCAAACACACGATTTTGGATTGCATATGCACCGGCTTTACCTTCCGGATCTCCTGAGGCGACATAATCTTCAATTTCAGCGTCAGTGAATGGTCGCATCTGAACAGTTGTCTGACACACGCAAAGCGCTGATTCTTGTTTTGTTTGATTTGTGTGGAGTAATACGATGGCAGTGCACACGACATGAGGCTTCCCCTGCAGTTCTTTAATCATTCGGAAAGCATCGGCAGCATCCCTTGGTTTCCCATAGATCTGACAATTGCGAAATACGGTCGTGTCGGATGCAAGGATAAATTTTTCTTCAAGCGGATGAAAACGAGTCAGAACGCTTGCTTTTTCAAGTGCCATCCGCTCACAGTATAAAACAGGATCTTCTTCGATATGCGGAGTTTCATCAATATCCGCCGATTGACAGATAAAATTTTTGATAGCCCAGGATAAAATTTGACGTCTTCTGGGAGAGGCAGAGGCAAGAATAATTTCTATTGCGGACATATTGGAAATTCTATCACAGATGATTTTTGGTTTTATGAACCAGCAGCAATTCTAAAATGAGGATTCTATGTTGTGTTGCTTTTGCGTTCCGCGCATGAAAATACAACAACAGAAGAATCCTTCCCAAATTTAAAATTGCTCTCGAAGGTCTGCACCAATATGGAAATGAAAGTTGAATCGTATAATTAGGAACATACATACCAACTTTGCAGTCGCCCGAATGGAAATGTTGGTAACTTGTGTTATCAGAAGAATTTTAAGGGAAAGCAATACGAGAAGCAAACTGTTATATATATTCAAATATTGAAAAAAAACAGGAGCAGACAGTTCATTGAAAATTTTACATGTAATTACTGATCTGGATCGTGGCGGCGCGGAAATCATGCTGGCAAGGATATTACCTTTGCTGCGGACTGCCGGTTGTCAACAGCAAGTCATCTGTTTGAGCGGTCCGGGCAATATAGGTAAAATTATCCAAGAAAATGGTTTTCCGGTTTCTTATTTAAATATGAAACGATCTGTACCGGATCTGTTTGCATGGATTCGGCTGGTGAAAATGATCCGGTTGGAACAACCGGATTTGATCCATTCCTGGCTGTATCATGCGGATTTGTATGTCAGTCTGGCAGATCTCTTTGTCCAAAAACCGCTGGTCTGGGGATTACATAATTCTACATTAGGTACGAAATCCAACCGTATTACCAGGGTCATTGTACGGATTCTGTCAAAATTATCTCATTTAGTGCCAAGGCGGATTCTCTCTTGTTCGAAAGAAGCGATGAAAGTTCATCAAGCACTGGGATATCGGCCGGATATCATGCGCTTTGTCCCGAACGGTTTTGATACGGTAACATTCAAACCCGATCTACACAAACGCATGGTTCTGCGTAATGAACTGAGATTGTCCGATCAACAAATACTGGTTGGCAACATTTCCCGCTTTGATCCACAAAAAAATCATATAGGATTGATTGAATGCTGGGGCATGCTGGCTGCATCGCGGCCGGATGTGCGATTCCTATTGGCTGGCAAGGGACTGGATGCGGGAAATCCGATCATTCGGGATCTTTTACGTTCTGCAGGTATCGATGATAAAACGATTTTATTGGGTATTCGGGAGGATGTGCCTGCGCTTCTGAATGCGTTGGATCTGTTTGTCTTCTCTTCCAACAGCGGTGAAGCTTTTCCGTTGATTATCGGCGAAGCCATGAGCAGCGGAATCCTGTGTGTCGGGACAAAAGTTGGAGATACTGCCGACTTGATCGGCCCATGCGGACGGGTGGTTGAGCCAGATGACATCCCGGCGCTGCTGCAGGCTTGTCTGGAGATGCTTGCGCTATCAGAGGAAGAAAAAAAAGAATTGCGTGAAGATTCCCGAAGGAGAATCAAGGAGCAATTTTCATTGGAAAAGATGAGTCAGGGTTATCTCGCGATTTATCGCGAAATTCTGGCTTCCTGAATATGCAGAGATAAACGGAAACGGAATTAAAGTGTTCCGGAATGATTTTCTTCGATGATGCGCAGGAAATCCTGAATGCTTTTAACCCGGATAGCCTGTTCTGTCGTCATCCTGATGCCAAATTCTTTTTCAACCGCAGCACATAAATGAATGTGAGAAAAAGAATCCCATTCCGCAATATCTTCTGCGCTTGTGTGCTCATCGATGACAAGCGTCTCATCATCAAAAACATCCTGTAAAATCTTCTGTAATTTTTCGATCGTTTCCATCCGTTAAAAACTCCTCTTTACTGGTTTCAGACTGTTGTTTTTCACATGGTTTCTTCTGTAACATGGATTTTTGTTTCACATGGAACATATGAGGATACGGAAAGCGAATATCTGCGCGTTCCATTCTCTTCTGCGATCAAATCGAAACCCAGATCGTCCAACAGATTTGCCACGTATCCATTTTTGGCTGTCGGAATGTATTCTCCCAGAATCTCTGCACAGCCAAAATTTTTAGCCACTGCAACTAT
>MTKZ01086014.1_pt1 | contig 10013 bp, 9 predicted proteins | sample 1042781 | NCBI WGS metagenome assembly MTKZ01 (sample SAMN06212207, study PRJNA360539) | anaerobic digester metagenome | biome: Wastewater treatment plant; material: sludge; isolation source: anaerobic digester fed with sludge from wastewater treatment plant | place: Denmark: WWTP Viborg ...
GGTGAACTCCGCCTCGCAATCGATCTAGTATTTCACATCAATTTGCTTTTTAGTTTCAGCAGATTTTAGAATAGCATCGCAAACAACAGCTGCCTTGTAGCCGTCTTTGAAGGTTGCACCATACGGCGCGACATCCTTATCGTTGACAATGCAATCCAGCAAATGGGTGATCTCATGGATGAACGTGTGTTCCCAACCGATAATATGACCGTGTGGCCACCAATTACTATAAAACGGGTGGTATCCTTCGGTGACACTAATATTCCGGAAACCTTCAGTTCCCTTGGGTTGATCCCCAAAGAAGAGCGCGTCCAACTCGTTCAGCCTCTCCAGGTTAAACCGTAATGAACCTTTTTCACCATTAATTTCCAGGACTTCGCCATTTTTATGACCGCCTGCGAATCTTGAGGCTTCCAAAGTGCCAATTGCCCCATTGGTAAATTCAACACAAGAGACAAACGCATCATCAACCTCCACTTTGAAGGTTCCAGGTCCATCCGGACCATCACGGTGTTCAATGAAGGTTTTTGTCATTGCTGAAACCCCGGCTATATCTCCCACCAGGAAATGAGCAAGGTCTATGATGTGAGCTCCAAGGTCTCCCAAAGCTCCAGAACCGGCTTTTGCCTTATCAAGACGCCAAATGGCTGGGGTGCCGTAATGGGGCATTATCCATTCCTGAAGATAGGAGGCTCTGAAGTGGTAGATTCTGCCGAGCTTGCCGCTATCGATGAGATCTTTCATAAACCGTATGGCAGGCACCCATCGATAATTAAAGGCGACCATGTTCTTTACCTTGGCTTTGTCTGCTGCTTCGACCATCTGTTTTGCTTCTTCAGATGATCTGGCGATGGGTTTTTCGCAGATCACATGTTTTCCAGCCTTTATCGCTGCGATGCTTGGTTCAGCATGCAGTGCGTTCGGACCACAATTGTCGATCAATTGGATCTTCTCGTTTTCGATAAGTTTATGCCAGTCAGTATAATAAGTGGCATATCCATAACGTCTGGCAGCTTCTTTTACACTTTCTTCATTGCTTCCTGCAATCGCTTCCAGCGTCGGCATCGCCGGGGGTGGATACATCATGTAAGGCAGGGTTTTATAAGCGTTTGTGTGAGCTTTTCCCATGAACGCGTAACCCAGCATTCCTACGCCAATTTCAGGAATGTGATCAGTGCCCTTTGGACCCGCCATCGTGGTGAAACCAGTTTCTTTTTCAGCCATTTTTACCTCCTTAACTCTTCTCTACTTCTTCGAGGCAAACGCTGCATCAAAAGCCACATTAGATGCCGCGAAATCCTGCGATTTGATCATCTTTAAGGCCTCAGGAGCACCCCATTCGCGGTTCATCCCACTATCTTCCCATTCAATGGAAAGGGGACCATCATACCCAAAACGGTTCAGCGCTCGGATCAATCGATCCCACTTTACATCACCATGGCCAGGGGAAACAAAGTCCCAACCGCGGCGGAAATCACCAAAATCGAGGTGGCTTCCAAGGATGCTGTTTCTACCATTTAGTTGCAGCCGGGAATCTTTAACATGCACATGGAAAATGCGGGAACCAAATTCATTGATGAATTCCACAGGGTCAATGAATTGGTGAATGAAATGCGAAGGATCGAAATTGAAGCCAAACACAGGGTGTCCTTTGACGGCGTCGAGGGCGCGCTGGGTGGTAACCAGATCATATGCAATTTCTGTAGGATGAACCTCAAGGGCAAATTTAACATCGTTGGCTTTGAAGACATCCAGGATCGGCAGCCACATATCGGCAAAGAACTGGTAACCGCGATCAATCATCGCCTGTGTAGTGGGCGGGAAGAAATAAAGGTTCTTCCAAACCGGGCTGCCGGTGAAACCATTCACTACCTTCAATCCCATTTTCTTAGCAGCCAGGGCTGTATCTTTCACNNATTCCTGTTGGGCACGAGCCCGTACTCCGTCAGGTGAACCATCACCCCAAAGGCGATCGGGCAGCACGGCACGGTGTCTCTCGTCAATGGGATCATCGGCAACGCACTGACCCACCAGGTGTGTACTGATCGCGAAGCATTTGAGATTGTACTTATTCAGGATATCCCAGCGGCTTTTTATGTAGCTGTCGCTTTCCAGAGCTTTATCAACTTCAAAGTGGTCGCCCCAACACGCCAGTTCCAAACCATCAAAACCCCAGGCACTCGCCTTCTTTGCCACATCTTCCAGGGTAAGGTCGGCCCATTGGCCGGTAAAGAGCGTAATTGGTCTGCTCATTTCATTCATCCTTTCTGTGTGATTATTTGTAATCAGGCAGTTGAATCAGTTTTCCACCTTGCATGGCTGATTCGTGTGCCAAAATTCCAACAGAAGTCCAGTTGGCCGATTCAAAAACATTGGGGAAGGGATCCCTATCATCCGATACTGCTGTTAGGAACTCGTGAGCTAAATGGGGATGAGAGCCGCCATGACCTGATCCCTGGATGAAGGACAGATGCTTATTTTCAGCCATGTCATAAACGCACTTTGTTGTCAATTCCTGGATCTCCTTCGGAAGGTAATGAGCGTAGTCCTTGATGGGTGTGTGTTTCGCTTCCTCTCCACCAAGATGCAACACCGGCTCCTCGTTAGCCATCAATTGCCACTCGAAACTTAACTCGCTGCCATATACATCAAAGCTCTCAATATACTGCCTGGCAACATCAAACAATGAACGTGTCACCTCAGCGGAGAGATCTGAATCTTTTAGTTTAATATGCGCGGTTTCAACAGCAAATGGGGAGCCATATTTAGGTATCAACTGGTCGGCAATTTTTCCTGATCCAAAACAGGATACATAATCAGCCATTGCACCACCCATAGCAAGACACGGACTCACACAATGGGTCGCATAATGCATGGGCGGAAGCCCCTCCCAATACCCTGGCCATCCATACATGTTCTGTTGATGAGAAGCCCGCAAGAACTGGATCTTGCCCAATTTTCCGGTATCACGGAGTTCTTTCACAAAAAGATATTCCCGTGAATAGATGACAGTTTCCATCATCATGTATTTCTTACCCGATGCTTTTTGAGCCTCAATGATCTGCCAGCATTCATCCACCGAAGTGGCCATGGGCACTGTACACGCGACGTGCTTCCCGGCTTTTAATGCAGCCACGCTCATCCGCGCATGTTCATGTATGGGTGAATTTATGTGAACAATATCAATTTTCGGGTCTTCGATCAACTTTTCAAAACTGGAATATCGGGTGCTGATCCCAAAAGCATCGCCAATCTGATTCAACTTTTCTTCATTACGTTGGCAAATGGCATACATATTGGCGTGCGGATGCCTTTGATAGATTGGAATGAATTCCGCACCGAATCCCAAACCTACGATCGCAACATTTAATTTATTTGTCATTTTTCCTCCAACAGGATATGAGGTGATCGTTTAACTCATTAGTTTTTTCAGGAACAACACACCATCAGCGGCGATCGCATCTTGTGATTTCGCCAACGGTCTCCAGATGGCGGCTGCTTTGGCTATACTCTTTACTTTATTGGTAAAGGATTCGATCACAAAGATACCGTCAAAATTAATATCTTTTAATGCTTGCGCGATCTCGACCCAGGGAACATGACCAGCTCCGGGAGTACCCCGATTATTCTCATTGCTGTGCACCTGGATCAATCTCGACCCCACTCTACGAATGGCATCGCCCATGGAATCTTCTTCAATATTCATATGGAAAGTATCCAGCATGATCTTGCAGGCTGGGTGATTCACCCGGTCAACCAGTTCAATGGCCTGGTCTGCTGTGGTGATGAAACTTGTCTCGAACCGGTTAAGTGGTTCCAGCCCGAGAACGACGCCCTTCTTAGCGGCGTACTCTGCCACATCACGCAGGATATCAACGAGGATCACCATATCATGCTCGCGTTCCTCTTCCGTTTGCTGCCAGGTGCGACCCACGGCTGAATAGAAAGGACCTACTAAATTCTTTCCGCCAACCTGGGCTAAACCGTCGATACTGTCTTTCAAGTACGCGACGCCATTTTTTCGGACAAAGGGATCGGGGTCTATGAGATCCCGATCAGGGCTCATCGCTGCACAGAAACTAATGCTGGTGATTCCAGCGTTCGTTACAATTTCCTTCAATTTTTTAAAATCCAGCGTTTTGGGGTCATCCATCGGAATTTCAATGTGATCACAACCCATTTTCACAATTTTTGGTGCCAGTTCTTCCAATTCAACAAGCGTGAGTGGTGCGGTCCAGATCCAGGTGTTTACTCCGAATTTCATATTTGCCTCCTGTTGTTAAAAGTTTTGATTAATGATCTTATTAAAACCTATCACCATCTTCGTTGAAGAAATGTACATGCGCTTTGTCAATATCGAAACTAACCTGGTCACCGGGTTGGTATTGAACCAATCCCGCCACCATGCTCACGATCTCACCTTCACCGCATTTAATGTGGATGACCGTTTCAGCTCCCAATGGTTCTGTAAGGATCACTTCGCCTTTATATTGACCGGTTGGTGTGAGCAGAACATTTTCAGGTCGTATTCCTACTTCCATACGGTTGATTGAAGATCTTTCATCAATGGGAATATCTATCCCAAGATCGGTCAACGACAATATTCCATTTTCCATTTTTCCGGGCAGTAAATTAATGCGGGGAGAACCTACCAGCTTGGCAACATAAGTATTGATCGGCCGATCATAAATATCCTCTGGTGTTCCAACTTGCACAAGTTTTCCCCGATTGAGCACTCCGATCCGGTCAGCCATTGTCAGGGCTTCGATCTGGTCATGCGTCACATAAAGAGTGGTGACGCCTTCAACTTTTTGAAGATGCTTTAGCTCGGCTCGTAGCGCTTCTCGAAGTTTTGCGTCCAGGTTGGAGAGTGGCTCATCCATCAGAAATACCCTCGGCCGCCGAACTATTGCGCGGCCGATGGATACGCGTTGCATCTCTCCACCGGAAAGTTGAACCGTTTTGCGATCCAGGAGATGTGTGATGCGTAATTTTTCGGCGGCTTCTTCAATTTTTTTCCTAATTTCGTCTTTCGGTAACTTACGTCCGGGGGCTTTTAACGGAAATGCCATATTCTCGTACACGGTCATTGTTGGATAAAGTGAATACTGCTGGAAAACAATTGCGACATCGCGATCTGATGGGGTTAAGTCATCACATACTTGTCCATCCAGCAGAACATGACCGCTGTCAGGTTTTTCAAGACCGCAAACAATTCGCAAAGTTGTTGATTTTCCCGCACCTGTCGGTCCCAGCAGAACAAAAAATTCATTGTCATTGACGGTAAATGAAACATCATTCAGCGCGGTGATCGATCCAAAGGTTTTTGTAACATTTTGTAGAGTCAATTCACTCATCGGTTTACTCCATCACCAAAGCCGCTTCAGTGGCAGGATTGAAGAATCTCACCATTTGAGGGTCTAGGTCAAAATTGATTTTGGCACCTACTTGATACGTTGTGCCCCGATTAATACGAGCCCTTACGATATCCTTATCACCCACATGCAAATCGAGGAGGACGTTGCTGCCATTCATCTCGGTCAGGAACACACTTGCTGCGATTTTTTCCTCGTTGACAACTCTCACAGCCTCAGGACGGAACCCCAGAATGACTTCTGTATCGTTTCCAAGCTGGTTCAGGATCGCATTCTTGTGTTTTTCCTCGGGTTCCACTTCACTACCACCAGGAAATCTGATCTTGCCCTGGGTAAATTGGCACTTTACCAGATTCATTCCGGGGCTGCCTATAAAATTGGCGACAAACAAGTTCGCCGGATTATGATAGACCTCAGCAGGAGTGCCGATCTGCTGGATAGCTGCATTAGACATGACCACAATGCGGTCTCCCATCGCCATGGCTTCGATCTGATCATGCGTCACATATACAGTGGTCGCATTTTGAGCAATATGGAGCGCTTTAATTTCCGCGCGCATCGTCTCGCGGAAATCAGCATCCAATGCGCCCAGGGGCTCATCCATCAGAAATGCGGCAGGCTTTCGCACCAGCGCGCGGGCAAGCGCAACACGTTGCTGATCACCACCGCTCAATGCTCCGGGTCTACGCTTAAGAAGATGTTTGATCTTTAGCATTGTAGCGACGTCTTTTACCCTTTTTTCAATTTCATCCTTCTTTACCGATTGAGCCCGAAGTGTAAAAGAGATATTCTCTTTCACAGTCATGTGTGGGTACAAGGCGTAGAATTGGAATACATAGGCAATATCCCTGTCACTAGGATGCGCCCATGTTACGTCCCTTCCGTTTAGATAGATATTTCCACTACTCACTGATTCCAATCCTGAGATCATTCTGAGTGTGGTAGTTTTCCCACAACCCGAAGGTCCTAGAAGCACAACGAATTCGCCATCATGGATGGTCAAATTCATCGGCTTGACAGCGTATTTTTCCCCAAACTTCTTTGCTACATCTACTAGTTCGATAGTCGCCATATTGGATTCTCTCTTCTATTACCGGCGGACAGCGCCAAATGTGACGCCTCGCAGTAAATAATTGCGGAGGGCAAAGGTGACAATTCCCACCGGAATAAGAAAGCCCATTGCACCTGCTGCAATTTGAGCCCATTCAATGCCGCCGGTTCCCAATACTGAAGGAATACTTGGCGGTGCGGTTCGGGCTTTTTGCGCGGTTAACATCACCGCAAAGGCATATTCATTCCAGGCGAAGATCAGGCAAAATACTGTGGTAGCGGCAAGCCCCGTAATGGTTTGCGGAAGCACGATTTTGAAGAATGCCTGCAGACGACTATATCCATCCACAAGGGCTGCTTCTTCATATTCTCGCGGGATCTCATCAATAAAGCCCTGCAGCAACCAAACGCTAAATGACAGGTTGAACACAGTGTAAAGGATGATCAGCCCGAAGGTAGTATCGTATAACCCCAGCTGCCGATATAGCAAAAAGATTGGTATCGTAACAACCACAGGAGGGAGCATACGTGTACTTAAAATGAAGAATAGAAGGTCTCCTTTACCCGCCACCCGGAAGCGGCTGAACGCGTAAGCAGCGAACAATCCGAAAACTACAGACAAAATGGTCGATAGTCCTGCTGTGATGGCTGAGTTCTTAAGGTATCCGACATACTCGCTTTTTCCAACAATTTGCTGACCCCGGTTTAACATGACCCTGTCATACCATTTGAGGTTGGGGTTCTTTTTGATGTCTTCAAGGCCTTGAGAAGCTGTAACCTGACGTCGCTGGGTAAAAAGGCCGATAAATCCTTCCATGCTGGGCTGGAAAAAAACCTTCGGTGGCGCTGCCACCGCGTCAGCCCGCGTCTTCAGAGAGGTTGCCCCCATCCACAAGACCGGGATCAGCACGATGATCGCCACGATGATTGTGATCAGCGCCTTAATATTTTTGGTGATCTTAGCCTTTACAGTGACCTTATCGACCCTGGATGGATAATTGATCTCACGTTGATTTCTCTTTGAAGTTTCCATTCTTACCCCTCTTTCGCTTTATTCAAAGCAGTAATATAGAGGTTACTGATAGCAATAATCACGACCAGAACGATGACAGCCAACGCGCTTGCCTGACCAGTCTTAAATTGCCCTAGGAACGCGCGTGTGTAGATATCAATGGATATGAGACGTGTTGCCGCGCCGGGGCCGCCTCCTGTTAACCCCATCGCAAGGTCAAAACTCTTGAACGCCTCAATTGAGCGGAACAAGACAGCGATGAGAACAAGTGGTGCCACCTGTGGAAGAGTGATCTTCCAAAATTGAAACCATGAACTGGCTCGGTCTATCACCGCTGCTTCATATAAATACTCAGGAATTGCGCTCAGCCCAGATAGAACCAGCAGCATAACAAATGGAGTCCACATCCAAACATCGACAATGACAATCGCCCATAATGCCAGGTTACCCCTTGCCAGCCAGTCTGTAACTAAAGGCACACCCAACCATGAGACCAGGTAATTAAAAATTCCATATCCCGGGTTGAACATTAACTTCCAAAATAGTCCAACCACCACCGGGGAGAGCATCATAGGAATGAGAATGAGCGTGGTGATGATTCCGCTACCTTTAAATTTTTCTCTGATCAACATTGCCAAACCAAACCCAAAAACTGTCTGCAGGATAACGGAGGTAATTGCGTATTTTCCGGTGATAGCAAAGTAAGTCCAAACTTGTTCATTGGTAAGCAAGTCTTTAAAATTTTGAAAGCCCACCCATACCGGCAGTTTGTTACCAATCACAGAGTATTGGTTGAAGCTTAAGAAGACACTATAAAAGAGAGGGAAAATATTCATTAGGATCAACAGGATTAATGTCGGCCAAATAAAAAAGTTGACCAACGCTTTGTCGCTCAAACGCCATTTACCGCTTTTCATTGCCCTGGTTAGATTTGCCATAATCACCTCAACAAAGATTTGCTTCCCAGCCCCTTTTGAGAAGTGTGGTGAGGAGTTTTACCTCCTCACCACATTGAAACACTCAATTACTTTAGCACATCATTATCGACCAGGATTTGGCGTTGTTCAACTGCCAACTGATCGAGAATCGCCTTAGGATCACCCACACCCTCTACAATGTAGGGGTGCAGAAGGCGATTAACTGGTTCAAGCATTTGACCAAAGACGGGGATGTTCCAGAAGTCTTTCACCATCTGCATGGAATCAGAGAACGCTCGATTGTAAGGAGTGTTATTCAGGAACTCCTCAGACGCGAGCACGGCCTTGTTACAGGTGTAACCACCAACTTTGGCCCATTCTTTCTGAATTCTTTCCTGGGCAAACCACTTGATGAAGTCCATCGAAGCCTGCTGCCGTTCCGGCGAGGTATAGGAAAGGACGCTTAGACCTTGCCCACCAAGAGCAACGTACGCCTCTCCACCAGGACCCTTCGGCCCGGGGAAGAATCCAGTAACGTCAGCGAAGGGATTGACTCCCGGGTTGGCAAGGGCAGGGAAGAAGGCGAAGTAGTTCATGATCATCGCGGCCTGGCCGGAAATGAACGCATCGTTCATTTCTGCATAGAACGCATTTGATGTTCCCGGAGGGGCGAATTGGTAGAGCTCCCGATAGAATTTCAGGGCTTCGACAGCCTCAGGAGAGTTGACAACGCCTTCGACTTCGTAGGTCGCGGGATCAAACCAGTCAGCTCCGTATGAGAACAAAACATTTTCATAACCCATGATCATTCCATCGTAGTCTTTCTGGGTATAAACACCTACACCATACTTGACTCCGTTCTTAGGATTATCAGGGCGGGTGAAGAATTCAGCGATGTCGCGTAATTGAGCCCAGGTTTCAGGGGGTTTCAGATCATACCCATACTTTGCTTTGAAGGCTTCCATCTCGACGGGATCTTCAAAGAGGTCTTTGCGATAAGCCCAACCAACAGCATCACCCTCGGTGGGGTATGCATAATACTTACCGCTACCGACAGGATACTCACCATAGAACTTAATGGTGGCTTCGGTTACGCTGGTATCGATACCATTGGATTTCATGAAATCGGTCAGATCAACGTAATGACCCTGAGTTGCACCCTGGCCGGTCCACTGGCTGTCGCCAACGACCATGTCGTAGGTGTCTGATTTGGCAGCCCACTGGGAAGCCATCAGATCATAGAATGAACCCCAGGGTTCTTCAACCACATTGACCTTGATGCCTGTCTCGGCTTCGTACAGATTACCAATCTCCTGCAAATACTTCGCGGGATCCCACTCAGCCCACAGGATGGTGAGTTCTTTGACCGCAGGTCCAGCAGCAGGAGCTTCAGTGGCAACAGGTGCCTCAGTTGCTGCCGGAGCTTCAGGGGCTGCAGGCGCTTCAGGGGCAGCAGGTGCCTCGGTAGCGACCGGTGCACAAGCGGCCAAAACCAAAGCAGACACAATTACCAGATACAGTATTCGTTTCATTTCTTCAATCTCCTTGTTAGATTTGAGAAGTACCCACTTATTTCCTAACAATATCCGATGTTGTTTGTAATCACCTCCTCCAATGTAAAACAAAAGTCGGTTGTAGAATCACCCAGCAATCGGTTGA
>MTKZ01127859.1_pt1 | contig 10012 bp, 12 predicted proteins | sample 1042781 | NCBI WGS metagenome assembly MTKZ01 (sample SAMN06212207, study PRJNA360539) | anaerobic digester metagenome | biome: Wastewater treatment plant; material: sludge; isolation source: anaerobic digester fed with sludge from wastewater treatment plant | place: Denmark: WWTP Viborg ...
GTGGAACGTTATTGAATAGGAGCGTCTGCCGGCGCGCCGTGTGAAACCATGCTATGTTTGCACCCTTCGCTCGCCTGCGAATGGGCAACCGGCCATCAGGGGGGCGGATAGCGCCTGAGCGGGAAGGCTGGGAAGGAACGACCTGGGAGAAGCGGCGGGATTCGTGTCGACGTAAAGGAGAAACAGAAATGAGGGCGATTCCACCATTCGAAATGCGCCAAAGAAAGCCTATACTGATAACGCTCCCTAAGGAGCGCATGCAATGCACACTCTTCGCAGAACGTTCGCGCCGAGTCGATTGCGATGAAGGGAGTTTCACGTACCTGGTTCAACGTCTGAAGGCTTGCGAGGCTAACCGATGGTTTTGGCGGTTGTGCTACTATCAACAAATGCCAGATAGAAACTGGAGCTGGGGAAACAACGCGGTTGTTATTCCTGAGGACAGGGTTGAAACGGTCCTTGGTTCACTACCGTTTTTCAAATGATGAATGCCCGGTCTGCTGCAAAAGAAGCATCCACCGATCATTGCGCGGAACGAACCGATAATACTCGGCGCAAGCATGTGCCGCAGGGTTTCCAGGAACCTGTTCGATTCTCTGCTAACCACGACGTAGCCTCTGACTCGGACTCGAAGAAGTACTTTGTGGAATACAGTGATGCACGACTTAGTTGCGGGCAACCAGCCCTGTGAAGCACATTGTAGTCTCCACCTGACGAGCCGAGTCCACAAACGTCATTGTATATCAGTCCTATCTTCCTTCGCATAATCGCGCTGAGTTGTTCAGCAGATACAACAATCTCCATCCTATGCCTCCACATCGTCTTCTCAATCGGTGCTTTATTATCGGTAATAGGCACGATTAGCTTAGTGAGTTCGGGGATTCTAATCGATATGCAAGCAAGCGATTCCCTTTGGTCCGATAAGAATGCCAACCGGTTCACGCCCGGTGTGATGCACACGCTGTCGGCCATTCGACCCGAGAACACGGAGTTCGCCAAGCGGGCATGTTCCGTATCCACGCATGCTCAGAGCAATGCCCCTTCGTTGGAGTATATGCGAGGGCGCACGTGTGTCATGTCTTGGCTGAGAGACCGTTCGCCTTTTGCGAACGCACCGCTGCTATCCCTGCCGGGCCAGACGCTGGTGCAGCAGCTCGTGGGTCTTCATCACCCGGTAGGCATTCCGGTTCGTCACCGCCTGGTCGGCCCACCGGCACATTGGCGCGATAAGCTTGTATCCATACCACGGGTTCGCCCGGGCCATCGCCAGCGCGCAGCCCGTCACTTCCGCCGACATCTCCCGCGGCGCGGGCCCTGGACGCCTGTCCCTCTTCCCAGGAACCGCTGACCGATACCAGCTCGGCGCGGCGCGAGCCCGGGGCATTCAGCACATCAACACCGCTTCCCGCTGCTACGCCACACCCACATTCGACCCCTTGCCCGTGACCTTCGATCCTTTCCTCCCGAAGGCACCAGACCATCGTACGGCAAGAAGTCTCTTACGGCCCGATTCCCACGTACCCCGGTCAATTACAGTCAGGGCCTAATGCAATTGCTACTCATAGTCTGTGGCGACGAGCTGCACAGCGAGCTATACGTAATGAACACTCAGAGGCCCAGCGATCAATGAACGCACTGAACGAAAAGTTCGATGCCGCCAAACTTGAGTACGATCAAGGCGGCAGTCCGCTGCAGAGCGTTTGCGATATAGCACAACACTGCTTGTCAATATTGGGCAAGGCAAGTTCCCATGAACAGGGAAGAATCGCGAGCAAACAGTATTTGGTGTTTCAGGCCAACGGTAACCTGTCCCGACCTTATAGACCGGAGATGCTGCACACGTCCCAACGTCCATTTCGTCAAGAATGGGATAGACTGGTTGGATGCCTCGATCCGAAAAGACATCGGATCGATCTCGAGGAACAGAGCATAAATACTGCACTATATACGGCAGTCATGGCTCTCGCTATATGTTACGACCTGTGGAAACCCAAAAGCCGGAAGACCCCCGGAACGTACTTCGAAATCGTCCTCGGTAGCGTTATTGCCCAGTTGCTCCCTGACTTCAATCGCAGCAAGTTCATTACTATTCCCGGTCATGCCGATAGTGTATCGACAGACATAGTGTTTTCGAAGTCTGATGACCGCGGCGGGCTCGTGATACCAGCCAAGATCACAACGAGGGAACGCATCGTTCAACCATTTGCCCACCAGCGAATTCTGAACAGCGTATTCGGTGATGGAGCGTACAAGTCCGTTCTGGTCTGCGTCAGTGAGCTTCAGAGAGATGCGAACAGAGGTGTCAATGAAATTTGTGTGCCTGGGACAATCCGCCTCTTCCAAAGTCACCTGGCGTCTCTCAGCGGTATCTACTATTTGGATCCGCCGCTTCGATACTTGCAGCAAGACCTAGCGAAGCATGTCGTGGTCGGGTCTGTCGGCAAACTGCTAGCGCAGGACTTCCCCGGGCTACTTTGACACTTGGAACCTATCCCAAAACCCCTGCGGTGCGAAACGTGACCCATGCGCAGGCAAAGCGGAGTAAGGCAACATAGATGGCCGACTTCTTTTGCCAACGGATGAGGAGTCGGCGGAAACGATTGTTTCTAGCGCCATGCGAGGCAGGTTGGCCAGAAGCCGACTCGGCGCACGCAGCCGTGCGAGGGAGCCTTCGAATCAAGCGGCTCTCAGGCTCGACCACGCCAGATGCGCGGCGAGTCACCGCGCCGCGTTCGCTGTTAGAAAGGACACGTCTACAAACCCCGGCAATACGGGTAGCGCGAAGTCTCTTAACGCCCCGTACTTGCCAAGCCATAGTTCTTTCTTCACGAACAATGACTGCCCTGGGTACAACTCTATGTCGCCGAGCCTTTCGCTGAAGTACCCGTGAAACACCGCCAATTCACGAAGGATATACGCGGCTGCGCCAAGCAGAATGACATTCCTCCGTTCCGTGCCGCTGCTCTCTACACGTGACGCCACATTCTTCGTAACCTGCCGAATTACATCCTCGCGAAACTCCGTATCACCCTCAAATGCTGCCTGTAGTCGTGAATAGCATCGCGCAAATCCATCCCCGAGACGAGCACGCAGTTCGCTTTCACGCACGATGCCGATTGGAACCGCTGTGGTCCCAACCACCTTTTCAATTGCGCGTTTGAGCTCCGTTGCCCGTCGAATCGCTCGCACACCCGCGGCTTCTGCTGGCAGTCCACGGACGACCACGTAGTTTACGGCTTCGCATTCTTCGAAGAGAACGACGTCAATCGACCGCAGGCTCGCCTCGCGTGCCCATTCGCCAAGCCGCCTAAATAGTACCTTTGAGAACAGTCGGTTGGCCAATGATACTCCCATCATCGCCCGTTGGTTCGCCAACATGCGCAGTCCTTCCTGGCTCGCATCCGAGCTAGTGTAGTCCGTCAAACGGTCTGTAACTTGTGACCCCAGACATTCCAATGACAACGGATGCTTGCCAGCGGAATCCGCTCATGATCACAGAGAAATAACGACATTCGATAAGTCTCGTCATATGCGGCGGACACCACTAGCGCGTGAACAAGCAAATGAAGTCATCATTCGCATCTTTCACTTCGAATGTATAGACCGTACGCCCTCGCACCCTCGACACCACACCAGGAGAGCCCCGTCCGGCCGAAGCGGCGGTCATGATGCCTTTCAGGGAAGGATACTCGCTCACTCGAAGCAGCCTTGGCTCGCCGCTCGGTCTGCCAGCAAAACTCACACTCAACTCATACTTCTTCATCGCGCCTCGATAAGTTGACGCCCAGGGACACCACACGTACTCACTTCCCCGACTGAACACGCCGCCCCATCTGCAGCTCATCCTGTAACAATGAAGCGTATGCTTACGGCACTGGCGAATGATGACTGCGTTACTTCGCCCGGGCGATTGCTCGATCTCATACGCGGTCTTTGGCAACCGCTCCCAGCGGTTATCAACGTTTCGCTCGACCACAAGGCGTGTCATTCTGTTGTTGGGCGTATCGCCTGCAATTGGAAATGCGAATTCCCGCGGTGCGTGACACCGTCCGTGCAATTCGAAGCTAAAGACTCCATCAGCGGCGTCGACGGTGTAACGGTCGATCCTCTCCACGGATCTGTATGTTGGGATATCGCTCGCGACCTTCCGGTAGCCTAGCATGGCAAACATGGCTTCCGAAAGCGCCTCCGCCGGAAGAATGTTGTTTGCGTTGCCCAACTTGGCAGACTCGATCTGGTCGCGAATGCGCTGCGCCATCCCGTCAAGCGCAAACAGGATATTGCTCATGTCCTTGAACTGTTCAAAAAGCTCCTCCGGTAACATCAAATGGGCTTTTTGCTTGTACACGTCGTCGTGCATGAAAGTTGCCCACGCGTCTTGGAGTAGTGTGCGCACCTGTAGCTCGGCGAAGTTGAATTGGTCGCGCATTCGTGCGTGAGCTTGCCATCGAACATCCACATGCCATCCACGATACCCGGACTCTTTCTGTCCAACTTCGATCCAGCGTTTGTCTCCCTTCTCGGGCTTCACGTAGTGCAACCCGCCCCAATGGCCCTTCTCCAGGGAGTCCACAATTGCGTGGACATCAGACAAATTGTGACAAACAAGGCGAGCCCCAATCAGGTCGCGGACGTGTGCCAGCTGGAAGGCCTTCTTGAATTCGAGATCCTTGTCCGCTTCGATTTTGTCGTATAAAGACTCCCAGGACTTAACGCGACTCTCTTTTAGCCGGATGCGGAACATCCCCCGGGGAATCCCCTTGGCAAAGCTCGCCGCTTCGATTCGCTCTATGCCACGCAGCAGCAGGCGCTGTAGCTCCTTACGCGCCGCCTCCAGTTGCGCTGCGTGCCGCTGATACAGTCTCTTGAATTCGTTTCGCTTCATGGCGTAGCGGATCTCGTGGTCGCTTTCCCCAGTCGGGTAAACAGGTATCCGATTGCGAACACACATACGCTACTAGTCACTGCGTAGATTGGAGTCCGGTAAGTGTCGCGCGGAACAATACACTCAAGCCACCGCCATAGGACAAACCCACTATTCTGGTCGGAGACGCTATAGAATCCACCGAGCCATGCGGCACCGAAGCCCGCTACTACGGAGGCGATGGCGGGCCACTTCAAGTCCGGCATGGTGGCACCGGGCCGGCGGCAAAGGACTGCTAAAACAGCCGGTAAAAGGGCCAGCTGACCGGCGGATACAGCGAAAACCAGATCCACCACACCAAAACCCAGTGTGCGAAACAGTAGGGTCAAGACTAGGGCTACGATTCCAATAGCGGCAGTGTGAATGGGTGCGATACGCGAGACATCTGCGGCAGGATCCGCCTTGGTGAGTCGGGCGAGATCAAGCGAAAACGTCGCAGAGGCGGAATTGAGAAAGCCATCCGCCGAGGAGAACATCGCAGCGAACAAGCCAGGGACGAGAACACATCCAAGAAGGAATGACGGAACGAAGCTGTGTTGCCGGGCCGTATCCATCAGAGCCCCGAGAGGCTCCTCGGATGTGTCTAGCCCGGGCGCGATGAAGACAGAGAGCACAATCAGAAGCGTCCATGAGAGCACGAAAGCAACGATAGCCCCAATGGTCCCGCGTCTGAAGTGATCGATGCTTGTGGCTGCAACGAGGCGTTGCCATGCCTGCATATCCACAAAGGGGAAAGGCACATTGATGAAGAACAGGCTAACGGCGACTGCAAGAGGAAGGGATGCGCGATTGTGTGATCCCCAGAGGAGGGGCTCTGGAGAACCGCTGGTACGCCAAAGAGACATAGTCAGGTAACTGAGCACAAGAAGTGCGACGAAAAGCAGCCCGACCTGTGACCAATCCGAGCGAACTGCAGAACGAAAGCCGCCGAGCGAGGCGTATATGATTGTGACGGCCCCGAACGCGATGACGGCTGGCAGCATCCAGGATGTGGGTGCGTGGAGCGAGCGAAGGACTATGTCCGCTGCGAAGAGTTCCGTCGCAAAGAGCCCCATTAAGCCAAGAATGGTAGCGGTGGAAGCAATGTAGCCAAGGAGAGGAGAGGAGTAACCACGTCCAAGGAAGGTGTGAATGGTATCTGTCCTGTGCACACGGGCACGGATCAGAGGAGAGAACAACCACATTGCGAACCAGCCCGCAGAAAAGGATATGGTTGCCCACATGAACGCGAGCCCGAACACAGCACCAAGTTGGAGCAAAGCAATGACGACAGTTGCTAGCGATGTGCTAGATGAAAACACTGTGGCTGCGACCATTTTCTTGTCTAGTGTCCAGCCATCGAAGAAGTAGACGTCTAGACGTCGCGCCCTCTTCCTGTCGCGTTGCCCGATAAGCAGGTAGAACAGCACAGACAGCGCGGTTCCTACGATCGCTCCAACGAGGAGTGGGGGCATAGGCATGCTCGCAATCACGTTGCTCGGCTAAGCTCCGCCAAGGCAGTAACTGTTCCACGAACTCTAACGCTGGATGTACGACCGCGATGCTGCTTGATGTCTGTGTCTGGAGGCCAAGCCGAGCGGCTATCACGATCGGGTGAGACAGGGGGAGCAACAAGGCCAGATTCGAGCGGGCGACGTTGTAGGGGCAAACGGGTGCGAGCGGGCACAAAGTCGGCCCCAAACGTCGGTTGAACGTCATCCTGTTGCTCGTGAAGCCACATTCAAGCCCCATCCTACAGCTGGCCTTTGATTTTCACAGCCACAACCTAGTGCGGGTGCATGATGGGCAGCCCCGAGCTGGTCTCTGACCAGCCGCCGCGACAGCCGTCCCCCCTCCTTCCAAGCGAAGAGGCGGCTTCGAGGATCGTCCCATGGCCTGGAAACGCGGCCAGCATCATGCAGCTGATCGTAAGTCGGCGAGCGGCACTCAGCAAGTGGCTGGGGGCCGGCCAGGCACATGTCCAGCGCGTTGTGGCGAGAGGCCGGTAGTGCGCAAAGTGCCTCTCGAAAAACCGTTTGCGATAGAACGTGCGGCCGTGGCAGCTACACCGCCAGGGCCAGCAATGACGACGCCCGCTCGTCGGCTTCCGTGCGGTCTCCGCCGTTGGGCAGCTTGCCGGCGAGCCGGGTGAGTGCGTCCACCAGAGCGAAGACAGACGATTGAACCACGAATGCGTTCGCGCGACCACCCATCGCCGTGTGCGATACCCCGGAATGCTCCCACGTTCGACCTCTTCTTCTCCACGCGACTTGATGTGAGTGGTGTAGCCCCATTCCGCCACGGGTTCGCGTGCGTCCTGGTAGTCGTATCCCTTGTCCGCGCAGAAGTGCTGCTTCTTACGCAACATGGGCTCAGGTCGCTCGACGGCCAGGCTGTTCAGCGTGGGGGCCGCCAGTCGCATGTCGTGCGTGTTGGCTCCGCTGACGGCCAACGCCAGAGGAACGCCGGCGCCATCGGTAAGCAGGCTTCGCTTGCTTCCCGATTTGGCCCGATCCGTGGGGTTGGCACCGGTATTTCTCCCCCCGAGGGGGGCTTTGGTCATGGCGCCGTCGATACTTTGCCAGTCCCACTAATTGCCCTTCAGTTCGTCCTACTCCATCAGTCCGCCCACAGCCAGCGAAACCCACCATTCGCTGCCAGTAGCCCACGCGATCCGACATGATGCACCTCCAGTGCGCGCATCATGCCAAATCGTCGCCCCCCGACGCCAGATGCAATTCACCGAGCGCTCACAGCGAAACACCCCCCGCTTCACAGACATCTGGAACCGCCGGTGCAGAATCAGCGTTCACTGATCGCGTGGGCCAGGTTTCTGGCGATTGATATCGAGGCGGATGGCTACTCATAGTCTGTAGACTCAAAGGCATCATTTCGCTGTACTCGTCAGTCATGAAACGGGTAGTCCATGCCGAATTAACTGCATTTGGCAATGCGGTGCGACAGGTGCGAGTTCGCCTGAACTGGTCGCAAGAAAGGCTGGCAGATGAGTGTGGGCTTCACCGAACTTACGTCGGTGCAGTTGAACGGGGGGAAAGAAACGTCAGCTTGCTGAATATTCATAGGATCGCCCGGGCACTCGGAGTTCCCCCGCGACAATTGATCGCGACCGCATGACCTGATCGCCACGCAATGCCATTGAGAATCCATCCGGCGCCCCAAACGCTCGCCAGATGCTTGCCAATAGAAGAGCGAAACCCCAAGCCACTATTCCAGGTTTAAGAGCATCTGAATGGGCTTCGCGACCGCACCCGCGTGCTTTGGCGCGATCGTTGTGCCGTCATACAACTGAAGTGTTCGGAGAACCTCGCTTGCTACTGCCTGCGCGAGAGGTGGAGGGACAGCATTGCCGATTTGCGATCGAATGTCGGCGCGAGTGCCGCAAAAAACGTAACTGTCGGGAAAACCTTGAAGGCGCGCGGCTTCACGTGGAGTCAGCGGGCGATCATGAAACGGATGCCCGTACCGGCCACGAGTGAAGCTGTCGAACCCTCCTGTAATGGTCGGGCACTGGCCAGAGGCATCAAGTCGCCCATAGACATCGGGCCAGCCCCCCGAGGATGTGTTGACGTCCTGATGGCAAGCAAGGCGATACTTCTGCGGAATGTCCTGCCATCCGCCTCCTTGCGGAACGAACGAAAATCGCTTGATATTCGCGGCGGTAACTCTCGCTCTTTGGTGATTCGGGAAATCGGGATGATCCGTGTAATCCTGCGGGGGTTCAGGGAGCCCCTTCAACACCCGNNGGGAATGAAGAAGTCCGCTTCGATATCCTTACGTTTGCCAACGAGAATGAAACGCTCCCTCGTCTGAGCCAATCCGTAATCGGCTGAATTATAAACGTGCGGGAAGAGGGCGTAATCTGCCAGTCGCAGGAACAAGGATTCCAGATACGGCCGACCGCGCTTCTGCGCGAGCATAACGACATTCTCGAGAATGAACATCCGGGGGCGGAGCTCCTGAACAAGGCGAACGTACTCCAGGACCAATTCATTCCGCGGATCTCCGTTGTGGGCGCCGCGCTTCTGCTTGGAGAACCCTTGGCAGGGAGGCCCACCTGACAAAAGATCCAATTCCACCGATCCCATGTTAGCCTCGCGACGCAGCATCTGCCCGCTGACGCGAGAAGCATCACAGCAAAGACATTGCGAGTAGTTGTTCGCGATGTAGGTTCTGACGGCAGCTTCATCATCGTCGAATGCCAGAACGACAGCAAACCCAGCGCGTTTTATTCCAAGCGCCATCCCTCCCGGTCCGCAGAAGCTTTCGATGCAGAGGTATTGTTTCAAGCCGGTATCTCCGCCATTAGCCTGGCAATCAACTTGTGAACATTGCGAAGTTCACACTCCCAGACTATTAATACTCGCCATCCGATGCGAGTCAATTCTAGGACTATTTGTTTGTCACGTCTCACATTTTGCTCGAGTTTGGCCTTCCAGAAAGAGTGGTTTGAGCGAGGGATCGTTCCCTTGGTACAGGAATGGTGATGCCAGAAACATCCATGAACAAACACTGCGACAGAGTAGCGGGGCAGCACAACATCGGGCTTTCCCGGCAAGTCTTGGCGCTGAATTCGGAACCTATATCCGAGCCGATGCAAAAGCCGCCGAACAGTCATTTCGGGCGAAGTATCCCTGGATCGCACTCGACGCATATTCTCGCTGCGGCGCTCTTGAGAAACCCTGTCCATAAAAGACTAAATCTAGGCGGCTGATCGCAATTGTCAAGGCCAGACTTTCGAGGCACACGTCGGGGGTCAATGCCGATGTTAGAGCCTATCCCAAAACCCCGTTGCACGCCGATAAAGTCAAGGAGGCGCGGAGGAGGATGGCTTCATCGACTGAGCAGACGTTTATGGGATCGCCGAGCGGGTGCTGCCCAAGGGCAGCGGGGACTACACAGCACGGGCTTTGCAGACTCTGCTGGATATAGTCGACGGCGCGTTGAAGCCTCCGGTGGGACCATGCGCATGAGGTTTCGCGATCTCTGGCGTCGCAGATCGCACGGCAGGAGAGGGCGGGGCGTGTGGTTCGAAAGGAGTATCTGAAGGTGGATGTACGCTCGTATACGTTTTCTGAGCATCGACACCGG
>MTKZ01011723.1_pt1 | contig 10009 bp, 9 predicted proteins | sample 1042781 | NCBI WGS metagenome assembly MTKZ01 (sample SAMN06212207, study PRJNA360539) | anaerobic digester metagenome | biome: Wastewater treatment plant; material: sludge; isolation source: anaerobic digester fed with sludge from wastewater treatment plant | place: Denmark: WWTP Viborg ...
GTACGGTTAACTACCTGAACATCCCGGCAGTGGAGATCGGCCTGCGCCATCTGGCTTCGGTGGGAATCGACCAGATTCACGAGCGAGTGATGAGCCTGACCGGCTGGTTGATCGACAGCCTGGCCGCGCTCCGGCATGATTCGGGCCAGCCGCTGGTCAAGATTCACGGCCCGCGCAATCTGATCGGCCGGGGTGGCACAGTTACCATGACGTTCTATGACCGCGATGGCCGCAGCCTGGATGACCGGCGCATCGAAGAGCTGGCCAATCACCAGCAGATCTCCTTGCGCACCGGCTGTTTCTGTAACCCCGGCGCGGGCGAAATCGCGCACGGGTTGGGGCCGGAAATCATGCGCTCGTTCTTCACATCGGCCACGCCTCTCTCTTTTCAGGAGTTGCGTCGGGAGATGCAATCGTACTTCGGCCGCGATGTTAGCGCGGTGCGCGTCTCGGTCGGGTTGGCCTCCAACTTTGCAGACGTCGAGGCCTTCATCCGGTTTGCGACGCGTCTCCTGGACCACACCGCAGAGGAGATCGGAGAGGNNGATCGGAGAGGTCGAGGTGACGGCGCCGGAGTGCACGACGGGCCGGGATTCCGCCTGAAGCTATGGACAAACGGCCGCTCTATCTGCAAATCGCCGAATCCATCCGGCAGGAGTTGCTGGAGGGACGGCTGCGCCCAGGCGCCGCACTGCCGTCCGTGCGCGAGATGGCCGTTCAATGGAGTTGTACGCCAGGCACCGTCCAGCAGGCTTACAAGGAATTGGCGCGGCAGGGCATCGCAGTGAGCCGGCCCGGCCAGGGCACGCACATCGGCAGTGCACCACCAACCTTGGCCGACGCAGCGCCACTCCGCCGCGCGACGGTCGTGCACCAGGCTGAGGCATTCCTGTTGGAGATGCTCTCGGCTGGCTACACGATTTCGGAGACTGAAAGCGGATTTCGAGCGGCCCTCGATCGCTGGCGCGCCTTGTCGATCGCAATCCCGCCCGCCAATGCACAGCGCCTCCGCTTTGCCGGCAGCCACGATCCTGCGGTGTCACTGGTCGCCGCGCACTTCGGTGAGATCTGCGAGGGGTGCAGCCTAGAGGTCGCCTTTACCGGCAGTCTCGGCGGCCTGATCGCGCTGGCAGAAGGAACAGCCGACATCGCGGGCAGCCACTTGTGGGATGGGGAGAGTGACACATACAACGCGCCCTTCATCCGGCGACTGCTTCCTGGCCGCAAGGTGGCCCTGCTCACGCTGGCCCATCGCCGATTGGGGCTGATCACGGCGCCAGGCAACCCGCTGAACCTGGCGTCTCCAGCCGATCTGGCCCGGGCCGGCGTCCGCTTCGTCAACCGCCAGCGCGGCGCAGGCACGCGCGTCTGGCTTGACGCGCGACTGCGGCGCGCCGGGATCGACAGCCAGGCTGTGCTGGGCTACAACCGTGAAGTCACAACGCACGCCGAGGTTGCACGCGCGATCGCAGAGGATCAGGCAAACGCCGGTCTCGGCATCGAAGCGGCGGCCATTCCCTATGGCCTCGGTTTCGTCCGATTGACAACCGAGCCATATGACCTGGTTATTCCCGCGGATGCCTGGGCCTTGCCTCCGGTGCAGGCACTTGCCACCTGGCTGGCGTCTGCCGCGGCACGCGCAGCCATTGAGGCGTTGGGCGGCTACGACACCGGCGATACCGGCCGGGTTGCGTGGATAGAATGATGGGCAGAGGTGAATCTTGATCAACGAACAACGGCTTGTGAAGACCTTCCTCGACCTGGTCGCCATCGACAGCCCTTCAGGGGAAGAAGAGGCGATCAGCAAGGATCTCGTGCGCCGCTTCTCGGAGCTCGGCGGAGAGGTCGAAACTGACGAACGGCACAATTTGATTGCGCGCTTCGCCGGAACGAACGGCGGCGATTGGTTGATGCTGAGCGCCCACATGGATACAGTCGGCAAGGATCGCGGCATCAAACCGCAGATCCGGGATGGGATCATCTATTCCGACGGCACGACCATTCTCGGCGGCGATGACAAATCCGGCGTGGCCGCCATCCTGGAGGTGATTGCGTCGATCAAAGAGGACGCTCTGCCGTATCCGCCGCTGGAAGCTGTCATCTCCGTAAGCGAAGAAGTGGGGCTCCAGGGGGCCCGCACATTGGATAAGGGCAGGTTGCGCGCAAAACGCGGCTACGTTCTGGATTCGGGCGGCCCGTCGGGCGTAGTGGTCACCAGCGCCCCAAGCCAGGACAGCCTGGAAATCGAGGTCCACGGGCGAACCGCCCATGCGGGCTCGGAGCCAGAAAACGGCATCAACGCAATCCGGGTGGCAAGCCAGGCCATTGCGGCCATGCCTCTTGGGCGAATCGACGCTGAAACCACTGCAAATATCGGCGTGATTCAAGGCGGCGTAGCCACCAATATCGTGCCCGACTACGTCTATATCAAGGGCGAAGCGCGCAGCCGCAATGACGAGAAGTTGGCCGCACAGACTGCGGCGATGGCGTTCGCGTTCCAGGATGCCGCCGAACAAGACGGCGCACGCGTTGAGTTCAAGATCAAGCGGATGTACACCACCTACAAGCTGTCGGACGACCACCCCGTCGTTGCGGCTGCAGTCACAGCGATCGAGAAGCTGGGCTGGGGCCCCATCATCAAGGCCTCGGGCGGCGGCACGGATGCCAACATCTACGCGGAGCACGGCATCCGCTGTGCCATCCTCAGCACGGGCATGGCCGAGGTGCACACGCCGAACGAACATATCGCGATCGCCGATATGGTGAATGCTGCATCGCTGCTGCAGGAGATCGTCACGATCGCTTAGATCGCACCATCGTGACTCATGAAAGGGGGCGCGTCGTGCCAAGATTGATCCCGGTGATGCTTGTGCATGGATTCGATGGCGCGCCTTCTTGCTGGACCGACTCAGGCTTCCGCCAGCACCTGATCCTCAAGGGCAACCTGGACCCAAACCTGGTCCGCACCTTCGACTATGGGATCGCCCCGGACGGGACATACAACAATCGGGGCGACCTGCGAGAGATCGCCAGCCGGCTGGCGGGAGCCAACCTATCGACCGAAGATCGATTCCTGTGCAGCGTCGATCAACTCAGCGATAACAGCGTGGCGCGCGGCGGTCCCGCGGAGGTCACGCTGATCGCACACAGCCTCGGCGGCATTATCTGCCGCTATTACCTGGGCCGGGCGATGCGCGATGAGTGGGGAACGCTTTATCGCGGCAATGTAGGTCGCCTCATTACCATCGGCAGCCCGCACCGCGGGGCCGATCTGGCGCGACTCATCGACCTCGCGCCGCGCGGTTCACTCATGTGGCACTTCATCCGACTCCTGGAGAAACTCGGCCTTGCGCCGGCGCGACCCGCAACGACCGTCGAACAACTCGAAGCGGCGCTGCATGCGCAACAGGCAGCAGAGCGAACGATGCGGGGCCCGGGCTTGCCAGAAAGCCGGGTCCTGCTCACGGACTCACCTGTGTACAGCCAGATTCATCCCGATAGCCCGGTGCTGGCCGAATTGAACAAACCCGGGATGACGCCGGAACATGTCGCCTGTCACACCGTATACGGCGACATCCGTTACAGCATTACCATCCGCGCGAACAGCATCACGCTGATCGATCACACGGTCAGTTTTGGCGACCTGATCGTTGCGGCTGAGAGCGCACGAGAAATACCGCACGCGCCGTGCACCTCTCACCCGTTCGTCGACGGCAGGAGTATCAGCATGACCTTAACCGCCGGGCCCGCGCTGCCTGAGCCGCGCTCCCTGGTCGAGGCGCTGCCGGCTGTGGCACACCACCGGCAGTTGTCTAACCCCGAAATTCAAACGACCATCCTGTCGATCCTGGCACCATGAAGGCATTCAACGCTGCCTGGCGCGCATTTGTCAGCTTCTACAGCGAGCTGTTTTTTCTGATTGGGCTGAGCCTGCTGTGGTGGGCGACGGGGGGAGTGTTCGCCGGCCTGGCTTTCGCGCTCGGCTACCTGGCTTTCTCGACGGGTGGACCATGGTGGATCGCTCCCATCCTCGCCATACCTGCCGGCCCAGCCATCATAGCCCTTGCAGCCGTAGCACGCCGCTGTGCACGCGACCAACACGTGGACCGCAGCCAATATTTCGAGGCCTATAAGCTGCGTTGGAAGCAGGGCCTGGCACTGACCGCCATCGGGATGGTAATTCTCAGCCTGCTGCTTCTCAACATCATCTTCTACTTCCACCAGCAAACCACGCTGTTCCGGGTGTTCGGCATCATCTGGATCTACTTGACGACCTTCTGGCTGAGCGCCCTACTTTATGTCTATCCTTTTTTCGTCGCCCTGAAGGAACCGACTGTCCTTTCCAGCCTGAGGATGGCAGCGCTTACCGTCCTGGCGAACCCCCTGTTTTCCGTGGTGTTGCTGATCATCGCGGGGGCAGTGACCGCAGTCAACGTCGCGCTGGCTGTGACCGTGCTCATCGCCTGGCCCGCGTTGATGGCGCTGCTCGGCGAGCATGGGCTGCGGCTGATCCTTCAACGGGCCGGCGTGAAGCAGGATACAGACGACTCGAGGTCGTGACGGTTTGGGTCAACCAATGTCGCAGTGACGCCTGCGGATCTTACTAAGAGAAGATCTTCGTGATCTCATCCGTTGCATACAGCGGCCACGGGACGGGCTGTCCATCCCTCAATGCAACCAAGCCTTCTTCTGGCCCGGTGACGCGGCCGATCGATGTTGTGGGAAAGCCTTGTACAGAAAGCTCTGCACACAGCCGCTCCGCATCCGCGTCCGCAACAGCTACCAGGATCGCGCCAGAGGCGATGGTCCCCAACGGGTCCAAGCCAAACTCCCGGCACAGCGCCGCCCCTTCCGGCAGAATCGGGATACGATCCAGGTCGATGCGCAGCCCGACCCCAGCGCCTCGCCCCATCTCCAACAGGCCGGTCATTACACCGCCCTCAGTAGGGTCATGCATCGCATGGACCTCGGCAATTTCGGCGGCGAGCAGCGCTGGCGCCACCACGCTGATGCCTGGTTCACGTAAGAAGCCCTGGGCGCGACGGATGAAATCCTCCCTATAGCCCCGCTGGCGCAGTATCTGTGCGCGCTCCAACGCAATCAGCGCGGTTCCCTCGATGGGCGCGGCCTTGACCAGCAGTACCGCATCGCCCACCCGCGCACCCGCAGTCATGAGCAATCGTTCCGGCGCGACTTCGCCGAGCATAGTCCCGCTGACGAGCGGCCGGTTCAGATCGACCGTGATCTCCGTGTGCCCGCCAGCCAGGCTCACCCCCAATGCCGTGCAGGCGTCGGATATCTGCTGGAAGATGTCCTCGGCTAACTCTGCGGTTGCCTTGCCTGCGGGCAGCAGCACGGTGGCCAGGAACCACCGCGGACGTGCGCCCATAACTGCGACATCGTTGGCGTTGACGTTGACCGCATACCATCCGATCTCGCTGGTGGCAAAGGTGATCGGATCGGTTTTCGCCACCAGGTAGCGATCGCCGAGATCGAACACGGCCGCGTCCTCGCCCGCACGCGGCCCGACGATGATGCGCGGGTCATTGGGAGCAAAACGCGCGAGCAACCTCTCCAGGAAAGGAAGCGGCAGCTTGCCGGCAGGCAACAGGGTGGGTTCAGACATGAATCCTCGATAACATCATGTTTTGGCTGGCGCAGCCAGCCAGGCGCGTATGATAGACCACGCTCACGCCTCTGTCAACGCGTCCGTTTTGCACGGCAGGCATTTCGATGCGGCCTCCGCTCCCAAACAGCTTCGCCTGTAGAGTATAATGATATCATGTCCGTCGAATCCGCCCTGGAGGCGCTGCGGTTCGAGCCGCGCTTCATGAGCAACATCGTGCGCTGGGAGCGAGTTCCGGCACGAGCGCCTCAGCTTGCGCGCATCCCGGCAGAGCTAGACGAGGGACTCCGGAATGCGTTGTCGACACGCGGGATCGAGGCTCTCTACACGCATCAGGCCGAAAGCGTCGCGGCGGCGCTCAGCGGCGAGCACGTTGTGGTAGCCACGCCTGCAGCCAGCGGGAAGACGCTCTGCTACAACCTGCCCGTGCTTCAGCGCCTGCTGAGTGACCCGCGCGCCCGCGCCCTGTACCTCTTCCCGACCAAGGCCCTCGGTCACGACCAACTTGCAGAATTGACCGCGCTGCTTGCGGCCAGTCCTCTTCGCGCGGCGCCTGCCGCTTATGACGGAAGATNNTCGCGCGGCGCCTGCCGCTTATGACGGAGACACACCCTCCGCCCAACGTCCCAAAATCCGCGATACGTCGCGCATCATCCTCTCCAACCCCGACATGCTCCACATGGGCATCCTGCCGCAGCATCCCCGCTGGGCCGCATTCTTCACCTCGCTGCGCGTGGTGGTCATCGATGAGATGCACGTCTATCGCGGCGTTTTCGGATCACATGTCGCCAACGTGCTGCGCCGCCTGCGCCGGATCTGCCGATTCTATGGGGAGGGGTCCGGGCCGCAATTCATCCTTGCATCCGCGACCATTGCTAACCCCCGTGAACTCGCCGAGCGGCTGGTCGAGGCGCCAGTCACCGTGGTGGGTTCAGACAAGGATGGTGCGCCACAAGGCGAGAAGCACGTGCTTTTCTACAATCCGCCTGTGGTCGACCCTGACCTGGGAATCCGCCGGAGCACCGTCCACGAGGCGGCAGATCTCGCGGCCCACTTCGTAGAGCATGACGTGCAGACCATCGTGTTCGGCCGTGCTCGACTGGCGACTGAGCTGATGCTGACCTACCTGCGCGAGAGTTTGCCGGTTCCCGCACGTAGCCACGTACGCGGCTACCGTGGGGGCTACCTGCCCGCGGACCGGCGCGAGATCGAGCAGGGCCTGCGTAAGGGCGCTGTGCGCGCGGTGGTAGCGACAAACGCGCTGGAACTGGGCATCGATATCGGGCGCCTGGATGCGGCCATCCTGGCGGGGCATCCCGGGACCATTGCCAGTGCTCGACAGCAGATGGGGCGAGCAGGTCGCCGGCAGGGGGCGTCTGTCGCCGTGTTCGTGGCAGGCGCCGGGCCGCTCGACCAATATATCGTGACCCATCCGCGGTGGCTGCTCGAGCGCTCGCCCGAACATGCGCGCATCAACCCCGACAACGAGATCATCCTTGCCGGCCATCTCGCCTGCGCGGCGGCGGAACTGCCCCTGCGAACGACCGAGGAACTCGTAGCCCCTCCTACAAGGGATAACGGAGACATCGCAGGGGACAGCACCACAACGACGGCGCCGCTCACAGATCTCGTTGAGGCCGGCCAGCTCTACGTTTCAGGCGGCCGTTACTTCTGGGCCGGCGAAGGTAACCCGGCCCAGGCGATGGGACTGCGCAGCGCAGGCAACGATCGGGTTGTCATTCAGGCGCGCGGCGATGATGGCAAGCCCCTCGTCATCGGCGAACTGGACCGCGAAGGCGTACCCTTACTGCTCTATAAAGGGGCAATTTACCTGCACGAGGGTGCATCTTATGTCGTGGAGCAGCTGGATTGGGAAGCCGGTGTGGCCACGGTGCGCGCGATCGACGCCGACTTTTACACGCGTCCGATTACGGCTGAGAAGATCGAAATGCTGGTGGTGCGGGGATTCTCCGCTGCTGGGGCAGATGGGCAGCGCGCGCCGGCGCAGGAGCGGTCCTACGAGCCTGGCTGGGGCGATGTGCGTGTGACGTCGCAGGCTACAGGATACAAGATCCTGCGCCGCAGCACGGGCGAAGTGCTCGGCTTCGGAGAGGTGGACCTGCCCGAGCAGACGCTGGAAACTCAAGGTTGCTGGTTGGCGTTTCCCGAGCGCACCATCGAGGGACTCAAAGCCGCCGGAGCGTGGCTGTCTGACCCGAATGATTATGGGCCGCAGTGGACGGCAACACGGAATGCGGCCCGCCAACGCGACGGCTATCGGTGCCAGGGCTGCGGCACGGTCGAAATGGCAGGCCGCCAACACGACGTCCATCACAAGATCCCGTTCCGCGCGTTTGTGGCGGATGCACACCGGCGAGAAAACCTGCCGCCGGAACTCGCCTGGCAGGTTGCGAACCGGCTGGACAACCTGGTCACGTTGTGCCAATCCTGCCACCACCGCGCCGAATCGAGCGTACGCACTCGCTCGGGGNNCGCATTGATCGAAGGGGTCGCGCCACTGTTTCTCATGTGCGACGGTCGTGACCTGGGCATCGTTGCCGAGCCGCAGGAGGCCGCGACCGGGATGCCCACGATCACCATCTACGAGCGGACACCGGGCGGCGTGGGCTATGCAGAGCAGTTGTTCGCGTCCATCACCGATGTCCTGCAGGCGGCGCTAGATCTTGTGACGACCTGTCCGTGCGAGAACGGCTGCCCCGCCTGCGTGGGGCCGGTGCTGGAGCACGATTATGCGCTGGATACCAAGCAACTCACGGCGGCTTTACTGCGCGCCGCACTTTCGGTATAGCTGTTTGCATAAGATCACAAGCGTGTTATAATGCCGTCGATACCTCACGCAGGCCATTCCACCCAGCCGAGCAGTCCATTCATGGCATTCCGCAATCAAGTTGTTCTGATCACCGGCGGTTCGAGCGGCATCGGACTTGCAACTGCCCGGCACTTCGCCCATGAAGGTGCGCACGTCTGGTTGGTCGCGCGGACATCTGAGCGTCTCGCTCAAGCGCTGTCCGAGGTTCAGGCCGCCTGTGAAAGCGCCGACCAACAGTGCGGTGCAATACCCGCGGATGTCGCTGATCCTGAACAGGCCGCCTTCGCAGTGGCGGAGGTGACGAGACTTGCCGGATTGCCCGATATCCTCATCAATTCACACGGCGTTACCCGACCGGGCTATTTCCAGGATCTCGACCTCGCGGTCTTTCGCGAGATGATGGACATCAACTACTTCGGCGCGCTACATACGATTCGGGCCATAACGCCTGGCATGATCGCTCGCGGATCCGGACATATCGTGAACGTGTCGTCCGGCGCGGCAGTTGTGGCGACCTTCGGCTACTCTGCCTATAGTGCCTCCAAGCATGCCCTGCGCGGCCTCTCTGACGTATTGCGACTCGAGCTTAAGCCGTATAACATTCGGATATCCGTCGTCTACCCGCCCGACACCGACACGCCGCAACTTGCCTGGGAGGCGCCCTACAGGCCGCCGGAGACGCACGCCGTATACGGCGGCACCATCATCTCGCCCGACACCGTCGCGCGTTCCATCGTCAACGGGATTAAGCGCAAACGTTATTCGATCACGCCAGGAGTTGAGATGACCGCTGTTGCTCATCTGGCCCAACTGCTGGGAGATTGGCAGTTCTCCGTCCTGGATCGCCTGATTGCCCATTCGCGTCGCGGGCAGGCGCAGCGGTCCTTGGCCAAAGCATCAAGGGAGGCATCATGAGCGATATCGTCATCGAACCGGTCAACTCCCGCAAGGGCCTGCTGGAATATGTCCGGTTCCCGTTCAAGCTGTACAGGGATGACCCATATTGGGTTCCTCCGCTGATCGAGGAACGGCTGGCCTATTTCGACACGAAGAAGAACCCGCTGTACGAACACACCCATTACCAGCTCTTCCTGGCCCGGCGCGCAGGCGCGGTGGTGGGAACCATCGGTGCGCTGGTCAACGACCGCCACAACCAGGTGCACAACGAGCTGGCCGGCGGTTGGGGATTCTTCGAGTGCATCGACGATCAGGCCGCGGCCGATGCGCTGCTTGAGACTGCCGAAAACTGGTGCCGGCAGGAAGGGATGCGCCTGATCCGCGGGCCCCTCAACTTTTCCATGAACGACGAAGTGGGAACGCTCATCGACGGCTTCGATTCGGCGCCAATGATCATGATGACGCATAACCCGCGTTACTATCCGAGCCTCATCGAAAGAGCCGGCTATGCCAAGGCAATGGACCTCTACGCCTGGATCTACGACATCGAAGAGGGATTGGCCGTGGCGCCGGAGAAGCTACAACGCGTAGCGAAGAAAGCGATGGAAAAGCAGGGCCTTCGGGTGCGCAAGATCGACATGAAGCAATGGGACGAG
>MTKZ01024397.1_pt1 | contig 10004 bp, 11 predicted proteins | sample 1042781 | NCBI WGS metagenome assembly MTKZ01 (sample SAMN06212207, study PRJNA360539) | anaerobic digester metagenome | biome: Wastewater treatment plant; material: sludge; isolation source: anaerobic digester fed with sludge from wastewater treatment plant | place: Denmark: WWTP Viborg ...
CCCTCAAAGTGGCGTGTCTACCAATTCCACCACCTGGGCAATTTGCGCGGCAAATATAAGATAAATTTCCTTATTCTTCCTATATTTGTTGAGTAAAAATCAGATTATGGATACACAAAACACATTATTGAACAAGGTTTTGGCTACGGCTGCAAAACTACGGCAGGAAGGAGCAGATAAGCCGGCACCCGAGGAATCTTTCGGTCTGTTCAGACAAAAGGGGGAGATGATCTATCTGGTTGGAGAAGCCGGATCCAGGGAAGTCAACCTGGACAATGACTATAAGATCCAGAAAGTCATGTTGTCTGCCATGCGCAAAAACCTTGTATCATGTGTCCAGGAAGTTTCCGATGGCGGAATTTTTGAAGCATTGTTAAAGGCTGGGATGCCCGCCGGGCTTGGTTTCGATATAACTACCGATTCTGAAATCCCGGAGGAACAATTCCTTTTTGAAGATCCGGGTACGTGTGCTGTGGTAGCCGTACCCATTGAAAAAGACGAGGAATTGGTCCGGTTTCTTTTTGACAACAACGTGACTGTGATGACACTGGGCCACGTAACCAAGGGGGATATACGCATTGATGACCAATCCTACGGAAATATCCGCCAGATATGATCTGACCAACGAGATCTTCAACGCCATAGCCAAAAGGTACGACCGTACAAACACGCTGGTATCGCTTGGTCTTGACAGATTGTGGCAACGCAAACTGATCCGTGAAGTGCAGAAAGTTCCACATAGTACCATCCTGGACCTGGCCTGTGGCACCGGAACGCTCACCAGGAAACTGGGATGGCTGGACGGAGCACAGGTTACCGGTCTGGATCCTTCGGAGAGCATGCTCCGGGTCGCGAAGAGCAGGACCCCGGACGGACAGGATATCATTTTTCAGAAGGGATATGCCGAGTCACTTCCCCTGACTGACAATTCCTTCCAGGTAATTACCATCTCCTATGGGATCAGGAATTTTGCCGATAGGAATGCATCGTTCCGTCATGCACTGCGGGTGCTGGAACCGGGCGGGCAGCTATTCATCCTGGAATTCTCGGAAAAGACAGAAAAGGGAACAGGAATGGCCTTGCAGCGCTTCTACATCCGAAGGATTCTCCCTCTCCTGGGCTGGCTCAGCACAGGAGAAAAGGAAGCTTATGGCTACCTCAGGGATTCGATAGCATCATTCCCTCCTCCTCAATCCGTTTGCGGTGAACTGGAAAGGGCAGGGTTCTCCCGGGTTGCCTGCAGACGCTTATTCCCGGGTATTGCGGTTTTGTACACAGGTAAAAAGAACGGACATGACAAATTATAGTATCAGCTCGATAGCCAGCCTGCTACTCTATCTCTTTTACCTGGGGCTGGCCCTCTACTTCATTTATGACCTGGTATTCAAGAAGCACAATCCGGTAAAATCATTATCCTGGATAGTAGTGATGCTCCTTCTCCCGTATGTGGGACTGATCATATACCTTTATGTGGGAAGGGATTTCAGAAAGAATAAAATTTACAGCCGCAAAGGTCTTCATGACGAACGCCTGAAAAAAGAACTAACTGCCTTTCAACTGGAACAACTGAACCAGGAACAGAATGATTTGCCGGAAGATATCGCTTTACATAAGAAACTTGTATTTCTGGTACTAAACAACAGCAGGAGCATACTGACAGAGCACAACAGCACACAACTATACTATACAGGAAAAGAAGCCTTGGAAGCTATGTACGAAAGTGCGCTCAACGCAAGCCATCATATTCACCTGCAATCATTTATCATTGAAAATGATTCGGTCGGTACTCGATGGAAGAACCTGCTTATGGAAAAAGCTCTGAAGGGTGTGGATGTCTGTGTCATATATGATGATTTTGGCAGCTGGCATTTGCCGCGATCCTTCATCAGGGATATGCGAGACGCCGGTGTACATATAGAACCTTTCGGCAAGGTGGGATTTCCGGGCATAAGGGTTATGATTAATTACAGGAATCATCGTAAATTATTGATTGTAGATGGGGAGGAAGGTTTTTTGGGTGGTGTGAACATTGCAGACAGGTATTATGATGGGGGCTCCAGCATGGAATGGCGTGATACCCAAATCCGTATCAGGGGCGAAGCGGTCAAGCAGCTTGAATCGAGTTTTTTAATGGACTGGTACTTCATCACCCATAAAAACCTGCGCCGGAGAAGACATTACAGCTACCAGCTTTCCTATCTTCAGGAAGATAGTGTACCCGAAACATGTTACATGCAGATAGTCAGTTCCGGGCCCGACAGTGACTGGGCAGATATTATGCAATTGTATCTTACCATCATCACGGAAGCCCGTAACCGTATTAGCATAAACACACCGTATTTCATTCCCAATGAGAGCATTCTCAACGCACTCAGGACAGCAGCCCTGGGCGGGGTAGAGGTGCGTATCATGCTTCCCCTGGAATCCGATGCACGGTTTGTCCATTATGCGAGTCTTTCCTATGTGACTGAACTGCTCGACGCCGGTGTGAAAGTGTACCTGTACACCAAAGGCTTTATCCATTCCAAGACCATAAGCATTGACGGAAGGTGTTGTGTTATCGGATCAGCCAACCTGGATAACCGGAGCCTGGAACACCACTTCGAGGTGGGGGCAATCATCTACAATCCCGGTGTCAGCTCCCGGGTGGAAGATGAATTTGACAGATGCATCGGCGATTCCCGTCTTATTGTAAGCAGGACGTGGGATAAAAGACCTTTCCGTCATAAAGTGTACGAACAGCTTACCCGCTTGCTGAGCCCTCTGCTGTAAGCATCATACCCTGTATTCGTTACCGTACCTAATTTTTTGTCTTGTATTCATAAGATTCGTATATTTGTAATAGCATTTACTATATGATATGTTACTAAGTAAAAAAATGGGAGTATACCTGAATCAGGCACATTTTCTGTTCAAACAATGTTTCCTTACGGAATTGGTAAACAACAACGTGGATATTACCCCGGAACAANNAGGAACAATACCTGCTGATAGACCTGCTCTGGGACGAGGGCCCGCTTACGCAAAAGGAAATTGCAGTCAAGATGCAGAAAGATAAGAATTCCATAACCAAACTAATAGACGGATTGGAAAAGAAAGGTTATGTGCGCCGGGAAACAGACAGTGAAGACCGCCGCAAGAATGTGGTGGTCGTGACAGCGTTCGGACAGGCGCAAAAACAGGAAATCACGCACATAGCCATCAACGCTGCCGACAATATCCTGGGTGGCATTCCTGAAGATGAACTGGCAGCAGTTGTGGATGTGCTGAACAAGCTCAATAAAAACATGAAGAAACTCCTGAAAAAGAAATGAGTATGGATGCGAGATATGTATTGCAGAATTATGCAACGGGACGGGTTTTTGATGATTCAGGCTGGCTGCTCTCAGACCCCTTGTATACGGGCAATACCCTGATCAGGGCTATGTATCATAAGAAGCAACTGGATTACAGTGACCATGGCAAGGGATTCTACCGCTTTGCCGACTGGCTGCCCGTAAACAGGATCCTGCCCAATTCTGCAGCACCTGTGACCTACAAGAGTGAAGCGCTTGCCCGCCACATAGGGCTCCGGAACCTATACATCACATTCAGCGGATACTGGCCGGAAAGGGGAGCATTCATGAAAACGTGTTCTTTCAAGGAGACCGAGGCTTATTCTGTTTGTGCCCACATTCCTGAAGATGAAAAGCGCACCATGGTTGTGGCCTCGGCAGGAAACACCGCCCGTGCATTCGCAAAGGTATGCTCGGATAACAAGATCCCCCTGCTTCTTTTTGTGCCTTATGACAACCTGGATACCCTGTGGTTTGACAAACCGTTGGATCCTTGCGTGCAACTGGTCTGTTCTCCTCCCGGAACGGATTACTTTGATGCCATCGAGCTTAGCAACAAGGTTTGTGAAGATGAGAACCGTTATTTTGCCGAGGGTGGGGCAAAGAACATTGCCCGCAGGGATGGCATGGGAACCATCGTCCTTTCTGCCACGACCTTTATCGGTCGTATCCCCGATTATTACTTCCAGGCAGTGGGAAGCGGGACCGGAGTGATCGCTGCCTGGGAAGCGAATGTACGCCTGATAGGGGATGGTCGCTTCGGAAATCACTTAATGCGGCTTGTTGCTTCACAGAACGCTCCGTTTTTGCCTATCTATGAAGCCTGGGAAACCACCGGCCGTGACATGAAATTTATGAAACCCGAAGAAGCCAGGCGCAAATGTGCCTGCATCAAAGCCAGGGTTTTGTCCAACAGGAAACCACCTTACGGTATCGCTGGAGGCCTCTACGACGCATTGGTTGATACTGGCGGTTATATGGATTACGCCACTAACGAGGAGCTTGAGCGGGCCATGGATTTATTCAGGGAACTGGAAGGCATTGATATTCATCCTGCCGCCGGTGTGGCCACCGCCAGTTTGATGAAAAATGTAAAGCTGGAAAAAGTGGATGCCTCGGCAATTATCATGCTCAATATAACGGGAGGCGGGGAGGAAAGGTTCAAAAAAGAAAATAACCTCTGGTACCTCAAGCCGGAAGAGCAGGTTTCATTGATTAGCGCCTGACAGGGGAGAGTCGGGTTCTTTGGCCATAACACGGTATTCCAGCCTGGACACAAACTGTGGTAAGAATTTTGATATCCATACGGTAGCTTTTCCAATTGTGGTAAGGATCACAAAATTTTTCCGTTTTCTGATACCCTTGAGCATATACAGGGCCACATCCCTGGCAGTCATCATTTTTTCTTCAGCCCTGGGGGTAGCCCCTTGCGGCGTTCCGTCAGCCGGGAGGGCAGCAACACGAACATTTGAAGATGTGAATCCCGGTGCGAACGTCATCACGTGCAACCCATCGTAAAGATGTTCGGTACGAAGAGTGTCCAGGAAACCATTCATGGCGAATTTCGAAGCCGAATACCCCGTGCGCCCCGGTAGTCCTCTGAAACCCGCAATGGATGTCACCCCGACGACAGAACCTTTACTTTCAAGCAGCCATGGCAAAGCGTATTTAGTACAATAAACGCATCCCCAGAAATTGACATCCATCAGCCTTTTCATGACTGACAGGTCCAGGTCTTTGAACAGGGCACGCATGGAAAGGCCGGCGTTGTTGACCAGGATGTCTATCCTGCCAAAACGGCTGATTGTATCTTCTACCAGGTGTTTGCAGTCAGATTCAACCGTCACATCAGTAACAACCGTCAACACAGGGTGGCCGTGCAATTCTTCTTCCAGGTCCTTAAGCTTGACGGCAGAACGCGCTGCCAATACCACAGAAGCTCCTTCACGGGAAAAAACACGGGCACATTCCAACCCTATGCCGGAAGAGGCGCCCGTAATGATTACAACTTTATCCTTAAGACAGCCAGCCATACTTATTTGATAGCCATATTTTTGATCTCATTGCCTTTATACAAGCCTTTCTGGAGTTTTTCCTGGATCTTGCTAAAGGCGTTGAGGGTGTATGTCACATGTTCCAGGGAGTGCATGGCAGTGGGAATGAGCCGGTACATGATCACATCACGGGGAACTACCGGGTATACCACAACAGAGCAGAATATCCTGTAGTTTTCCCTCAGGTCTATAAGGATGTTCGTAGCCTCGGTAAGTTCACCCTTGAGGAAAACAGGAGTGACGCAGGCTTCGGCAGGACCAATGTCGAAGCCGTTCTTTTTTAAACCTTCCTGGAGTTTTGTCGTTATGAGCCAAAGTTTTTCGCGTAATTCAGGCATGGTCCGGATCATATCAAGGCGTTTGAGCAATCCTTCCACCATGGGCATGGGAAGGCTCTTGGCATAAATCTGGGAGCGCAGGTTGTATCTCAGGTAATTGATGATTTCTGCAGGCCCTGCTACAAATCCGCCAATCCCGGCCATGGCTTTGGCAAAAGCCCCGAAGTACAGGTCCACTTCATCCATCACGTTGAAATGCTCGGATGTACCCCGTCCGTTCTTTCCCATAACACCAAATCCGTGTGCGTCATCTATCAGGATGCGGAAATTGTATTTTTTCTTCAGTGATACAATTTTATCCAGAAAGCCAAGCGCACCGGTCATTCCATATACACCCTCGGTGATGAGCAGGATGCCTCCCCCGCTTTTTTCTGTAAGTCGAGTGGCCCGTTCCAGTGCTTTGTCGCACTTTTCCAGGTCGTTGTGGGGGTAGACTATACGCTGACCCATATGCAGGCGCATCCCGTCCATGATGCAGGCGTGAGCCTGGGAATCGTATACCACAACATCGCGCCGGTTAAGCAGTGCGTCTATGGTTGAAACCATTCCCTGGTATCCGAAATTGAACAGGTAGGCGTCCTCTTTCTTTTCAAAATCTGCCAGTTCACGCTCCAGACGCTCGTGCAGGGAGGTGTGCCCGCTCATCATCCTGGCCCCCATGGGGTATGCAAGACCCCACTTTGCTGCCGCCTCGGCATCGGCTTTCCTGACATCGGGATGGTTAGCCAGGCCCAGGTAGTTGTTGAATGTCCAGGCAAGAACCTGCTTCCCCTGGAATGTCATGTAAGGTTCAATGGGTCCTTCGAGTTTCGGGAACATGTAATATCCGTGAGCTTTCCTGCGGTATTGGCCCAGAGGCCCTCCTTCGTCCTTTCTGATTCTTTCAAAAATGTCCATGATTATGCGTCTATGTTAGCGTATTTGGCGTGTTGTTCAATGAATTCTCGTCTTGGCGGTACTTCATCGCCCATCAACATGGAGAATATACGGTCAGCCTCGGCGGCATTGTCAATGGTGACCTGTCTCAGGATCCTGTTTTCAGGATTCATGGTGGTGTCCCATAACTGTACCGCGTCCATCTCTCCAAGACCTTTGTACCGCTGGACGGTAACCGAACTCTCACGTCCTTTCCCGATTTCCTCTATGGCTTCCCGTCTTTGNNGTTCCCGTCTTTGCTCTTCTGTCCAGCAATACCGTTCTTCTTTGCCTCTTTTTACCAGGTAGAGCGGTGGAGATGCTATGTATACATGGCCTCCGCGGATCAGATCGGGCATATGGCGGAAGAAGAAAGTAAGCAGCAGTGTGTCGATATGGCTGCCGTCCACATCGGCGTCTGTCATGATGATAACCCGGTGGTAGCGTAATTTACTCATGTTCAGGGCTTTGCTATCTTCTTCGGTGCCACGGGTAACTCCAAAGGCAGTGTATATGTTGCGTATTTCTTCGTTGTCAAAAACACGGTGTTCCTGGGCTTTTTCCACGTTCAGGATCTTGCCGCGCAGGGGAAGGATTGCCTGGAATGAACGGTCCCTGCCGCTTTTTGCCGTACCCCCTGCAGAGTCTCCTTCCACCAGGAATATCTCGCTTTGTTCGGGATCCCTGTTGGAGCAGTCTGCCAGTTTTCCGGGTAAACCTGCGCCGGACATCACGTTTTTGCGCTGGACCAGTTCACGGGCCTTACGGGCAGCGTGACGGGCAGTGGCGGCCACAATGACTTTCTCCACTATGGCTTTCGCATCTCTGGGATTTTCTTCCAGGTAGTTTTCCAGCGCAGTGCTTACAGCCTGCGAAACGGCTCCGGTCACCTCGCTGTTACCCAGCTTGGTCTTGGTCTGTCCCTCAAACTGGGGCTCATTGACTTTTACCGAGATGATGGCAGTCAATCCTTCCCTGAAATCGGCAGGATCGATGTCGNNCGAAATCCTGTCAGGTGGGTGCCCCCTTCTATGGTATTGATGTTATTGACGTATGCATGAATGTTTTCCGAGAATCCCGTATTGTATTGCATGGCAATTTCAATGGGGATACTGGATTTGTTGTTCTCCAGGTATATAGGCTTCTGTGTCAGGGGTTCCCTGGTTTTGTCCAGAAACTCTACAAAATCAAGCAATCCTGCCTCGGAATAGAATTCGTTCCTGTGGACGTTATCGGAAGGAGGCATTTCTTCATCCATTTCATCCTGGAAGGTGTCTTCCTGGCTGCTTTCCCTGTGGTCTTCTATGACCAGGTGAACACCTTTGTTCAGGAAAGCAAGTTCACGCAATCGTGTGGACAGGATTTCGTAGCTGTCNNTCTCCACCGGAGTTTGAGGAACTCCCCGCGAGTAGCTTTGCCTGAATATCTTGCCCTCCCGGTATATGGTGGCAACCAATTTGCTTGATAATGCATTGACACAAGAAAGGCCAACCCCATGCAGACCTCCTGAAACCTTATAGGAGTCCTTGGAAAATTTGCCCCCTGCATGCAATACGGTCAGGACAACTTCAAGAGCCGATTTTTTTTCTTTTTCATGCATGCCTGTCGGGATACCACGGCCATTGTCCGTAACGGTAATGCTGCCGTCGGCATTGATGACCACTTTGATAAAATCACAATAGCCGGCAAGCGCTTCGTCAATAGAATTATCTACTACCTCATAAACAAGATGGTGTAATCCCCTGGATGCGATGTCACCGATGTACATGGAGGGACGTTTTCTGACTGCTTCCAGACCTTCCAGCACCTGGATGCTTTCTGCAGAATACTGATTCTCTTTGCTCACTTTTTCAGTCTTTGAATAACATGCAAAGATACGAAAAAATCAATAAAAATCCTAATCAGAAACGTAAGGTTATTCCTCCCCCAAAAGTCAATCCTGGATTGGGATAGAGATAAAAATAAGCGATATCTGTGTTTAGTAGATTATTGCCAAAAACATACACCCCGAAAAACTTCTTTACTACGTATTCAACACGGGCTCCCAGATCAAAAAAACCTGGAACGGTTACGGAGGGATTTCCGGTCATCCAGTTGGGAGCCGCGCATGCATCACGCCAATAGCCCGTTGCCGAGACAATGATACGTTCTCTCCAGTTATAGCGTGCAAACGCCTTGATCTCCCAGGCAGGCTTGTGCCATGGAGGTGTTCCCGAACTGAGGGAATACTTGTGCCATTGTCCTGATAGGCTTGCCTGAAAAGGCCGAGAATGATAATCTATTGAACCTCCTGCCGTGTACCTGGTCTCATCTGAATAACCTAGTGTGAACAAACTTGGATAACCCTGTTGAACAGCCTGTGTCAGGTAGAAAAACTGGCTCTTTGTATACCGGTAGGCGCCAAACAGCCTGTAGTGGAGGCCATCAGCAATGGTGCCTTTGAATCCTGCCTCTACATCCCAGGGCACCGTTGCATCGAACAACTGATTGACAAATACCCATGAATTCTCTGTCATTCTCTCCTGGTAGGTATTCAGGGCATGGTATCCTTTGATTCCGGCAAAGATGGTCAACCAGTCATCGGCAAGGGTAAGGTGTGCGTCAAACCATGGGAAAAAGCCAAATTTGTTGCCATCGGGCCTTAACAGGTATTGAGCGCGAAGCCCGGCTCCTACCCTGAACCTGTCACCTTTCAGAATGACATGCGGAAATAAGCTTATCACGGCCCGGGAAGCCGAGTTTCCGTCCGTTGTCCACCGGTCGCTGGCAAAACGGGTTTCCGCATTCAGGTTAATTGAGAAACTCCCGGACAGGTTGTAGCCGGCCAATGCTTCGATATCCAGGATATTTTCACGAATTACCGGCAGATCGTCTCCAACACCGTGCATATTGTTCTTCGCATGAGTGTAAGCCGATTTCCAGTAATAAAGCCAGGTGCCTGCTGCCTGGTTAAGGGCATATGTTTCAACGGCTACTCCGGCATTGTAGTAGTTCTGGTATGAGGGGCTCAGGGAGGATAAGACATCCACCACAGCATAGTCGTTTTTCAGGTGTTCTCCCAGGGCGATTAACCGGAACGTGTTTTTCTTTCCCCTGTGTTCCAGCGTTAAACGTCCGTCCGTCCGCATCCTGTCTTCTTCACTGAACAGGGAACGATGACGGGCTTGAAGACCTGCATACCAGCCCGCACCCATGGGAGCCTGCAAGAGGATGTCTGCACGGGGTGTCCAGGGATACCCTAAGCCAAAGTCTATGGTCCCGTAGCGCTTTGGCGCCTGGCCGGAAGACCTGACAACTGCCGGTGGCAGGGGAATGAATTCAAACAGGTCCGCCAGGGGTTTGCCAATTATGCTGTATTGAAA
>MTKZ01025541.1_pt1 | contig 10004 bp, 7 predicted proteins | sample 1042781 | NCBI WGS metagenome assembly MTKZ01 (sample SAMN06212207, study PRJNA360539) | anaerobic digester metagenome | biome: Wastewater treatment plant; material: sludge; isolation source: anaerobic digester fed with sludge from wastewater treatment plant | place: Denmark: WWTP Viborg ...
TCCGAGGCTGATGAAGATCCTGGACACTCCCAGCTCGTGGAAAACGTCAGCATTCCGCCTGAGTCCAAGGGGCGAGTCGGCGCTGAACCCGGTGAGCGCCTCGGCTTCCCACCTGTTCGGCTTGATGCAGTAGAAACGCCCCAGAAGGCCTCTCACCTTCAACGCCTTGGTCACCGAAACCGGGTCCAGGACCATCTTATGGCCCGCGATCAGCCCGGTTGCGACCTCCAGCGCCTCAACGGCAAGGTTTGCATCGAAGACTGTGAGCTGTCCCTCCCTGAGAATCACCTCGTTGTCCCTGACGTAACCTGCATCCAGCCGCTTCAGGACTTCCATGGAAGACACGGCCACAGCCATATCTCGATTTTCATCCAGCACCGACAGGTAGATACCCGTGGGCGCATCGCTGACCCGTCTCACATGCCCGATGTCCACGCCAGCCCTGGCGGTGTCCTCGAGGAGCCTTATCCCATCTGCGTCATCTCCCACCACCGTGAGAAGCTTGACCGAAACGCCAAGCCGCGCCAGGTTTTCAGCGATGTTTCTCCCCACACCGCCGGGAGCAGCAGTCACCAGGCCGGGATTGGAATCCCGTTCGATCAGCCGGGCGAACGGCGCGCCGGAGATGTCCAGGTTGGCGCCTCCGACGACGGTCACATACCCCGTAGCTTGGGAGACGCGGCCCCTTCCTCCATGCACACCGGAGGCCAGCATCACGCCCTGGTCGTCGCACCCATGTCGAACCATGCCCTCACCTCACTCCGGCAGCAGACGGTAGCGCGTCCGCCGCGCATATAGGGTAGGCTGAAAACAGAAGTGGGGGAGGCCGAAGTGCCTCTCCTCAAGAACGCGAAAGGGCTGCCCGAAAAGTATCGAGTAGCCCCTCGATCACCATGCGCTGGTAGACCTCACCCAGCCTTCCGCACTCGCCCTCGGATCCGGGGCAGGTCGGCAGGCCATGTGCTCACTCGATCTCGGCGCGGGTCAGGATCTCCGCCATCATGCTTTGGCAAGCTGCTCCTTGGCTGCGGCGACGACGGCCTCGACGGTGAATCCGAATTGCTTCAGCAGGAACTTCAGCGGCGCGGATGCACCGAACGTCTTCATGCCCACGACCGCGCCGTCTATCCCGACCCACTGCGCCCAGCCAAAGGTCGAGGCCTGCTCGACTGCGACACGTGCTCTGACCTGGGGCGGCAGCACGGCGTCCTGATAGGCCTGGTCCTGCTGCTCGAACAACTCCCACGACGGCATGCTGACCACGCGCGCCTTGATGCCTTCCGCGGTCAGCTGCTCATACGCCTCGACAGCCAGCTGCAGCTCGGTGCCGGTAGCCAGCAGCAGCACGTCGGGCTTGCCGTCGGCCGCGTCCGCCACGACATACGCGCCCTTGGCGACGCCCGAGGCGGGCGCGTACTTGGTGCGATCCAACGTCGCCTGAGCCTGGCGCGACAGGACGAGCATGGCCGGGTGGTGCTTCAGCTGCATGATCACGCGCCACGCCTCGACCACCTCATTCGGGTCGCCGGGGCGCAGGGTGATCATGCCCGGCATGGCACGGAAGGATGCAATCTGCTCGATGGGCTGATGGGTGGGCCCGTCTTCGCCCACACCGATCGAGTCATGGGTCCAGATGAAGATCGTCGGGATCTCCATGATCGCGGCCAGGCGGATTGGCGCACGGCAGTAATCGGTGAAGATGAAGAAGCCCGACACGAAGGGGCGCAGCTTGGACAGGGCCAGGCCGTTGCCGATGGCAGCCATGGCGTGCTCGCGGACGCCGAAGTGGAAGTTCCGCCCGCTGTACTGGCCAGGCAGGAAATCGCCCGCGCCTTCAAACGTGAGGCGCGTCTTGGTCGAGGGCGCCAGGTCCGCCGCGCCGCCCAAGAGCCACGGATGGTTCTTGGCGATGGCGTTCAGCACCTTGCCAGAAGATTCGCGGCTGGCCAGGCCCTTGGGATCCGCCAGGAAGACGGGCAGGTCCTTGTCCCAGCCGTCCGGCAGCTCGCGCCGCTGCATCTGTTCGAGCTCGCGGGCCAGGTCAGGATACTGCGTCTTGTACTCGGCAAACAGCTTGTTCCAGTCTCCGCTCAATTGAGCGCCGCGCGCACCGATGCCGTCCGCGAAGTTCTTCAGGACTTCGTCCGGCACCAGGAACTTCGCATCCTCGGGCCACCCGTAAACCTTCTTCGTCTTGCGGATGGTTTCTTCGCCCAGCGGCTCGCCGTGCGCGCCGCTCGTGTCCTGCTTGCCGGGCGCGCCATAGGCGATATGGCTGTCCACGATGATCAACGTGGGGCGATCGGTCGTCTTCTTGAAGATGTCGAACGCGCCCTGCAGCCGTTCCAGGTCATTCGCGTCGCCGACGCGCCACACGTTCCAGCCCGCGCTGAGGAACCGCACCGCCACATCTTCCGAGAACGCCAGGGCCGTATTGCCTTCGATCGTGATGTGGTTGTTGTCGTAGATCCAGCACAGGTTAGAGAGCTTAAGATGACCCGCGATCGAGGCGGCCTCGCTGCTGATGCCCTCCATCATGCAGCCGTCCCCCGCCAGTGCGTAGACATCATAGTTGAACATCTCAAACCCGGGGCGGTTGTAGCGCTCCGCCAGCCAGCGGCCGGCAATCGCCATGCCCACGCTCGTCGCCACGCCGTTGCCGAGCGGCCCGGTGGTGGTTTCGACGCCCGAGGTCATGTGGTATTCGGGATGCCCGGCGCACTTGCTGTCGGGCTGCCGGAAACGCTTGATGTCATCCAGCGTCACGGACGGTGTGCCGGGGATCTCGTAATCGGGATCAACGGACTTGACGCCGGTCAGGAATAACATGCTGTAAAGCAGCATGGAAGCGTGTCCGGCCGACAGGATAAAGCGGTCGCGGTTGGGCCAAATCGGGTTGGCCGGGTCGAAGCGCAAAACGCGCTGCCACAGGGCGTACGCAACGGGCGCCATCCCCATCGGCGTACCGGGATGCCCCGAATTGGCCTGTTCGATTGCATCCATCGAAAGCGTTCGAATGGTGGCGATTGACAATTGGTCGATGTCGTTCTGTGTGCTCATACTCTCTGCCTTTCTGTACTGTAAATGCCAACGTTGCTACGGACGATACATCAGGCGCCTGCACATGCGCAGGCGCGCCTCTGCAGAATCGTTAGCAGCCCCAGGACAGGCTTTCAGCAAGCCCGCAGCTGGACTGTCTGATCGCAGGCGGACGAACGGGTCGTCGCTGCTGAATAGGCTTGGCACAACGGCATCCGGGAGTCACCAGGCACGGATCTGGCCCTGCGCCAGCACGTCGGACTTCACCTGGCGACCTGCCAGCAACAGTATCGTATATGAGGATGACGTCGACACATTGTACAATTCCTAACCAATACTCGTCAAAATCGCTCCCCGCAGCGCAGGGCGCGCTGCGGGGTTTGGGGGCCAGCGCACGGTCGATGCCGCCAGCTTGCCCTCGGCCTTACCACACCCCGGGCAGCAGGCGGTAGCGCGTCCGCCGTGCGTACTCCGCATAACCGGGGAGCTCCGCCTGCAGTGTGCGATCCTCCAGCGCGGTGCGCAGCACGACCAGGCCCGCGGTCAACAGCCCCGGCACGAGTGCCCAGGCTGAACTCAGCATCAACGGGATGGCCAGATCGCCGACCACTCCCCCCACGTAGCCCGGGTGGCGGACCCATCGGTATGGACCCTCCGCGACCACGGTGTGCCCCCGATCGTGCTGGATGCGCACCACGCCCGAGAAGAACCGGTTGACCAGCATCGCCCAGGTGCCGAGTGCGGTCGCCAGCACGAGCAGGGCCGCGCCCGCGATCTGGATCCACAGCGGCAGCTCCGGCGGCCAGCCGAAACGCCGGTCCAGCCCGGCGATCACCAGGATGAGCGTCGGTCCGTAGATCGCAATCAGCGGCATCAACACCCGGTCCCAGCTCTTGGCGTCCTGCTTCTCGGCAGACGCCGCGCGCTCCGCGGCCAGGTCGGGATGGCGGCGGATCATCAGCAGCCGGCCGCCGACCGTCATGACCAACGTGATGATCACGTAGACCCACGCCATGGGCCAGTCGAACGTGCCGGCCGAGAGGAACAGCACGGCGAGCAGCACGACAACGAGCGCCAGCATCCGAACCACGATCTTCCAGCTGAGTGCAGTTGGCGCCGAGGAGGTCTTCATCTTCACGCTCCCATCGCGTGAGGTTCACGCACGCATGACCTGATCATACACCCTGGCAGCGCGTGTTTCAAGTCGCTGTGCAGATGTAAATGTGATAGAATGCGATGGGTGAATGTAAACAGACTGACTTACGAAGGGAAGAAGGTCATGAAGATTGTAACGGATTGCGCGGCCGACATGCCGGTCGCAGAACTCGAAAGCCTGGGCATCACCCAGGCGCCGCTGTTCATCCAGTTCCCGGAAGGGGAGGCCAACTCGATCGATCTCTCCCCGGATGAATTCTACGACCGGCTGAATGCTATGTACCCCGCGATCCCCACCACGGCCCAGCCTTCGCCAGGCATCTTTGCCGATATCTATCGAAAACTGGCCGCGGTCGACAAGGATATCTTCTCGATCCATATCTCCACCGGGCTGAGCGGCACCATCGAGGCTGCGCGCAACGCCATGAGTTATGTAAAAGACCAGGCTCACGTCACGCTCTGGGACACGCTGACCCTGTCCGGGGGCGAACGGTACCAGGTGCTGGCCGCGGCGCTGGCGCACCGGGCCGGATGGACAATGGAAGCGATCCAGGAACACCTCAAGGAGCTCCGCGCCCAGACCGAGGTCATCTTCACCCTCGATACGCTCGAATACCTCGCCAAGGGCGGCCGCATAGGCCGCGTCCAGGCGCTGGCCGGCACCCTGCTTCATCTCAAGCCGGTCATCAGTGTGGACCACCTCGACGGCAAATACAACAATATCGGCCGCAGCCGGTCGCTGCCGCGCGCGCTCCTCAATATCGCGCAGCAGCTGCACCATGTCTACGCCGACACGCCGCTCTGGGTGACCATCATGCACGGCAAGATCCCCGACCAGGCTGAGGCATTGGCGCGCGAGATCCGCGAACGGCTCAACGTGGCCCGGTTGGAGGCGCTGCGCGTCTCGCCCGTGCTCGGCGTCCATACGGGGCCGGGCGTCGTCGGCGCGGCGGTCACACCGATGGGGCTGATGGCCGACTTGTTGTAGCTCCAGCGGATGACCCGATCGTGGGGCCTCATCGTATGGCTGCCAACAGCCAGAACGTTGAACTGCGCCTATGATGGTATGACTGTAGCCAAGAGCACTCTGTGTCCCAAGATTCCGGCATAGGTGAGCGCTAATCCGTACAATCATCGTTCCATGCAAGGAGGGTCATCGGTGGCCAAAGAGTTATCACGCGATGAGCTTCTCGAGCTCTACCGCCAGATGGTCTTGATCAGGCGGTTTGAGGAGAAGTCAGCGGAGTTGTACGCCGAGGGTAAGATCGGCGGCTTCCTACACCTGTATATCGGCGAAGAGGCGATCGCCGTGGGCGGCTGCAAAGCACTGCGTCCCACCGACCACATGTTCACCGCGTACCGCGATCACGGCTGGGCCATCGCGCGCGGGCTGGACCCCAAGGCCGTGATGGCCGAGCTGCTGGGCAAGGCAACCGGCGTCAGCGGCGGCAAGGGCGGCTCCATGCACCTGGCCAGCGCGGACCATCGCTACTGGGGCGGCCACGCCATCATCGGCGGCCACCTGCCCCTGGCAGCGGGCGTAGGCATCGAGATCCGCTACAACGAGAAGCCGGATGCAGTGCTGTGCGTGTTGGGCGAAGGCACCACCAACATCGGCTACTTCCACGAGNNTGGTCTTCCTGGTGGAGAACAACCAGTATGGCATGGGTACCGTGGTCGGCAAGGCATCGGCGGTTTCCGAGATCTACACCAAGGGCTGCGCTTACGACATCGCGCACCGCCAGATTGACGGCCAGGATGTCTTCGAGACGTACCGCATCATCGGCGAGGCGCTGGACCTGGCGCGCGAAGAGGGCCCGGTGCTCCTCGAAGCCATGACCTACCGCTACGTGGGCCACTCGATGGGCGATCCCGAGCGCTACCGCAGCAAGGCCGAGATCGAGGAATGGCGCAGCCGCGATCCCATCCTGCGCCTGGCCGGCAAGATGACCGAGATGGGCATGTTCACGGAAAAGGATGCGAAGCGGATTGCGAAGTCCGTGGAAGAGGAACTCGCAGAGATCGTGAAGTTCGCCGAGGAAAGCCCGGAACCTGACGACGCGGCCCTGTGCGAACATGTCTTCGTCAACCCGATGGGGCATCAATAAGGGGTTCTGCTATGACACGCATGACAGTTCGTGAGGCGATCAGCCAGGCCTTGCGCGAGGAGATGTATCGCGACGAGCGGGTGTTCATCATGGGCGAGGAAATCGGCAAGTGGGGCGGCACCTACGCGGTCACCCGCGGTTTCCTCGACGAGTTCGGGGAGAAGCGCGTCAAGGACACCCCCATCGCTGAGGGCGTCATCGTCGGCGCGGCGACCGGCGCGGCCGTCGCAGGGCTACGGCCCGTGGCCGAGATCATGACGATCAATTTCCTGTTCCTGGCCATGGACGCACTCGTCAACCACGCGGCGAAGCTGCATTACATGTTCAACGGCCAGATGAAGGTGCCCCTCGTGATCCGCACCGTGGGCGGCGGCGGCCGGCAGCTCGGCGCGACCCACTCGCAGACGCCCGATGCGATCTTCGCCCACTTCCCGGGGCTCAAGGTCGTAGCGCCCGGCACCGCAGCTGATTCCAAGGGCCTGCTCAAGGCCGCGATCCGTGACGACGACCCGGTGCTCTTCATCGAGCACGCGACGCTCTACCAGAGCAAGGGTGAGGTGCCGGACGACGAGGATTTCCTGGTGCCCATCGGCGTGTCGGACGTGAAGCGCACGGGCAAGGATGTCACCATCGTCTCCTACTCCAAGGGCTTACAGCTCTCGCTGGAAGCAGCCGACAAGCTGGAGAAAGAAGGCATCGACGCGGAGGTTATCGACCTGCGCACCCTGCGCCCGCTGGACACCCGGCCGATCGTCGAGTCGGTCAAAAAGACGAACCGCATGGTCGTCGTGGAAGAGGGCTGGCGCGCGTACGGCGTCGGTGCGGAGGTCGCCAGCCGGGTGACCGAGCTGGCCTTCGATTACCTGGATGCTCCCGTGCGCCGGGTGGCCCAGGCCGAGGTCCCGCTGCCCTACAACCGCCGCCTGGAACAGATGGCCCTGCCCCAGGTGCCCGATATTATCAACGCCGTCAAAGACGTCATGTATTTGAAGTAGGCGAGGAGGAATCGTGGCTGAACTGCTAACCATGCCCAAGCTGGGCTTTGACATGGCCGAAGGCAAGCTGAGCGAGTGGTTGAAGAGACCCGGCGAAGCGATAACCCAGGGCGAGACGATCCTGTTGGTGGAGACGGACAAGGCGACGGTCGAGGTGCCCGCGTTCCGCACCGGCGTGCTGCTGGATATCCTGGTCCAGGCCGGCGAGAGCGTTCCGATCGGAACGCCGGTCGGCGTGATCGGCGAGGCGGGGGAGAAGGTCGACCTGGCCAGCCTGGGCCTTGCCGGCAAGGCCGCGCCACAGCGAGCGACAGAGGCCGCGAAGGGCGCCGAGAAACCAGCGGTGTTACCGGAAGCTGGTCCTCAGCCCGTCACTCAGCCTGCCCCTGAGACCACTGTGTCAGAAACGGGCCGCGTGCTGGCCTCGCCGGTGGCGCTGCGCATGGCGGCCGAGCTCGGCATCGACCTGCGCCAGGTCCAGGGCACCGGGCCGTTGGGCCGCGTCATCAAGCGCGACATCGAGACCTACGTGCAGGAGCGGGACAAGGCGCCCGCGGCTGCGCCGCCTCCGCCACCCATGCCCATCCCGTCCTACGAGCCTTCGGCCGCGGAGTATACCGTGGAGGCGCTGTCGGGCATCCGCCAGACCATCAGCAAGCGCATGACGGAAAGCAAGCAGAACGCGCCGCATTTCTACGTGACCATGGACATCGACATGGGTCCGGCGATGGCGCTGCGCGGCCAGCTCAACGCTGTGCTGCCCGAGGCCGACAAGATCTCGGTCAACGACCTGGTCCAGAAGGCCGCGGCCGTGGCGCTGCGCCAGTTCCCGAAGATCAACGCGGCGTGGTCGACCGAGGGCATCCGAATCCAGAGCCAGGTGAACATCGGCCACGCGGTCGCGCGCGAGAACGGCCTGGTCACCGCGGTCGTGCGCGACGTGGACAAAAAGCCGCTGGCGCAGGTGGCGCGCGAGACGCGCGAGCTGGTGACCCGTGCGCGCGACGGCAAGATGAAGCCCGACGAGATGGTGGGCGGCACGTTCACCATCAGCAACCTGGGCATGTTCGACGTGGACGAGTTCATCGCCATCATCAACCCGCCGCAGGCCGCGATCCTGGCGGTGGGCGCGGTGCAGAAGGTGCCCGTCGTGAACGCCGAGGGGCAAATCGTCGTTGGCACGCGCATGAAGGCGACTATCTCCGNNACGTGGACGAGTTCATCGCCATCATCAACCCGCCGCAAGCCGCGATCCTCGCCGTGGGTGCGGTGCAGAAGGTGCCCGTCGTGAACGCGGAAGGACAGATCGTGGCCGGCACGCGCATGAAGGCGACCATCTCCGCGGATCACCGCGTCACGGACGGCGCCGAGGCCGCCAAATTCATGCAGGCGCTGAAGCGGGCGCTCGAAGAGCCGATGCGGCTGCTGATCTAGGACGCGCAACACTTTCGAGGTCTCAGGCCAGCCAAAGGTGGTGCCAACCCCGGGTTGGCCTACGACCTCGAAGGTTTTTACATCCTAGCGCTGCTTTCGGCTCGTGGACCGGCGCTTGGCCGGCTTGACCTCAGGCTGGGACAGCAAATCTGCATCAATCAGATCCTGGGGGCGTCCAGAGGCTCGCTTTGCAGCGATGAGATCCAGGCGGGAGATAAACGGCACCAGCAGACCATCGAAGTCCACTTCCACGCGCCTCAGCCAGGCGTCCTCAAAAAGCGGCCCAGGGATCCCCATGAGGATATCCACGCGCACGGGTGGCACACCCATCTGATAGAAATAGCCCTCGGCAGCAAAGTCCTCCTCGGTCAACTCTGCCAGTGGCGCACCGAATTGTCGCAAGGCCCTATAAACGGCTCTTGCGTTCTCGGCATCAGTCCCAGTCCACAAGTCCAGGTCTTTGGTATACCGCGGCTCGGCATACTGGATAAGTGCGTAGCCGCCGATCACCAGATACCTAACGTGGTTGGCGTTGAAAAGACTCAACAGATCGCTGAAGTCGGAGTTGACGAACATCGCCGCCTTTGGTCCTGACTGCGTGCTCGATGAGCTCCCAGGCCGCGTCAAAACGCACCTGGGGCGGCTGACCCTGCCAGAACTTCAGATCGAAGGATCGATCAAGCTCTGCAAGGCTGCCATATCGCTCCAGGAGACCGATTCGCGACTGCAACCCACGTGGCTCGCTGTTCTTCATCTCGATACCCCCGACGACTCGCGCCGGATAGAACAATTGTATCTTCCGGCTATTGCTGTGTCAAATGCAATCAGGCCATGATACAATGCTCTCACCCTGCTCGACCCTCGGAATGGGGTTCTTAACCTTAATTGATGGGCGAGTGCAATGACGCGCGTTACTTTTCGCTTCTACGCCGAACTGAATGACTTCCTGCCTCCGGCGCGGCGCCAGGTTGCGTTCGAGCACGTGCTGGAAGGCCCGGCCTCGGTCAAGGACACCATCGAGGCGCTTGGGGTTCCGCATACCGAAGTGGACCTCATCCTGGCGACAGGCGTGCACGCATGCACGGAATCGGTCGGCTTCAGCTACCGATTGGCTGACGGCGAAGGCATCGCCGTCTATCCCGTCTTCGAATCGTTGGACATCACCTCGCTGCTCCAGGTGCGCCCCGAGCCGCTGCGCCGCCCGCGTTTCGTCCTCGACACCCACCTGGGACGCCTGGCAAGCTACCTGCGCCTGCTGGGCTTCGACGCGCTC
>MTKZ01001051.1_pt1 | contig 10003 bp, 8 predicted proteins | sample 1042781 | NCBI WGS metagenome assembly MTKZ01 (sample SAMN06212207, study PRJNA360539) | anaerobic digester metagenome | biome: Wastewater treatment plant; material: sludge; isolation source: anaerobic digester fed with sludge from wastewater treatment plant | place: Denmark: WWTP Viborg ...
ATGGAATCTACTTTCTTCTGCTAGATTATATCGACGGAGACTCCCTGCAAAAAATCCTTGCCCGTCAAAATGACCGCAGGTTGCCCATATCTGATGTCCTTTCCATCTTTAAAGCCATAAGCGCAGCGCTTGGTTATGCGCACAATAATGGGGTGGTTCATTGTGATATCAAACCCGGTAACATAATGGTGGATCAAGGTGGAAAGGTTTATTTAACAGATTTTGGCATTGCACGCCACATGGAGAGCACTGTTACCGATATAGGAGCCGCGGGGACTATCGCTTATATGTCACCTGAACAATTTTTAAAAGAACCTCTTCGGGCTTCCACAGACATTTATTCAATGGGTGTGCTTCTCTACGAAATGCTGGTTGGTCAAAAACCCTTCCGTCCGGGCGGTACAAACACTGGAGACCAATCTCGTACTGCCAGAGAGAGACTGCAGGAAGCCCATCTCAAGCAAGCCCCGCCTGACCCATGCTTAATCCGCGTGGATCTGCCTGCTGACGTAGGCCGGGTAGTCACCAAGGCAATGCAGAAGGATCCCAATCACCGGTTTCAGACTACTCAAGATTTTTTTACTGCCCTATGCGCAGCCTTCGGATTTTTCGAGGGCGCAATTTCCGATCGGAAAGCCCAGCAATTTAATTATTCGGATCCACAGACTCCTCGCTTCCCCGCGGTTGCTTCAGCAACACCTCTTCCGGCTAAAGGATCCGCTCCTGCCTGGTTTAAAATGGGTGCGGTTGCAGTAGCAGGTATCGTTGTAGTTATATTAATCTCTACCTTAAGCAGAACGTCCAGCGGCGGCGTTACCTCTCAACCCGGGTATTCCCCATCTTCTCCTGAAGCGGCTCTCCCTATTAGTGCAGGTGTAAGTAATTCTCCAGAATCGGTTTCAGGTCAGCAGGAGTTCAACCTACCCCCACAGGCTACTGATATTCCCACGCCAATGCCCACTCCCACCTTCACCGAAGAGAAGTTTAGATGCCCCGGCATGCCAGTCTCGAGGGTCAAGGTGCACGATAAGATTGTGGTGGATACCCAGGAAAATCTCTCGTTGCGTGAGACCCCCAGCATGACTGGCATTTTTATTCGATATCTAAGGCCAAAAGACAAGGCAATCATTATCGGCGGTCCGGTATGCGCCGACGGTTTCACCTGGTGGGAGGTCGATGTCGAAAAATATGATAAGCGAGGGTGGGTCAGAGAAGGAAGAGATGAAGAGTTGGATTATTTCATACGTGTAGATGATGCTCCCTAAAAAAAATCCCCGGAGTGGGTTTTTTAGATTCCTGATTGGTTTCGTCTCCCAGCCAATTTTCGGAATTGGGGCGATATTGCTCATTTTGCTTCTGATGGTATGGAGAGGTCTAAATCCATTACCAGGGACCAATTCAATTTATTTGGCAACCTCAACGCTGTCTATTGTTGTGGATTACACGCCATTATCCACACCTGAAAGAACCGAACCTCCCGCAGCCACTCAAACACCTGAGCCATCTCCAGACATAACACCCAGCCCGACGAACTGGTTTGGTGTGCCTTTTACCATCGGTTACTCAGTAGAGGGGCGGCCGTTAGAAGTATATCAGTTTGGAAATGGACCCAAGGAGCGCCTGATCGTGGCCGGTATTCATGGCGGTTACGAGTGGAACACTGTTGTTCTCGCTGAAGAATTGATCTCATACATAATGGAAGATCCGAATGTCATCCCGCCAGAGGTCACGCTCTACATCTTAAAAAACATGAATCCGGATGGTTACGCCAAGGCGTGGGATGCCACCGGAAGGGCAAATGCCAACGGGGTAGACCTGAATCGAAACTTCGACGCGGAGTGGTTAGTGGATTGGAACCGCGACGTGTGTTTTAATCGCGTCTATGTCACCGCTGGTCCTGAGCCGGGTTCAGAACCAGAGACCCAGGCAATCATGTCATTTATTACCTCTCACGAAATTGAAGCCATGATCATCTACCACTCCGCAGGGTTGGGGATCTTCCCGGGTGGAAGCCCCCCAGGTCCAAAATCACAAATGCTCGCCTATTACATAAGCGGGATTACCCCCTACGCTTATCCACCCAAAGACATTGGTTGCGTGTACAGCGGAGCCATGGCAAATTGGGCGGCGTTACAAGGGGTGCCATCTGTGGATATTGAGCTCTCAACGCACGGTGATACAGATCTATCGATCAACTCTCAAGTGTTGGAATTTTTCGTAAAACCAGAACTTAACCTGGCGCCGTAACAGGCAGTCAAGATTTTTTTTAGAAACCCATTGGTCAAAGTCTCCCTATTGAATCCTCCCTCCTTGTTATTTTTTAATCATGAAAATGATATACAAACCGATAAGTTGCGCAGTATCATGATTCTAACTATACCCCTGATTTGTCAAATTCAGGTTTTTTTTGTTTCCCACACAGCTCCCTCCGATCACCTGTTTCACCCTGTACCACACAACTAACCTTAAAACCAACCACCCTCCTTTGGACGGCGTTGTGTTTAAATAAATCAGCGAATAAAGAATAGGGAAAACTCAGAATTCCAAAAGATCGTTTTCGTTTTTCAATTATGCATTACGCAGTGGCATTATTAATATTTGAATAGAATAGTTTTTTGGCCATCTCAGTGGCTAGTACATACAATGCAGTTAACCCGATCATAGCCAGCATGAACGGCGCCGGTAAGGGTATAAAACCAAAGATCGAGATGAACGGCAGATAAGGCAGCACGAGAGTGATTCCAATAAAGATCAAGGTGCTTAATAACAACAGTTTACCCGGCCGGCTGCGGAAGAACACGTGCCGAGTACGCACAACTAATGCGATGACCAACTCGGTTAAAAGAGACTCAACGAACCAACCGGTCCGGAATTCCTCAGGTGAAGCGTGGAAAATAAGCAGCAGTGTCCCGAACGTTAGAAAATCAAAAACCGAACTAACCAGTCCAAATAGCACCATGTAATTGCGGATGAACCTGGTATTCCATCGATGCGGTTTATCTGTCATTTCGCGGTCGACATTGTCACTGGCGATGGTTATGGCGGGTATATCCGAAAGGAAGTTATTGAGCAGGATCTGCGGGGCGAGTAAAGGCAGGAATTTTAAGAACAAAGATGCCCCTGCCATGCTGAACATATTCCCGAAGTTTGCACTGATAGTCGTGAGGATGTATTTGAGCGTGTTGGCGAAAGTCACCCGTCCTTCATCGATCCCCTGACGCAGTATGGACAGATCTTTTTTAAGCAGCACAAAGTCCGCGGCTTCCTTTGCGACATCCACTGCGGTATCAACCGAAATGCCCACGTCCGCAGCGTGCAAGGCTGAAGCGTCATTAATTCCATCCCCCATATAACCAACCACGTGTCCGGTCTTTTTCAGTGCCAGGATAATTCGCTCTTTCTGATTGGGGTCCACTTCTGCGAACAGGGTTGTACGTTCAGCAAGGTGCCATAACGCTTCATCCTTCAGATCATTGAGTTGGCTTCCAGTCAGCGTGCCCAATAAAGGCAATTTTACGGCATCAGCCACGTGACGAGCTACTTTTAAGTTATCGCCGGTGATGATCTTTAACTGCACTCCACGGCTTGCCAGGTCTACAATGACCTGCTGAGAATCAGCTTTTGGTGGATCAAAGAAGAGCAGGAAACCGGTGAAAACAAGGTCTTTTTCATCATTTTCTGTGTAGGCTTGCTCTTTTCTTTCAATCGATTTCGTCGCAAGCCCTAATACGCGGAATCCTTTTTCACTCCAATCACCATATAACTTTTGAATATCTGCTTGCATCTCATCATCAATGGCATGGGGTAATCCACCTACAAGACAACTGGTCGAGATTCTCAGCACATTGTCCAACGCGCCTTTGGTAATAAGCTGACGTGCACCTTTATAATCCTCCGTGATCACACTCAGGCGCTTACGCACGAAATCATAAGGGATCTCGTCCACTTTTTGATCTTTTGTAATGTCGAGGCCTGCCTTTTGAGCAGCGGAAATGATTTCTGAATCCAAAGAGTTTTCCAGTCCGGTCTGGTACTGGGCATTAAGGTAAGCCAGGCGCAAAACAGTTTCTGACGGCTTACCTTGAACATCCAGAGCCCCATCAAGGCGCACTACTCCTTCAGTAAGCGTTCCGGTCTTGTCCGTGCACAGAACATCCATGCTGCCAAAATTTTCTATGGCATTAAGACGGCGAACAATCACACCGCGTTTGGCCATCTTCTGCGCCCCATGAGAGAGGGTGATACTGATGATGGCAGGTAACAGCTCAGGGGTTAGCCCCACAGCCAACGCTAAGGTGAAAAGCAGCGAATCTAAAAATGGTTTAGCCAGAAACAGGTTCACCGCTAAAACAAGGACCACAATTACCAGCATCACCTGGGTGAGCATGCTGCCAAAATGCTTAATCCCCCGCTCAAACTCGGTTTCAGGCGGGCGCAATCTCAACCGGTCAGCTACCTGGCCGAATACAGTTTCTCTTCCAGTTTGGGCAATTAGAACTTGCGCGGTTCCACTGCTGACGCTGGTACCCATATAGACCGAATTCTCACGTTCTGCCAGGCTGGCATTTACCGGGTAAGTCCCGGGCTTTTTTTCCACCGGAAAAGTTTCGCCGGTGAGAACCGCCTGGTTGACAAAGAAATCGTTTGACTCCAGAACGATGCCATCTGCCGGGATCAGGCTACCCGCATTAAGCAGCACAATATCACCGGGGACGATTTGTTCAGAGGGGAGAAGCTTTTTTAATTGGTTACGCAGAACATTTGATTTGATCGTAATTTGTGAGCGTAATTTCTCGACAGCGTTACTGGCGGAGTATTCTTGCACAAAACCAAGGATCGTACTGCCCAATACGATCGCGATCACAATACTGGCATCCACCCATTCTTTTACAATACCCGAGATGATTGCAGCAACGATCAGGATGAGAACAAGCGGGCTTTTAAACTAGCCAAGCAACAAACGTAAAGCGGATGTATTCTGCCGGGCAACTAAACTATTTAAACCGTATTGTTGAATACGTTTCTCGGCTTCATCTTGCTGTAAGCCTGATCTGGAAGACTGTAAGTTTAATAATAGTTCCTCTGGTGTTTGGTTCCAATATGCTGGAGCAGTCTCCTGTTTTGCTTGAAAACCGGGGCTTGAAATGAACTCATTTTTGTTTCTCGATGGAGTTTTCATTTCTCGAATTCAAACTCTCCGATATATATTACAACCTTTTTCTTACAATGAAGCATCTTAAGCTAAAACATTATTTATACGCTTTTCTTTATTGTCTCTGTGATCTCTGTAAAAATGCAGCGATCGGAAAGCCCGCCACACTTGGAAGCCAGAATGAGATCAAGCGATACGCACCTACAACCACCACCGCAGTAGTATTTGATATCCCCAGACTGGCGTAAAGTGCAACCATGCCCGTTTCTACAACCCCAACCCCGCCCGGAAGAACAAAGGCCATTCTCCCCAACAGAATAGGTAACGCGTATCCTGAAAGCAACATACCGAAGCTAATGTTATTCCCTGCCGCGATGAACAGGAGATAAAGAGTAAACATATCGAATAAGACATTTATTAAAGATCCCAGCGCCAGGAGATGCCACCTTCCTCCCCACAACGCGTCCCAGGCAAAAAACACGTTATCCACTTCATTAATTGTTGCAGTCGGATTATGGGGCTTGTGCAACAAGCGGTTTACGTTTTTTCCAACTCGGATAATTGTGGATTTTACATAATTCCGATGATGACTGGCCAAAATTGAACCAGCGATCACCAGCCCTAAAAAACAAGCGTGATCGTGAAACCAACCAGTTGTAACCTGGTCAAGTCATGAACAAAGATCAGATGGACTGAACCAAAAATAGAAAACACTACCAGCATGAAAGTGTTAAAAAGGGAGGGTATTAAACTGGCCAGTGTGGGTGGAGCCACACTCCCCTTTTCGCCGCTCGTCCACCGGAAGATTGCCAAGGATGCTCCTACGGTACCTCCGGCAACGAGACCAATGCTGGCTGCTCCTAGTACGATAAACGTGCTGCGGATCAAACTGACAAATTGCCCTGAGATTTCAAGTGTTCGCTTCATAAGGAAACCGCTACCCAAATAGCTCAACCCCTGGGCGACGAAAGCAAGGCTGACTGCCCAAAGGTGCAATTTATTTAGCACACTCCATGAATTCGATAAAGCGTTGATCTGGGGAATAATTAAATATAGTGCAAGACCCAAAACAATCAAGGTAATTGCGTTCTGCCAGATTTTCCTCTTTTTACCCGAGTCTGCTGAATCCATAAGATCCCGTTACTCCATACCCGAGTCTTATAATCCGTTTGGGTCAATCGTGTTTTAAAGTGTACATCGTTATCATATTTTTTGATCTTTGGAATATTTAATTCGTTGTGTGATTTATCGTTTTTACGGTCAGTTGACGCCAATACAATCATGATCTAGCGTAAGGTGTAAAATGCAATGAAGCTCGATGCAACAAGATAAATCGTGTCTCACCAATTATATTGATTGCTATTTACCGCATCCACAGGGCTCCCGTTGGTCACCAGTTACGGCCTGTCTTAAGCAGTATGAGCGATATCCCTTTAATCAAACCGCCCTCCTAATGGAGATCTGTTATTAATCTTTTCATTTAACTAAATATAAATCGCCATTCCTTTATCATTTCCCACAGCTTCCATCACCACAGTAACAATGTTGATTGGTGCGAGGAAGATTAACCCCAACAGACCAAAGAGTAAAACCCCGCTCGTCACTCACGTTCAGATGTTGCTTTGAGGATCTGTAGAGAGTTTTCCAATGACTTTTCAAGGAATAGGGGATCGAACAATTTCATCAGGCGAGTGAGCCAACCCGAAAGCGACTCTTCGGTGACCACATGAGTGTTCTCTCCCTGCCGCTCAAACGTCCAGTTGTGGATGGCATTCATGCCGAGCGAAACGCCCGTCCAGCCGATGCGTTGATTCGGTTCCACGTTGTGTAGCGTGGATGTGATCGCCAGTCCTTTTGCCTTCCAGCGGAAAATAGTTCCAGTCGCAAGCGGACCTTCCAGTTTCGCGGAAGTGACGTCAGGCTGCCAGTTGACCCAACTTTCAATGCCGGTTTGAATCTGCCAGACCTTCTCTACAGGCGCGTTGATGATGATTTCTTTTCGTGAAGAAATGGGTGCAGAGGTGTCAATTTCCATTATTGCCTCCAGAGAAGCATGAGAATTTTATTGATTATATAGATGACGCCAAAGGCAATCGTCAGGCTGATCTTGCCTGTACTGTACAGTGCCCAACAGCTCAAGCCAAAGACGATCAATTCCAGCAATAGTCGCCATGGTTCCGCCAGCAGCATGGAGCATTTTCGGCGCGAGGAAAATCCCCCACACAATAGCGAAAAGAATGGGGCTGCCAATTCCTAACACCAGTTTCATCCAAATGCTGGAGCCTCCTGTTTTGTAACCCCAGTAGCCGAAGATGACAAGTACGCACAATTCGAGGAAAAAACGAAGGCCAAGATTAAGCATTTTTAGTAAGTCCATATTTTCCCTCATGGATCTACCATGCTTGCGTTTCTGAGTAGATTCAGTCAATTATTCCAGTTTTCAACGCCGGTTTGATCGAAAGACTACACCCAATTTTCCAGCGCAGTTTTTACGGCCATTAAGAACCGGTCTGCGCTCTCCCCATCGAGGATGCGGTGGTCGAACACAAATGATAGGTAGATCATCGGGCGTATGGCGATGGCGTCATTACCGGAACCGTCGCTGACCACGATCGCCCGCTTCTGCATCACACCTGTACCTAATATGCCCGCCTGCGGTTGGTTGATGATGGGAGTGGCGAAGAGCGAACCGGCGGAGCCATGGTTCGTCAACGTAAAAGTACCGCCTTTGACCTCTTCAGGGAGCAGCTTCTTGGCACGGGCGCGGCCGGCCAGGTCATTGATCTTCTGTGCCAATCCCAGCAATGAAAGCGAGCCCGCGTCCTTGATCACCGGGACGATTAGCCCGTCCTTGCCCAGGGCGGTCGCCATGCCAAGGTTGATGATGTTGTACACCTGGATGCTGTCCTCAGTCCAGGAGGAATTGACCTCCGGGCTGGTCTTCAACCCGCTCACGATCGCCGCGCAAAAATACGCGGTGAGGGTCAGGTTAACGCCCTGGTTCGCAAACAAGTCCTTGTGGGCTGCGCGATGAGCCAATACCCTGCTCAAATCGGCTTCCATCACCGTGAGCACGTGCGGTGAGGTGTGCTGCGAGTTCACCATCCGTTCCGCGATCTGCCTGCGCAGGGATGTGTGCGGGATCAAGCTGCCTGAACGTATTTCAGTCTCAACCGGCTGGCCTGCTTGTGGCTCTGCCATAGATTGTGGGGCAGCCGCAACCGCAGGTTTTTTATTCGCCTCAATATAACTCAGGATATCGTCTTTGGTGATCCTTCCATCCAGACCCGTCCCGTGTACCAGGTTGAGATCCACCCGGTTGATTTCGGCAATCTTTCTTACCAGCGGCGATATGCGACCTGTATATTCCCCTGTCTGCTGCAATACCGGCGCCTGTATGGTTTCTTCAGGTTGGGGCGCTTTATCTGTCTGCGTCGCTTTTGTTGCCGGTGAGCTGGTTTCAATTTCCTCCCCCGGTTCACCGATCCATGCCATTGTTGACCCGACCCTGACGACGGAGTCTTTTGGGGCAACGATCTTCAACAGCGTGCCGGTCGCCGGGCTGGGAATCTCAGTGGAAACCTTATCCGTTTCCACCTCCACGATGACTTCCAGTTCCTTCACCGGGTCGCCTTCCTTTTTCAACCAACTCACAACGGTCAGCTCTTCAATACCTTCACCCATACTTGGCGCGATCAATCGGGTAGCCATTCGTCCTCCTCAATAGATGGTTGGAAATCGAGAGGGTGAGCTCTCTCTCATCAGCTCGTACACCGCATCAAAAATGGATTCGGCATTGGGTTTGGAATAATAATTGCCATCGGTTCCGTAAGCCGGGCGGTGGTTGGCTCCTGCAAGCGTACGCGGGGCTGAATCGAGCCACTGAAAGCCATTTTGAACTTCAAGCACCTGCTGCATCATATACGCAGAAGCTCCCCCGGGCATATCCTCATCCAAAAAGAGCACGCGGGAGGTTTTCTTAAGCGATTCAACGACCATGCCGTTAATATCGAACGGCAGCAACGATTGCACATCGATCACCTCGCTGTCAATTCCCGCCTTGGCCAGTTTTTCCGCCGCTTCCAGGGCGATGCGCACCAGCGCACCGTAGGTGACGATGGTTGCATCCTTACCGGACCTGACCACCTCCGGTACTCCCAGCGGGACGGTGAATTCATCCACGTTATCCGGTTTCCGTTCCTTCTGGCGGTAGCCGTTCAGCACTTCGATCACCAGGGCAGGATCGTCTGACCGCAGCAAGGTGTTGTAGAACCCGGCCGCCTGGGTCATGTTTCTAGGCACCAGCACGTGCATTCCCCGCACCAGGTTGATGATCCCAGCCATGTGCGAGCCTGAATGCCAGATGCCTTCCAGGCGATGCCCCCTGGTGCGGATGATGACGGGGGCTTTCTGTCCTCCTGCCGTGCGCCAGCGCAAGGTGGCCAGGTCATCTGACATGATCTGCAGCGCGTAGAGCAAATAATCGAGGTACTGCATCTCGCAAATCGGCCGCAAACCACGCAAAGCCATGCCGATCGCCTGCCCGAGGATCGTCGCCTCGCGGATGCCCGTATCGGTGACACGCAACGTGCCGTATTTCGTCTGCATCCCGTGAAAGCCCTGGTTCACATCCCCCAGTAAGCCAACATCCTCCCCAAATGCGATCACGCGCGGATCGCGGGCGAGGGCGGCGTCGAAGACGGCATTGAGAATCTCAAACCCCATCACATTTTGCGAGGATTCGCTGTACTTCGCCGCGATGACCGGAACTTTGAAAGGTGACTCGGCTGATGCGGATAACAGGTATGAGTTGTAATACTTCAGGTTCGTCTGCTGCAGATCCCTGGCGAA
>MTKZ01014906.1_pt1 | contig 10003 bp, 9 predicted proteins | sample 1042781 | NCBI WGS metagenome assembly MTKZ01 (sample SAMN06212207, study PRJNA360539) | anaerobic digester metagenome | biome: Wastewater treatment plant; material: sludge; isolation source: anaerobic digester fed with sludge from wastewater treatment plant | place: Denmark: WWTP Viborg ...
GCTTTTGGGAAAAAACTCAGCGAAGTGGAATGTGTTTATTGTGGACAGTGCTCAGTTCGTTGTCCAACGGCTGCTTTGATTGTAAAATCTGAAGTAGATAAAGCCTGGGAAGCAGTTTTAGATCCAGAGAAATTTGTCGTGGCACAGATTGCTCCGGCAGTTCGAGTGGCAGTTGGAGAAGCTTTTGGATTAGAACCGGGAGAGATCAGTACTGGAAAAATTGCTGCTGCCTTGAAAAAAATTGGATTTGACCGAGTATTCGATACAGCCTTCAGTGCTGATTTGACCACTGTTGAAGAGGCCGAGGAATTCTTTAAACGTTTGACCAAGGGTGGTCCATTCCCCCATTTTACCTCTTGCTGCCCCTCCTGGGTGATTTATGCTGAAAGGAATTATCCTTTCTATTTAAATAACTTATCCAGTGCCAAATCTCCACAACAGATGTTTGGAGCAGTGATTAAGAATTTTGTGACCAAAGCTGAAAATAAAACCTTAGATGAAATCGTATCGGTTTCAATCATGCCGTGTACAGCTAAGAAATTTGAAGCCCGTCGTCCGGAGTTTCAAACCGAAGGAAAACCGGACGTGGATATTGTCATGACTGCTCAGGAAATCATCAAAATGATTAAATCGGCCAATATTGATTTTAAAGAGTTAGAGCCGGTTCCATTTGATGTACCATTAGGCTTAGGGACGGGAGCTGGGGTCATCTTTGGAGTAACCGGAGGAGTAACCGAAGCGGTTCTCCGCTATGCATACGAAAGACTGACTGGAAAAGAACTCAAAAATGTTGAATTTAGCGGAGTTCGAGGTTTTGAAAGTTTGCGAGAAGCCGAGGTCGACTTTGACGGTCGAACGGTAAAGGTAGCCGTGGTTCACGGTTTAGCGAATTTGCAACGTTTAGTGAAAGACATTCGAGAAGGAAAGCGTTATTATGATCTAGTCGAAGTCATGAATTGTCCAGGAGGATGTATCGGTGGTGGCGGTATGCCTTTAGCCCATCCCGACCGAGAAATGACACTCCGCAAAAGAGCTCAGGGTCTCTATAATGCCGACCGGATGAGCACGATTCGAAAAGCCCAGGATAATCCATCATTAAAATACCTCTATGAGAAATGGTTAGAAAAACCCAATAGCGAAGAAGCCGAAAAATTCCTTCATACCAGTTATCGGTCTCGCCGGAGAATCAGCAAAGAATATATTCGAATACAAGAAGCTAAAGAATCTCAGAAGATTGACATTGCTGTGTGTGTTGGAACCAGCTGCTACCTGAAGGGTTCCTATAACCTTCTCCAGCGTTTGCTTGAATTAGCCAAAGAGCACGACCTGCAAGACCGAGTGAGTATTGGTGCCACCTTCTGTTTAGAAAAGTGCTCTCTCGGGCCTAATATTCGGATTAACGATGAAGTTATCTCTGGGGTAACTGAACAAAACGTAAAAGAAATATTTGAAAACCATGTCTTAGCTAAACTTTAAGCTTTTTTTGATGAATCCGTTGACTGATGAACGTGATTCTCCTATAATATAGGTCGTCTGCTAAGTAATTTTGGGGCTGTAGCTCAGTTGGGAGAGCGCCTCCTTGGCGTGGAGGAGGCCAGGGGTTCAACTCCCCTCAGCTCCACCAGTATAATAAAGCTCGTCCCTACGGGACGGGCTTTTTCCATATAGGGGGTAAGCAGTTTGCGAGAGAATTATGATTTTGATGCAATTGAGTTGGAATGGCAAAAAAAGTGGTCTGACCATCGCCTCTTTCAGGTAGAAACCAACCCCGAACGAAGAAAATACTATGTTTTAGAAATGTTTCCTTATCCTTCTGGTGATCCTCATATGGGTCACGTTAAGAATTATGTGATTGGAGATGTCGTAGCCCGGTATTTTACCCGCAAAGGCTTTAATGTTCTCCATCCCATGGGCTATGACTCTTTTGGTTTGCCTGCGGAAAATGCTGCAATTAAAAACAACATTCATCCATCGGTTTGGACTCATGATAAAATAGATAAAATGCGTGAAGTTTTAAAACGAATTGGTATCAGTTATGATTGGCGGAGAGAAGTCATAACCTGTGAACCAGAATACTATAAATTTACTCAGTGGTTTTTCCTGCAATTTTATAAAAACAACTTAGCCTATAAAAAAGCCGGTCAAGTAAATTGGTGTCCTTCTTGCGCCACAGTTCTCGCCAACGAACAGGTTGTGGAAGGGAACTGTGAACGATGTGGAACACCGGTTATTCGAAAAATGCTTAGCCAATGGTATTTAAAAATCACCCAATATGCTGAGGCTTTGTTGAATGATATCGACACTCTTGGAGAATGGCCGGAACGAGTTCTCGCTATGCAGAGGAATTGGATTGGTCGGAGCGAAGGTGCTTACATAGATTTTTCTCTTCCGGATTTAAACCAGTCAATCAGAGTATTTACCACCCGGCCTGATACCGTCTTTGGTGTGACTTTTTTTGTCTTAGCTCCCGAACATTCTTTGGTTGACGAGCTGGTTGCAGGAACACCCTACCAAGATGAAGTTATTAAATTTCGAGAAAAAATTTCTCGAAAAAGCGATATCGATCGGATGTCGGAAACCTTAGACAAGGACGGAATGTATATCGGAAAGGAAATCGTGAATCCCATTAACGGGGAGAAGATTCCGATCTGGATAGCTGACTACGTGCTCCTTGAATATGGAACTGGTGCAGTTATGGCGGTTCCTGCTCATGATGAACGTGATTACCAGTTTGCNNTAGTGGTTTGCCTTCGGAAGAAGGAAAAAGAAAAATAATTTCCTATATAGAAGAGAAAGAAATTGGCAAGGGAGCGGTTACTTATCGTTTAAGAGACTGGTTAATTTCTCGGCAAAGATATTGGGGAGCTCCTATTCCCATTTTATACTGTAATCGTTGTGGTGAAGTACCGGTTTCAGAAAAAGACCTTCCCGTGCTTCTTCCTAAAAATGTTGACTTCCAACCGGGTGGACCTTCACCATTAGCTCGGAGTGATGAGTTTGTCAATACCGTTTGCCCGATTTGTGGTGGTCCGGCAAAAAGAGAAACCGATACCATGGATACCTTCATGTGTTCTTCCTGGTATTTTCTCCGCTATTGTTCACCTTGGACCGACCAAGAACCTTTTGAAAGAAAAGATGTTGATTATTGGATGCCAGTCAATCAGTATATTGGTGGGGTAGAACATGCCATTCTACACCTTCTTTATTCACGCTTTTTTATAAAAGTATTGAGAGATCTGGGGATGATCAATTTTCCCGAACCTTTTATTAATTTGTTTGCCCAGGGAATGGTTACCAAGGGCGGAGTTAAAATGTCAAAATCAAAGGGAAATGTGGTAAGTCCTCGAGACATAATTCTGAGATATGGGGCAGATACCGTTCGGGTCTTTATTCTTTTTGCTGGGCCCCCAGAACTGGATATGGAATGGTCAGATCGAGGCGTTGAAGGAGCACATCGATTTCTCAACCGGGTATGGAGAACAGTAACTGAAGTTATTCGATGTGAGGAAGACCAACGAGTAGAACCTGATCAAGAGAAAATTAAAGCCTTGGAACGAATGATCCACCGGACGATTTTAAAAGTGGACACCGATATTCGTGAGCGTTTCCATTTCAATACTGCTATCAGTTCATTGATGGAATTGCTAAATGAGATTATCGATTCTCACCGGGCTTTTTCCGGAAAAGGGATTCATCCTCAAGAAAAGAAAATTTTAATTACAGCCGCTAAAACCCTGATATCGCTGCTTAATCCTTTTGTTCCTCACCTGACCGAAGAACTCTGGAGAGCCTTAGGAGAAACGTCCTTTTTGTCAGCCTCTGATTGGTTAACTCACGATGAAGAGAAACTGGTCGAAAATCAAGTTGAAATTGTTATTCAGATCAATAGTAAAGTAAGAAGTAAGGTTACTGTGCCTGCTGGTACCGATGAAAAAGGAGTTTTGCAAATCGCCCTGAAGGATGAAAAAGTTCAAACTTGGATAGATCAAAAAACACTGGTTAAACATATCTTTGTTCCAGATAAGCTTTTGAATCTAGTGGTTCGATAAAACGCCTTTCTTCAAGAGAATCCTATTTCCATTTTATTTATTTTATATTATAATAGAAATTATCATATTATGAATATAAATAAATTGCTTATTGTATGAGATTTCTAACGTATTAAATCAAAAGATTAAAATTTATTAGCAGGGATTTTATTAGGTTTAAAGCAAGAACGATGGCATTCTCTCGTCAAGAAAGAATCGTTTTTATTATTCTATCGTCAATATTAGTGTTTAGTACCGGTTTTTTATTTTATAAAACCTGGACTGTTTCGTTACCGAATAAGGTTTCGAACGAGAATAGACCAGAAAACTATATTATTCAAATCGCCGGTGAAGTGCTCAAGCCAGGAGTATACCAAGTAGAAGAGGGTACCCGGCTATACCAGCTTATTGAGCTTGCTGGCGGAGTCTCCCCTCAAGCTGATATTTCAAGTTTAAATTTGGCAGCACCAGTACATGATGGACTCCGTATCAACATTCCAGCTCAGAATTCTAATCAAGGCCAGCTTGAAAATTCTCAATTATCTTTTATTGGGCAACGCCCCTTATCTGAAGAAACTGATAGTAATCTGGTTGTTCAAATCAACACTGCTTCCCTTGAGGAGCTCAAAAGACTCCCCGGAATCGGTGATGTCATCGCTCAAAGAATAATTGAATATCGAAAAACCTATGGCCCCTTTCAATCGGTTGAAGATCTTATAAATGTGAAAGGAATTGGCACCAAAAAACTACAAGATATTAAAGAATCGATTAGCTTTTAATTATTTCCAGCCAAGGATTGTGATGCTAACCTATAAATAGAAACTTTTTTAAGCCGGAGCTTCGTCCTTTTCTTTGTAAGATACCTCTCGGATATTGACATCAACTTTATTAACGATCATTCCGGTTTTGTTTTCTATGACTTTTTTCACTTCACGCTGTACATTTTTGGCCACATCGATGAGGACGGTGTCAATATCGATAACCACGGAAATTTCTAAGCCAACGGTTTTGTCTTTAATGTCTACCTTAACCCCTTTGTTAATTTCACGTTTTCCCATTATGGTGCTCAAAGAAGCTGATGGAATACCCGCCATGCCGGTTATACCGGCAATTTTCATGGTGGTAATGCCAGCAAGAGTAGCAATAATATCCGGTGCAATATTGATTTCACCAATAGCTTCCGTTACGGTAGGAGTCGGTTGTTGTGGAGAATTATCCATGAGTGGATTTTGTTCTTCGTTCATGGTTGAAACCCCCAATCTGATATAATATCTTTATTATAATATCATTATCTTTCTATTTTTAGAAAGCAAAAAAGTTCATAATAATTGTAAGGCCATATTAAACCAAAGGTATTTTTTTACGCTTTGTACGAGAATAATTTGTGATTTTTTTAAACTTGGATTTGTTAATTCCCGGTTTTAAATGATCATTTAAACTTAAAAGTGGGTGGAAGCCTTCTTTTCTGGGGTTTCATTGACACCCTATAGTGAATATCCTATAATTTTTCTACTTTGGATTTTAAGGGAGGAATTTTGGTGACAGAAATAAAAGTAAGCCAGAACGAAAGCATTGATGAAGCATTAAGACGTTTTAAAAGAAAATGTCAAAGAAATGGGATAATTTCTGAGATAAAAAAACGAGAGCATTATGAGAAGCCCAGTGAAAAGAAAAGAAAAAAGGCTCAAGCTGCAGCTCGGAGGAAAAAAAGAAGATGATCAAAGAACGGCTGGTTGAAGAAATGAAAAAAGCAATGAAAGAAAAAGACTTCACCCGGCTTGATACGATTCGTCTGGTTTTAGCCGAAATAAAAAATGAAGAAATCGAAAAACGTGAGCCTTTAAATGAGGATGAGTTGGCTCGGGTGCTTAAAAGAGGTGTAAAAAAGTTGGAGGATTCTATTGGGTATTTTGAAAAAGGGAACCGCCCGGAACTCATTCAAAAAGCCAAGTTGGAAATGTCTATCCTCCAAGAATTTATGCCATCTCAACTGACCATTGAGGAGATTGAAGCTTTGGTTGATGAAGTATTAACGAATTGGTCGGAAAAGAAATCCTTTGGCTTAATTATGAAAGAGGTTATGACTAGGGTAGCCAATCGAGCAGATGGTTCTCAGATATCGGCTATAGTTAAACAAAAGTTGAATGAGGGATGATAAGCTCATTTGTCTATAAATGCCAAACACAAACAAATTGAATATCGTCTTGATTGTTTTGAAATTTCTGATATAAAGAAACTTTTCGGGTATTTAGATAAAAATCTTCGATTAATCGAAGAGATATTTCAAGTTAATATCGATTTAACACCAGAGTCCCTTATAGTTGGGGAAAAGAATGATGATGCCAGTTTGACACAGGTGAAGACCTTTCTTGATGAGCTGGCGGCTTTTATGAAAGAAGGACATGATTTGACTAGTGATGATATCCAAAAAATGGCAGCTACCATTAAGGAAGGTAGAGAAATCTGGTGGAAGAAAAATTATAGCCAGGGAATTATCACCACTGCTTACCATAAAATCATTCATCCCCGAACCGCTGGGCAGGTGAACTATGTCCGTGCGGTGAAAGAAAATGAACTCATTTTTTGTATTGGACCAGCGGGAACTGGTAAAACCTATTTAGCCATGGCGATGGCCTGCGCTGCTCTTCAAAAAAAAGAGGTTAGCCGGATTGTTTTAGTGAGGCCGGCGGTCGAAGCCGGTGAAAGCCTGGGATACCTTCCTGGTGACCTCCGAGAAAAAATTGAACCCTATCTTCGTCCGCTTTATGATGCTTTATATGAAATGCTTTCTCCCGAACGTTTTCAAAAATATATTGAAAAAGACATTATAGAAGTGGCTCCATTAGCCTATATGAGAGGGAGAACTTTAAATGATTCTTTTATTGTTCTTGATGAAGCTCAAAACACTACACCGGAACAAATGAAAATGTTTTTAACTCGTATGGGTTTCGGCTCAAAAGTGGTAGTTACCGGGGATATAACTCAAGTTGACCTCCCATCTGGAAAAAATTCCGGTCTCATGGTAATACAGAAAATACTCGCCGATGTTTCTGGTGTCGAGTTTATCTATTTAACCGAGAAGGATGTGGTACGACATCAACTCGTCCAGAAGATCATCCAAGCCTATGAAAAATTCGAAAAGAACCTTCCAACTCAAGAAAAAAGTACTTGATTTTTTTACTTCTATTTTTATTCGTCTCCGAGCCATTCTTACTTTTCAATTTTGGAATTACCCCCTGTATGGACTGGGCCTCTTTTTCGTCCTTTGGGTTTCCTATTCAATGGGAGGCGTAGTGCTCAGTGAAGGCCAGATTGCTCCGAGAGATATCTTTGTTAGAAAAACCATTGAAATTGTTGACGTTAAAGCAACAGAGGAACGAAAAAACGCTTTGCTGGCTGAGTTAGTGCCGATTTTTCGAATTGATGAAAGCTTTACCCAAGAGCTTAAAAAAGAATATACCACCTTTTTTCAAGAATTAGAAGCCATTCGCAATACTGTTACTACTCCATCAATTTCCTTTGAAAGGAAAGAGGAATTTTTTCGCGAATGGAAAATTACTCCAGGAGTTTTCGAGTGGTTTATTGAAACAAATCCAGAAAAGTATGAAAGGATAAAAGAGGTATTTTTCTTAAACATGGAGAAAAACCTCGGTCAACCCATACGTGAAGGAGATGTTGAACAAAAAATTTTAGAGAGTTATTCNNGAGAAACAGCGGGAACTAGTTATAAAAAATATCGAACCGGTTAAACGATATATTCAAAAAGGTCAAATTTTAGTCAAAAAAGGAACCATTGTTACTCATACCGACTTAGAAAGTCTTCGTGCTTTAGGATTAGTCGGTGAACAATATGAATCTTACTTATTAGTTGCCCTGGGAATTCTAATTGTTTTTACTTTAGTGTTTGAATATTCTTTTATTAAAAAATTTATTGCGGAAATCATCCAGAGGAACTCTCTTCTTTTAATTCGAATCCTTACTGCAATTGGGGTTATTGCTCTAAATGCTTTATCTCTTCGCTTTTCTTGGTATTTGATTTTATTAGCGGCAGTCCCATTTATTCTCTATACTTTGATGGGAAGAAATTTGGCTTTATGTGAATCACTCATTTTGTTTCCTCTTTTAATGTGGGGGGAAAGGGCTGATTTTATGCGGAGCTTTTATATCTTTATGAATCTTTTTTTGCCGCTATTTTTGTTGGACAAAACTATTAAACGCCGCGATCTGGTAAAAACCGGTTTTTGGATAGCCCTGGCAAACATACTGATGGTGATAATATTTGGTTTGCAGGAGGGAAATGCTCCTTTAGAATTCCTCGTCAATTCGGTTTATGGATTTGGAGGAGCTATCATTGCTTCAATCGCAGCCTTGGGTGGGATATCCTTGTTTGAGACCACCTTTCATGTCGCTACGGATTTTCGCCTTTTGGAATTGGTCAACCCCACCCATCCATTACTTAAACGCTTGATGATGGAGGCTCCTGGAACTTATAGCCACAGTCTTATGATGGCCAATCTTGCTGAAGCTGCTGCCGATGCTATCGGAGCAAATCCACTATTGGCTCGAGCCGGTGCCTATTACCATGATATTGGTAAAATCAAGCGACCCTATTTTTTCATCGAAAATCAAATGAGTGAAAATATCCATAATCGCCTTTCTCCCCATCTAAGTACGCTGGTGATTCAAAACCATCTCAAAGATGGATTGGAAATAGCTCGGAAATACCATTTACCAGTTGAAATTCAAAACATTATTCAAAGCCACCACGGAAATACCGTAATGCGGTATTTTTATGATAAAGCAATCAAACAAAAGAAAGATGATGTAACTGATACCGAGTTTCGTTATCCAGGACCTCTTCCCAAAACCCAGGAAGAAGTTCTCATTTTTTTAGCCGATAGCGTTGAAGCTGCTATCCGGAGTGCAAATAATCTCAATTCTAGTCGGTTGGAAGCAATAGTAAATGGAATAGTTCAAAATTATCTCAAAGATGGGCAACTGGATGATTCACCGCTTACCATGCGGGATATTCATAAAATTTCTGATGCCTTTGTTATGATATTAAGTGGGATGTTCCATGCCAGAGTTCCTTATCCGGAAAATACGGTGAATGGTGAGGACAAGGGCAGTAAGGGAGATTAATTTCTATTCTAGAAATGCAGTTACTTGTTAAAGGCTAAGAATTTAGAATAACTGACCTGGATATCAATTGGGACTTTCACCCGCATCCTCAACTTCTCCCATCAAGTGAGAAGGAAGTAGAATGAGTAAAGGCAATCATACCTATCGATAAATTAAAAGGAGTCGATGATGGCTACTGTTATCGTGAACCGTTCATCAAAAGAAGCTACTCTCTCTCGTGCAGTAATAAAAAAAATCGTCGATTATGTTTGTGAATTGGAGAATCGTGAGATTCTTGGAAAGTTGAGCATCGCCTTTGTAAGTCTTGATGAGATAAGGGCTTTGAAAAAAGAATTTTTTCATCAGAATATCGATACCGATGTCATATCTTTTTTTTATGGAACGGAAGAACCGGACGAAGTATGGGGAGAAATCATTATTTGTCCGGAAAAAGCAAGAGAATATGCTAACACCTATGGGACTAAATATGAAAATGAACAAAAGTTACTTCTCATTCATGGTCTTTTACATATATTGGGTTACGATGACATTGACGCGAAAAAAAAACATATCATGGAAACTAGACAAAACTATATTCTTGAGCAATTTCTTACTGCAGAAAAACGCGATCTATTAGTAATATCAGCCCAAAAAGCACAACATTATGCCTATGCCCCTTATTCGCTCTTCCCGGTAGGTGCAGCCTTGGAAACCTGTGATGGTAAAGTGATTCAAGGGGGAAACATTGAAAACGCTTCTCTGGGGTTGTCGGTATGTGCCGAAAGAGTTGCTCTTTTTAAAGCAGTTTCTATGGGATTTGCTACCTTCACTCGACTGGCAGTAATATCTTCCGA
>MTKZ01128595.1_pt1 | contig 10003 bp, 4 predicted proteins | sample 1042781 | NCBI WGS metagenome assembly MTKZ01 (sample SAMN06212207, study PRJNA360539) | anaerobic digester metagenome | biome: Wastewater treatment plant; material: sludge; isolation source: anaerobic digester fed with sludge from wastewater treatment plant | place: Denmark: WWTP Viborg ...
TTTCGTCGGCATCGCGGCGGGCGAGTACCACAGTCTCGGTCTGAAAGCCGACGGGTCGATTGTGGCGTGGGGCTTGAACGACCTCGGCCAAGGCAACATCCCGGCGCCGAATGCCGATTTCATCGGCATCGCAGCGGGCGGGTACCACGTCCTGACAACGAACGGGCGGGGCATTGGCAGCGCGATCGAGGCGCCGGACGCTGCGACGGGATGCTGCTCGGCAGGCCGTGCACAGGGAGGGACTGAGGATCTCGATGGAGGTCAACGCGCGGAACTGTTCCTTGGTCTCGGCCTGAAAGCCGACGGCTCCATTGTGGCGTGGGGATCCAATGACTACGGTCAATGTGACGTCCCGGTGCCGAACACGGGCTTTGTCGGCATCGCGGCGGGCTATTGGCACAGTCTCGGCCTGAAAGCCGACGGGTCCATTGTGGCGTGGGGATCGAACTCCTGCGGCCAATGCAGCGTCCCGGCGCCGAACACGGGCTTTGCGGCCGTTGCGGCGAGCGGGAACAGCAGTCTCGGCCTGAAAGCCGACGGAGTATCGATCTCACCCACGACCAGGTCGTATGGCGCGGAGGGCGGCACGGGCACGATTGCCGTGACCGCCCCCAGCGGCCGGACCTGGACGGCTGTCAGCTATGCCCTCTGGATCACGATCACCTCCGGAGCCAGCGGCAACGGCAACGGGACGGTGCATTACTCGGTTGCGGCCAACAGCGGCACCGCCGCCCGCAGCGGCACGATTACCGCCGCCGGCCGAACGCATACGGTGACGCAGGCCGGCGCGGACGACGGCGAGGAACCGGATTGCGTCCTGAATGCCGACTGCGACGACGGGAACCTCTGCACGACGGATACGTGTATCGCCGGCGCCTGCGTCTATAAGCCTGTGGAGTGCGGCGATGACCTCTGCGATCCGGACACGGGCCTGTGCGTTGAGTGCCTGGACCATGCGGACTGCGACGACGACGACCCCTGCACCACGAATGCGTGCGTAGACGGTGCGTGCGTCCATGAGCCCGTGGAGTGCGGCGATAACCTCTGCGATCCGGACACGGGCCTGTGCGTTGAGTGCCTGGACGATGGGGACTGCGACGACGGCGATCTCTGCACGACCAACCCGTGCCGGGACGGTCAGTGCGCAACCCCGGAAGAGGTCGGGTGCCCGGCCGGCGAAGTCTGCGATCCCCAAACAGGTGAATGCGTCGAGGACGTGTCGTCCGAGCCCGGTCAGGTGAGCCCCGAGACGGACGAACCTGTCGACGAGCCGGAGAGTCCGCGAACAAGACCCCGGTCATCCGTCTCCCCGTGCGGCCTGGGAATCGGTCCGGGCACGCTGGTCTCGCTGCTGGGCCTGACGCTGATGAGCGCCTGGCATCGCCGGCGGTAATCGCCTTCCCGGTGTCGGATCCTGGGACGTCATGGCAGCCGGCAGCTGCATTCGCGTTCCCGCCGGGCGCGGGGCATTGTCGCTTGTCAATTGCGCATTACCGCTTCGCTCGACAGCGCGGCATCCGGCCGTGGAGAAGGCCCGCCCGTGGTCAGGCTGAGCAGAGCCCACACGCGGGTTGGAGCATCCCCTCCGGGAGGATGGTGGCAAACGACGCGAATGGAACGCTCGAACGTGATCGGGGCACGCGTGAACCGCCGGTAGCCGGCCAGCCGATAGGGCGAATCGGTCGTGCAGATCGTGGTTCCGGCTTCCGCGGACAACAGTCGGTTTCCCTCGCCGCAAGCGTCGCGAGACCGCGTGGCGGCGTCTGACCATCGCTGCGTTCCCTCTCCAGATCCGGGCACAGGCGTACCGAGGAAAAGGGCGTCAATGCCGGCGACGACCCAGGACGGACTGGACTCGCCGTCAACGAATACCTCCAGGGAGCAACCGCGGAATCGGTCCGACTCGCTGTTCTCAAAAGCCATCTGCAGGCCGCGCAATGCCCCCCGGCCGGTCAGCTCGGCAAGGCAAAGGCTCTCACCGGGTGCAAGGCTCTGCCCTTCCACGGCGACGTGGCGCGGTTGTTCCCACCGGCCCCAGTCCAACAAACGGTCCAGGCGGTTGGCGTACACCTGCACGAAGAGGCCGACGTCGGCAGAATGTTGGAGGCCCTCGCGAACGTCCGCCGGCAGGTCCACAATGTCCCGAAGCGCCGTGCGCGGGCGAGTGGCCGGCAGGTGCTCCCGAAGCCAGGCCATGGCGCCGCCATCGTCTGCCGGGGCGGAGAGCCTCACGCGGCAGCGTCCATGGAAGGGAAAGCTGAGCAGGCGGAAGGCGCTGGTGTGCCGGCTGCCATCCTCGTGATGAAGTTGGGTGGGACGAACCAGGTCATCGGCGCCGCGCCAGGAAGGGAACGGATCGAACCAGGTCGCGAAGAACTGCTCCGTGGACGCATCCAGCGCCGGTGTTGCGTCGGTCGTCGACGTGATGATCTCGAGCCGGCTTCGGCCCAGCGGCCCGGCGCTGAACGGCGTGCCGATCCGGATGCAGCGGAGGGTGCCGTTGCCGACCAGGTCGAGAAGGGTGTCGGAATCACCAGGATCGATGTCGCCGTCCTCGAGCACGGTGCGGCAAATGGAGCGGCCGGCCAGAACACCGCCATCCAGCGCGTTCAGCTGCTGCGAACGAAGCGCGTCTGCGTCAGTAGCCGTGCGTTCGGGCTCGAAACGACCGGCCAACAGGTGGGCAGCCAGCCTGACCCCGGCCGGCAGACGGGTCGCATCGATTTCGAGGGCCGCCGCCTTGTCGAAGGAAAACGGCCGGTCGCGAAAGGACACCAACGCCTGCCAGGAGTCCGCGTCGCGCAGACTGACCGCATCGGGCAGGGCCGCCGCGCCTTCGGTTGCCCAATCCAACCCCGGCACCAGTTGCGCCGGCGTCCACCGGGCGCGAAGGTCCCCATCGCACACAAGGCGTAATTCGACGGGCAGCTCAGTGGTTTCACGCGGCAGGCCGGTGAAGGTGATCGAGAGTTCGCGCACCTGCCCGCCGGCAGTCGTTTCGGGTACGGACAGTCGCAGTGGCGATGGCTGACCGTCCACCGTCCATTCGCGATACGCCAGCAGCGGCGCCTGGGCCGGTCCGAAGTCGGCGGGCAGGCCGTCGCGGGCCTGGCGTCGCTCGAGCAGGGCCAGCCCTTCCATCGCCCCGGATTCCTCGTTGGCCACGAGCCGCATCACGAGCGCCTCACGGTAGGGAACGAGCAACTCGCGCTGAACATGCACACGGTCCGGCGGCGTGCCGGTCCTTCCGACGAAGCCGGCTGCGAAGCCATGATCGCCCCCCCCGCACAGGGCGGCGAGCGGCTCGTCGCAGATCGTCTGGCCGTCTCGCACGATGACCAGCCGGGCACGGTCACAGCGTCCGCCCTGCCCGGTCAGCATGAACTGCGCTCGGCAGAGATGGCCGGCCCCTCGTACGTCACAGAGCGTCGCGGCATCGCCGGGCGCGAGGCGAGCGATCCGCGCGCGGTCTGTGACCATCGGCCCGNNACGGCGCCCCGTCCAGAAGATGGATGCGCTGTGTCAGCCTTCGGAGAAATCCGGTTGTCGGCTCCGCGGGCGTTTCTGCAGGACGCTGCAGATAGACCACCGATTGCGCATCCAGGATGGTAGTGCCGGGTACATCGCCCTGCCCGTGTTGGCCGTTGTGCCATACGACGCGGATGGATTTGTCGAACGTGACAGGGTCATTCTCGAAGACCCGATAGGCGGAGGAGCGTCGATCGGAGTTGCCCGGCTCGTGAATTGACAGCGTGCAACCGCCCGAAGGCGTCCAGAACGGGTTGATGAAGTAGATGCCGCCGAAGAAGAACTCCTCGGTGCCGGAGCTCGCGTAGGAGGGCCGCGTTTCGCCATCGACGAAGATCTCGATGTTGCCCTCCATGTACTGCCCGCCGGTGTCGGGGTTTCGCATGGCCATCTGGAGGCTGTGGAGCAGGCCACGGCCCTGGATGTTCAGCAGCTCGACCTCGGTGCCGGTCCCAGTGACGGACTGGTTGCGGAGCGAGCGCACCGCGCACCGCCCCATACGACCGAGCGCGGGCAACCGTCCATCCTTCCAGAGACCGCAGGTCAGGCTGGAGCGGACGTCATCCAGCGCCATGTCCGCGGGCGGCCGAAGTTCAACGCGACACGATTCGGCAAACGGGATGCGCAGATCGCGTGAGAAAGTCAGCCAGCGGCCGTCGGCTCGCTCCGTGATCGAGAACGACACCCCCCGGGTCGCGAACGGCCGGCCGCCCATCGCCACGAAGCACAGTTGGTCCAGGCAGGCCTGGATGTCCGGCTCCGGCCGGCCGTCGATCCAGACAGCAAGCGTGGTGGAACGGATCGCCTCCTCCTGTTCGTTCGTGTCCGCCCTGGCCTCGATGAGCACGCGGTCGACGGCGCCGGGGCCCGGGAGGTTGCACAGAATGAGCGGACGTTCCGGCGTGACCGCATTTGCCCCCGCGGTGAGTGTTTGCAGGCTGCGGCCGGAAACATCCCCGTCCAGCCGCCAATCGCGGGGTTCGGCAGCGATATCCGAATCCTTCGGTCCGACCACCCACACGGGGCTCGACCAGGCCATGGAGGTGTCGGCCATTTCCGCACGCACGTAGTAGCCGTCCTCCCGATCCGGGCTGGGATCGGGATCGGTCCACTCGATCCGCTGGCACCAGTCCGTGCCGGCGAAGGTCTCGGCCACCTTGCCGTTTTTGATGATCAGAATTTCGCGGATTTCCGCAGATCCGGCCACCGTCGCCGCGATCCGGCGCGGCTGACACCGAAACGGCTCGATGATGCGCGATCCCATTGGGGCGCCGTTGACGGTGACCTCCAGCAGCGGACGCCGGCCGGCGCTGGCCGCATAACAGCGCCGGTTGTAGAGCGACGTCCAGATGTCGTCCCGCGTGCGGGTGGCGGCCTCGATGACCGTCAGACTGGCGAGGGGATAGGGGTGCCCGTGCAGGGGCATGGTATTGAGCCCCGGCCGGGAATTGTGGTTGTCGCTGCCACCGACCATGCCCAGATGCAGNNCCGGCTCGCCCTCGGGCAGAGCGTAGCGATCTTCCGCGGTCTCGGAGGAGCCGAAATCGGAGAATACCTCAACCAGGCGTTCGAATCGCGCGTCATGCGGATCCCAGTCGGTTCCGAAGTAGGTTGCATGGGGCAGGCCGGTGTGGTGGGGAATGGCCACGACCTCGCGGCCGCAGAGCAATTCCCAGAGCCTGGCCACGGACGGCGTGTTCAGCCATTCCGGTTCCCAAGGGCCCAGGTACTCATCCACGTTTCGGAAGTAAAGGTCCTTGTGGTCCGGCCGCCCGCGTGAGGGAGCGGGCCGACGCAGGCCCGGGGCCCACTCGAACGCGAAGATCGGCACGAACCGGCCGGGGACATACCAGGCTTTCGCCAATTCGCGAAGCCGCTGGATCTTCGCGTCGTTGAGGGCCCAGTTGTGGTCGGTCAGCGCCATCGCATCCAGGCGGGCGACGTCCCGGGCCCAGCGGTAGTACTCCTCCGGTGCACGAGCCCCATCGCTGAAACTCGAATGCCCGTGCAGGTCGGCCCAGTGCAGTTGCAGGGCAGGCTTGGCCTCACTCACGCAGATCGGCAGTCCACACGGCAGAAACGCATTCGCCGGGTCACGGGCCGTGAGCAGATAGTAGCCTGGCCGGTCCAGCACCGGTCCGGACGAAGGCCGGTAGACGCCTATCGCGATCTCCTGGAACACGAAAGCAACCGCCGGTTCCTCCCTCTCATCCGCGACCCCGGGGCGCTTGGGGCCCTGGCACGTCGCTACGGGGGGCCGTTCCAGCGACACGAGTTCCCCATCCATCCCCGTGGCCACGATCTGCAGGTCGAGCACTTCGCCCACCTGCACCCGACTCGGTCCCACGAGTGTCAACTGAGGGTCCATCTCCTTCGGGTACGGCCAATTGCGAAAGAACCGGTCTGCGGACGAGACAGGCGTACAAAGCGTGAGGGAGCCGCACCCGATTATTGCCGCTGTAATGCAACGTCCGAAACGAGTGAAATACGTCACGATCAGGCCCTCCGTTGCAGTCGTTCCCTCTCCTTGACAGGGAGCCCGGACGTTCGAGCCGCCATAGTATGCGCGCCGCGGCAGCCGGCGTGTAGCAGAGAAATCGGAGAGAGGCGGCCGTTTCTCCGTGAAGTGTGCCGCGGCAGCGACAGTCGGCGCGGTGCGGGGTCGGGAGGTTATCGGGATTGAGATGGGCACGGGAGGGGAATAGACTTGAACGAGCCGCACCAAGGCGGCGATGGCGGAGGAAGGAGGAGGCGATGAAGCAGATCAAGACGGTCATTCACATCCACACGGAGTACTCGTCCGACTGCGACGTGTCGCTGGAGGCCCTCGCATGGTCCGTGGTGAACGAGCGGATCGGGTGCGTGGCCATTNNACCCATTACGGATCACGATACGATCGAGGGTGCCGTCCGTTTTCGCGAGATGACGAACGCGGAAGTGATTGTCGGCGAGGAGATCTCCACGCGTGAGGGGCATCTGATCGGGCTGTTTCTGCAGGAGCGTATTCCGCCCGGGCTGGGCGTCCGGGAAACGGCGTTGGCGATTCGGGAGCAGGGTGGACTGGTGCTGGTGCCGCATCCGTTTGTGCGGGTGTTTTCCTGCGGGCTTCGGGACCATCTGGACCTCATCGCGGACATGATCGACGCGGTCGAGATCAATAATGCCCAGAACCTGCGCCGCCGCCCGGACCGCCGGGCCCGGCGTTACGCGCAGGAGATGGGGCTCGTGTCGTACGTGGGGGCGGATACGCACCTGGTCGGAACGCTGGCCCCCTGCTTTCAGCTGATGCGGCCGTTCACGGGTCCGGCCGACTTTCTGGATGCCCTGGCGGCGGCTGAGCTTTGGCCCGGTCGGCACTCACTGCGGTACTTTGTGACCATGGCACACAAGATTGCCTGGATGGCAGCGGGCCTGCCCCGCGCCCGTCGCGTGGATCGTGCGGGCGGATCCGGTCGGTCGATCACTCCCACCAGCGACGTGGCGGAGCCGGTGCACACGTAGCCTCTCCCCGCCCACGGTTCCCGAACTGCCTCGCCGCGGCCGTGCGGCGTGATGACCCTGTGGTGGCGCAAAACGTCGTTGCCAGGTGACGAATCGGGGTTCAAGGAGCCTTCACGTCGCGCGAAGGAGAACGGGCATTCAGCGCGGGGGCAAGCCGGTCGGCCATGGCGCGAGCGATTCGGTCGTTGCCTTCCCGCACCAGGTGGAAGTCATCGAGAAAGCACGAGGCGTCATCATGGATGAGAGCCTCCGCGTCCAGGAGGAGCGCGCCGCGGAGGTGAGCGATGTCAACGATGATGTCCCGGGCGGCAGCCATGGCCCGGCGCAGGCTGTCTGGTGCAATGCAGGTATCGGCGGTTGGGCGAAAGAACTCGTACCGAAGGGTGTGCGCCATGTTCTCGGGCCAATCGGCCACCGGCCGACCGTACATGTGGGCCTGCGTGCACACCATAACCAAGGCGCCATCGGCCTGAGCGAGCTCCACCAGGTAGTCCAGATGGCTGCGGAAGGATTCCAGTGAGGTGAACGCCTCCAGCCCCACGTCAACCTCCCGGATGCCTGCGATGTTGGCCTCCGCCCGGTCCATCAGCGGCGCCGTGCCGCCCGGCATCCTCTTCTGTAACGGCGTGCGGCTCGATCGATGCGAGCCGCGGGCCTCCTCCGTCGCGGTCCGGAACGCCGAGTAGTACTTGCTCTCCACCTCCGTAACTGCGCAGATGAACGTCCAAATGGCGCAGAGCGGCGGGCGGTAGGCGTTCGCCGCGCCCCTGTCGGAACGAGCGCGGCCGCGAAAGAGGTCGTCCATCGGGCCGACCGATGACCCGTAGTCCCACTCCGGAGGCAGTCCATGTGCGTCGGGGAAGCTGCGACAGAGGTCGTTCACCGCGTGCATCACGACGACGACGTCCGGGTCGAGATAGCGCATCTGTACCGCATAGTTCGTCAGCGAGTGAGCCGTGGTATACCAGGGTTGCCCGGCGTTGATGACCTCCACGTCATACCCCAGGCTCCGCAAGTGCTCTTCGAGCAGGAAGGGCCACGTGTCCTGGTCCGGGATGAAAGCGCCTCGCGTCGTGGAGCCGCCCAGACAGACGATCCGAAAGCGCGTGGACTTCTCGCGTGTGACCGGGCGCCCTGCGTACACACGCTGCCATCGACCGCCGATCTGTGCCCGTGACGTGACCTGCAGCAGTGCGTGATAACTCGCATCCGCGCGCAGACGACGAACCGGCGGCCTGTGACCCGCCGCCTCCCTGAGCATGTGACGAAGCCAGAGCTCCGCGCCCAGCAGAACGGGCAGCACCATGAGGGCCGTGAAGAGCAGACGCTTGCGGAACGACAGCCGGGACCCTTCCTTCGTCCTGGGCGAAGACCGCCGCAGCAGGTGCCGGACGATCCGGGCAACCGCCAGCCCCGTCATCAGTGTTGCGGTGATGGCGAGAGTGAACCACAGCCGGCCGTAGTGCCCCCAGATCACCGGGTCTTCGTCCCGCCGGGTCAGCCAGAATCCGCCGGCCAGAACCACGCCGGCGAGCACGACGGGCAGGGCGAGCCATCTGTGGCGTGAGATGCCGGCCGGCCGACCTCGTGCGCTCGGCGGAGTCTGCAGTGTCGCACGGTTATTCATCATTCGCGCCGGAAATCCTCCGTTTGGGGTGCTGGGGTTGCGGCCGGAGCCGTGACAATTCGCACGAGCGGTTCCAGCGTGCGGGCCATCTCTTCCGCCACGCGGCGGTTGCCCTCGACGGTCAGATGGAAGTCGTCCAGGAAGCAGCCGGGGTCGCCGTCCACCGCGGCTTCCGCGTCAGCGACCGCAGCTCCCCGCCGGCGGGCAATGTCGAACACCGCCGTTCGTATGGCGGCCATCGCGCGTCTCGCGCTGTCAGGCGTGACGGGCGTGACGCCATCGGGTCTCAGAAATGCCAGGCGCATACTCTGCGGCGGCCCGTCTCCGCCATCCGCCTCCGGTCGAGTGTAGACGTGTGCCTGCGTACTGAGCACAACGCGCACGCCATCCGCCTGGGCAACCTGCGTCAAAAAGTCCAGGTGACCCCTCAGCGAATCGATCGACACGAACGTGTCGGTGGGAACGTCCAGTTCCAGGCGCCGTGCAGCGGATCGCACGGCCGGGCGAGCGGCGGTGCGGGGGTCGAAGTCTTCCCGGCCAAACTGCGGATGATGAAGCGGGGACACGGACGCGTTGGGCGATCGGCCGGCGCGGTCACGGAAAGCCGAATAGTACAGCTCATCCACGCGTGTGGCCTCACAGAGGAACGCCCAGACGGCGCAGGGGGGGAGCNNCAATCCCACTCCGGGGGCAGGCCATCCACGTCGGAGAAGCTGCGATGGAGGTCGTTGATCCCGTGCATGACGACAATGATGTCAGGATCGAAGTAGCGGATCTGGATGATATAGTTCGTCAGGGAGTGAGCAGACGTGTACCACGGCTGCCCGGCATTGATCACTTCCACGTCAAGGCCGGCATCGCGCAGGTGGGTTTCCAGGCGATGAGGCCAGGTTTCTTCGGGGGCCATGTCGGAGCCCCACGTCGTGGATCCGCCGAGGCAGACAATGCGGCACGCCGTCGATTTCTCGGCGGCAACGACCCGGCCACGGTAGGTACGCACCCATCGGTCGTCGCGCTGCTCCCGGCTGGTGATTTGCAGCAAGGCGTGATAGCCGGTGGTGGGCCAGGGTTGCGCCGGGGACTGAACGTCGGAAAGCGCGGCGGTAAGCACGTGCCGCAGCCACAATTCCGCGCCGCCGAGAGGAACTGCCAGGACAACGCCGAGGAACAGAAGTCGCTTCCAGCCGGGCAGCCGGTCGCGATCGGACACATGGCAGCGGATCGGGCGCCGCAGGGCACGGACAGTGAACCACGTTGCCAGAGCTGTGACAAGCGTAATGCTGATGCAGATGACGAACCATCGCACACTGTAGTGACCGAACACGACGGGATCATCGCTGCGGCGGG
>MTKZ01002784.1_pt1 | contig 10002 bp, 9 predicted proteins | sample 1042781 | NCBI WGS metagenome assembly MTKZ01 (sample SAMN06212207, study PRJNA360539) | anaerobic digester metagenome | biome: Wastewater treatment plant; material: sludge; isolation source: anaerobic digester fed with sludge from wastewater treatment plant | place: Denmark: WWTP Viborg ...
AACCGAAGAGCGCGGCAAAGTCACAGGGCGTCGACCAGGTGTCGATCAGGTCACGCATTCGCTTCAGAACTTCGCGGCTGGCGTCAGCCAGGCCGATGATGTGTGGGGCGCACACGTGCTGCCGGTTGAGCCGGTAGGTGTATGCGCGGCCAACTTGCTCGCTGTGAAGGACGCCCTGACCGGTCAATCGCATGAGAGCGTTTCGGACGCCGGCAACAGAGTGGAACCCAATGAGGTCGTGCACCTCAGGCGGAGTAAACGAAGCGTCGGCTCGTGCAAGCGCCGCGAGGACGTCCCCATCGATCGTCGGGGTCACCGCCAGGAACGGTCGACTCAAGATCATGCTCATGATATTACACCTATGTCAAGTATTATCCACACACTTTTGAAGGATTCGGTGCGGCGGCGCTGGTCGCCGACAATTCCGACTTGAGCGTCACGATCCCCGGCGTCGCGCTCAACCACGTGATCGAGCTGCTCGCACACATCGCCAACGGCAACGCCGTCACCATTGCGGCGGTGCACGCAGAACTCACCACCCAGCAAGCTGCAGACATGCTCGGCGTGTCCCGGCCCTACCTGATCGGGCTCCTCGAGGAGAACCAGATTTCGTATCGGCGGGTGGGAAACAGGCGCCGTATCCGCCTCACTGACCTCCTCGCCTACATGCGGGAGGACGACCTCCGCCGTGCGGAGACCGTCGCTGAGCTCACCGCCGAGGCCCAACGCCTCAACCTCGACTACTGAAGGATCGTCGTGGCCTTCGGAGCTACTTATGACGCCTGCGTCCTCTATCCGGCATGCCTGAGGGACTTCCGGGTTCGGTTCGGAGGACGACGCCGCATCACGTCGGCCGACGTGCGGCCACACCTACCCACCTCGTCAGGCCCTGCGCCATCGAACGACAAACGCGCGACGAAAGGCTAGGTTGCGATTGCGGGGAGGTACTCCCCGAGCGGTGGCCGTCACCGACGCCACCGCGACCACCCAGGCAACAGACGGAGACGAACATGCCACGAAGCGCTGGAGATCGATACGAGTGTGAGAAGTGTGGAGCTGCGCTGGTTTATGAGAAGCCGTGCACGTGCCCTCCGGAGATGGAGCATTCCGAGATCTGCTGCGGCGAGCAGATGAAGCGTTCGGAGCAGTAGCACTCGCTGTGACGGCCCCGCCGGGCCGAGCCTTACCGGTTCATCTCAGTCGGCCAGGCGGGCCCGTCCTTACCTCAGACCGGGTCTGGCTTCAGCCACCGTCCCGAGCCCGATGAAATGCGACCGCGTTACGGTGCGGGCGCGTTCGTGGTTTGCGCTGACCTGGGGACGTCGAGGGACGTGACCGCATCGAACACCTTGAGGTGGGACGGATCGACGTGCACGTCGACCATGGCGCCGGGGGAGAGGTGCAGGTCACGGAGAGATTCCAGTGATGCCATCGCGGCGATGGGCACCGGCCCGCCGACGCGGATGTGGACATCATTGCCGGCCGCCTCAAGGCCTGCGATCCGGGCGGTCCACGATCCGACCCCATTTGGCCCGTCCGGGAGGGCCACCGATACGTGCCGTGGAGCGATGACCAGGTCGACGGGACCGTCCGAGCCCGCCCGTGGGGCTGCGACCTCCGCCCGGTCGCCGAGTTCGATCACCGCTCCTCGCCTGTAGCCACGCAACAGGTTCGTGCCGACGAGGGCCGCGGCGTACTGAGTGAGCGGCCGACGTTCCAGTGCTGCCGGTTCGGCCACCTGGGCCACCCGACCTTCGTCGAACACGACGACCCGGTCGGCCAGTACCAGGACGTCGACGACGTCGTGGGCGACCAGCACGGTCATGCCTCCGAACTCCGCGAGGTGACGGTGCAGCTCGCAGCGGACCTCGAGGCGGGTCTCGGAGTCGAGCGCGCTCAGCGGTTCGTCGAGGAGCAGGAGGCGCGGGTCTCGGGCCAGCGCTCGCGCCAGCGCCACCCGCTGGGCCTGTCCGCCGGACAACGAGCGGGGTCGCTCATCGGCGAGGTCCTCGACCCCGAAGCGCTCGAGCCAGTCACTTGCGACAGCATCGGCCGTCTCCCTCGAGCCACCGGCGCGTCGTGGTCCATACGCCACGTTGTCCCGGACGCTCAGGTGTGGCAGCAGGAGAAGATCCTGGAACACGACACCCACGCCACGATGCTCCGAAGCTACCCATCGACCGGTCGACGGCTGGTCGAGAACCGTGCCGTCCAACGTCAACGAGCCCGATGACAGCCGAAGCAGACCAGCCAGCAGGTTCAGCGCCGTCGACTTGCCTGATCCGTTGGGTCCGACCAGTGCGATCGTCTCGCCGGGCGCACAGGAAAAGACGGCGTCAAGGACAAAGCGCCCCAGGTCGAGTGTGCCGTCGAACTCAAGGCTCACGACAGCGGCCGCCATCGGTTCCGCAGCAGAGCGAGCACGATCAGGGTGGGAAACAGCATCAGCATGCTCAGCAGCACAGCCTGGTCGAGGTCCGACTCGAGGGCCAGGAAGGTGGCGAGGGGAAGCGTCTGGGTGCGTCCGGGCAGGTTGCCGGCGAAGGTGACCGTCGCACCGAACTCACCCAAGGACCGTGCCCACGCCAGCGCCCCGCCCGCCGCCAGCGACGGTGCCACCAGGGGGAGCGTGACTGTTCGGGCCACGGAGGCCGGGCCGGCCCCCAACGTCGCCGCGGCCAACCCCAGCCGACGATCCACCGACCGGAAGCCGCTCTCCATCGTGATGACCACGAAAGGCAGGGCCACGAACGCCACCGCGACTATCACCCCGGCGGTGCTGAAAGGCAGCGTGACGCCGAACCAGTCGTCCAGCCAGCGCCCCGCCACCCCACGACGCCCCAGGATCGACAACAGTCCGACCCCGCTCACGAGGGGCGGCAACAGCAACGGCACGAGCACGACCGCACGGAGCAGTGCACGACCCGGGAACCGGGCGTAGGCCAGGATCCACCCCAACGGCACACCCAGCGCAAGCGACACTGCGGTCGAAGCGGTCGCGCAGAGTGCAGACAACCGGATGGCGTCGCCGACCCCCGGGCGAGTCAGTCGCTCGGCTGCGCCGCTCCACGGCGCGCGCAGCACCAGTCCGATCACCGGGAGTGCAAGGAAGAGGGCAGCAAGGACACCGATGGCAACGAAGACCCGAGGCGCCCGGTCGCCCGCTTCGGTGCGGGTGGACATGTTGATCAGGCCACGAGGAAGCCGGCAGCGTCTGCCAGCTCCTTGCCTTTGGTGGAGACGAGAAAGTCGACAAAGGCCCGCGCTGCGGCGTCGTTTTCGCTGGCCGTCAGTGCTGCGGCGGAGATCTCCGACGACACGTTGGACGAGTCGGGGATCACGATCTTGTCGACCTTGCCCCCACCGGCCTTGATGTCGGTGGCGAACACCAGGCCGACGTCGATCTCGCCGGTCGCTGCCTTGGTGACGACCCCCGGTGAACCGCCAGGCTCAAGCGTGTCCGCGCTCAGCGTGATGGAGCTCGCCGCGGCGAGCTCCTCGGCCAGCTTGCCGCACGGCAGCTCCATGGCACACAGGCCGACCCGCAGCGATGCGTTCCTCAAAGCGTCGATGCCTCGCACCCCACCGGGATTGCCCGCCGGCACGACCAACGCCATCGGGTTCCTCGCGATCACCTCGGGGTTCCCATCCACCATGCCCTTGCTCGACGCCTGTCCCATGGTTCTGGCGTCAGGAGTGACCAGCACGTCGGCCGCCACCCCACCCTCGAGCTGAGCGAGCAACGATGGCACATGGCCCAGGTTCAACTCGACGCTGACACCGGGGTGATCGGATTCGAACTCCGTCGTCGCAGCCTCCAGCAACCCCTTCAGCGGTCCTGGGGCCATCACCGTCACCGTGCCAGACAAGGCTTCGGCCGAGGCGTCCGTCTGCCTCGTCGCAGTGGTCGACGACGCGCTGACCTTGCTGTCCTCCTCACCGCCGCACGCCACCCCCAGCAGTACCAACGCCGTCAAGCTGACGGCGGCGACCAGACCTCGGCTCCGTGTAGCTCGGATACCCATCATTGCTCCTGGTCCCGGCCTGCCCGGCCGATCCGTGGTACTTGTTGACCCGTGTGTGACGGGGTTCCTTCGACAGCGCGGCTCTCCGGGTCTTCAGCACGATCGGCGCTCGGAACTCGGTGGCTGGCGAGAACCGTATCAGCGGGCCCAGCGGCCTTCTTGGTGCAGGATGGACGCCTGTGGCCCTCCTAGGTGATCTGACCGTCCGGCCCGTCGCTGTCGACGCCACCGCCGCGACCCGATCTGGGGTTCGGTGAAATGACGACCCCTGCGGGCGACATCGCGACCCCGTCGGCCGGTCACCTCTTCAGGGTGTTTCTACGCCTGGGGGTGGGCGCGTTCGGCGGCCCCGCCATGGTGGCCTTCATCCGCCACAACGTCGTCGAACAACGACGATGGCTGACCGACCGCGACTTCCGTGAGGGCGTCGCTGTCTGCCAGGCGCTGCCGGGAGCGACCTCGATGCAACTGTCGGCCTGGGTCGGTCTTCAGATGGCTGGCGTGACCGGTGCAGCGGCGGCGTTGATCGGGTTCGGCCTGCCAGCGGTCGGGTTGATGCTGGCGCTTTCAACCAGCTACCAGCAGTTGGCCGGAACCGCCATCGTCACCGCCGTGTTCGGCGGGCTGCAGGCGATCACGGTAGCGATCGTGGCCAGCGCGACCGTGTCGTTCGGACGCAGCTCACTTCGGAACTGGCGGCACTTCGTCATCGCCGCCGGTGCCGCCGGCGCGTTGGCGCTCAAGGTCCACCCGATTCTCGTCGTCGCTGCCTCGGGCGTGACTGCGGTCGCCCTCGGGCCTCGCCAGGAGACCGCCGACCTTCAGTCATCTTCGACCCCTCGCTCGACCACCCGGCCGCTGCTCGGCATCTGCGCCGCGGTGCTCGTTGGTTTCGCAATCCTCGCCGCCACCTCACCGGAGCTGTTCGAGCTCGGCACCCTCATGACCCGTATTGACCTGTTCGCGTTCGGCGGCGGCTTCACGTCGTTGCCGCTGATGTTCCACGAGGTCATCTCGCGCGGTTGGATGAGCACCACCACGTTCCTCGATGGTGTCGCGCTGGGCCAGGTCACACCCGGGCCGGTGATCCTGACCGCGACCTTCGTCGGGCTAGTGGTCGCCGGATACCCGGGAGCAGCGGTTGCGACCATCGCCATCTTCCTTCCGTCGTTCCTGATCCTCGTCGGCGTCGCCCCCCACGTCAGTCGGCTGCGGGCCTGGCGTCGCTTCGACGCCTTGGTAGCAGGGCTCTCGGCTTCATTCGTCGGCCTGCTGGCCACGACCACCGTCCGGTTCGCCACCGAGGTGCCCTGGGATCCCTCACGCCTGGTGACCACCGGGGTCGCCTTCGGCGTGCTGGTCGCCGGTATCGACATCGTCTGGGTCGTCCTCGTCGGAGCGGCGGTCTCAGCGGTATTCATCGCACCATGAGACGGCCCCTGTGCCGCTTGGTTCTCCCCGGACTGGCGTAGAGCTCGCACTCCTCGTCTGGGTTCACCTTTTTGGTGGTCATCGGTCCTCCCGGTACTTGTTTGCTAAACCGGCCGTTGCTTCGTGACAGCCGATCGGTCGGCAGTGGTGCGGAACGGGGACGCAACCCTCACTATTTGCACTCGGCTGCGGCTAGATCGGCTCGATTGTGACCTCGGGGTTGTGCGCAGAGAGCTGGCCGAGATCGTCAGCGTCGCCGGTCAGAATCACAGCTCCACCGGCATCGATCGCTGTCGCTACGACGACAGCATCGAATGTGGAGCTCGAGTCCGCAGCGCCCAGCAGACCTCCAGCAAGTCGAGCGGTCGCCTCGTATGCTGGGGCAACAGGGCCGACCGCCTTGATGGGATCGGGCCTGACTCGGTCTCCATTTCGGCCAGAAGCTCGCTGAGCCGGTCGTGCTGCAGTTGGCGAAATAGCGCGTCGTTCACGTACGCCGAGAGTTCCCGGTGGCCGGCTCGCGTTCTCGCCTCGGCAAGGACGTCTTCCTCGATGCCAGGCCCGGCTTCATCCCGATCTGAGCCCCTCAGCGTTGGTGGCGATGCTGATCGAGCGGGGCCACGCTGTCAGTAGCGAAGCGCTCGGGCGATGGCTTGCCGGATCGCAGACCTACCCCGCCGGCTGTCTGGAAGAGTTGCGCGACGAATGGCCGGACTGATCGTCGCCGACACCTGGGCGCTGATCGTCTATCTGTGCCCGGGAAGTGCGACATCAAGTCGGCATCACCACACCTGGCACCGGCGTGCTGACCTTTGACGCTCAACTGAACTCGGTCGCCAATGCGCAGGGGGGGGAGATGACGTAGTCGATCCGTCAGGGGCTGCCGCCGGCCAGCTCGTTCCCTGCAAAACTCACGCTGAGTGTTGGGATGACATGGTTTCAGCACGTGCTCGACGGCGCGGTGGATTGACTCGGCACTGCCCTGGCTACGCTGTCGCAACGCTTCCTGCGCCGATCGGAGCCCCATGACGACGCAAGTGGCAGGTGGTGCTGAACTGCACTCGCATGGCGCTCCGCCGGAGTGCCCGGGGCGTCGATGCCCGGGTCACGGATGCTCGGTGGGTCTGCGTTGAACTGCCGGTTGGACATGCTCCAGTTCGATATAGCGGCTGCCGCCGGCTGGTACTCGGCGATCGCCGGACTACTTGCCGGCTTCGCACTGCTGGCGATTCTGCTGCCCCTCGATCACGAGGCTGTGCAAGAAGAAGATCGCAGCATCGCCGACTCGATCGTCGTCTTCACGTGCGCGTTCTTCGCGCTGCTGGTCTTGTCGTTCAACTACGCGGGGCTGTCTGGCCGGCCCAGCGAAGGGGCGGCGGCTGGCATAGCGGCCCATGAGCAGTTCTTGTTCGGAGCGGTATTCGGTCTGGCATCGTTGCTGCTGCTGTTTGGTCTTCGGGCCGTGATCAAGTCCTATGGGGCCAACGCTGTGGTCTTTGCTTCCGCCCGTGACTCGATGCAGGTCGTGACCGCCCTGCTCGGTCCGATCCTCGCCCTGTCGTTGCAGTTCTCGAACGCGCTCGACCTTGAGCGAGTCCGGCTGGAACAGAGTGCGAGCAGCACCGCGAGCTGCGGCCCCGGCGGTATCCCGTCAGGTGTGTGGATCAACTTGACGATCTCGGTCATCTCGATCCTGGCCGTGCTGATCCTTGCGGTGTTTCGGCGCCGTCTCCATCAAAATGTGGGAGCACCGGCTATCGTTGCGAAGGGGGTCTTGGTCGTCGGCGTGGCGGTGACGGTCTGGACTTCATTCGCAGTGCCGCTGCTTCCGGGGAGCTACGTCGCTGGGGCAGTGTTCGAACACGTTGCGTTGCTGGTCTTCGGAGTCGCAACCGTGGTGGTGTCGGCAGCAGCGTGGTCAGCGCGGTGAACGCCATCGTATGGAACGCCGCTCCCGATCATCTCCGCAATCCGGCGAGAGGTGGTTTCAGGCTCAGGCCATGGCGGCCTTGACCGTGCCGGCGTCGATCGCCGCCACGAGCTCGGCGTGGTCGGCCTGGGTCTGCGCCGCGTAGGCGACGGCGAAATCGGTCACCCCATCTCCGTGCGCCTTGCCACGCCCGAGGTACGACGCAATTGCGAGCGGGTCGCCGCTGCGGGCGTGGGCCCGGGCCAGACAGCCTCCACAGGCGAACGCGAAGTTTCTGAGGTGCGGTCCGATCCGCTGCTGACGGGGATCACCTTCATGTCGCGGAACTGGCGAACGTAGAACTGGGCGTCGTCGACCGCGGTCCAGCCCAGCAACATGTCGGGTGCCGATTGGAGGAGGCGTTTCCCAGCCACCACGCGACGACATCGGTCAAGCGGAACCGGCGGAGCAGGTGACGCACATGCTCGGACTGCGTCGCCAGGTAGGACTCGACGACGTGTTCGAACAGGTTTCGCTGGTACCGGTCGTCGAGGTGGGTGCGGAAGGGCGGGTCGTCCACGATGTGGGCCCGACCCTCGACTTCGGTGGTGAGCCGTTCGTAGGCTCCCGCGCTTGTCCGCGCCGCGGACTTACGTTCAATCCAGTTCGACATGCGACGCTGCTCCGCCGGTTCGAGTCCCGACAGCAACTCGGCGGATGACGTCTGGTCGTACCAAATGTCGAGCTCGGACACGCCGGCGTAGTCGTTCATGGCCAGCTGGTAGCCGCGGGCAGCGGCGCGCGCTGCGGCCGCGCCGACGTCGTCGCCGAGATCGTTGTCCTCGGCCTTGACCACCACGCTGGTGGCCAGCCGCAGGAGATCCCACTCGAAGGGACCCCGCGCCGTCTCGTCGAAGTCGCGGACGTCGAACGCGAGGGTGCGCTCCGGCGTTGCCCAGAGCCCGAAGTTCAAGACGTAGGCGTCACCGCACAGCTGCGCGTCCAGTCCAGAGTCGGGACGGGCCATGAGGTCGGTCGCCATGACCGATGCCACACCTCGCAGGTAGGTCCACGGCGACGCGGCCATACGCCCGTATCGGATCGGCAGCAGGCGGGTGACGCGGTCAACGTCTTGGTCGCGCAGCACCTCGCGTGCGCTCCGCTCGCGTCCGCTCGGGTCCCACTGGCCGACGGTCCGTCGAGGCAGCACCTTGCGGGCTGCCCGGCCGGCTTCCCGTGCGGCGGCGCGGGCCGTGACGCGGTCGTCGTTGGTGGCCCGGGGGTCGATGGCACCCACGGGAACATCTCGGTGACGAGCACCGGCGGGCCGTTGGCGTGTCGGCGGAGCAACGACGCCGCTGTCCCTGCGACGCCGAACGCATCGAACACCGGGAGCAGCCGGGCCATCGTCGCCCGACCGGTGCACGCCAACTTCGCCAGCCCGACCCCAGCCCTAGCAAGGCGACGAGGCCCAGCGAGACCCACTCCGGCTGCAACAGCATGGCGAGCCCGACGGCGGGTGCGACGTGTCCGGTCAGCGTGATGACCGGGCCGAAGTGCGACGTCAGGTTCGTGATCTCATGCACCTGGCCCGTCGCTGCTTTGAGCTGACTTGCTGCTCGGGATCGAGAGTGCCTGCTATTGCATCGCTGCCGCTGAGATGTCCGGATTGCGCCGCATGAACTCGACGAGCGTCGGCATGTAGGACTCAACCGGGGGACAGGCCACCCCGGTGTCGTCGAGGTCGGCCTGGTTGGCAGTGAGGTAGTAGGTGGGGTGGTTGAGGTAGGCGATGGTGCTGGAAGGAATGCGCAGCAGGCTGTGCACCCCGGGCACGTGGTCGATCGCGAACCGGGCCAGACCGGCCGGCAGCGGAACCGGGATCATTCGGCACCCGACGGCGTCGGCCATAGTGGCGTAGAGCTCGGCCACGGTGAGAGGTCGAGGATCGGCCAAATTGTAGACACGCCCAGACGAGCGATCCGTAGCCGACAAGGTGGCGATGGCTTCGATGACAAAGTCGCTCGGCACGATGTTGAAACGGTGCAGGGTGGGGTCCCCGACGGTGGGCATCACCGCCCAACGACCCTGTCGCAAAAGCAATTGAAGCGCGTAGTAAGGACCGTCGTACTTCTGGGTCTGCCCGGTGGTGCTGTCACCGACCACCACAGAGGGGCGGTAAATCGTGGTGGGCATGCCCTGGTCTCGTCGGGTTTGCACCTCCACCTCGGCCAGGAACTTGGTTTCTTCGTAGTAGTTGTTGAACTGCTGCCCAACGTCGAGGTCGTCCTCGCCAAACGCGCCGGCATAGCGGCCGCTGACGTAGCACGTGCTGACGTAATGGAACCGCTGTAAGGAATCTGCTCGCTCGGCGAAGTCCAAGACGTTGCGGGTGCCCTCGACATTCACTCTCATGGCCACATCGCGAGGCACGCTGAGGTCGTAGACAGCAGCCAAGTGCCACACTTCGGTCACGCCGGCTGCCAGTGCCGTCGGGTCGTCGAGGCCGAGCCCCGGGACGGTGATGTCACCTGTGACCAGATCAATCCGACCGGCCAGGTCTGGGTTTGCCTCGACCAGTTCCTCCAGCTGCCGTGTGGCGAGATCTGCGAAGTTCGACTGGATGAGACACGTCAC
>MTKZ01005031.1_pt3 | contig 10002 bp, 8 predicted proteins | sample 1042781 | NCBI WGS metagenome assembly MTKZ01 (sample SAMN06212207, study PRJNA360539) | anaerobic digester metagenome | biome: Wastewater treatment plant; material: sludge; isolation source: anaerobic digester fed with sludge from wastewater treatment plant | place: Denmark: WWTP Viborg ...
TGATTTTTCAGTGCTTACAGCTTACAGCTATGAGCTTAAAGCTGCTTCTGGTAAAATTTCGTTGAAGCAAGGGGGATTTTCTATTATAATCAGTACACGTATATCGGAGGAAATCTCTAATGATCAAAACAAGATTTGCACCAAGCCCAACAGGGAATCTCCACATTGGCGGTGCTCGGACAGCGTTGTTTAACTACCTTTACGCAAAGCATACGGGCGGTGTTTTTGTGCTCCGTATTGAAGACACAGATATTGAACGATCAAAAGAAGAATACACAAAGGATATCCTTGAAGGCTTGAATTGGCTTGGTATGTATTGGGATGAAGGCCCCCACTTTCAAAAGGAGAGGATGGATATATACAGGCAACACGCTCACAGACTCCTCAATGAGGGAAAAGCGTACAAATGCTACTGCTCCACTGAAACCCTTGAAGAGAAACGGAAAGCAGCCCTCAGGGAAGGGAGAAAGCCAAACTATGATCGTACCTGCAGAGATCTTACAGAAGACAGAAAGGACCAGCCTTTTGTCATACGATTTAAATCTCCTGTTAACGGAGAGGTTTCTTTTGAGGACCGCATCAGGGGAAGGATTACCTTCAAATGTGAAGAGCTTGACGATCTTGTGATCCTCAGAACCGACAATACACCTACTTACAACTTTACCGTTGTCGTCGATGATGCCCTCATGGGCATAACAAGTATCATTCGGGGGGATGACCACATCAACAATACCCCAAGACAGATACTGATCTATGAGGCCCTGAACTACGAAACCCCTGAGTTTGCCCATGTTCCCCTCATACACGGCAAAGACAAAAGCCGCCTGAGCAAGAGACACGGTGCCACATCCTTGCTGGAATACAGGAATGATGGTTTTCTGCCAGAGGCATTGATGAACTATCTTGCCCGTCTTGGTTGGGCCCACGGAGATCAGGAGGTTTTTTCAAGAGAAGACTTGATTGAGAAGTTTGATCTCGGGAAGGTGGGTAAATCACCTTCCATCTTTGATATGGATAAACTGTTGTGGCTCAATGGCCATTATCTGAAAACAATGCCTGAAGGAGATATTGCAGCAAGGCTCGAGCCTTTCATTGAAAATCGTGGGATAAAAGTCACTGACAAGAACAAGCTGATTCCTGTAGTAATTAACCTTCGGGATAGAGCAAAGACGCTCAGGGAAATGGCTGAAATGGCTGCCTTCTTTTTTACCGATGATTTCCCGTATGATGAAAATGCAAAAAACAAGTTCCTCACTGTTTCCACAAAACCGATCCTGGAGCGTTTTCTCAATGAGTTCACCAGCGTCTCCTCCTTCGACGAGAACGAACAGCGAAAGCTTTTCGAAACAATGGCCCAGGATGGAGGCAAGAAACTTGTGGAGGTTATCCAGCCCGTCAGGGTAGCTCTATGCGGCAGAACAGTAAGCCCTGGAATATTTGAGGTCGTCAGTATTCTCGGTCGTGATAGTGTGGTAAAGAGGATTAAAAAAGCGATTGCATCAATAGCATGAGACTCCACAGGCTCGAACTTTTTGGTTTCAAATCATTCTACAACAGGACAGTCTTTCAGTTTGATGAGGGGATTACATCCATTGTCGGCCCCAATGGTTGCGGCAAGAGCAATGTCGTTGATGCCATGGTCTGGGCATTGGGTGAGAGGGGAACCAAGACTCTCAGGGTCAAGGACATGGGAGACGTGATCTTCCACGGCAGCAACGGAAAAAAGCCGGTCAATATTGCAGAAGTTACCATTGATCTCACCGATGACGGCAAAGACATTTCAGTCAAGAGAAGGGTTTACAGGGATGGCACCAGTGAATTCTTCCTGAATGGTGAGGCGGTACGTCTCAAGGATGTGCAGGATTTCTTTCTTGGCACTGGCATCGGGGTCAACAGCTACGCCATTGTTGAACAGGGTAGGATAGAGTATATCATCCAGATGAAGCCTCAGGAGAGACGGATTGTCATAGAGGAAACAAGCGGTATAACCAGGTTTGAGGAGAAGAAAAGGGATGCCATTGCCCGTCTTACCGAGGTGAGTTCTAATTTGGAGCGCGTAGAGGATATCTACACAGAGGTGAAGGCATCTTTTGAAAAAGCAGAGGTGGAGTGGAACAGATGGAAGATATACAAAGAACTTGCCCATAAGCAGAATGAGATAGACAAGTGGATCCTCCTTGATGGTTTTATGAAAGTCAAGAAGAGGATGGGCAAAATAATGGAGCGACATGAAGAGATAGACAGGGAATTTGCCCAGAAAGAAGCAGAGAAGATAAAACTCAGAGAAGAGCTTGAGGCCAAAGAGGATGAGTTCTCTCTTGTTGATACCACAAGCAGAAAACTTGAAGTGGATATCAAAGGAAAAGAAAAAGACATGGAAAACCGTCTTCTTGAAATCGAATACCTCAAAGGCGAACTTGTGCGACTTCAAGAAGAGCAGAACGGACTTGCAAAGGCCAGGGAAGACCTGGAAAAAACTTCTGCCATCTACCAGAAGGACATTGAGTCTCTGACGGCTTCCCGCACTGATAGTGAAACACTCCTGCTTGATATAGAAAATGAAGAGAGAGGACTTCAGGAGAGTCTCGAAACTCAGAAAAAAAAGGTGGCAGATCATGAGGCGAAGATAGAGGCTGAAAGAGGCGATCTTTTTGTTGCTATGAGCAAGCTTACGGAAACAAAGAACCGTATTTTAGAAATTGAGCGGCAGGCGCAGGAGAGAAAGAAGCGGGAAGCAAAACGAGCTGAGGAGCTCGGGCGGCTCAACAGGCGCCTCGCACAACTCGAGTTATCGCGTTCGACTCTTCAGGACCGTATGGATATATCAAAGGCCGAGAGAGACCGGGTTGCCGGCGAGGAAGTTGCAGCTTTTGCCGAGCGTGAAGAGATTACCCGCCTTATCGATACAGAAAGAAGAGCCATAGATTTATTGAAAAGCGAAAAGCTGGCCAAGGAGGAGTTCCTGAAACAGATGGCAAGTATCAAGGGAGTGGGCGGAAAACCAATCCCTGATACGAAGCGGCTTATTGACCTTGTAAGGGCTGAAGAGACCCGGGAAAAGGCTTTGGAGAGATTTTTCTTTAAAGAACTCGAGTACCATGTGCTCAGGGGCAGTGATGCCAGAGCTATAGCTGATTTGGTTCAAAAATACGAAGGTAACTTCATCTTTTTCCCAAAGAAGGGAATATTCAGGCAAAGCTCTGATGAGGTAGAGCTCGATGTAAAATGGATCCGTGACATTAACGAAGGTCTAAAGAGAATAGAGGATGGGGAAGAGGGGATTTTTATTAACGATGATGTCTTAATCGACTCCAGAGGGCTTGTCCTGAGGGAGAAGGAAGAAAAAAAGGTTGACCTTAAACAATTCCGGGAAAGAAAAAAGGCTGAAAAAGCCCTCAAAGAGATAGAGGAGAACATCGCAAAAAAACTCGAAGCAATGAAAGAGCATCAGGATGCCCTTGGTAAGCAGGGTGCAATCTGGAAAAAATGGAAATCTCAAAAAGATGACATTGATAAAGCTCTTCATAGCCTCGAACGGGAATTTCTTCTGATTGACGCGGAGAACAAACTCGTTAAAGAAAGGCTTGCAGAACTGAACACAGAGATAGATCTCTTCGAAGAAGCACCACAAGACTCCATTGAAAGCCTGTTAGAGGAACAGAAGGTACGTGAAGGGGATAGACAGAAAAGGGAAGGTAATATGACTGCCCTGAGGCAAGAACTCGATGAAGTCAAGGCCGAGTATGAAAACATAAGAGCACACAAGCAGGAGGCGGCCATAAGCATTGAACGCCATCGTAATGCCTTGAAAACCCTTGATGAGGACATCCGGAGAAAGCTTGTCCTGATAAAAACGGCCCAGGAGGACAGAGAGCGCATCACGGCAAAGATAGAGAAAGCAGCGCGGTCCTGTGAAGAGGTTACGGCAAGGGCCGAAACACTGGAAGAGGATTATGCTAATATAAAAGAAACCTGTGAAAAGTCTGTCCAACGCTATGAGGGCCTCAAAGTCTCTGCCGGTAACCTCCATATGGAAAAACAGATCCTCCAGGAACGGGTCGATACCATTATAAAAGAGATGGAACGGGTCCGTAACAGGAAGGAAGGGGGCGAGAAAGAGCTCGCTGTCCTGTCAGAGAAAAGGAATACCATAGCTGAAAGGCTTGCCACTGTCTATGGGATTGATACACCTGAAAACGTTCCAGTTCCCCACGGGGAAGACTTTGAAGAGGAAAGGGAAAAGATTGTTGCTGAGATAGCTGAGCTGGGAGATGTAAATTTTCGGGCGGAAATGGAGTATACAGAGCTTAAGGACAAGACGGCATTTCTTGAACAACAGAAAGAAGACTTGAGAAATGCTATGGATTCCCTGAAAAAAACTATTGCAAAGATCGACAGCCTCTCCAAGGATATATTCATCGAGACCTTTGATGTTGTAAATAATGCTTACAAAAAATTTGTTCAGTTGCTCTTCAAGGGCGGACATGGGTATCTTGCCGTCTCACAGGATGGCAGCGGAATAGAGATGTATGTCCAGCCTCCCGGGAAGAAAGTTTTAAGAATGGAGCAGCTTTCAGGTGGTGAAAAAGCGCTTGTTTCCCTCGGGTTTCTCCTGGCCCTCATGGATACAAAACCGAGCCCCTTTTCCTTGATGGACGAAATCGATGCCCCTCTGGACGATGCAAACATCATAGGCCTTATGGAAATAATCAAGGACATCAGCAGAAAAACACAGATCATCTTTATCACCCACAACCGTATCACCATGGAGTGCTCAAACACCATATACGGTGTGACCATGGAGGATGAGGGAGTGTCCAAAGTCGTGTCGGTACGACTGTGAATCAGAGAATAAGCACGAGGCAACAGGCTGCCGGTTTAGTTTCAGTTTTCCTATTGCCTATAGCCAATCTTGCTTTTTTCAGTAAACTGGTGTGCCTGAGTGTTACAAAAAGAATGTATACAGTTTTTAATAAATGCAATAAAATTTGTCAATGTAATCGAATAGTTGTTTGATTTCAAATCCAGAATGGGAAAATTAAACTAATTTTTTCCTTGACATTTTTTTTCAGACTAATATGATTATTAAAAAGCAAAGGGGGATGGGGGTTTGATTAATCTACATGTTCGAGCCAGAACAATCATCAAGAAACAACATTTCTCATTAAAGGGTATACGAAATACTGTTTATAAAAGGGGGTGATTCGTTAAAACAGTTTTTCCACAATTAAGAATAAGGGGGTAATTTATGCAACCAACAACACCAGTAGCACCACCGGCTGTTACATTGCCTGATCCATCGGTCCTTATGGCGCCATGGTATGTGTGGTGGGCCCTTATCATAGGGCTCTTCCTCATGACCTTCATAGGGACATGGATCATCACAAGGGGGTGGAAAGAATGACGCCGACATATCTTGAATGGATAAAACCAAGCACAGAAACAACAGTATGGGCCGTAATAGGCGTAGCAGTTCTGCTTTTTATTTCAATTCTGCTCGGATTTATGAGCAAAAGAAAAGTAACAAAAGGATCCTTTGATGAATACCTTGTAGGCAAACGTGATATAGGCCCTCTGGTTACAGGCTGTGCCCTTGCCGCATCCTACCTTTCAGGCTGGGCTTTCTGCGGCAGCACAGGCATCGTCTATTCAGTGGGTTTCTCCGGCATGTGGTTCGCCGGTATCTGGAGCCTTCTCGGTCTTGTACCATGCTGCTGGCTGGCAGCATTGAAGACCCGGGAATTCTCCGCCAAGCTTGGTGCTGCTACTCTGCCGGAAACTATCGGGAGAAGGTTTGAAAGCAAGATGCTTCAGACCGTGATTGCCATTGTCATGCTGTACTTTTTGTTCATGTATTCGGTGGGACAGTTGAAGGCAGCAGGTGGTGTCTGGTACGCAACAACAGGACTCCCACCGCTGTGGTGTCTCCTTCTTTCCATCTTCATTGCCTGGCTGTACATGGTCCTCGGCGGATATGTCGGAACCCAGTGGTCCATGGCCTTCCAGGGCGCCTTCCTCGGTTTTGTAGGTGCACTTCTCGGCATTTGGGCCATTGTATGGGCAGGTGGTTTCTATGAGATATCCGCAAAGATGTACATGGAACCCAAGGTTGGCCCGGCACTTATCAAACTGATGCGCCCGGAACTTCCGAAGATTGGGCCCACCCAGCTCTTCTCGAGCCTCGTGGGCATCCTTGCCACACCGGTCATCTTCTTTACCATGGCTATCGGCTTCCCTCACAACGTGAGCCGGTTCCTCGGCATGGGCAAGCTTACAAAAGGCGGATACTGGATCCTTCTTACCACTGTCTTTGTGATCGCCGGTATCCCTATCATGCTTGACTGCTCCAGCAACGGCCTCGTGGCGAGGATGATTTACGGACCTAACCTGCTCAAGGTAAAACCATGGGGTGCTGACCTGGCAGCGCCGGCTCTTGCCTATGCAGTTGGCGGTGTTCCCATGATGACCCTGTATACAATGGGTCTTTTTGCTGCTGCCCTTTCAACCCTTGCAGGCATGGTCTTCATCATGAGCGCCAATATCACCCGTGATGTTATTAAACTCTGGTGGCCCAAAACATCTGACAAATCAATGCTCTATCTGGGCTACTTCCTCATTGCTCTCTTCCTCTTCCTCCCCTTCTACTGGACCCTGGTCAATCCCCCGCCACTTCTGTCCATCTTCATGGGTATGGCAGCCATGGGGCTCGGTGCCATATTCTTTTTCGTAACTGCCGTATCCTACTACTGGAAAGGGGCTACGAAGTGGGGAGCACTCTGCTGTACACTTTACGGCATAGGCATGAGTATCTACGGTGGCTATAAGGTACTCGTAGTAAGGGAAATAGGTATGGGTACCATGGAATGGTGGCTCGTGATCGGATGCGGTCTGCTTTACTTCATAGTCAGCGCCATCACAAAACCGCCATCAAAAGAACTCATTGACAAACTCTTTCCTGCAAAGAGCTGATAGAATCGAACAAACTTAGAAAGGGGGTCAAAAACCCCCTTTCTTTTTTTAATTACTTCTTTATTTTAGGGCAGACTGCCCGGGCAAGCCTGTCTATGTTTGTTCCCTCAGGGATTGCTTCCCAGTCTTTAGAACTTCCTGTCTTGCCATAATCGAGGGTCTTGCCCTGGCTGTCCACCTCAAATACCTCGATAATGGCATATTCCATCGGATCCCTGGTGCATTTGAGTTCGTACAGGATATCTCTCCGGGCAAGGGTGTCAAAACCTTCCACGAACATATTTCTGTGCATTCTTTTCTGGATATAATCTTTCTTGCCCTCCGGGGTATACACAAGCCTGCTCCATACATGAATGTTTCCGCGGGGGTTTTCCTTTTGCTGATCGATTTCGTAAGAATGGTTGCCTTCATTGTCGCTGGCATAGAATTGAAGGTTTACCAACTCTTTTGTTCTGGGAAGGGACCCTTGCCTTGATCCCTCAAGGACCTTTCGATGTTGAGTATAAACAATGAAATAGGCGATGATAATGACGGTTACGCCAATGACAGCGCCCATGGTCAGTACTTTCCCAACTGTTAACGTTTTTCTTTGCATTTCTTTATCCTTGATATCTGGTGATCTAAAGATATTGTCATGTCACCAGGCAATACCTTTAGATTTCAAATAATCTTGCGTTTCCTTATCACCAAGGCGTGCTGCCTCCTTAAAGTCAGCAAGAGCCAGATCAGGTTTGCTGAGTTTATCATACACCGTGCCCCTGCTCGCGAATGCACCGGCATTTTGTCTGTTCAGGCTGACCGCCTTGTTAAGGTCATCAAGGGCTTTCTGGTATTTTTCCTGGCAATAGTACAGCACGCCTCTGTTGTAATAAGCCTCAAAAAAAGAAGGGTCTTTATCGATTGCAAAGGTGAGTACATCTATGGCGTCCTGTGTATTGCCAGCATTGATAAACTGGAATGATTTCTGGTAGTAGTCTTTAGCAGTCGTTTCCTGCTGACAACCCGCTGTGAGTAGAACGGCCACTAGAATTAAAAGAACAGGCACTATAAAGATTTTGTGCCTATACATTATATGCACCTCCTGCAGTGTGTGGAAAAATATACCAATAATACTACAGGAACCCTGTGGTGAGCAATGTAATTATATATATATTGGCAGGGCTTGCGACACCAACTTCGTGAACGCAAGCCCTGCGACCCTTACTCTATATCTTGAGATTCTATTTTATTTGCACTTACCCATGGAGCCAGGTTTACATTTCCTTCCATCAATCCATGTAGCGTTGGAAAGTTTGGCGCCTGAAAAATTCGTTCCTTTGATGTTCGCACCGGTAAGGTTCGCATCTGTCAGGTTCGTATCACTGAATATTGCATCGGAAAGGTTGGCTCCGGACAGATTGGCCCCTATTAGTCTGGCACCGGTCATGTCCACATTGGAAAAATTTGCACCGGACAAATCGCACTTCTCGCATTTGTTGGTGCTATTGAATTGTTGCAGGTGAGCATTGTCAAAGCCGAGGCTAAGGCCGCTAAATAACGCCCACTGAAGCAACATTACTGCTAACCCCACAAATAATACTTTTTTTACCATGATACCCTCCTTTTTTCTTTCAGTCCGCCACATTGAACCTGGCCAGCAATTACGTTACTGTACCCTAAAATTAAAAAGCCACCTGAATTATTTTCAGGTGGCGGCCCGACCATCCCGGTTTATACCTCCAGGGCGCTGTAACAACCCTGAACCCATTAACCGTACTTTTAACAGTAATACAGATAATTCTTATCAACCTGTTCACGAAAAGTCAATATCTTTTTGGCAGACTGCGCAGAATCTTCGTTTTGTCAGCAGGAAAGCACACCGCCTGATACTGTTGCAGGCATTTAACGCTTGACATATGGCGAACCCCGTGTGATTAAATAATACTTTAGAGGTGGGGGGTTTGATTAATCTACATGTTCGAGCCAGAACAATCATCAAGAAACAACATTTCTCATTAAAGGGTATACGAAATACTGTTTATAAAAGGGGGTGATTCGTTAAAACAGTTTTTCCACAATTAAGAATAAGGGGGTAATTTATGCAACCAACAACACCAGTAGCACCACCGGCTGTTACATTGCCTGATCCATCGGTCCTTCTCGCGCCATGGTATGTGTGGTGGGTCCTTATCATAGGGCTCTTCCTCATGACCTTCATAGGGACATGGATCATCACAAGGGGGTGGAAAGAATGAACCCTCAGTTTATGGCCGTACCCAAGGCGACTGCTACTACAGCAATTTACGGGGCAGTTGGCGTAGGGATTCTTTTGGTGATCTCCATATTACTTGGTCTGCTCTCAAGGAAATCATGGAAAACTTTTGATGAATATCTTGTGGGCAAGAGAGACATAGGCCCTTGGATAACAGGAGCTGCCTTGTCTGCATCATACCTATCAGGCTGGGCTTTCTGCGGCAGCACAGGGGTTGTGTATTCAGTGGGTTTCTCAGGCATGTGGTTTGCCGGTATCTGGAGCTTACTCGGACTAATCCCATGCTGCTGGCTTGCTGCTGTCAAAACTGCGGCATTCTCGAAAAAGCTTGGTGCTGCCACCCTGCCGGAAACTATCGGGAGAAGGTTTGAAAGCAAGATGCTTCAGACCGTAATTGCCATAATCATGCTTTATTTCTTGTTTATGTATTCTGTGGGACAGCTCAAGGCAGCAGGGGGCGTATGGTACACGGTGACAGGGTTACCTCCCATCTGGTGTCTGCTCCTCTCGATTTTTATTGCCTGGCTGTACATGGTCCTTGGCGGCTATGTCGGAACCCAGTGGTCCATGGCCTTCCAGGGTGCCTTCCTCGGTTTTGTAGGTGCGCTCCTGGGGATTTGGGCGCTAATTTGGGCCGGGGGGTTTTATGAGATATCAGCAAAACTCTACATGGAACCCAAAGTAGGTCCGGCGCTCATTAAGCTGATGCGACCTGAACTGCCACAGGTAGGTCCTACCCAGCTCTTCTCAAGTATTGTCGGTATCCTTGCCACACCGGTCAT
>MTKZ01015587.1_pt2 | contig 10002 bp, 8 predicted proteins | sample 1042781 | NCBI WGS metagenome assembly MTKZ01 (sample SAMN06212207, study PRJNA360539) | anaerobic digester metagenome | biome: Wastewater treatment plant; material: sludge; isolation source: anaerobic digester fed with sludge from wastewater treatment plant | place: Denmark: WWTP Viborg ...
GGCATCCCCAAGGGCTTGATCCTTCCTACCTCGCGGCCGTGGACTCCGTGGTGGCCCTCGGTACTGTCCACAGTGATGACCGCGTACTCGGGATGGTCTTCGCTGTCCCCATCGCCCAGATAAAGCAGATTTCCATAGTAAAATCCATAGCAGATCGGCCACTTGTGATTGGTCATAGCCTCTATCAGATCCTCTTCTCGATCCAGCTCCTTGAAGGAGAATATGCGGTCGGGATGTATCATCTTCTTCACCTTTGCGGCTTGAATCTCTACCGGTCTCAGGAAATAAATAGTTTCTCCGGGGACAATCGGGAGAGGAAACCGGCAAGTTATTTAAGAGAAAATCTCAATCTCAAGCCATGATCTTCCAGATCCTGGATGCCAATTACACCTACGACTCCCAGAGGAGTCCTCTGGTGCAGCTCTTCGGCATCACCAAGGAAGGCGAGAGCATAATCTGCCGGGTGGCCGGCTTTCGTCCCTATTTTTATGTCCGGGTGGAGCAAGGGCTTCTGGAGAAGGCTGCCCACGAGCTGCAGGCCATGGGACTGGAGGTGGAGGTGGTGGAGCGCTTTGAGCCCATAGGCTTTCAGACCACTCCCAAGAAGATGCTCAAGATCACCACCCATGATCCCAAGGAGGTCAGGAGCCTCAGGGAGAGAGCGAAAGAGGTGGAAGGGGTACGGGCGGTCTACGAGACGGACATACTCTTCAAGAACAGATTCCTCATCGACTGCGATCTAGGCGGAATGAGCTGGGTGGATGCGCCGCTGCCGGAGTGCATAGCAGGCCAAGGGGCCACTGATGCGGGCATGTCGTCTGCGTCTTCCTCTTGCTCCCCGCTGGTGGATGTGCAGTCCCTGCAAGCAGTGGACAATGAGGCCAATGCACCGCTGCGCTTTATGAGCTTTGATATCGAGTGCCTGCCCGATCATGGAGAAATGCCCAGGCCTGAAAGCTCCCCGGTGATACTGATCAGCATGGCTTTCTATCCGCCTCACCAGGGACACTCCGATCTGGTGCTCGTCGGAAAAAATATCGAATGCCCCCGACAGGATACCCTCTCCTGCAGCGACGAGTACGATATGATCTCCCGTTTTTTTTCTATTATCAGGAACTACAATCCCGATATCCTGGCCGGGTACAACTCCAATGAATTCGATTTTCCCTATCTGGCCGAGAGGGCCAGGCAGAACCGAATGGAGGCCCGGGTGGGCCGGGACGGCAGCTCCTGGTACATCAGAAAGATCGTCAGCCGCACCGATGTCTCCATAACCGGGCGGGTGGTGGTCGACCTGCTTCCCATCATCCGCTCCGCCTACAGCCTCAAGCAGTACACCCTTAGGAACGCCGCCTCCGAGCTTCTGGGAATGGAGAAGCGTGATGTGGATCCCAAGGAGATAGAGTCGCTCTGGGAGGAAGGCGGAGAGGGGCTGCGCCGCTTCATCAGCTATTCCCGAAGGGATGCCGTACTGGCTCAGAGAATGCTCCTCGATCTGAGGCTGATGGATAAGTTCATCGCCCTCTCCCGGGCCAGCGGCTCGTTGCTGCAGGATGTGGTCAATGGCGGCCAGTCGGGGATGGTGGAGAGCCTGCTGCTGCGCCGCTTTCGTGAGCATGGAAGGGTGGTGCCCCCCAAGCCCGATTCAGAAATCTCCGAGGAGAGATACGTGGAGAATGAAGAGTTGAAGGGAGGAGCGGTTCTGGTGCCGGAGAAAGGTCTGGTGGAGGATGTGGTCATCCTGGACTATAAATCGCTCTATCCCACTATTATGATGGCCCATAACCTGTGCTATTCCACAGTCCTTAGCCGCTCAGACTCCCTTGCCCAGGGCCAGGATGAAGAGGCGGGGATCATAACCTCTCCATCCGGCGGCAGGTTTGTGTCTGCTGCCGTCTCGCCGGGAATCATGCCCGCTGTGTTGCGGGAGCTCCTGGAGCAGAGGACGGAGACCAAGAGGATGATGAAGAAGGCGGGCGATGAGGAGCGCCTATTTTTAGATGCCAAGCAATATGCAATGAAGATACTGCTCAACAGCTTTTACGGCTACTCTGGCTATGCTCGAGCCCGGCTCTACAGCCTGGCACTTGCCAATGCCGTCACCTCCTTCGGAAGGGAGAACATCCTGCGCACCAAGAAGATCATAGATGATATCGGCTCGGTCTATGTCATGGATGGAGAGGTGATCTTCAAGGATGCCCTTCCCTTCGGCAAAGCAGCGGAGAGGTGCTTTGCCCTCTCAGTGGTCTATGGGGATACGGACAGCGTCTTTGTGCGGCTGCAGGCAGCCGCAGAGGGGACCGGAGCAGTATCTCTTCAAGACGCCGAGCTGATCGGCAGAAAGATAGCCGAGACGGTGACCTCCTCGCTTCCCGAGCCCATGGAGCTTGTCTTCGAGGCCTTCGCCCGGCGGGGCATATTCCTGGCCAAAAAGCGCTATGCACTCTGGGTCTTCGAGCCTGTGGGAGAAGGGTGGAAGGATCGGATTAAAGTTCGGGGCATGGAGACCGTGCGCCGGGATTGGTGCGACCTTACCTCCAAGACTCTCAAGACCTGTCTGGAGCTGGTGCTCAAAGAGGGAAAGGTGGACGAGGCAGTGGAGCATGTACGAACGGTAGTGCTCCGGCTCAAGAACCTGGATCTGGCCAGTGATCCGGAGATTCTCCAGGAGCTGACCCTAACCCGCCGCTACACCAAAAGCTCAGGCTCCTACAAGAACAAACAGCCTCATATTCAGCTGGTGGAGAAGATCAGAGAGCGGGGCGGCAGCGTTCCGGGCGTGGGAGACAGGGTTCCTTTCGTTATTGTTCAGGGAAAGAGGGGCAAGAAGAACCGTGAGCTTTTCGTAAACCGGGCCGAGGATCCGGCTTATGCTCTGGAGAGGAATATGCCTCTGGATACGGATTACTATGTGGAAAAGCAGATACTGCCACCGGTACTGCGTATCTTCGAGAGCTTCGGCGTGGGAAGGGACCGGCTCTGCGCGGGTCGGGGTCAGAGCAGCCTTTTCTCCTTCGGCCCGGCATCAGGCAAACCGGCCAAACAGAAGTCCCTATTTGATTTTTAGAGCCTGGCCGGAGCTGGGGATACTTCCCCGGACCGCGGTGAGGAGATCTTCTAAAGGCATTGCGCCATCCAAAAGGAGCCAGTCTTTTATATGATGAATCTCTTTATCGAGAGCCATGGATAAGGGGAAGAGGAGCGAGCCTTTAGAGCTTCTAGCAGTGGTCATTTTCGGCCTGGTGCTGAGATTTCTGGCAGGAAAGAATTTCCTGACTGAAAATGGAGTCCTCCTGCCGGGCTATGACGAATTCTATCATATGCGCAGGATTTTGTATACAGTACAAAATTTCCCAGCCACACTGTGGTTTGATTCCTATCTCAACTATCCCCACGGATGGGAGAATGTATGGCCGCCTCTCTTTGATCAGATCTGTGCTGCCTTCTGCCTGCTCTCGGGTCAGCACACCAGGCCGGGCGTGGAGATGGCTGCATCCTTTGTCCCCATCATCATCGGCACCATAGCTACAATAGTCGTCTACTTCCTGATAAGAGAGACATTCGACCATAATACGGCCATTCTGGCCAGCCTGATGACTGTCCTCGCTCCTGCTTATCTTCAATATACCAGTTTTGCGGCTATGGATCATCACAGCCTGGAGGTGCTGTTTTTGATCAGCTCTCTGCTCTTCCTGATCCTGGCCTTTTGCCGAAGAGAGAAGAGATACATCTTTGCTGTCATGGCAGGACTGTCCATAGCCGCTCTGGCTTATACCTGGCACGGTGCTGTGCTCTATCTGGCCATAATCCCGGCTTATGCCTCAATTGAGATGACCATAGCCCTCAAAGAGAAGAGATCCTGGCAGCAGACGGCTGTGGTTCTGCTCGCTCCTCTGGCTGTGGCTATTATCCTCATCCTGCCCTACAGGAATGCTCCCTGGCTTGGCCCCTCCTTTGCAGGAATTACGGCTATATTTATGGCAACGGCATTGATAACAGTCTTATGCTATCTCATTGCCAGGAGAAATATGAGCTGGAAGGCATTTCCAGTCAGCGTCATCGTTCTCTTCCTGGCATTTGTGCTGCTTTTATACAGCGGGATTTTTGAATTAGGTGGCCTGATTAAATTCGGTCTGGAGCTGATCTGGGGTGGCGGATGGGTAGGCAAGATATCCGAGGCCGAGCCTCTCATCTATGATATGCTGACCCTCAAGCAGGTGGCATTCTCAGGACTTGGGGTAAATCTGCTCTTTGCTGCGGCCGGCCTGACTGCTCTCCTGATCTCCATAAAAAAGAGTCAGGGATGCAGGAGACAGGGGCAGATGATCTTGCTCTTATGGGCGGCATTTGCCATCATTCTCACCTTTGGACAGCTGAGATTTCTATACATGTCCACCATTGCCATGGGCATACTGATCAGCATCCTATTTTTCTATATCCTCAATCTGATAAAAGGCAGGCTTGGGGAGAGCAATCCCAGGATGATTCTGCCTGCTATACTGGTCTTATTGCTGGTTCTAACCCTGCCCACAATTGCTGAAGTTGTAAATGCTGTCACCTACAGCCAGTCCATGGTTAAAGGAGATTGGCAGGAGTCGATTGCCTGGTTCAAGGAGAACAGCAATGCCACCAGCTTCTTTGACGCTCCAAAAGAGACTCCGGAGTACAGCGTCATGTCCTGGTGGGATTACGGCAACTGGATCATGTATCTGGCTGAGCGGCCGGTGGTGGCAAATAACTTCCAGGCGGGATGGGAGGATGCGGCCGAATTCTATCTCTCTGAGAGCGAGGAGAATGCTTCTGCCCTGCTGGACGAAAGGGGATCCAAATATGTATTTTTGGATCATAGCATGGCCTATGGCAAGCTGGGAGCCATAGCCAACTGGGCCAATGAGGATCTTACAACATATTTCCGGGCCGAGGATTATTCCGGATCGCAGATCACAGTTATTCCCACCCAGCGGCTCTTCAATACCACTTTGGGCAAGCTTTATTACTTTGATGCAGCGGGCACAAGCCGCTTCCGATTAATATACGAATCCAAGACCTTCTTGGGAGAAAACCCGGCCAAAGCCATGATCAAGATCTTTGAATATGTTCCCGGGGCATTGATCAGGGTTCGCACCGGGGCGGACCAAAAGGTCGGATGTGTGCTCAATATGACCTCCAACCAGAATAGGCCTTTCATCTATGCCAATCAGGCCCAGCCGAAGGATGGCGTATTGGAGATGAGGGTTCCCTACTCCACAGAGAGCCGATACGAATGCCGAGCCGTAGATCCCTATCTGGTATTCTCCGGAAACGAGAAGGGAGTCTCAATGAAGAACGTCAATGTCAGTGAGGATGATGTGCTCAAGGGAAGAATAATTGAGGTCGCTTTCCAGTAGGTTGGGCGGATGTGATCTATAAAATCTACCAGTAATTGTAGAGGGTCTCCGCCACTTTTTTGCATCTTTCACTCACTTCATGGCTCAATATTGCAATGGGAATAAATCCTATCATGTCCATGATATAATCGGCCTTAATCTCCATCAATTGGCTGGCATCAGCAACAGAAAGCTCCTCCTGCAATTTACGGGTCGCTTCGCAGGAGGCTCTGATTGAATCCAAAAGCTGCCGCCTGGCATCATCGCTGCTGCATTTTGACCTTTCCATGTCCTGGTATACCGCCCGTCCCAGCTCCTGAAAGGCCTCGATGAAGAGGCTGAATGCCGAATCGTCTTCATCACAGCGCCCATGCGTGGTGGCATAGCCGCAGCCGGTGCAGCTTCGATCCCGGCCATACTGGATGCAGAATGGGCAGGTTCCGGGACGGGTGGGAAGGTGGCCCAGCAATGTCAGGGCAAAGGCCCGGGCGAACTGGTGCAGCTTTTCATCCGGCAGGCTCTCCAGTCGGCAAGAGAATAGAGCCGCCCAGCGGATGTGCTCGCCGCAGGATGCAGCAATGGCATGCTTTGCCGCTTGCAGAGCGGCAGGGGCTATCGCCTCTGCGGCGGCCTTGAGCTCTCCGGCGCGATCGGTCATATTCGATTCTCATCTCATTTCGATTTCACCAAAAGGATGGATGGATCAAACGGAAAGCAGACTGTTTATACTATCTTCTCCTGCTCTCCAGGATCTCGATCAGCTCCTGGGATGAAAACTGGGCTATGAGGTCCAGTATCCTGCTCGCCTCTTCATATACCTCTATCGCCCTGGCCAGGGAGGCTTCCAATTCTCGATCTATTATCTTCCTTTCATCGAGTCTCTTTTTAGCCTGGAGCAATGCCTGCAAGATCAATCGGGCTTCCTCCCTTTTATTGGCTAAAATGGCCGGACGCAGCGTCTCGATGTCCTTGACCAGTTCATAGCGGTGCTGCTTATTGCGATGCTGCTTGCCTAGGGGACCCACCACCCGGCGGGCGATGCCGAAGCTCTCCAGGTGGCTCATATTGGAGCGGACGGTGGTCTTGCTGTAGCCGGTCTTCTCCGCCAGCATTTCCAGGGTTAGAGGCAGGCTCTCCAAAAATAGGCTGCCCCAGAGCATCCCCATGGCATCGCTCCATCCGTTCCTTTGCGCGGATTTGATGCATGCCTCGATGATGGGCTTCTCAAGATCCAGCCGGTCCTCATCATTCACAAAATGCGATAAGGACACGATATTTAAATAATTTGCTTTATTGTCGTCCTTTCGNNAAAAGAGACTATAAGCTCAATGGTAAAAAGAAGAAGGCCAGCCCCAATATGCCGTAGACCGCCAGAAGCATGGCTCCCTCCAGCCAGTTGGACTCGCCGTCCAAAGAGACCAGGGCGGAGATCATGGAGGCGGCGGTCAGAGCAATCAGCTCCAGCTGATTGAACTGCAATGTGAGGGGGCGGCCCAATACAAGCGAGGCAAAGACCAGCACCGGGGTCACAAAGAGGGCGATCTGGAGGGATGAACCCAGGGCAATGGAGAGGGAGAGATCCATCTTGTTCTGCATGGCCGCCTGGACCGAGACCAGGTGCTCGGCCACATTGCCGATGATGGGCACTATGATTATGCCCACGAAGAAGGGGGTCAGGCCCAGGATTTCAGTGACCGCCTCAACTGAAGCCACCAACAGCTCGCTCATGAGGGCGATTCCGGCCATGGACAGACCCATGACTGCGCCCGCTCTGGCTCCGCTCCAGGCGTGAACCGGCAGTGCCTCTCGCACAGTTACCGCATCGCATTTTTCTTTAGTGCAGCTTCTTAGAGTGTAGACCACGAACAAGAGGTAGAGAATGAGCATGGTGCCGGCTGTGCTCAGGCTCAGCTCCTCCACCAGCCGTTCATCGGCCATATAGAGGCTGAAGAGGGAGGGAACGCTCATGGCGATCAAGGCCAGGACGGTCATGGTGGCATCGGTGTCCACCTGGCGGCGGTCGAACATCTGCCTGCCGTTCTTGAGNNCGAATGGCGGAGAGGGTGATGATCAGCTCGGCGGCATTGCCGAAGGTGGCATTGAGAAGGCCGCCTATGCGCGGTCCGGTCTTTTCCGCCAAAACTTCCGTCGCCTCGCCCAGCAGCTTGGCCAGGGGGATGATGGCTAAAGCCGACGCGGCAAAGACCATGATCCCGCTCAGGCCGGCCCAGTGGGCCAGAAGTGCCAGGGGGAGGAATAAAAGCAGAAGCTGCAGTCCGCGCATGTAGGAAGCCGCCTCAGCTCTCCTTCCGGGCCATCCTCTCCTGCAGCTCATCGAGGCTCAGAGGATTAAGGGGCTTGCACAATATCTCATGGACCTTGAGCCTATGTGGGTGCTGGGTGGAGGCGGCCTGCATCACCAGGGCGGTATCCGAGCCCCTTCCCGTCCCGGCTATGGCTATAACCTTTTCTCCGCCGGCCACCAGTCCCGCATCTGCCGCCATATAGACTATCTCAAAGCAGACCTTGACTCCCTGGCAGAAGGCGCGGAGGATATTGGCCAGGGCTGTGGCATTCTTCGAGCCGTAGAACTCGTCGGTATGAAAGAGCATGGTCCCGAAATGAACCTGATGCCCAGACCGCCTCAGCTCCTCCACCAGAGCGGGGGGAAAAGCATTCTTCTCCCTATGAAAGTCGAACTGATGAGGCACAACCACCAGAGTCACTTCCAGATCTCGAAAGAACTTCATAGCCCTTCTGGCGGTCTCGCCAGTGGTTGATGCCAGTACTATCTTTTTTATATCCTTGCCGCCCAGCCTATCCCGGACCAGACCAAGTGTTGCCTGTGTATTCTGGGCGCCACCATCTTCGAAATAGACTATTTTGCCTTCCATGAGATCTCTCCTACTCGTTGATCCTACCTCGTTGATCCTTGAGGAAAAAGTAGATTAAAAGGATATGCCCGCCGATCTGGCTTTATCCAGGAGGTCCTTTCGTCCGAGAACTGCGTCCTTAGCCGAGCCGCTATCCATACGGATGATCTCCTTGACCTCGAATCCCAGCAGCTTCAGTACGTCGGCAAATTCCGTGGCCGCCTTCTCGTATGATGCCGGGTTCGGGTCTCCCTGGCTGGTGACTATAACCGCTTTCTTTCCCGCCCTGAGACGGGAGTTGAAGCCAGCATCGATCAATGAGTACATCCTGTCCTCCATCAGCCGAAACTGGCCGGTGAACTGGTAGAAGTAAATGGGCGATCCGAATACCACCGAATCGGCCTCTGCCATATCCCGGAGCAAGCCGGTGAGGTCATCCTCCAGCCGGCAGCCTTCATGGCTCTTGCAGTAGTCGCAGGCCTGGCAGCCGGAGTACTTCATCTCATTGAGGCTGTATTTCGCTGTCTGATAGCCTGCCTGCTCCGCTCCATCCAGGACGGCCTGGACCAGTGTATCCACGTTACCATTCTTTCTGGGGCTTCCTACTATTCCTATCGCCTTCAATCTATTCACCATCCTTATCCATCTTAGAGCCTATTTCATTTGAGGATTTTGGGCCTGGGAGTAATGCCCTGGGAAGGCTATCCGCACCGGTCACTGAGAAGTATCAGCGCATATGCAGTACAGTCAAAATTATATTCTCCAACTCTTCTCTGGGGTAGTTTCCCACATGCTTATAGATGAGTGTGCCATTGCTGAATATCAGCAGGGTGGGCGTTCTGGTGATTGAATATTTTCCTGTGGTGACCGGATTGAAGTCTGTACATAGCTTGCCAAAGACGATCTCTCCCTCGAAATCCCTTGCCATTTGGTCTATGGTGGTCTCCATCTTCTCACAGGGCCAGCAGCCCAGCTCCCAGCAATCCACAACAAGAGGGGAATAGATCTTCAGCGCACCATCGAGGCTCTTGTCAAATAATTCAACAGGAGCGTTGGGAAATATCAATCCCTCCGAAGAGTTTTGATCGACGGGAACGCCAGGATCTGGCTGGCCTTCCCCACCCGTCATAAGCAGCACAAAAAGGATCGCAATCCCTGATAGGCTGAAATCCATTATTGAATTCATCCCTGCATCTCCCCATTGCGACTCATATCCCGGCATCCCACAATCTGCCCGTCCTTGAGGGTGTACATCCTGTGCGCCTTTCTTGCCAGCTCCAGGTTGTGGGTCACTATGATCAATGTCATCTCCTGCCGGTTCAGCTCCTCAAAGAGCTCAAAGATCATCTGCGATGTTGCTGAGTCCAGATTGCCTGTAGGCTCATCTGCCAGGATGATCTGAGGGTGGTTTATCAGAGCCCGCCCAATTGCCACCCGCTGCATCTCCCCTCCGGAGAGCTGGCCCGGCAGATGATGGCCCCGATCAGCCAGGCCCACCATCTTGAGTATCCGGTCGATCTCCATTGCATTTCCATTCTTGTGGCTGAAGAGCAGAGGAAGCTCAATGTTCTCCCGGGCGGTAAGGGTGGGCATGAGATAGAACTGCTGGAATACGAATCCAATGTTCTCTCGCCGCAGCTTCACCAGGTCAGATTCTCCAAGCCCATCCGTCTTTATGCCGTTGAGCCTCAGGCTTCCTCCTGTAGGCGTATCCAGGCAGCCCAGAACATTCAGGAGCGCCGTCTTTCCTGAACCGGAAGGGC
>MTKZ01020312.1_pt1 | contig 10001 bp, 5 predicted proteins | sample 1042781 | NCBI WGS metagenome assembly MTKZ01 (sample SAMN06212207, study PRJNA360539) | anaerobic digester metagenome | biome: Wastewater treatment plant; material: sludge; isolation source: anaerobic digester fed with sludge from wastewater treatment plant | place: Denmark: WWTP Viborg ...
CCTGGCCCAAATGATTGACAAAACCCGGATCAAAGATCTCTCGCAGATCATTCCCCTGGCTCCATTCCTGGAAAGCGAACAATTGGCAAGCATGATCGACCGCTCACACGGCATCACCGGCAGCTTCGACAAGCTGATCGCCCTTGCGCCGTTCCTCGATGAAAAAGACCTGAGCAATTTCGCCGAAAGAATCTTCAACTCAGAAAAAGACGCGCAATACCTGAACGCTTTGGCACCATTTATGGACGAAAAAAGCCTTGGGAAGATCGCCAAGCTGATGAACACCGNNTATCGCCCGGGATCTGATGAAAACCGGAAAGTTGAAGATCTTAAAGCAATTGATGCCCTTCATTGACGAGGATACGCTCTAAGCCCTACTAACGGGCGTACTGCTTGTTCGCCCACATTAACACTCACAGCCATGAATTGCCCGGATGGTGACCCGGATAGTTCTGGTTGTGAGTGTTTTTTTATGCCAGGTACTTGCGCATATAGTAATAACCAGGGCTTTGGACGTAGCCAAGCTTGCGGTCGATCGCGATCATGGGTTCGTTGCGCGTATTGTGGTTGGTTCGGACCAATTTGACACCCAACACATCCCTGGCAAAAAGCAGCGCCTTCGCCTTTACCGCCTGGGCTAACTTCCGCCCGCGAAAAGCCTCATCCACACCCGTGAAGAGGTTATAGGCTTCGTCCTGCCCCTCAAAGCAGGTGATGGCGCTCATCGCCACCCATTTGCCCGTGCTTTTTTCGATCACTATCATCTGCCCGGCTGGGTTATACCAGTACGACTGGCAGACCGACTGCTGGAAATCCGCGAACGAACTCCAGGAGTGTTCGCCCTCGGACCCCATGGTTTGGCTGGACGTGACGTCGTTCAGCAGGTAGAGCTTGTGTTGGTCGGCTTCGGTGTTCCCCAGGGCTTCCATAGTGGTGAATTCGAACCCTTTCTTTTCCAGTTCAGCCGCAAGGTCCAAGTAAGGCTGCAATTCAAGCTCTTCGAGCTCCAGCTGCATGCCTATGCTGTGGGAGATCAGGCTGAAGCCGCGCTTCTCAGCAAAATTCCGGGACTCGGGCAGCGAGTCGGGGAATGTCGCCCGCAGCTCGCGAATAGCTGATGCAAGGGAGGCCTCTTCGACCTCCTGGTAGAGCCAGCTCCCGATGCCCAGATGACGATGCTCAGGGGAAACCACCACGTAGAAGTACGCCCGCTGCTCCTCGTTCCTGTCGCGCGTGAGCCAGTTAAAGCCCTGCACATCTCCTTGCTCAGAGGTTGCAATCCGCAGGCACAGGATTCTTTCTTTGTGCTTTTCGTAATCCTCCCGCAGGCCGTTTTCGGTGGTGCGGTCTTGCATCTCGATTGTGAACAACCTGGCGAGAGGGGCAAAATCGTTGACTGGATCTAATTGTCGAAATTGTGTGGGCATGGTAATCCTTTCCACCTGAATAAGGTCAGAAATGCTGGATTTTTGAGCGTTTTGATATGTGATTCACATTGTATTGCTTATTGGATTTTTGATTACGTCAGCCTTCCTGATGCGAAGCCTCCTGTGGGACCGAATACAGCCCCTGACCGAAGGCCTCCATATCTTCGTGTCATCAAGATGAAGACCTAAAAATAAAATCTCGCACGAAGCCTGGCCCCACAACAAAGTGGATGGGTATCCGGAGACCAGTGCTAACGGAGATCCACAAGAATATCAAACAGAAGTGTAAATCGTTGACTCAATCTTACATAAGTTATACAATAACAATAGTCAATCAACTGAAAAATCTATCGTCAAAAATATTGTTACTAGTTTTATAGGGAGGCCTTTGATGACACTACACAATTTGCGTCTAGTCAAAGTATACGTTTCAGCAATAATTCTTCTCATAAGTTCATCTTGCACAATAACAATTAACGGACCGACACAAGAAGCAAGCTCAATCCCGACGGCACGAAGTTTACCCACGCAAACCTTGACCTTCACAATTTTGCCAACTAATACCCCAACTGCTGACCCCCGAGCAAGATTATCCGATCCAAATTATGTCTATCAACAAATCAAGAACACTATTTCGAATAAGGACTCGAGTTATCTGCAAGAATTCTATACAGGGGAATTCTTTGAGATCGGTAGCTTTAAGTATGCGACCTGTGGATCAGGTGGTGACTACGATACTCCAACACTTGAGATAATCGAAGACCACCTCCAAGGCGACCTTGAATGTGAAGGCATTATTTACAATCCTGGCAGTTTAACAGTTTACTATTCAGGCTGGGAGCCAGGGTTGCAGAATTGTGGAACAGGCACCCTAATCAACGATGGGGCATTCCGTTTTTGGATGAATGATGAAGGGACGTATGAGTTTTTCGGAATCCAAACGTCAACAATGGAATCCTATTACTCAAATCCTCCTGGTACTCATCCTTATAATGTAATTCCTTGCGATGTCGAGGATCTGACAAAAGTTGAGCCGCCAATTTGTCCAGGAGCTGTTCCACAAAGATTAGCCCTTGGTGATACCACTATCGTCTGTTCCAATGATACTTCGATTAATCTTTATCAGGTCCCACCACCAAATGCTCGCGGGAGTGGGATTCCGCCGTCTTCAGTTCCAAGTGGCACAGAAGTTGAAATTCGGGGAGGCCCTTATTGCGTTGGTGATAGCCTGACCTGGTATAGTGTTGTGTTTAACAACGATCATGGATCGCAATCAGCTGGATACATATCTGAAGCAGATGCTGAGGGTGAATACCAGCTTTGTCCATCAGGTGAAGTTCCAGTTGAAGGCCCTCCCTCGCCAACCGCTAATCCAAAAGTCGATCTTGCTGATATGGTTTACATCCCTGCTGGTGAGTTCCAGATGGGTTGTGATCCACTCCATAATGATGGATTAGAATGTGATTCGAATTCACTCCCATTGCACCCTGTTTTTCTCGATTCGTATTACATCGACAGAACTGAAGTAACTAACGCCCAGTATGCCAGGTGCGTAGCTGCAGGCGTCTGTGAAATATCCTACTATTCCCCGGAGGAGGCAAAACATCCGGCGTCACAGGTGACCTGGGCTGATGCCAACACTTATTGCACCTGGATTAGAAAGCGATTACCCACTGAGGCAGAATGGGAAAAAGCAGCTCATGGAACTAATCCACAAGCTTACCCTTGGGGGGATAGCGGATCCCTATGTGATCTAACTAATATGGAGAGTCCCGATTCTCCTTCTCCTTGCCCTGGTGAACATAACTTAGGTTATCCCCCTTTAGAAAATGTTGGCAGCTATCCATTGGGCGCAAGCCCATACGGTGTACTGGATATGTTAGGAAACGCGGTTGAATGGGTAAATGATTGGTATTCAGAAGATTACTACGCGAATTCCCCTTATGAAAATCCAACCGGACCCGCGACTGGCACCTCAAAGGTATTGCGTGGTGGTGGTTATTTCAATTTTATGCTTTTGTCAGATAGGCTTTTTTATGATCCTGGTGAATTCGACAGTAGTTTCGGCGTCGGGGTTGGTTATGGTTTCCGATGTGCTACATCTGAACCCTAGTTTCGGTCAATTTTCCGAATTATCAGCTGCGTTTTTATGCAAGAAAGACAACTAGATTTTGGTTAAGTGATTATGACAGTTATAAATCCTAGCTCCTTCCCCAGGGGAGATGTTTCCATGCTAAAGGCTAAGCTGGTACCTACCGTGTAACTGACCTGAGACTGTAGACAGTTATTAACATTGAAAACCACGTATATACTCTCCCCCGCTTGATCCGCACGCCCCTTCCAGGCTGGAACCTTCGACGGGCTTGATTGTGCCGGCTTCAAAGCTGAGCACAGCCTGTGACCGAAGGTCTCGGCGTCTTCAATGTTTAGAAAACCGGAGACCTAAAGGTCAAATCGCGCACTCGGTGCGGCCACCGGTGCGATCATTGATTGGGTTTCCCCCGAGAGCTGCAAGCGTGCAAGGCTAACCGCCCTGCCTGGACAAGATTCGTCTCACAAAATGTAAAACAATTTGGCGGATGCCGTATAATAAATTAACTCCTCTTCTCGACACCTTTCTAGGAATTGAATATGGACAAAACGAGATTTCAAGCTGTCACTGGTGTGCTGCACGAATGGCGCACAAGGATCCTGAACATTTTCCTGGCGGTGATGGTAATTGCCTCAACACCAGCTGTAATTGCCATCCTGATCGGCGAAAGCAAAGCCCCGAGCAGCAACCCGTTATCGTTTGTCCTGGCTGCGGTATGGGTGGTGCTGGTCTTCCTGGCTGTTTTTCGAAAGATCAACTACTGGGTCCGAGTATGGGTACTTTTGGGGATAGGGTATGTGGCAGCAATCGTTAATGTGGCTCAAACGGGGATTCGGGCAATTGGTCCGCTTTACTTCTTGTTGATCTCGATTATGGCACTCATGTTGGTTGGCAAACGCGCCAGCCTCATTGTTACCATCATTACCACGTTGGTTTTATCAACTTTCTCAGTTCTCATAATCCAGGGAATCCTCGTGCCAAAGATAGACCCAGTAGGAGCAGGAAGTCTTTCGACTTGGCTGGCATTGGCTTCGGTGTTGATGATCATCGTGATTGCAGAAACCCTACTGCTGCTGTTTTTCCGTTTCCAGGAGTCGGTGATCATCAGCGAACGCGAAAAACACGCGGAGCTGGTGCGCGCTCAAGGTCAACTGGAAGAACAGAACCTATTACTAGACCAGCAAGTGAAAGACAGAACCAGCGAACTCGTCCAGAGCAACAAAATCCAAACCGCTCTTTATGAAATTGCAGAAGCCACCAATAGTTCCCACAGCATAGATGAATTTTTTACGCGCATCCATTCGATTGTGGGCAAGTTAATGTACGCGAACAATTTATTTATCGGGCTGTACGACGAGACAACAGATCTTCTGAGCTACCCTTACCACGTTGATGAGTCCGGCGACACATTTCCAACGCGTCCGATGGGTAATGAGCGCAACCTGACCAGCTTCATCATCCGCACTGGGAAATCAATTAAGCACGGTCAGGAAGAGTTTCTGGCTGCACTAGCCAGAGGTGATTATGTTCTGAAGGGCACCCCAAACGAAGATGGCATTGGGGCTCCGCTTCTGGACCAAGGCAAAGTGATCGGCGCGATCTACATCCAAAGCTACGACAAGAGCGTTCACTACACAGAAAAAGACGATGAAGTCCTGGCATTTGTGGCGCAGCACATCTCAACCGCGCTTTCTCGCTTCAGGGCAGCGGAATCGGAAAGACAAAGAGCCAACGAACAAGCCATTCTTTATGAAGTGGCTGAGGCGATCAGTAAAAGTTTGGACTTGAAAACGGTAACCCGGGTTGCCGGTGAAAACCTGCAAAGAATTTTTAATCCAGACGCGACGGGCGTCCTGCTGCTTGACGTGAAGCAAAATCTCATCACAACCTACTATGAATTTGACAAAAATGAAGGCGGATTGATCGAGAATGTGGAGCCATTCCCTTTGGGAGTCGGGCTTTCTTCCAAGGTCATCACCACAGGCGAGCCGCTGCTATTGAACACCCTGGAGGAAGAGATCGCAAGCGGAGCTTACTTCCCCCCGGAAGTGGTGGAGGTGAGCTCCGGCACATCCTCCCAGTCCTGGTTGGGAGTGCCGATCATCAACAACGACCGACCGATTGGGGTTGTGTTCCTGGCATCGTACGCACAGCGAGCTTTTAATGAAGGTAATAAGCGTTTCCTGCAAACGCTTTCCTCCACGATCAGCACCGCTATCGAAAACGCGCGTTTGTTTGACGAGACTCAACGGCTGCTCAAGGAGACGGAGCAGCGCGCGATGGAACTCACGATCATCGGCAGCGTACAGGAAGGTCTTTCTCATCATCTGGATATCGAAGGGATCTACAGGCTGGTTGGTGAAAATGTGCGTCAAAAATTTAACGCCCAATGTGTGATCCTCGGTTCGTTTGATCCGGAAATTCAGATGGAAAAAATGTGGTACGCCTTTGAGAAGGGCAATTATATAGAAAATCTGCCGCTCAGACCTTACGACAAAATTCGACAGTATTTGGTTGATACTGGCAAGCCTTACTTCGATAACCATGTTACAGATGACAAAATGAAGCAAACCAGCAGTGAAGTTCTGCGAGGGACTGAAGTGCCCATGTCGGTCATGTTCGTTCCATTGATCTCCGGCTCAACTGTGACAGGCTATGTGAGCCTGCAGAACGTGGAATATCACGACGCGTTTACCGACAACGACCTCCGCCTGCTCACGACCCTGGCGAACAGCATGAGCCTGGCACTGGAAAGCGCCCGTCTATTTGATGAGACTCAGAGGTTGCTCAGCGAGACAGAACAGCGGGCAACGGAGTTGGCAGCTTTGAATGCCGTCAGCTCCGCGCTCGTAAAGGAACTTGACCTGAACGGACTGATCCAACTCGTTGGGGAGCAAATTGTTTCGGTCTTTAAGGGGGACATTGCCTATGTTGCTGTGGTTGACGAGGCAGCGGGAATGATCAATTTCCCATATGTTTATGGTGAACTTCAGCCCCCGATCAAGATAGGAGAAGGTTTCACCAGTAAAGTGATCGAATCCGGGAAAGTGCTGCTGATCAACAAAGATTTGAGTCAGAAAAGGATTGAAATTGGTGCAACGCAAGTCGGCAGGCAGTCGCAATCTTACCTGGGCGTGCCCATCTTTGTCAGCGGAAAACCGATGGGCGTGATCAGCGTGCAGAGCACCACTCAGGAGGGATTGTTCACAGAGGCGGACGCGCATCTTTTGAGCACGATTGCCACCAATGTTGGCACTGTGATGCACAACGCGCAGCTTTACGGTGAAGCCATGCTTGCCCGGGCCGAGGCGGAAAAAGCAAATAAAGCCAAGAGCGCTTTCCTGGCAAATATGAGCCATGAACTGCGCACACCGCTCAATGCGATCATCGGTTTCACGCGTATCGTGCACCGCAAAGCCGAAGGGCTGCTGCCAGAAAAGCAGATCGAAAACCTGGAGAAGGTACTCGTCAGTGCCGAACATTTGCTTGGGTTGATCAATACCACCCTGGATATTGCCAAGATCGAAGCCGGGCGGATGGACGTGTTGTCATCCAATTTCAGGATCGCGCCGCTGATTGATCTGTGCATCAACACGACCGCTCCCATGGTCAAACCAAAGGTCAAATTGGAAAAACAGATCGATCCGGACCTCGATCTGATCTTCTCAGACCAGGATAAGATCCGGCAAATTGTGCTCAACCTGTTGAGCAACGCGGCCAAGTTCACCCCTGAGGGGTACATATTGGTTTCAGCCAGCCATGAGGGAGAAGACCAACTGCGCATCGACGTGAAGGATACTGGCATTGGGATCAGCCCGGAAGCCATGCCGCGAATTTTCAAGGAATTCCAACAAGCGGATAACAGCACGACGCGGCAGTATGGGGGCACCGGGCTCGGCTTGAGCATCAGCCGCAACCTGGCAAGACTGCTCGGCGGCGATATCAGTGTCGTTTCTGAGCCAGGAAAGGGATCCACTTTCAGTTTGGTCGTGCCAATGAACTACAAGACCATGAAGTCCACGATCTTCCCAGCGTTGTCCTGAGTGATGAGGTAACAGGTAGTGGGTAGACGGGAATTGGAGAGGTGAACATGAAAACCATCCTGATCGTTGAAGATACAGAATTCAATATCGACTTGCTAACCCAGCTTTTGGAAGAAAAATACCAGCTGCTTGTGGCAAGAGACGGGGCTGAGAGCCTATTGGTCACAGAAAAAAATAAGCCAGATTTGGTATTGATGGATATCTCTTTGCCAGTCATGGACGGATATGAAGCCGCGCGTCAGATCCGCCAGCGGTTTGAGACTCTGCCTATCATCGGAATTTCTTCCAACGCCATGAAAAGCGATCAAGAGAGAGCGATTGCTGCCGGGTGCACAGACTACCTCACAAAACCAATCGACGAAGACATCTTGATGAAAAAGTTACAGGAATACCTGGGGTGAGTTGATGAAAACCTTGTCGAAAATCCTGATTGTGGACGACGAACCTTTCAATGTGGATTACCTTGAACAGGAACTTGAAGGGATGGACTGTGAGATTATCAGCGCCAATAATGGCCAGGAAGCGCTTGAGAAAGTAAGACTTGCAGCTCCAGACCTGGTGTTGCTTGATATCATGATGCCCGTGATGGATGGCTATGCGGTGCTCAGCCAACTCAAAGCGGATGCCTCGACCAGAGATATCCCCGTGGTGATCATCTCGGCAAGCAATGATCTGAAAAGCGTGGTGAGGGGCATTCAGATGGGGGCTGAAGACTACCTGCCAAAACCCTTCGAGCCCACCCTGCTGCATGCGCGCGTCTCGTCCAGCCTTGAGAAGAAGCGCCTGCACGATCTGCGTACTCTCTACTTAAAGAGTCTTGAGCGGGAATTGGAAATAGCCAGAGAAATCCAAATGAGCTTTCTTCCCACGCAATTACCCACTCTGGAGGGTTGGGACCTTGCGGCGTATTTCAAGGCGGCGAGAGAGGTCGCGGGAGATTATTATGATGCATTTCAGATCCCCAATGATCAGTTGATTTTCAATGTGGGGGACGTCTGCGGAAAAGGAATCGGCGCGGCTCTTTTTATGACCTTGTACCGCAGCCTGATCCGGGCGGCAGCGACAACCAACAACTTTGCTCCGCTTGGCGATGGGCAGCTTGGTCCAAGTGCTGAACGCTTGAAGCAGACGGTCTTGTGTGCTAATAACTACGTCATGGAGACACACGAAGAAGCGAAATTTACCACCTTGTTTATTGGATTGGTTGAGCTCAAGACTGGCAGGCTGACGTATATCAACTGTGGGAATGAATCACCACTCCTGCTTCGGAAAAGCGGATCACTTACAGAGCTCAAACCAACCGGACCAGCGATTGGGATCTTCAAGGATATTGATTTCGCAGTCGGAGAGACCTTGTTGGAGAAGGATGACATGCTGTTGGCCTTTTCCGACGGGATTACCGACACCATGAATTGTGATAACACCACCTTTGGCAGGCAGCGACTGGAAGAACTGGTTCGTCCATACGCTGGCGGTTGTTCGAATCTCCTGAGCTTGCTGGTCGAACAGGCTCACCAATTTGCGGGAGGGGTCGAGCAGTTCGATGATATTACGCTGATGGCTGTTAAGAGAAAAGGGTAGGGATTTGAACCTACCTATTCGTACTTAAAACGCCAGATGCCCACCAGAAAAAAGACCAGCGCGAAGCCAAACAGCACCAGCATCTCCAACACCACGCCCTCAGGTCCCTGCCCACGCAGGGCGATATCCAGCATGCCCTGCATTGTCCAGGTGGTGGGCAGCACGCGCACCGCATTCTGCACGGCCTGCGGGAAAAGCTCGAGCGGATACCAACAGCCGCCCAGCATGGCCATCACCATCCCCACCATAATGCTCAGCCCATTAGCCTGCGATTCGGATTTGACAATGGTCCCAAGCATGGTGCCCAGAGCCGCGGCTGCCAGCGAGGACGAAACCAGCATCATGGCGATCGCCAGGACAGAATTGCCCCAGGGGACGTGCAGCACAAATCTCCCAAAAGCCACCAGGATGGTCATCTGCAGCAGGGCGGTGAGCACCATTCCGATGATCGTGCCGCCCAGGTAGACTGCCCGGCTGGTGGGGCTGGTGAGTAATCGCCGCAGTGTGCCGATCTGGCGCTCATACGCGAGCATAGCTGAAAGCCCAATCAGCGGGATGAACACCCAGGTGATCATCTGCCCGATGGAACTGTTGGTGTTGGGATCGTATTCAATCGGGTCGGGCACGTCCGCTATGGTTTCCTCAACCCGGTCGGGCGCGGATTGCAGTGCGGTTTGGGCTGCCGCGAGGGCTTGCGCGAACCAGGCGCTGCGCCCGGCCTCACCCTCAAAACCGACCAAATCCTCAGCCTGTTCAGTACTGAAGCTGGCGATTTGAACCGCGCTGCTCACCTCTCCGAGGGCAGCCTGCACACCCTGCTGCACCGCGAGGACGTTGGTGCTTCCGGGAAGTTGGCGC
>MTKZ01004471.1_pt1 | contig 10000 bp, 12 predicted proteins | sample 1042781 | NCBI WGS metagenome assembly MTKZ01 (sample SAMN06212207, study PRJNA360539) | anaerobic digester metagenome | biome: Wastewater treatment plant; material: sludge; isolation source: anaerobic digester fed with sludge from wastewater treatment plant | place: Denmark: WWTP Viborg ...
GCATGACGGGTGCAGTAAAGCCACCCAGTTCGGGCATGGGTGCCTTTACTTCAGGTCCGCTGCTTCGGACCGAGCGGCGCCGTGGGTGTGAAGCTCACCGGCAGCGATTTGATGCCACCGACGAGCGGCATGCCCAGCCCCTGCAGCGGCACCGGGGGGCTGTCGACCTCGATGTCGGGCAGCCGGGTGAGCAACTGGCGGAACGCCACCGACACCTCGCGCCTGGCCAAGTGGGCGCCCAGGCAGAAGTGGGGGCCGGGCCCGCCGAAGCCCAGATGCGGGTTGGGATCACGCCGGACGTCGAAGCGCTCGGGGTCGGCAAACACCCGCTCGTCGCGGTTGGCCGAGCCGTAGAGCATGACCAGCTTGTCGCCCTCGACGAAGTCCTGGCCCGACAGCGTTACGTCGCGGGTGGCCGTGCGCCGCATGTAGGTGACCGGGGAGGCCACCCGAACGATCTCCTCCACCGCCGTGGGGCTGACGGCGTCGAGGTCGTCCTGCCACGCCCGGCGTTGGTCCGGGTTGAGAGCAAGCAGGTTCATACCGTGGCTGATCGCCGTGCGGGTGGTGTCGTTGCCCGCCACCGCCAACAGGATGAAGAACGGAGCGATCTCGCTCGGGTCCAACATGTCCTCGCCGACGTCGTTGTGCACCAGCTTGGAGGTGAGGTCATCGGTTGGGTTGGCCCGGCGATCCTCGGCCAGCTCGTTCATCAGGCCGGTCAACGCCAGGCCGGCGGTGAACAGCGCCTCCAGCGGATCGCCGTCGCCCATGAACTCCGGGTCGCCACCGCCCAGGATCACGTTGGTCGCCGTCAACACGGTGTCGAACTCGCTGCGGGGGATCCCCATCATGTCGCAGATCACCAGCAACGGAAACGGCTGGGCGAACGCCGTGACCAGATCGGCCTCGCCGTCGGCGCAGAATCCGTCGATCACCTCGGTACAGATCGTCTCGACCGAATCCAACACGCCCTGCAGCTGACGGGGCGTAAACGACCGGGCGACGATGCCGCGCTGGCGGGCGTGGCGAGGGTCGTCCATGTTGATGAACGAGCCAAAGAAGTTCAGCGCTTCCTCGGGCATGTCGGGGACGGAGACGGCGCCCTTGCCCGAACAGAAGTCGTGGGGTCGCTTGGAGATCTCGACGACGTCGGCGTAGCGGGTGACCCCGTAGAACTGTTCGGTCTCACCGGTGAGCGGGTTGATGAAGGAGGTGCGGGCAAACGGACCGGCGGCCCGAATCTCGGCCATCTCCGCCATGCGTTCGGCCAGCTGCCGATTCCAGAAATCAGGCTGGGCCAGTCGGTTGCTCATCGGCTCACTCATTGCTTCGCTCCCCCTCGTTCCTCAACGCAGATCGCCACGCTATCGATGCTCCGGCCTCGCTGCCCGAACGCGNNGAAGATCAGCGAGCGGCGGCCGGGTAGTGGCGCTCCATCAGCTCGGGATAGCTACGGGCGAAGTAGTTCCAGAGCTGCTCGCCATAGGTGTCGGGGCGGTGTGCGCTCGACATGTCGGCGACGCCGGCCTCCGTCTCGTCTCGCTGGGCCATGAACCCGGCACCGACGTGACGGTCGCTGGCGGCGACCGCCTTCCGAAAGGACTGATCGAGCGGCAGCGGCTCGAGGCGGGCGTCGAGCGACGGCCCGTGAAAATAGGCGGCAGATCGGCGCCGCCGGTCGGTGATCACCCGGTGCTTGGTGGCGACGAAGTAGTTGCCGGTCATCGCCTGGAGCAACTCACCCAGGTTGACGACCAACCCATCCGGGCGGGGTGGGACGTCGATCCACTCCCCGGACGGGTTCTGCACTTGCAGGCCCGGCACCGGCCCGGTGGCGAGCAGCGTGAGAAAGCCGGTGTCGTGGTGGGCGTTGACGCCGGCTTGGCCCGCCGGGGTGGGCGGATAGTTGATCAGCTTGGTGAGCGACATCGGCTGGTCGCCGAAGTAGGTCACGAGGTGATCCTCGGCCAGGCCAAGGCCGACCGACATCAACCCGAGCAGGCGGTCGGCAAGCACGCCGAGCTCGCCAAACCATCGCTCCATCACCGCTCTGCCGCCGGGCAGCAGCTGGTCGGGCATCCACTGGTTGGGACCGAGCAGTTGGAGGTACGCGGCCCCGCCGCCGACGTCGACCGGCCACTCCGACCACAGGTCGATCTGCTCGCGGACGTCCACCCGGTTGTTCGTCTGCTCGGCGCCGACCGCCTCCCAGCCGCGAAAGTGCGGCGAGCGGGCCTTGTCGATCAGGGCCTTGTCCGCCTCCGGCAACGCGAAGAAGGCGTCCATCAGGTCGAAGACGTCGCCGATCACCGAGGGGTCGACCCCAAAATCGGTGATGACGAGAAATCCGATCTCGTGGCAGATCTCCCGCAGCTGGCCGGCGAGCGCCCGTCGCGTGGACGGGTTGCCCTGGAGGCCGCCGAGCTCGACGACGGGGATGTGGGAGAAGTCGAGCATGTGAGTCCAGGTGGCTTCAGGGTGACGGGCGTGGTCGATCCGCCAGGATACGGCCCGGATGGGCGCTTTCCTGCTCCCGCCGAGATGCCGCACCGCTCAACCGTGGCGAACCCAGGCCAGTATCAACCCCACCGGCGTGCTCAGCAGCACAAACCCGACGACCGTGACGTACACGGTTCTCACCCAGCCGGGGCGCGCCCCGTGCTTGAGCAACGCTGCCAAGAAGACGACGAGCGACGCCATCAGCGCCACACCGCCCAGCGTGGTGAGCGGCGGGCTGGCGATCAGGGTGCCGATCACGGTGGCGGCGCAGGCGAGGTTCCAGGTGGCCAGCTCGACCGACAGCGTCGCCCTCGACGGAGCGTCGGCGACCAGCGCTGCCTGGCCGCCCCCGACCAAAATCTGGGCGACGCCACCGACCAGCACCAGGAAGGCGGCCACCCACGGGCCCTCCTCGAAGCCGGTGGGTCGCGTGACGGCCGCCACCAGCCCACCGGCGACGATTGCGGCGCTCCCCACGGCGACGAAGGCGATCCCGCTGCGCCAGGCGGCGGGCAACTCCTGGGTGACCGTGCCAAGGCGGGATATCGACGGCGCTGAGGAGGTCATCACAATATTCTAGCCAACACCTCATTAAATGGGCTGGTTGCCGCCGGAGGCAGCGGTCACATCGCCAACGCCAACGCCAACTTGCCTCGCACCCGCCCCGACGCCAGATGATCGATTGCTGCGGCCGCATCCTCCAAGGGATAGGTGCGGTCGAGCGCCGGCGTGACCTGCCCCGACTCGATGAGGGAACACAGCGCCTCAAGGTCCTCGAAACGCTCCTTCGACACGAAGAACTTCAGTCGCTGCGACAGCAGCGGCGACCACGCCGCCGCCCGCAGATGACGGCCGATCCCGATCCACTTGCCGCGCTCGCCACCCACGATCACCAGCGTCCCCTTTGGGCGCAGGCACCTGCGGAGCCGCCGGAGCCCGGAGTCGCCCCCGGCGTCGAGGATCAGGTCGTAGCGCTGGCCTCCATCGAGCGGGTCGATCATCGAGTAGTCGATGACGTGGTCGGCGCCCAGCGACCGCACCAGGTCCACCTTGGTGGCGCCGCACACCGCGGTCACCTCGGCGCCGTCCGCCTTGGCCAACTGAAGCGCGTAGCTGCCGACACCGCCCGGGGCGCCGAGCACCAATACCCGCTGGCCCGACACGAGCCGCCCGACGTCGCGAAGCCCCTGGATGGCGGTGAGCCCCGAGACTGCGACGACAGCGGCGGCTTCGAAGCCGAGCCCGGCCGGCTTGGGGACCAGCTTCGACACCTTCGCAGCGGCAAATTCGGCGAACGAGCCCTTGGCGATGCCCAGCACCTCGTCGCCGACGGCGAACCGCGTGACGTCCGCACCGACCGCCGCAACCGTGCCGGCCACATCCAGGCCCGGCACCGGATTGCTCGGGCGACGCAACCCGAACGCCAACCGAAGGGCGTACGGGGTACCGGCCATGAGGTGCCACGTCCCGCGGTCGATCCCGGCGGCACGCACCTCGATGAGCACCTCGTCGGGTTCGATCTCGGGGCGGTCAATGTCGGTCAGACGAAAAACCCCCGACGAGCCGTAGCCCTCCTGGACGATGGCGCGCATGTGGGCTCCCGGGCGATCGGCGACGTCTCGAACGGTACCGGCACCGCACGCGGTCCGCTGCCGGAACTAGGCGGCGGACGCCGGCCGGGAGAGCACCGAGATGAGAAAGTCGGACTCGGGGGTGAACGGGCGCAGGTCCCAGGTGCCGATTTCCAGGTCGAGGACTAGGCCAGCGGCCTCGGCATTGGCGCGGAACTCATCGAAGGGGTAGCCGCGCTCGGCGCCGAAGCCGACGACGAGTCGGCCGCCGTCGGCCAGGTGGGCGCCGAGGCGTGACACCACGAGACTGCGGGTGCTCGGCGCCAGGAACGTCATCACGTTGCCGGCGCAGACGATCACGTCGTAGTCGGCCGCGACGCCGGCGGCGGGCAGATCGAGTTCGGCCAGGTCGCCCACCAGCCAGGTTGCACCGGGGTGTTCCCGCTGAGCCTCGGCGATCAGCACCGGATCGACATCCACACCGACGACCTCGTGGCCCAACTCGGCCAAGGTCGACCCCACTCGACCAGGCCCGCATCCGGCATCGAGGATGCGAGCCGAGCGCGGCGCCATCGCATCGATCAGCCTGGCCTCCCCGGCCAGATCCCTGCCCGCCTCAGCCATCGTGCGAAAGCGCTCGATGTATCGCTGGGAGTGGGTCGGGTCCTCGTCGGTGATCTCCACCCATTGACTGCGCTCAACCATGCTGCCCCGTCATCGCTCGTCCTACCGTTCGCTGCCCACGGTAGGGCGTCCCGGCCATGCAGGCCGGCCACGGTGCTTCTAAAAGTGCTTTACATTGCATCTAGAGGTGCTTAGGTTGAACCGCACAGGTCAGGATCGTCCGAACAGAGCGACCTGCAACCGCGAGGCTCGTTCAGGAGCCACCAAGCGAGGAGCATCACATGCGCAAGTTCTCGGTACGTCCAACGCTGACCATGAAGGGCCGCACGTTCAAGGGACCACGCGGGTTATCGGGCAAGCCGTCGCACCCGCCCCTGACCGATGTGCCCATCGCCGCCTACCTGGTCGCCGCCGTGTTCGACGTGATCTCGACGATCGCCGGCGATGGCCGAGCCTGGGCGGACGAACTGTGGCACGCGGGCACCTACCTGTTCATCGCCGGCGTCATCGTCTCGGTGTTCGCCGCTCTCACCGGCCTGGCGGACGCCCGGGATTCCTCCGAGGCCGGCACCCAGGCCAGGCGCACGATCAACACGCACGCTGCGATCATGGTCACCGTCACGGTGCTGGCGCTGATCAACCTGGCCTGGCGGCTGTCGCAGTTCAACGTCGCTGACGCCACCCCGGTTGGTATTGCCATCCTCTCGGTCGTGATCGCCCTGCTGGTGTCGCTGGGGGCCACCTTCGGCGGTTCGCTGGTGTTCGAGTACGGCTTCAACGTCGAGACCGCCGGCGACCACCCGGTGTGGCACAAGTCCGAGACCGACGTGTTTCCCGGCGAGGAGCACTAGACCCGACGGGTACGCGCAACCCGGTAGTTGACCGCCGTCCGGCGCTCGGTCATCCTCACATCTGTGAAGACGACCAAAGCGCCCGCTTCGGGCGAGGCCGAGGAATGTCCGGTCCGCATGATCGACCCGGACCGGGTCGCCGCAACCAGGCAGCGCCTGCTCGGCGTCGACGAGGCGATGAGCCTCGCCGACGGGTTCAAGCTGCTGGGCGAGCCCAGCCGGATCCGCATCCTGTTCGCTCTGCTTGAGGCCGGCGAGCTGTGCGTGTGCGACCTGGCGGCGGTGGTCGGGGTGTCCGAGACGGTGGTGTCGCACTCGATGCGCCTGCTCCGCGCCGCCGGCATCGTCGCCAACCGACGCGACGGCCGGGTGATCTACTACCGCCTCGACGACGACCACGTGGCCAAAATGCTCGAGCTGTCCCGCGCACACGGTGCGCACGGCGCAGTCGAGCGGCCGATGCCGTGAGCGGGGACCACAACCACGGCGGCGGGGCGCTCCGGGCCGGCGCCCGACACCAGAAGCGGCTGCTGATCGCCTTCGTCCTGATCGCCGGGTACTTCGTCGTCGAGGCGATCGGCGGGCTGCTCACCAACTCGCTGGCGCTGATCTCCGACGCCGGCCACATGCTGACCGACGTCATCGGCCTGGGCATGGCGCTGGCCGCCATCCAACTGGCCAACCGGCACGCCCGGAAGGCCAACCCGGGCCAGCACTCCTTTGGTCTGTACCGGCTGGAGATTTTGGCGGCGTTCGTCAACGCACTGCTGCTCTTCGGCGTCGCCATCTACGTGCTGGTCGAGGCGGTCAAGCGCATCACCGGCACGCCCGAGGTGCTCGGCGTGCCCATGCTGGTCATCGCCGTCATCGGCCTGGTCGTCAACCTGATCGCCTTTGCGCTGCTGCGCGAGGGCGCATCGGAGAGCCTCAACGTGGAGGGCGCCTACCTCGAGGTGGTGGCCGACACGATCGGCTCGGTGGGGGTGATCATCGCCGCAATCCTGCTGGAGGTATTCGGCTGGACCTGGGTTGATCCCGTGATCGGGGCGGCGATCGGGCTGTGGATCCTGCCCCGCACCTGGCGCCTCGGTGGCCAGGCGGTGCGGATCCTGCTCCAGGCGGCGCCGCCGGAGATCGACCTGGACGAGGTCGGACAAGCCCTGGCGGCCATCCCCGGCGTGATCGATGTGCACGACCTGCACGTGTGGACGCTGACCTCCGAGATGGAGAACGCCTCGGTCCACCTGGTGGTCGACACGATGGACCACTCCCACGGCGTGCTCGACCAGGCGAGGAGCCTGCTGCAGGACCGCTACGGCATCGGCCACGCCACCCTGCAGGTGGAGCCGAGCGACCACGAGGGCTGCGACGAGCTCGCCTGGTAGGTGGCCCGGGTGCTCGGATCAGCGGTTGGGCACCGCCGCCAGCTTGCTCCGCTTCGAGGGCCCCGAGGTGGCGAACACGACGGCGAACAGCGCTGCGCCGACCAGCACGATGGCGGGACCGGATTGAATGTCGAGGTGGTAGCTGAGGTTCATTCCGATGAACCCGGTGACCGACCCGATCAGGGTCGACAGCGTCAGCATCGTGACGAACGAATGGGTCAGCATGCGGGCGACGGTCGGCGGAATGACGAGGACCGCAGCGATCAGGGTGACGCCCAGCACCTGGATGCCGGCGAGGATGGTCGCCGCCAGCGCCACCATCATCGCCACCTCGATCCAACCGGTGGCCACCCCGGAGGCCGCGGCCACCTCGGGGTCGAACGTGGTGAACAGCAACGGCCGGTAGTAGAGAAACACCAGTGCGCTTAGAACAGCGAACAGCACACCGATCGCCCACACCTGGGCCGGTTCCACGCCGAGGATGCTGCCGAAGAGCGCTGCGTCGAAGTTCTGGCCCCGGCGGCCGAACAGGGCGAAGAGGGCCAACCCGAGTGCGAACGACGCCGTGGTGATCACCCCGATGGCGGCATCGGCGCCGATCACCCGGCGACGGGTCACCCCGTTGATCATCAGCGCCGAGGCGACTCCCCAGGCCCCGGCGCCCAGCACCACGTTGACGCCGAGCAGCGCGCTGGCGGCAAACCCGCCGAAGATCGCGTGCGACAGCCCGTGCCCGATGTAGCTCATGCCCTTGAGCACCACGAACACTCCGACCAGCCCGCACAGCCCCCCGGCCAGGGTGGCGACCAGCACCCCGTTGCGGAAGAACTCGAACTGATAGGGCTGGAACAGCTGCGCCACCTCAGGCCGCCGTTCCATCGATCGCCGCTGCCCGGACGCGGTCGAGCGGGCGCTCGACCACCAACGGCATGCCGGCGTGCTCGAGCACGTCCATGCGGGCGCCATAGGTGCGCTCGAGCACGTCGACGGTGAGCACCTCCCGAGGAGCCCCGGCGCCGATCACCTCGGTGTTCAGACACACCACCTGGGGCAGGTGAGCGGCCATGCCGTTGAGATCGTGGGTGGTCAACAGGATCGCCAGCCCGGCGCGGTTCAGGTCGCCGAGCAGGTGAAGGAACTCGTGGCGGGTAGCGACGTCCACGCCGGAGGTGGGCTCGTCCATCAGCAGCAGAGCAGGCCGGCCGAGCAGCGCCCGGGCGATGAACACCCGCTGCTGCTGGCCGCCCGACAGGTGACGAATGTGCCGGTCGGCCAGGTCGGCGATGCCCAACCGGTTGAGCACCTCGTCAACCTCGGCCCGCTCGCCCCGCGTTGGCCACGGCAAGCGGGGGCGGCGACCGCCGGCCGAGCGGGCCATCAGCACACACTCGCTGACGGTGACCGGAAACGACCAGTCGACCGTCTCCACCTGAGGCACGTACCCGACGCCCAGCCCCGTGCGCCGCTCCACCGTTCCGGCAACCGGTTGCTCAACGCCGAGCAGCGCCTTCAACAGCGTGGTTTTGCCCGAGCCGGACGGGCCAACGATGCCGATGAACTCGCCGTCACCGACGCTCAAATCGACATCGACGAGCACCGGTGCGTCCCCGTAGCTGCAGGTGACGCCGCGCATCCGAACCAACCGCTCGCCACCGGCGCTCACCGTCGGGACACCCTCGGTCGGCACACCGTTCGCTGCGGACATATCCTCACTGCGGGTATTTGGCCTGATCGGGGATCTGACCTTCGGCCTGGAGCGGCACTGCCTTCAGCGCTGTGGCGTCGCCTCCGAGCGCCTCGGTCATCGTGATGAAGTCGAAGCGCATCAGGCCCAACCACGAATGCTCCGCGTCGCCCGGCTCGCCGAGCAGATCGTCGTCGCGCAAGTCGTCGACGTAGCGGACGTCCGCCTCCCTGCCGATCTGTTCGAGCACCGGGCTGGGGAACACCTCCGAGCCGAAGATGGCCGGCACGTCCTCCTTCTTCACCTGGTCGATCAGGCGGGCCACCTCCTTGGGCGTCGGATCCTCAAGATCCTCCAGCTGGATGGCACCGATGATCTTCCAGTCGTAGTTCCTGGCGAAGTACGGGAAGGAGTCGTGGTAGGTGAGCAGGCGGCGCTTCGGGACGGTGGCGAACGAGGTACGCATCGCCACGTCGAGCGCATCGATCTGGTCGGAGAACCGCTGGGTGTTGTCCCTGTAGTAGTCGGCATTGTCCGGGTCTCGCTTGGACAGGTCGTCGCGAACGATCTCGGCGTAGCGCAGCGCCAGGCTGGGGTCGGTCCACAGGTGCGGGTTGGGCTTGCCGCCCTCCTCCGGGAAGGAGAAGTCGAAGATGTAGTCGTCCTCGTCGATCGCCCCGCCGCCAAGCTCGACGACGTCCGAGCCGTCGGCCAGGTTGGCCTCGGCCAGCTTCCTGGTCGGCTCCTCGAGCTGGAGGCCGTTGAGGTACAACACGTCGGCCGTCGAGGTCAGCTCCGCCACGCTGGGTTTGGGCTCGAACGTGTGAGAGTCGGCCCCCTCGGGAACGATGCCCTCGACCGTCGCCCGGTCCCCCGCCACCGTCGAGACGATGCTGGTCAGCGGGGCCACCGTGGTGGCGATCACCAACCGGCCGTCACCGCCTGCCTCGCCGCCTCCCCCCTCATCGGGGTCGCCGCCACAGGCTGCGGTCAACAGTACGAGCGCCAAGGCGGCAACGGGTAGGCGTTTCATGGCCGCTCATGGTAACGCTAAACATTCGCAACTACGACGAGATTGTGCCTGGTATCGAAGCTTCAGCGGGGAGGGTCGAGCGCCGCTTCGAACACGGCCACCACGTCGGCGGCCTGGTCGGTGGGTGCATGCTCGCCCAGCTGGGTGAGGGTCATCAGCAGGGAGAGGATGATCGACACGATGCCGGCGCCGACGACCGCAGGGTCGATGTCGGCGCGGATCTGCCCGTCGAACTGCTCGGCGGTCAGCCGGGCCGCCACGGCCTTGCGCAGCTCGGCCAGCGCCGACAGATCGACCACCCGGTCCAGAACATCAGGCTCGTGGTTGGCCAGCACGCGACGGGCGAGCGG
>MTKZ01017612.1_pt1 | contig 10000 bp, 9 predicted proteins | sample 1042781 | NCBI WGS metagenome assembly MTKZ01 (sample SAMN06212207, study PRJNA360539) | anaerobic digester metagenome | biome: Wastewater treatment plant; material: sludge; isolation source: anaerobic digester fed with sludge from wastewater treatment plant | place: Denmark: WWTP Viborg ...
CAACTTTTTTAGCACGAACTGCTTTTGGTTTTAATTCTGCAGGAGCGTCAGCTTTTTTTGCACGTGGTTTTGGAGCCGGAGCTGCAGGAGCCTCTTCCTTCTTAGCTCTTGTCACCTTTGGCTTCACCTCAGGTGCAACATCCGCTTTTTTAGCGCGAACAGCTTTTGGCTTTTCCTCTACAGCAATCTCCCGTTTTGGAGCAGCTTTTTTGAAATCTTCTCTTTTAGGTTCGTCTTTCGTAAAAGCAGAATAAAATCCTTCTTTTTTACCAGACTCTTCGTTGCCAAATTTCTTCTTGCTTCCAAAGTCCTTGCCTCCTTTATCTTTACGTTTGCCATTAGACTCAATGCCCAAGCCTACCAAGATGTCTTCCAAAGATGGTTCCTTGTCTGAAGATGCCGGTTTTTTCTTTTCAGAGAATCCGTCATCTTTTTTGAAGTCACGGCCTTTGTCACCAAATTTTGGACGGTCATCGCCGAACTTTTTAGGGCGATCATCACCAAACTTTGGACGATCGGAACCATATCTTGGTTTATCATCGCCAAATCTTGGCTTGTCGCTTCCATATTTTCTATCTCCCCCTGCAGGTCGATCGAATGATCTTCTTTCGCCACCCGGCTTGTTGTCTCTATCAAATACTCTTCTCTCGCCGCCCGGTCTGCTGTCAGATCTCTCAGACCTTCCTGCAAAACCTCTGTCACCTCCTCTATCTCTGTCACCTCCTCTATCTCTATCACCCCCCCTGTCAGATCCACCTCCGAAACTTCTTTCTGAACCGCCGCTATATCTACGTTCTCCACCTGATGGTCTGTCGTCACGTCTTCCTCCTGAACGTCTATCATCACGTCCACCACCTTCATATCCACCTCTGCCACGATCTCGACCTCCGCCATCACCGCGTCCGCCTCTATCACCCCTGTCACCCCTATCACCCCTATCACCTCTATCACCACGGTCACGGTCTCTACCTCCGCCACCTTCTCCTCTATTATATGGATTGTTGCCGCCTGAAGGCTTCATCCAATCATGTTTGGATGGTGGCATCAACTTAACCATCAGGGCTGCGAGCACCTGAGTTTCTGAAGCACCTTCCGGGATTAGATCTTTAGCTATATCAATATAAAATTTCTCCTGGTTAGCTTCTATAATTGCTATCACCTGTCTTTTTAGTTTTTCAACTTCAAGTTTTGCAACGTCTTTTGCTTCCGGCAACTTGTACTTTTCAACGCGCACCTTAGCAAAATCTTCTATCTGTCTTAAAAGTCTTTTATCACGTGCACCTGCCACAAAGCTGTAAGCCTTACCTTCTTTACCTGCACGACCTGTGCGACCTACACGATGCACATAATATTCAGGGTCAAATGAAATATCGTAATTACATACAAGATCTACATTCGGTACATCTATACCTCTTGCTGCAACATCTGTAGCGACAAGTACTTTGAATTCTCCTTTGCGGAATTTATTCAAAATTCTATTTCTTTTCTCTTGACTCAGATCACCATGAAGTACATCATTTTTAATCTGATTTTCTGCCAGTTCATTTGACAATTCATCCACCTTAGCTTTCGTATTACAAAAGACAATAGCTTGAGAATAATCGTNNGCTTGATCAGCAGAGGGTTTTTCTGATAGATATGTGTGATGTCCATGATTGCTTTCGGCATTGTAGCTGAAAACAGGATCGTCTGCCTCTCTTCTGGTACCGAGGTCAATATGTGTTCAAGGTCCTCACGGAATCCCATGTTTAACATTTCATCCGCCTCATCCAAAGCCAACATTTCCAATTGGTCCAGTTGTAAAGTACCTCGTCCGATATGATCCATAACCCTACCAGGAGTACCTACTACTATGTCTACGCCTGCCCTCAATGCTCTGATCTGCGGTGTGATCGGATCACCACCATAGATGGCAAAGACAGTAACATTTTTAGTGTAATGGGCAAGTTTTTTTAATTCGTTTGTGACCTGAATACAAAGTTCGCGTGTAGGACAGAGGACAAGTCCTTTGGTATAACGTCCGTCTTTGGATATATTCTGGATCATCGGTATACCGAACGCAGCAGTCTTTCCTGTACCTGTCTGTGCCTGACCTATTATGTCGACACCTGTCAATGCTACAGGAATGGCTTTTGCCTGAATGGGAGATGGTATAGTGTAATCTATTGCTACTAATGCTTTGAGAAGACCCTCATCAAGGTTCAATTCTGCAAATGTGGTTATTTCCATGTAAAAGTTGTTGATAAAAAGGCAGTAAGGATATTCGAAAAAATAAGGGTTCCTATTCCGGAAATGCGTAAGCCTTTTCTATTTAATTTTAATGCTGTCCCTTAATTTTAGGGAATCTAGTGCAAAGGTATCCTTTTTTTGGAAGGGACTCACAAAATCACGTCTTTTTAAAAAGGGTTTGATAGGAATATTTTCAATATTGGAAGAAAAGGACTCCGCAAAGGGTCTATCGGGACGTTCGGGCCTGGTCAAAGTGTCGGCACCAATGAAGAGCGCTTGCTCTAATAAAGCAGAATCTACCATTGCAGCAGCTCGGTCCAGAGCAATGGATCTGCATTCATCTATTTTTCTTTTTTTATATAAAATTTTTCGCGCTTCAATTTCTTCTAAAGCCGCTTTGGATAAAGGTATTATCTTAACAGGGTCGGCTGCTGATGACCATAATAAAAAGCTTAACACTCCAATCAAGCAAATCAAAACTGTAGATATTATTGCCTTCATTTTTGCTTCTTTTCTGCTCTTTTCAATGCTTCTACCGCCTTCGGAAAGTTGTTTTCTTTGGGTGGAATTCCAGGACCTTTGATTGAAGAAATATCTTTTACCCTAAGCCTTAATAAACTGTCATATGAAGACCTGAAAAGCTGTTCAGAAATCTTTTCACAGTCTATTTTTACGATGGAGTCTATTTTTCTATATTCTCTGTACATAATCGTGTCAATGGTGTATTTCTCACCAGGAAGAAATTTACCCTCATTTTTAGAACAAGAGGATAAAAAAAATACCGCCAAAATTAAGTAAGAAAAAATCTTCATTAAATACCCTCCCTCATTTCTTTTTTAACATCCAGATCGATGACTTTTTTACGTAATTCAAAACTTTGGCCTAAATAAACTTTTCTTACTTGTTCATCCGCTGCCAACTCTTCGGCTGTCCCGGCCTTCAAGATATTTCCTTCAAACATCAGATAAGACCTGTCAGTGATTGAAAGTGTCTCCTGCACATTATGGTCTGTGATAAGGATGCCAATATTTTTGGTTCTTAATTTGGCCACGATATATTGAATATCTTCCACTGCTATTGGATCGATACCGGCAAATGGTTCATCCAGTAATATAAACTTTGGATTGGTGGCCAATGCACGGGCTATCTCGCATCGACGACGTTCACCTCCGCTCAGCGTATCTCCATTGCTACTTCTTACTTTGTTTAATCCAAACTCATCCAAAAGTGATTCAAGTTTGTCCCTTTGTTCGGTTTTACTGAGGGGCATCATCTCGAGAACCGCCTTGATATTGTCTTCTACAGTAAGCTTCCTGAATACGGAAGCTTCTTGTGGTAAATATCCAATTCCTTTTTGAGCCCTTTTGTACATGGGTAAATGTGTTATTTCTTCTTCCTCCAGATACACTTTTCCTGCATTGGGCTTGATAAAACCTACTATCATATAAAAAGAAGTTGTTTTACCTGCACCGTTAGGTCCGAGTAAGCCAACGATCTCTCCCTGTTCTACTTCTACAGAAACACCCTTTACTACCTGGCGTTTGCCGTACATTTTCATTAAGTCTCGCGCTATTAGTTTCATGTATGAAGGTTAGAAAGTGAGGGGGTTATGGGGTGAGAATGTGAGAATGAGAAGATGTGAGAAGGTGAGGAGGGTCCACCCCCTTGGCCCCCTCCAAAGGGGATATTCGTAAAATATGTAATTTTTCCCATAAAATAATAATTAATAATTAACACCTAACAATTATTTCTGAAACTCGCTCATGTTTATTACAACATCAAGACTCCAGTTTTGTCGCAATTGTTCCAATTTTTTAGTGTAAATATTTTCTGGAAGCTCTTTTTTCTCAAAACTTCCCTTGTCTATTTTGCCATTTTTATTTCTATCTTCCAGAATATTGATTTGATACGTATCTGCAGGAAGTCCGTTAATTTCAGTTTTAAAGGTGGTCTGACCTTTTACGATCCATTTTTGTAAAAGCTCATTGCCCTTAGCCAGTTGTATGCTATAATTATAGTTTGCATCAAGGCTATCAATCATTAATGATATTGAGCCAAGGGTAGCCGGATCTGTTATTTTGAAATTAACGTTCATTGAATCATTCGTATTGCCAACATAATCTAGGATAGCATTCGGCGCAAAAATCATTGTGTAAGAAGTATCACTGATCCATTTTGAGGATACATTAATGAATCTGGCATTGGCACTGTCTGCACTTATATTAAATGGAACGGGTGTTTTACTTCCTGTTTTTATTAACTGAATGAGATCGCTGTCCAAATTTTTAACTCTCGTATTGAATCGGATCACCACATCTTTATCTGGTGTAAAAGGAAGTGGTTTTATGTCTGGCTGTTCTTCTGCAATTCTAAATTTACGATTACCTATTTTCTTTGAGAGTTGATGTTGAATTGTATCAGCTTTGAAGCCAGGTCTGGCAACGATAAAGGCTGCTTTGCGCAAAGTATCCCCATAATAAATATCTATACTTTTACTGTTGATTTCTATTACTGTCCCGTCATTTTTATCAAGTGGTTCTACAGTGACTCCAGCCGAAGCTGGCTCCATTATTAGTCTGATTCTTTGATTGGAAGAACTATCAATGCTTGTGATCCTGACAGCAGGTTCTTTTGCAAAAATACTGATGGCTAAAGGTTCGCCCGAATAAGGCAAGGTTATAGGTTCTCTGACAAAACCTGCCTTTTCATTGGTAAGGTCGTATTTATAGTTTAAGTTTTCATCTTTTAAAGCAACCACCTGATATGTACCTGCCTTTAGATATTTAAGTGTGACATCACCACTTTTATCAGTTCTTGCGGCATAGTCAGGTTTACTTTTGTACACTGCTGAATCAGAAAGATCTGAGTACAACATCAATACTGTTTTTTCGGCAGGTTTAGCTTCATCCGCATTGTAAACTTTCGCTGAAAGTTGCAATGAATCGACAACGGATGAGGTACTAAATACAAATTGAAAGTCAGGCACTATATTTCCTTCCGTATAATCCTTCACCGATTCACCAAAATTTATGACATAGGTAGTATTTTCCTTTAAGACCTCGCTATCATCGAATTTGAATAAAACGGTTTTGTCTTTTATTGAGATTTTAGGCCGGAACTCAAGAGGCGGGGAGATAAGTACTTGTTGGTCTGCTTTGTCCAACAGGATGAATTCGTCGAACTCAAATTCCAGTGGTTGTTTTTTAAAATTTGTTTGAAAATTGGGAGTGCTGCGCTCTTTAGAAAGTCGGGGAGGCGTCGCATCCTTATCTCCGCCAGTAAGTACTCCAGGATGAGCGCATGCTGACAATAATGCCAATGCAAACAAACAAAAGTAAAAAGCAAGAGATCTTCTCATAGTTGTAAATAACGCGCAAAGATAGCTTTTTATGAAGGAGGCAATAAAATTTGTTGAATTTTCTCTTTGAATTGCTTATATTTACTTGACTTACATCAAATCCTTTTTTCTACCCAGGATGTAATTTTTTAATTTTTAAATTTATAAACTATGCGATTAACAAAACCATTTTTCTGGTTACTGACATTTCTATGGTTTTTCGTTGGTCTTTGGTGGTATCATTGTTCTGATTGTTCAGGATGTTGTACCGACAAAGTATCAGAAATTCCAACTGGAGTAACGCCGAATCTGCCATCCCTTTCTATTAGCGATGGTAGTTGGAACATTAATCCACCTGGCAATATTAAGTTTGGTAAATCAAATTTTTTACCTGTGTTTGACAATGGTGTAAAATATGTCATGGATAGTCTGGCACTTTATTCAAAACTTAATCCGGGGAAATCATTTAAAATAACCGGACGATATAGCTCGGAAGAACAAAATACTACCACATTTCCGAATCTGGGCGTGGCAAGAGCTGAAGAACTTAAAAAACAATTAGTAGCAAGAGGCCTTTCTCCAAATGTTATTACTACAGATGGTGTATTGGCGGACGATCTTACTTTTTATCCTGCAGATACTCTGGTTGGTGGTGTAAGTTTCGATATTTCCGGAGATCAGGTAATTGCAGAAACAATTGACAAACCCGCAGTAGATGATTTGCTGGGGCCTAGAACAGTCTATTTTAATACCGGGAAGGTTTCGCTGAAAGTTGATGACAGTCTTGAAAAATACCTCAGAAATGCAAAGAGCTATTTAGCTTCACACACAGATGTGAATCTGGTAGTAACAGGACATACAGACAATTTAGGTAACCCTGAAAATAACCGCAAATTATCCTTAGACAGGGCAAATTTTGTCAGTTCAGAATTGATCAAAAATGGAATTGACAAGAACAGAATTTCTACTGAAGGAAAAGGTGACACAGAGCCAATATCTGACAATGCCACTCAGGAAGGACGCGCTGATAACAGACGTGTGATAATCCAAATCAAATAAATATAAACTATAAAAACTCGGAAAATGAAAATATTAATTTTATTAGATTTAAACCTTAGTTGTCTGCTGCCAATGCTGCTATTTATGTTGGGTGCCTTCCTGTTGGGATGGTTGCTTAAACATCTCTTTGGGCGTGAAAAAAGAGAATTGGCGGAGTTACATATCACACATGATGAACTGAATAGTAAACACAACGCGTATGTTAGTGATTCAACTACAAAATATAATTCATTGGATGGTCGATATTCATCTCTTCAGTCAGACTATAATATCGCAGCAGAAAATGGCGAGAAACTTAAGAAGGCCGAATTAGAGATTGGACAGTTAAAAGCGTCCCTTGATATTGCCGCCAAAAAACCTGCGAACGAAAAAATTGTTGAAGTTCCGGCTATGGGATTAGCTGCTGAAACGATAGCTACATCTACCACAGAAGGTGATAATTACACAAGATTCTATAAAGCAATCAGTGCATTTTTTGGTGCAAAAATTGTAAAAGACGATTTAAAATTAGTAGAAGGAATCGGTCCTGTTATAGAAAAGGTGTTTAATGATGCAGGGTACAATACCTGGGCATCAGTAGCCGGTGCGGAAGCCGCCACTTTAAAAAGCATCCTTGACGGGGCAGGAGACCAGTTTGCAATGCACGATCCGGGCACTTGGCCTAAACAATGTCAACTAATGGTAGATGACAAATGGTCTGAATTAAAAAAATATCAGGATGAATTAGATGGTGGAAAAATGAATTAATAATCTAAAAATAACATTTGATTTAATGAGGAGAGGTCCATTTGGCTTCTCCTTTTTTTAATGCCCGCCTGATTAACCTTCACAATAAGATTACAATTTTACTTTTTAATAATGAACAGGGCTGTCTTTCATTTTCGGATACATTACTTCATATAATCAATTAAAATACGGCCCATGACTTTTTTTACTTTTAAAATTTCTTAGCTTTACTCAATTGTTCAAAAAACATTTGTAATGCGTATTTTTTTATTATTATTCATTTCCTTCATTTGGTTCAGCAATGCTGTTGGCCAAACAGGACCAAAGTCATTTACCTCGCAGTCAATCCTCTTCACGAGTGCCACCATTCATACAGGTGATGGAAAAGTGATCGAGAATGGCATATTGGCTGTAAAGGACAAAAAAATTGCATTTGTCGGGAAGTCTTCGGATCTACCCGGCGAAATGACCAACTGGACAAAAGTCGATGCAAAAGGCAAACAAATCTATCCGGGCTTGATCGCCATGAACACTCAACTAGGCTTAACAGAAATTGAAGCTGTAGAAGCTACAAATGACTTTAGTGAAGTAGGATCCTATACACCCAATGTTCGTGCCTTAATTGCTTACAATACTGACTCGAAGGTGATCCCAACAGTTAGGTCTAATGGTATTCTTATGGCCGAAACAACGCCTCAGGGTGGTATTATATCGGGTCGTTCAGCATTGGTGCAACTAGATGCCTGGAATTGGGAAGATGCAGTCATTCAGGATGATGCAGGCATTCATATCAATTGGCCAAGTATCGGTGGTAGATGGCGCCAAAATACAAATGACAAGGAAGCAAAGGAAAGATATAAAAAACAAATGGATGAAATGGCTTCCTATTTTAACCAGGCTATGACTTACGGAGGGACGAAAGATCCTGAAAAAAACCTGATGCTGGAAGCTTTATATAATTGTATCAAGGGAAATACAAGATTTTTCATTCATGTAGATAACGCAAGTAATATCCAGGATGCAGTATTTTTTATCAAAAAATTTAACTTAAAAGGCGTGCTCGTCGGTGCTTCAGGCGCTGCATCAGTATTAGATCTTTTAGCCAAAGAGAAAATTCCTGTCGTACTTGTCAACACCCAAAGACTTCCCACGACTGAAGATGCTCCTGTGGATGAAGGGTTCGATCTTCCTTCCAAACTTCAGGATGCCGGTATCTTATATGCCATTTCGGTGGAAGGTTTCTGGCAAACCCGCAATCTTGGTTTTCAGGCTGGCCAGGCAGTTCCTTTTGGCATCAGCAAAGAACAGGCATTGGAGTCAGTAACTTTGAATCCGGCTAAAATTCTTGGTGTCGATGATAGAGTTGGGTCTCTGGCTGCAGGAAAGGATGCTACCTTCATTATTACTAAAGGCGACATTATGGATATGCGTCAAGCATTGGTTGAGTCAGCTTATATTCAGGGTAGAATGGTTGATCTGGACAATAAGCAGAAGGAGTTAAATGAGCGATATATGGCCAAATACAATCAAAGGTAAGTGGTGGAGAAAATCAGTAATCAGTAATCAGTAATCAGTAATCAGTAATGGCTAGTTGATGTAACACCTTATAGTTGCCGAATCACGCAATTATATTTCTAGCACTAAATTTTAATCAAAGATTAATATCCCTCTGACACCTCTCTTTAGTTCCGGGATAAATTAAAATTGAATAAAGCCATTCTCATTTGACGATCTATACTTCTATATCTCCCCAATATACTTCCCCTCTATGAAATCACTTTCAAATTTAGAAAACAAATAAATTAATAAACCTTTGTCTGCCTCACTTTAGTTCAAGAATTCTCGAATAAACTTATTCACCTCATCCGCCTTTTCCCATTGTACAAAGTGTCCGGCTTTGGGAATCATGACTAATTTCCCATTGGGAAATTGTGCGATACCTTTTTCTGCAAAATCTTTGGTACGTCCGCCATTCAGGTAGCGGTTCGGAATCAGGTTATCATTCTCACCATAGATGGCCAATACAGGTTGCTTGATCTGAGGCATGAAATCAAAGATCGGCTGATCAACCATCCCCTGTACATTCTTGGTAATCATGTAGCAGTATGGAATAAAATCATCCGCCGATCGTATTGCAATGCGGTCATTGACCATAAACTCCGCATCCTTCGGCATATTGTAAAAATTGTACGCATAGTTATTACGGATCTGCTCCACTGTGGTGAGGCGCACACCATCCACGGTCATTACATCGCGAAACCATTGCCGCTGACCTTTATTGAAAACTTCAAAGCCGGCAGGTGCGAGTAAGATCAACTTATCCACCAGTTCGGGATATTGCAATGCCATGGTCATGGCGATCTGTCCTCCCATGGAGTGACCTGCTACGACGATGTGCCGGATCCCTTTTTTCTCAAGAAATTCTTTCAGCACTCCTGCATAAAAGGTCATAGACCCTTCATAATTGCCCTTCGATGAGTGGCCATAACCCGGCAAGTCCACTGCGATACAATCATAATGATCAGAGAGCGTCGCCACGTTCTTGTTCCATGCAGGCAAATAACTGCCGAGTCCATGGATAAATAAAAGCGGAGTTCCACTACCCTTCTGAGTATAAGCTATCTCTATGTCATCTGATAGCGACATTCG
>MTKZ01128202.1_pt1 | contig 10000 bp, 6 predicted proteins | sample 1042781 | NCBI WGS metagenome assembly MTKZ01 (sample SAMN06212207, study PRJNA360539) | anaerobic digester metagenome | biome: Wastewater treatment plant; material: sludge; isolation source: anaerobic digester fed with sludge from wastewater treatment plant | place: Denmark: WWTP Viborg ...
GCACGTCGAGCAGCGATTTTGGGTGAGCCTCCACCAGGCCGCGCCAGATGAAGACCCACCCTTCGGTGCCTTCGAGGCGAATGCCCATGCGGTGCCGCTTCGGATCGTTCCAGTTCGGCTGCGGCTCCCAGGCGGAGGTGTCGGTCCAGCTCCACGTCAGGCCGTTGGCGAAGCGGTAGTTCATGTTCCAGCGGAAAGGCGTGTCGAAGGGGCCGTCTTTGGGGAACTCTCCCCGCGCGTCCACCTCGATCAGCCCGGAATCATGGTCCAGACCGCTGGCCTGTTGGGCGCTGTCGGCGTGGTGGACTCCCCATCCGGCGATGTAGCCCATGCAGTAATCCGAGATAAAATACCAGTCGTGGGCGCGCACGCGACAGGAGGTGAACGGCGTCCATGGCGCGGGTCCCAGCCACATGTCCCAATCCAGCCCAGCCGGCACGGGTTCAACAGGCTGCTGCGGCATGGTTCTGCCTTCGGGGCTGCCAATTTTGACATGTTTGAGCTGGCCGATGTAGCCATTGCGCGCCAACTCGCATCCGAAAAGCATCCTGGGGTCGTGCCGCTGCTGGGTGCCCTGCTGAAAGACGATGTTGTGGCGCCGCACGGCCTGGACCACCGCCTGGCCTTCGGCGATGGTGCGCGTGAGCGGTTTCTGGCAGTAAACCGCTTTGCCGGCGCGCGCGGCGGCGATGGTGATGAGCGCGTGCCAATGATCCGGCGTGGCGATGTAAACGGCATCAACGTCGGGGCGGGCCAGGACTTCGCGGAAATCACCGCAGGCGGCGCAATCCGTGTTGCCGTAGTGTTCATTGACCGTGCTCCGGCCCTTCTCGCGCCGGGACTGCTGCACGTCGCACACCGCGACAAACTGCGTATCCTGACGCTTGAGAAACATGGGCCAGCCGAAGCCAAGGCCGATGGCGGCCATGACCACCCGGTTGCCCGGCGCGGTGGTTCCGTTGCGACCGAGTGAGGAGGCCGGGATGATCCAGGGCGCGACGCCCGCTGCGAGTGCGCCTCGCAGAAACGCGCGGCGCGGCAGCCGCCGCTTTGGGTATAAAGGCAACAGGCTCATGGCTGTCCTTTCGCCTCGAGGTGGCGCAAAGCGGCGCGTGCCTGCTCCTGCACGTTGGTTTGAGTGCAGGTCTGAATGACTTGCCGCAGCGCCAATGCCGCCGCGTCCTTGTGCCTTGCGTCCAGTTTGGGAGCGGCGGCTGCTATGGCCAGCCCGGCGGCTTCCGTCAGGTCCGGATCTTTCATCCAGACGGCGATTTGGCTGAGCGCTTCCGGTCGCGGGATGGTGGCCCAGGCGGAAATGAGCAGGAGCCGGTCTTCGGTCCTGGCGGCCAACGTCGCCGCCTCGGCGAGATGCTTGAGACGCTGCGCGGGGGGCATATCCGCATCACGACACAAGCGCACCAGGCCCCGAAATGCGCGTCGTTGCCAGGCCGGGTTTTCGGCTGTGCGAGCGAGTTCGATCAGGTTCGGCACGGCTCCGGGGCCCGGCCAGTCGGCCAGGACGGCGAAGGCGGCTTCCCGCACGGTGGGCTCGGAATCTCTCAGCGCCAGGCGCACTGACTGCAGCGCCCGCGGGCCGGCAATGGCGCCAAAATGCTGGACCAGGAACACCTTGGTTGCGGTGTCCGCGACCGGGAAGGCGTCGTTGAGCGCGTCGAGACTGCGCGCACGCGTGCGCGCCACAATCGCCTCCAATGCGCGCCGCGCTTCCTCCCGCGTGGCGGGCTCGGGGGCTGCAAGCAGCGGTATGAGAACGGGAACCTGGCGCTCGTTTCCCAACAGGGCCAACGCCTCCAAAGCCGAAGCGCGAGCCGGGCCGTTTTCCCGCAGCAGGGCAACGATGGTGGTGGCGGCGTCGGGACTATGACGAGCCATGAGGCATTGAAGCAGTGCAGGTGCCTCAGGCCCCGCTGCCTGCAATCGGCTGGCGAGCTGCTCGTCTACATCCTTGCCAGGCAAGTTGGCGAGGGCGAAGCGGGCAGCGGCGCTTTCCTGTCCATCAGTGCTGGCGGAGCGGTGCAGCAACGCGGGAAGGTCCGAAATATCACCCAGGCTGGCAATCGCCCGGAGCGCTGCGGCTCTCACCTCCGCCACCGGGCTGGCTAAGGCGTTCCGCGCGACGGCGGCGAACGCCTTCTCACCTCGGACACCCAGAGCGCCCAACAACGCCGTCTGGCCCGCAGGGGGGAGATCGCGCAGACTCTCGCCCAGGCGCCGCACGCTGGTGGCCGCGGCAGGACCGCTTATCCACTCTGCGGCCAGCTCGCGCAGCTCCGAGTCTGTTCCCGCCAGGGCGCGGGCCAATAGATCACTGCTGCATTGTGGAGTTGCATGAGTCAACAGGCCGCGGAACGCGCCCAGGCGAAGCCGGCTGTGCGTCTCGGCGTCATAGAGGGTGCGGAACAGGGCGTCCGACTCCTCGATGTGCCCTGAGCGGGCAAGGCTTTCCGCAGCCATGAGGGAGGCTTCTGCGGCGGCGGCTTGCAACCCGGGGAGCGGTGATGCCCGGAAGGCCTCGAGCGCCTGCGCCGCCGGCACCGTCCCAATCTTGCCGAGCGCCAGGAGTGAGCCGGCAGCAGTGTTCGTTTCGGCTGACTTTAGCAAGGCGGCAAGCTGCGGGACAGCTTGGGGGTCTTTGAGGTTGCCGAGGGAGTTGATGATGCCGACCTGGAGCTCGCCTGTTGCCGAAGGGAGGGCCTGGCGCAAGGACTCCGCGGCGCGCGCATCCGGGATGCGTTCCAAGGCGAAACGGGCCAGATGGGCCAGGTGGGGATCACTCAGCAAGCGGGCCAGGTTGGGGACGGACTCGGCGGAGCCGACCATGCTGAGCTCGCGACAGGCAAACGCCTTCGCGGCGCGAGGCGCCGAAGAGGCGAGCACCGCCGCCAGTCGTCGTTCCAGCGCCAGCCGCTCGTTTGCGTTGGTGTGGCTGGCCTCGAAGGCTTGAGTAATAGGGGCCAGGGCCTCGCGGCTGTCCTGCCAGTCAAACGTCTGCAGCCGGGCAAACGCGTGGTCCAGAGTGGAGATTTCAGCCGGCTGAGCGGCCAGACCGTGGCAGGCAAGGATCGCCGCGCACAACAGGCTCCAGCCGAAGCGTCTGGTCATCCGCGAACGAATCGTGGGACAGGTTGTTGCACTCTGCCCATTCACAAGGGCGTGCTAGGCTTGCTTGCTTTTCCTCTTTTTCTTCTTCTTGGCTGGTGCCTGCGTGCTCTCGACGGGCGCCGCATTCGTGGCGGGGAGGTATTTGATCAGCTTCTTCTTCACGTCCGCGTACTCCGGCTTGGCCGCCAGGTTGGTCCATTCCCGGGGGTCGGTGCGCCCGTTGTAGAGTTCCTCCGAGCCGTCCTCGTAGCGGCTGTAACGCCACTCCGCGGTGCGCAGAGTATGGTTGTTTCTGTGCATGGTGGAGAGGGCCGGCTGGCTCCACGCGGCGTCTGGCTTGGCCAGCAGCGGCTTGATGCTGACGCCCTCCGCGTGTTTGGGCACCGGCAGATCCGCCAGCTCGCACAGCGTTGGGAAGAGGCTCATGAGATCCACTCCATGGTCGCAAGTCGTGCCAGGCTTGGCGACGCCCGGGGCCACCCAGATGAGCGGCACACGGTTGGCCTCGTTCCACAGGGTCACTTTGCCCCAATGCTCTTTCTCACCCAGGTGCCAGCCGTTGTCACCAAGGAACACGATGATCGTATTGTCGCGATACGGTGATTTATCCAGGGCGTTCAGCAAGCGCCCGATCTGGGCATCTGCAAAGGAAACCGACGCCAGGTAGGCGCGCACCCGATCTTGCCAAAGGCCGGCCTGGAGAATGTTGGCATGCGCGCCTTTGGGATTTGCGAATGCGACACCAGCCCGGGGCACATCGGCCAGGTCGTTGGTGAGCACCAGCGGGGTCCGAATCGTATCCAGGGGGTAGAGGTCGAAATACTTCTTCGGCACGTCCCAAGGCGTGTGAGGACGGTGCAGACCGCAGGCCATGAAGAACGGCAGCTTCGGCTGCGCGAGACGTTCGATGCACCAGGAGACCGTTTGCGCATCCACCAGTTTGCTCTCGGCCCGCTTTTCATCAAACGCTTGCTGCGGCTCGTCCTCGGTGAACATGCGGTAGCCGAACGGCCCCGGGCGCCGGTTGGCCGGGTGATTGGGCAGCGTGTCGTCGGTCGGGAAGACCACCTCGTCCCAGTCCTCCGCGCGGTAGTTGCGGTAGTGGTAGATCTTGCCCGCCCCGAGAGACGTGTAGCCGAACTTGCGCACGTAATCGTTGAGGCAAAGCCCGCGGCCGATATGCGGCATCCACACCTGTTGATTATGGTATATGCCTGTGGTGGAAGGGCGCATGCCGCTCATGAAAGCTGCGCGCGACGGGTTGCAGAGCGGGGCCGGGCACTGCGCGTTGCGGAAGGTCACACCGCGCGCCGCCAGTTTGTCGAGGTTGGGGGTCCTGGCCTGGGCATGGCCAGCCATGGGGGTGACCCAGTTATTCAGGTCATCCGCAATGATGAGCAGGATGTTGGGCTTGGCTTTGGCCGGGGCGCCGGACAGGTCCGCCGGCCAGACGCAGCCGGCAACAATCGCCGCAGTGAGTGTTTTAATTAACCAAACAGGTTTCGTGGAAGTCATGTTCTTCATCATGGCCAAGAGGTTTATATAGTTAAACTGAACTCGGACCGCGCCGGGCTGCCGGCAGCATCGGGCACCAGTCTAGACTCAAGAACCCGCCGCAATGCTATACCCTAAAACGAGGGTAGCAACGTTTTGCTGACTGGGGGCCCGGTGGCTTGACCGATTCCCAAAACCCGGTGAGACTCCAGGCGTGAACATGCGATTGAATCGCCGCGGCTTTGTGAAATCCGCCGGAGCGCTTCTGGCGGGNNCGCAGCCGCGGCCAGACGGTGCGATGTGTTGGTTTGTGGCGGCGGTCCAGCCGGCGTGGCAGCGGCCGTGAGCGCTGCGCGGCAGGGCGCAAAGACGCTGCTGGTCGAAAGGTGTGGTCGGTTGGGCGGCATGGGCGTCACCGGGTTGGTCGGACCGTTGATGGGCCACGCCCAAAGCCCTTTTGTTGAGGAAGTGCTTCGGCGCATCGGCGGACGGCGTCCGGTGCAGGAACGGCTGGACCTTGATTATACGGCGATGGTTCAGGAAGCTGGCGGCGACATTCTCCTGCATACGTGGGTGATGGCAGCGCTGCGGCGGGGGCGGCGGGTGACCGGCGTGCGCGCACTGACCAAGCAAGGCCCGCTCGAAGTCCAGGCCGAGGTCGTGGTGGACGCCACCGGCGATGGGGATGTGGCCTTTCTGGCCGGTGCGGCCTACGAAATGGGGCGTCCAGGCGACGGGTTGGCGCAGCCGGTTTCAATCCAATACCGCGTCAGCGGCGTGGACTCCACCCGGGCCTTGCTCTGCGGCAGTGAGGAAGAGGCGCTCCAGGTTCGCGTCCCGGAGGGCGTTTGGGACGAGGTCGTTCGCCGGGGTATGGAGCGGGGCGAACTCCCTGCCAATGTGGGGGTCATTCGGGTTTACCTGTCTTCCTACCCCAACGAACGGATTATCAACGCCACCCAGGTTAATGGTATTGACGCCACGCGCGTCCAGGATTTGACCCGCGCGGAGNNGCTGGACTTTCTGCGCAAACACGCGCCCGGCTTTGAACATGCCTACATCTCGGCCATGCCCGCGATGATCGGTGTGCGCGAGAGCCGCCGCATCCGCGGCGAGAAATACCTGACACGGGATGATGTTCTCACGGGCCGGCGTTGTCCGGATGCGGTCGTGTGGTCTGCCAGCTTCGCGGTGGACATCCATAACCCGACCGGTCCCGGCCAGGCTGAGAACTTCGCGACCAAGGTCCAGCCATACGACATCCCCTATGGCTGCCTGGTGCCCGAGAAAACGGAAGGCCTGCTGGTGGCCGGACGGTGTATCAGCGGCAGCCACGATGCCCACGCGTCCTACCGGGTGCNNGCAGGCGCTGCGTTGACTCCCGCTCAATGCGGCTTGTCGGGGTTAGCCAGGCGTCTCCCCGGTCCGGCGCCAACTCTGGTCACCGGCGCGTGCGGGACGTTGTCGCTTTGATGTATTCAACCTCGGCCGCGTCGTAAGGCAAGCCGTTGGCGCGGAAAATGTCGTGGAACCAGAGGGGCGGCTCAGCCCGGTACTCCTTCTTCCAGGAGTCCCAGGGATAAATCGTCTGCGTCTTTCCATTCACAAAACCCCAGTTGTAGGCGCCGACATTCTCACGCTGAAAGTAACCGAGAATGGGATCAAACCGGCTTCCGTTCGGGCGGGCCATGTACTCAGTGCAGAGAATCGGCCTCTGGTAGCGCCGCAGGTTCTGCACGCATTTGGTGGTTTCTTCGAGGTTCCCGTAGCAGTGGAAGCTGATCACGTCGGAGCACTCGATCTGGCACCGCTCCATGGGGGTGAGCTTGGCCGGGTCGGACCAGTTGCCTATCCAGACGCCGCAGGTGAGGGGTTGCGACGGCCGAACCTCGCGGGCCCAGGCGAAGGTCTTCCGCAACAACTGCAGCGCCACCTCGGCCTTGTTCGCGAGTTCCACGTCGCGATACTGCGGCACCGGGTTATCGGGTTCGTTGAACAGGTCCCAGACCTGCACGCGGCGGTCGCGGCGGAAGTGGCCAATCACGGCTTGCACGTAGGCTTTGAGCGCATCCTGGCGGGCGGGATCGCGGAGAATCTCCGCGCCGGGGCTCTGGACCCAGCCGGAGTTGTGGATATGGGGCCGCGGCTCGCGCTGCTTGCCCGGCCTGGGGAACGGATCCCAAACCCCGTCGAACAGGACAACCATCGCGCCGATGCGATGCTTCGCCGCCAGGTCCAGGAACTGATCCATGCGCTTGAGGAAGCCTTTGGGGTCCTGCTGCCAGGCCAGGTCATGCAGAAACACGCGCACGCTGGTAAAGCCCAGATCGGCGGCCCAGCCCAGTTCGCGGTCAATCGTGACCGGATCCCAAGTGTCCGCCTGCCACATCTCGAGTTGGTTAATGGCGGTGCTGGGGATGAAGTTGCAGCCGACCAGCCAGGGTTGCGCAGCCTGCCAGGCTTGAGCTTCCGGTGGGGTCCACTGCCGGTTATGGGGGGCAGCCGCGTCACGCTGCACCGTGGCGCAGCCGGTCGCGCAAATCAATAATGCAAACAGAGGAAGGTTCTTCATAATCATGAGTAGTGTCTGGACAATAAGTGGCGTTATTTCTGTTTCGATTCAATCTCTTTCCAGCCGCCCAGGGGCAGAACCCTGGCGCGGGCGGCCCAGGCATCCCACTGGTCTGCGAGCCGCCGGACATCCTGCGGATGCTTGCCGGCAAGGTCGTGCATTTCCGTCCGGTCTTTCTCCATGTCGTAGAGTTCCCAGGGCTGGTCCGCCTTGGCGACGAGCTTCCAGCGGCCTTCGCGGACGGCGCGGTTGCTCTCATGTTCCCAGAAGAGGGGCCTGGCGCGGTTCAGCGGCTTGCCTTGGAACGCCGGCGTCAATGAGATGCCCTCCATGGGCAGGATCGGTTTGCCCTCCCATTGGCGCGGATACTTGGCGCCGGACAGGTCCACGCAGGTAGCCATCAGATCAATGAGGTGGCCAACCTGCGGTTCGAGCCGTCCCCGGCGCGCGGACGGGATGCCNNGCGGACGGGATGCCGGCTGGCCAATGGACAATCAATGGGGTGCTGATACCGCCTTCGTGCACCCAATGTTTGTATTCACGGAAGGGGGTGTTGGAGACATTGGCCCAGTCGCGGCCGTAGGCGATGTAGCTGTTGGCCGGGCCGGGCATCACCTGCCGGCCGGACTTCACTGCCTGGCCGTCGCGGGTCTGCATCGGCAGCCGGATGCGGGTCTGGAGCGTGTCCGGGCTCATAGGCTTTAGCTCCGCCGCGGGCGGTTCCGGGAGCCGGGTGCGGCCCATATCCTCGGCACAGGCGCCGTTGTCGTTCAGGTAGAAGATGACCGTGTTATCGAGCTGGTCGGCGCGCTTGAGTGCGGCCAGGATGCGCCCGATGCCCTGGTCCATGTTGTCAATCATCGCCGCGAAGACCTCCATGCACCGCGCCTCCCAGGCTTTGTTCTTCACGGTGTCCCACTCGCCGACGGTCGGCGCGCAATCCCATCTCGGATCAATCAGGCCCATCTGTTTGAGGCGTTCGAGCCGCGCTTGGCGCACCGGCGCATAGCCGGCGTCATATTTGCCGCGGTACTTGGCAATGTCTTTCTCCAGCGCCTGCATCGGCCAGTGGGCGGCGGTATAGGCGAAATACATGAAGAAGGGCTTGCCCGGCGATTCCTGCTGGTGCTGTTGCAGGAAGCGCACCGCGTTATCGCTGAGCGCGTCGGTATAGTAGAAGAACTTGGGCTGATAGTCGGCATCGTTCTCGGGCGTGATGAACTTGTTCTGGCGGCACAGGGCGGAGGGGTCGAAGAAGTTTCCGTAGCCGCGGATAGTGCCGTAGAACTTCTCAAAGCCGCGCTGCAAGGGCCAATTGGAGTTGTCATCGTTGGGGCCGTCGCGGTTGGTGACGTGCCACTTGCCGCACATGTAAGTGCGGTAGCCACCGGCGCGCAGCACCTCGGCGAGGGTTACGCACTCGCGGTTCAGATTGCTGCGGTAGCCGGGCAGGCCACGGTCCACCATCATGTGGCCCACGCCGGCCTGGTGTGGGTACAGGCCGGTGAGCAGGGCCGCCCGCGTAGGGCAGCAGCGCGAGGTGTTGTAGAACTGGGTGAAGCGGAGGCCGTTGGCCGCCAGCGAGTTCAGGTGCGGCGTTTGAATCTCCCCGCCGCAACACCCCAGGTCGGAAAAGCCGATGTCATCAGCCAGAATCAGCAGGATGTTGGGTCTGGCCAAAGGAACCGGCGCGGCTTGTGTCCAGGGACCAGCCCAGCCCAGCAACAGCAGAACGACAGGAAGGTTTGGTTTCACTGCTTGAGCCTAAGCAACCCCGGGCGGACTTGGCAATGCCGGCGTGTGTGTGGCGCGGGTCCGACCTGCGGGACGGGCAGGATGCCCGTGTGTGAGCCTCCAATCTCCGGGTGGCGATTAGAGGGCGGTCCGGCAGGAACGATGGCGGGGTGAGCACGGCAACCCGCGAATCCAAAACCGGCTCCGGGAATCACTTCCGGCGCCCTCCACACCGCGTCCCATCAACGCAGCAAGCGCCGGCCGGAAGCCGGCCTGGCTGAACGCGGACGGGGCCGAGCGGTGGTCACCGCCGGAGCGCTCACCGTGCGTTTGCCCAGCGATGTGGCGCAGCGGGAACAGAGGAACTCGTGCAGTTCCCCCGAAGGCAGCACCAGCAATAGCCGCTCGCGGACGGGTTGGGCGCGGCGGCACTTCGGGCAATAGAGCTCGCTGGCGGTGAAGGTGCCGAACTGCTGCGACATCTCACTTCACGTCTTTGTGCTTGAGCACGATTTCCTTGATTTCCACGAACGGGATCATGACTTCTTCCGAGGCGTGGCCCCGCTGCACCATCAAGTGGAGATCGTTGGCGGCGATGCGGCTGATTCGCTGGCCAGTGTATTCACCGCGGGCAGACTTAATCACCAGCACCATATCCCGATCCGCATCCCGGCGAACCACGCCGAAGAAGTTGGGGAACTTCGTCTCGATGAAACGCCGGTTAAACGTGTACTGCCCCCGCTGGAAGGTGACGGTCTGTGGCAAGGCCGGCTTTTCCGGTTCTCCCTCGAAATGGCCCGGTCCCGAGGCTTCCGCCGAGCCCGATCCCGCCAGCCGCAGGGCCGATGGATGCTCCGCGCCTTCCGCCTGCATCGGATTGACCGTATCGGCCGCCGCTGTCTCTGCCGCTGCCGCCGGGGCGGTCTCCCAGGTTTGTTCGACCGGCGCAACCAGGGTGGGCAAACACAGGAAAATAATCGGCCCGACCAGCGGCAGCAATGCCGCCACCCCGCACACCAGCGGCACCGGCCGCGCGCGAAAGATCGCAATCTCGTAGGCGGCATAGATATTGGCCGC
>MTKZ01005837.1_pt2 | contig 9998 bp, 11 predicted proteins | sample 1042781 | NCBI WGS metagenome assembly MTKZ01 (sample SAMN06212207, study PRJNA360539) | anaerobic digester metagenome | biome: Wastewater treatment plant; material: sludge; isolation source: anaerobic digester fed with sludge from wastewater treatment plant | place: Denmark: WWTP Viborg ...
TATGGCAATCTGTTTAGAAAGTGGTCGTTATTATAAACCCAGTTCGTTATGGATCAGTCGCCCCTTTCGGTTGTGTCAGTCATTATGCTCCTGCGGTAATCTCCGGCGCATTTTCACCGGCTGACTTATAATTTGATTCTGCTTATCCTTATGTACTTATTCTTACAGGAGACCATTGCATGCTCAACCAGATCAAACAACAAATCGAAAGACTCAGAGCCCGCGGAGCAACCTATGTGGATACCCGCTGGTACCCGTATGAGGAAACCAACTCCCTGCTGATGTGGAACGGCAACCTCAAGGACGCCTCCTTCAGCAGCGAGAGCGGAATGGGTGTACGCGTGCTCTACAAGGGTGCCTGGGGCTTCTCGGCAGCCTCCGATTTGAGCAACATCAGCGCGCTCTTCGATAAAGCATTTGACAATGCCAGGGTCGCGGCAGAACGGGTCACCTTTCCCGTACGCCTGGCAGAAAAAGAAGCCATCGAAGCCAGATTTGAAAGCCCTTCCCTCATTAATCCGTTTGATATTCCGCTCACAGAAAAGATCGCCTTTTTGCAGGAGATGGACAAGCTGCTGGATCAACCGGGAGTCACGCAGCGCGTGAGCAGCCTCAACTTTACCCGCAAACAGATCATCTTTGTGGATTCGGAAGGCAGCCAGATCGAAAAGTTCATCAGCGATGTTTTTGCCGACCTGGAAGTGAACGGCCTGGACAGCGATGGCGGTATGCACGAGCGCAAGTTCAAACCGCCCCGCCGCGGTGAATCAAGGGGCTGGGAAAGCATCGATCTACATTACTTCAAAGAAAACGCCGCGCGCATTGTGCGCGAGCTGAACGATACGCTGCAGGCTGAACCATGCCCGGTGGACGATCGTTCGGTCATTCTGCTGCCCGGCATTATGTACCTGCAGACGCACGAAACCATCGGCCACGCCCTTGAACTGGACCGCATCCTGGGATATGAACTGGCTTTCGCGGGGGGATCGTTTGTAATGCTGGATGACTTCGGCAAGTTGCGCTATGGCTCAGAGAAACTAACCGCGCGCGCCGATGCCACATTGCCCAACTCCCCCGGCAGCTTTGGATTCGATGATGACGGCATCCCTGCGCAAGACAACCTGCTGATCGACAAGGGCATCCTGGTCGGCGCGATCACCGGACGACAGATGGTGGAGGAAGCCAATGCCAAAGCCCGCCGCGTGATCTTCAACGGCAGCAGCGGTGCCAACAGGGCGACTGCGTTCTATCGTGTACCCATTGAACGCATGACCAACATCAATATCGATCCCGGCCGGGATGGGACATTAGAGGATATCATTCGTAACACGGAGCGGGGGATCGTGCTGGATGGGGACCGCAGCTGGTCGATCGGTTCCAACCGCGAGCAATTCCACTTCGGCACCGAGGCAGGCTGGCTGGTGGAAGATGGGCGCATTACCCGTCCGGTGAAAAATGCCACTTACAAGGGCTCAACTGTGCCATTCTGGAATTCATTAACCGCCGTGGGTGACCAGAGCACCTGGGAAGTGTGCTTCGTGGACAATTGCGGCAAGGGTCAACCCAACCAGATCATGCAACTGGGGCACGGTGTGCCCGTTTGCCGTTTTGACAATGTACGGATCGGAGAATGATGATGACCGAAAAAATTCTGCAAACCCTGGGCGAACTTTGCGATTACTCTCTTTCAAAGGGATACGAAATATCGCTTTATTACCATGAGGAAGACAGTTACCTGATGCGGTTTGCCAATTCCGCAATCTCATTAAACACGAACGAACATCTCATCCGGCTTGAGATCACTGCCTATGAGGGTAACAAGCGGACGAGCTACGCCATGATCACGGACCTAGCGAAACTGGAAGATATGAAAAAAGGCATCGATATCGCGGTTGAGATGGTCAAACACGCCATGCCGCTCACCTATCAGCCCACAGTCCCCACTTATGAGAGGACATTCATCGACGTAAGCGACTTTGATCCGGACCTGGCGACGATCAGCAATGAGGAAAAACTAGCCTTTTTTAACCGTGTCATCAGCGGGTTGGAGACCGAAGAGATCAAGCTCTCGGGCATATTTTCCTGCGGGGCGAACACGGTCGCGGCAGCCAGCACCCGCTCTGAACACGCGCTGCTGGTAAAGACATCTGATGCGCAGGTGAGCATTGTGCTGGCGCACAGCCGGCTCAAGTGGGAAGTACAATCAGAACAATCCGCCCAGCAAAAAAGCGACCTGAATGCAACGGCCCAGCGCGCTGAACTGGTTGCCCTGCTTAATCACTACACGCATGATGCACCCCAGCAGCTTCCGCTCGGTCGTTATAACATCGTGTTCGGTGCCGCGGCGATCGCCGACATGCTCAACTTCACCCGTTATATCGCTTTTAACGGCGGTCTGATGAAACGAGGGTATTCGTTCCTCACCGAAGAGAGACTCGGTCAGAAAGTTTTCTCCGATCAGTTCTCGCTGAGCGACGACCCAGAGCGCCGTGAAACCTACCCCTTCCGTTGCGATCTTTTCGGGATCGAACGGCATCCATTCAAATTGGTAGAAAACGGTGTTTTCAAAGCCTTCACGTGGTACCAGGACGACGCAGATGAATTCGGGCAGCAACCCACCGGGCACACTGTTCCGCATCTAAGCCTGTGCATGGCGGGCGGCTCACACAGCGTCAATTCACTGGAGGAGTTGCTTAAGCAGCCCCGGGAGACAGATATCCTGTACATACCCTTCCTGCATTACATGAATATCGTAAATCCTTCAAAGGGCATCCTCACCGGCAGTTCGCGATTCGGAGCGTTGCTGCTCAAGCAGGATGGTTCGGTGGTGGTTCCCTACAACATCAGGCTGACGCAGAGCCTGCTGGATCTCTTTGGAGACAGGCTGGCGTGGGTCTCGCGTGAAAGCGTGCCCTACAACACCTCGTTGAGCTACGGCGCGCGCAATCCAACCAGCATCATCGTGCCGCGCTTCATGCAGGTTAACGGTCTGGAGATCTCCCACTCCAATTCATCCTATTGATTTAAACAGGTGGACATTCCAAAATAAACATGCCCCTCTTAGAAGAGGGGCATGGCATTTCTTATAACCAGGAAAAATTACATCCAGTTCTGGCCTTTGGCGAAATCCGTGATCACCGGAATATCGACATTCACACCCTTATTGGCCTTGATGGCAAAGATGATGTTAATGATCCAGAGCAGGGGGGTCAGGCAGCCCACCACCGGGACCAGTTGCAGAACAAGGACCACAACCGATTCAACCACACCGAGGATCAGGGTCGGCACGGTGTGATACTTGACAAAAGGCCTGTTCTTCTTATCCTCGAGAAACAGGGTGATCAACGGAACCAGCGGGGCGAACAAAAAACATAAAACCACCCACAAGCGATCGTCCCCTGAAACGGCGGGGCCTGGAAAGGACTCCGGCATTACTTCGGGTGCGGGTTCTTGATCAGTTGGAATAGTCATGGGCTTCTCCTTGTTATATAGAGTAGATTACCTATAAGAGTATAGCGTATTTTATATAAATTGATACTGTGAAATCGGAAAATGATATGGGAAGTAACCGTGAAAGCAGGTTTTCTTACCAGGGTGCAGCTACAGAACCCGGATCATGATGGGATCATTGCGTGCGGGGATTCAGGGCATCGTTCAGCCCATCCCCCAGCAGGTTCCAGCCGATCCCGAACAGGATCAACGCCAGGGTTGCAGGAATAAAGACCCACCAGTAGGTAAAAATACCACCCTGAGTGATGATCCAGTCGCGCCCTCTCACCAGAACCATACCCCACGGGGAATTTCCACCCATACCGATGAAGGTGAAGGTCGCCTGCAGTAGAACCATTCCTCCCACGTCCTTGGCAGCCAGTACGATCATGGGCGTGATCGAGTTGGGGATCAGGTGGCGGAAGATCAATCGGTTATGTCCGGCACCCAATGCGCGAGCGGCTTCCACATAATCCGCATTCCTGGTGCGTCTGACCACGGTGTTCATGATGCGCGCATAAGACATCCAGGAGAACAGGATGAGAGCGATCAGGACAGGGTCAAGATTCAGCAGCGTCTGTAAAAATGGCGGGAGTTCCTCCTCCAGGTAAAAGCTGCTGGTCGCGGTTGAAAAGATCTGCTGACCCGACACGTTCCTGAAAAAACGTAGCCCGGCTTCGTGCAGGGTGGTTGTGATCAGCTGGCTGATCAATACCACGCCGGCAATGATCGGGAAAGACAGGAAAGCATCAGTGACACGCATCAGCAGGCTGTTTACAATACCGCCGAAATACGCGCTGACCGCTCCAACAAGTGTGCCGATCAACGCTGTAAGAATCGCCACAGTCAATCCGAACAATACCGCGGAACGCGCACCCCACACCACGGCGTGATACACACTGATCTGCCCGGATAGCGTGCCCAGCGGCGGAACCTCACGCGGTGAGCGTGGCTCAAAATCGATCGCACGCCCAACTTGTTTAAGCGGACCCGGATTCTGAGGATCCTGCGGGGAAAGCCATGGCGCGGTGATGGCTACCACCACAAAGATGGTCACCAGCAACAAACCCAGCAGGTTTTGCCAGCGTGAGAAAAATCCGCGCAGAGGTGACATCAGGATCTCTCCCTCAGGCGTGGATCAAGGCTTACCTGGATAAGGTCCAGCACGGCCATGAGGATCAACACCACCACCACGCTGTAAATCGCGAAACCAAGCGCTGCCGGCGCGTCGGGGGTATCAGCCATGCTGCGTACAGCGATATCTGAAACGCCGTGGAAATTGTAAAGGATCTCAACGATGAACACCCCGGTCAGCAGCGAGGTGGCGGAAAGCAGGCTGCTGGTAAAAGCCGGCGCCAGTGCGTTGCGCAGTGTATGGCGCCAGGTGATCCTCTTTTCAGGGATTCCGCGCGCGCGGGCGGCGATCACATAATCCTGGCTGAGTTCATCGATCATTGTGGCGCGGGTGACCCGGCCCAGGGTCGCCCAATGGACNNTCCGGCCGGCCATTGATCAACCCGTCCACCGTCAACAAGCCGGTGACCTGGCGAAAACCATCAGAATTGATAACGCTGCCAAAGGTGGAACTCGTGCGGCCTGGAGCGAACCAGTAAAGCTCCACGTAGAAGAACGCCATCAGGATCAAAGCAAGAATGAAAGGTGGAAGTGATGTGGCCACGTAAGCGGTAAACCTGAACCCATGATCGGCAGCTTTGTTGCGGCGCGAGCCCGCGAATACGCCGCTGATCAGTCCCAATGGAATGAAAGCGAGGATGGAATACAGGGTCAGTTCGGCGGTGACCGGTGCGCGCTTGACAATCGCGCTGAGAACATCCTCCTGCAAAGTGGGGCTGTACCCCCAGGTGCCGTGCAGCAGGCTTGAGATCCAGTAATAATACTGCACCGGGTAAGGATCGTTCAGGTGGTGTTTTTCAATGATCCGATCGATCATTTTTTCCAGTTGTTCTTCCGTCATGCGGGGTGAGAAGTTGCGCGGCATGTACAGGGTAGCCCGGGTTTCCGCTGGTGTGAACATGACCGTCGCGTACAACAGGGCTGTCACGATGAACAGGGTGACCAAAATGGAGAATAATCGAAGGATCAGCGCACGTAGGATCGTTTTCATATCCATCAAACCCGGGTAATGATGCATTATACACCTCGCGGTACTCCCCGTCATCGTATGAAAGGTCTTACGGAACGACCACGATCGCAGGCGTAAACCATAAACCGGTTGCGGTGATAAAATAAAGATGCTGCTAAATACAAACCAAGGATATGATTATGCAACCTGTAGAGATACGCCCTAATATCTATTGGGTGGGGATGAATGATCGCAAGACCGAACTATTCGAGGGTCTCTGGTCGATCAGGGGAGTTGGAGTTTCATACAACAGCTATCTGATCATAGATAAAAAGAAAGTATTGATCGATGTAACCAACAAATTGACCACGGATGAACTGATTGACCACATCCGCGCATTCATCGATCCATCTGAATTGGATTACATCGTGATCAATCACATGGAACCTGACCATTCGGGTGCCCTCAAAGCGCTCCTGCTGCTCGCTCCCCAGGCGACGATGCTCGGTTCGGCTAAAACAAAGGAAATGCTGTCCTCATTCTACGGGATCACAGAAAATGTTCAGGTCGTGGCGGACGGCGAAGAGCTCAACCTGGGTCAGCACACGTTGAAATTCTTTTCAACGCCTTTCGTGCATTGGCCTGAAACGATGATGACCTATGAGACCACTGAGAAGATCCTCTTCTCGTGTGATGGATTTGGCGGATACGGCACCTTGAACGGCAGTATTTTTGACGGAAAACTGGTGCCCATGGCCATGTACGAAGATTACGCGTTGAGCTACTTTGTCCACGTGGTGGCTACCTATTCCAAACCGGTGAAGAACGCCATCGCCAAATTAAGCAGCCATCCCATCGAGATCATCGCGCCATCGCATGGACTGATCTGGCGGGAGAACCCAGGCCGGATCATTGACCTTTATAACAAGTGGGCTGATTACGCGGGGAGATCCGGTGATCCGGGGGTGACTATTTTATACGCCTCAATGTACGGGGATACAGAAGAAATGATGGAAGTGATTGCGCAGGGGATCAGCGATGAAGGAGTTCCCCCGTTCGTATTTAACGTCATTCATACCCAGGTCAGCGAGATACTCCCCTCATTATGGCTGAACCGCGGTGTAATGATCGGATCACCGACCTATGAAGGAAAATTATTCCCGGATATGGTGCACGTGCTGGAAACTGCCGACCGAAAGCACATCTATAATAAACTCGCTGCCGGGTTTGGCAGCCAGGGTTGGTCAGGCGGCGGGCAGCGGGAGTTGAACGAACGTTTTGAAGCGATGCGCTGGAAACCACTGGGCAACTTCGAGTTTACCGGTTCAGCTTCTCCAGGCGAACTGGATAAAGGGCGTGAATACGGCCGGAATTTTGCCAGGCAGATTCTGGCGGGTTAAAAACACAACGTACATCACAACAGGTACCCAAAGGGTACCTGTTTATTTAACTATTGTGGGTTTTATCTAATTCAAATGACCTGGCTCAATGACCGGCTCCATTGCCTGATGAAGTCCCAATCCCTGTAATCACCTGGTCTGCCCTGCACAATGCCAAGAACGAATAATAACTGCCACCATTTGAGCCGCCGCAGATCCAGTTTTCCGTTGAAAAACGCTACACTCAGGGGGGTAATGCCTGGAGCGCAAGTGAGCATGGGGGACAGATAATGGCCAACCGAGGTGAATCGCTCTTTTAAATTGAGAGCCTCCGGTTTTAAGGGCTGACTGACCAAGCCGGGATCGATCGTCATGGGAATGGCAGATGTTATTGCTTTGAGATCATTGGTAAGGCGAAGGGCACACGCAAAATACACTATCTTTTTTGAAACCAGAAGTTGCCTGTTGCGCCGCATAAATCGCCGCGCTTGCGCATGCCAGCCGAAGATCATGGGCGCGCCGATGACCATGCTTTCATAGCTTTCCAGCGAGCCGATCTTTGTGAGTTCGCAGACCTCCACCTGCCGGCCAGCCTGCCTCAACTCATCGGCAATCGTTTCAGCCACTTCCCCGGTCGAGCCGCCGTTGGTCGAATAAGCGATCAGAATGTGATTCATCAATCATTCCTGAAAAGCATATTTCCATAAGGCTAATTCATTTTTTACATAGTTAATAGGATCCAAACAACCTGGCAAAAAACCGGTGGAACGCGTGGATCGACTTCACCTCACCTGCGTACATCAGAATGCATTTCTTTACGATCGGGTTCACCCCCAATTCACGGGCAACCCGGGCGGTCTCATCGGATTGCGCCCCCTGCTGGATCCAGATCTTTTGCATGCCTGCCTCAACCGCTTCACGTAAAACCTGCGCCGCTTGAGGGGGTGGAACGCAGATCACCACACCATCCACCATGCCGGAAAGTTCACCGATGGTGTGAAAGCATTTATCTCCCTGGATCAATTCAAGGGTAGGATTCACACCGTACACCTCAAATCCGCGTTCTTTCAGCTCCTTGTAGATTCCAGTACCCATCTTTTGCTCTGAATGGGATACTCCTACGACGGCCAGTCGTTTGGCGTGCATGAAATCTCTGATATTACTGTCCATTTTTCACCTCGTTCCAATAGAATCTCAGACCAATGTCTGGATATCAAGAAATGCTAAACAGGGCACATGCCCGGTTTCATCGCCGAGATCAAAAACAGTAAGGCTTTACGGATAAAAAGAGAGGATGGAATTTGCAAAAAAACGACTTGACCGATTTTCAGAAATATCATACCACTTCTTGAAGCTGTTCTTTCAGGTGATTATGCTAAAATTTTCCTGTAAGCGGTATCTCTCAGAAAAATTCCTTGAAATATTTCACAGAGGAGAAAATCAATGCGGCCTGACTGGGATTCCTATTTTATGAAGATCGCGCACGCGGTATCAGAACGCAGCACCTGCGACCGCGCCTTTGTCGGCGCGGTGCTCGTGCTGGATAAACGAATTCTGACCACCGGTTTCAATGGCTCACCCGCGGGTCAACCGCACTGCGATGAAATGGGGCACCTGCTGGTAGATGGACATTGTGTGCGCACGATCCACGCGGAGACCAACGCGATCATCCAGGCCGCGCTGCATGGCGTCTCGACTCGCGGATGCACCTGTTATGTCACCCACTTCCCGTGCATCAACTGCACCAAAGCCCTCATCAACGCCGGCGTCACGCGCCTGGTGTACAACATCGCTTACCGTATTGATGAGAACGCGTTGGAATTCCTGCGCACTGCCCAGGTGGATATCACCAACCTGGATTATGACGCGGCCTCCAATTCCTTCGTGAGCAGCCAGCCCAATCTGTTCGGGTCAGACTCACAATAAAATTTTTTTATGAAAGGTGGTAGCGATGACTGCGATCCTTTCCACCCAGTATCAGGATCTGCCAGATCTGCGCGTCGCTTATTGTGAACACGGCAGCGGCCCCACTTTGCTGTTTCTGCACGGCAACTCGGAAAGCAAAAAGATCTTCGCGGCATACCAGACCGATTCTTTCACAGATTATCACACCTACGCGCTTGACAGCCGCGGGCACGGTCAGAGCCGGTCGGTCGACTCCACGTACACCATCCCCCAGTTCAGTCAGGATGTGATCCGTTTTTGTGCCGCCCGGGGGATTGAGCGCTGCCACCTGGTGGGGTATTCTGATGGCGGCAATATCGCCCTGCTGCTGGCAAAACACGCACCGCAGCTTTTTGACCGCATTGTTGCCATTTCACCCAATTACCTGGTCAGCGGGACGGATGAGAAGACGCTCAGGTTGTTCACGCGGCTGTCAAAACTGTGGAAATTCCTGCGCAAACTGGGCTTTCCCACGCAAAAGATCATTATGCGCTTTGACCTGATGCTGAATGACATCGGCATCACAGCAGATGAGCTGCGCACCATTCAAACCGGGATGAAGATCCTCTACGCGGAAAAGGAAATGATCAAACCGGAGCATATCCACGAGATCGCTGATCTGGTTCCCAACACGGAGCTGGAGATGATCCCGGGTTGCACACATATGAATATCCTCCAGCATCCGCGCACGGTCGCAGCCATCAGGGAATACCTGGAAAAGTAATCCCAAAACACCTGTCCCGTTTGTATAATGGAATATGTAGAATACCTGCCTGCTACGAACGGGGCAGGAATTGAGTGAAAGGACCCATCATGAATGAGCAGGCTCGTTTGATCACATGGCAGCCTTTGGAACAGGTTCCTGGGTTGACCTTCAGGCATTTTAGCGGGGAAGAGGATCATAAGATTCGCTATGACCTCGCCATCGCCACCAAAGAGGTGAATGGTATCAACTGGCATATAACCCTGGAGGATATCGTCAACGATGAAAAATGGACTGCCAATTATGATATCCATGAGCAGCTGGTGTATGTGGACCTCGCCGGAAAAGCCATCGGGTATTTCGGATATTCCTGGGATACTGAACAGGACGGGACAGTGCT